>Ga0315289_10006338_pt1 | contig 17403 bp, 15 predicted proteins | sample YL17G11_40_MG_FD_203452 | JGI IMG/M metagenome (GOLD analysis project Ga0315289, IMG submission 203452) | Sediment microbial communities from Yellowstone Lake, YNP, Wyoming, USA - YL17G11_40 | ecosystem: Environmental > Aquatic > Freshwater > Lake > Sediment | place: USA: Wyoming | collected... | reverse complement strand
CTAATTTTATTTGCTGAAAACTTTTCCCCTAGAAGAATTTTTCCTAGATTAGTCACAATTGAAAATATCAATTCTTGAGTTTCTTTCGGGTTTATGTCTTCAAGGTCATCATAATAACTTAATTCATTAGATTCAAAAAATACTATTTCACCATCAGCATTTATACTAATACTGGCAAAATCAGAATTATTTTTATCTTTTCCCAAATAAACCCTAATAGTATAATTTAAAGAATTATCTTCGGTATCATATTCTCTGCGAGCCGGTTCGAGTGTCATCGATATAAAAGGATATTCATTTGAAGGAGACTTAGACTTTATTTCCTTTACCTTTTCCCATGCTTCTGGAGAAATTTTATTTGATATAGTAAAACCTAAAATTGCTTCTTTTAATTCTGGAGTTAGTTCTATTTCTCCAAGAAGTTTGAAATCTTTTCCTCCTCTTTGAGATTCTTTTTCATCGCCCCAAATATTCCAAATTGCTTCAGGGGGATTATCAAATAATTTTATAAATTCTTCTTCTTTTGCATGAAAACCAATATCAGAAAAGTCTTCCCATTTATCCTCTTCACGAGAATATTCAGGTTTTGGAAGAGCTTTTCCAGAACTTACCATCTGAACACGATAATATCCCCCGCCTTCCACATCAGGATTCTTAACCCATATCTTTTTTGGAATAAGGCCATCAATTTTTTCCAGCACACTATTATTGTCATTTTTTCTGGCTGAATATAGACTTTCCCAACCTCCAGGTTCTTCCCCCAGCCCTTCCATTTCCATACGATTTTGTTTTTGTTCCTTCTTTTCCTTTGTCAAATTCAAATGATCTAATTTATTATCTATTTCTTTTACTTCTTCTATAGATTCTTCAATCTTCTTAATCTTTTTTTCTTTTACAAGATAATCTATTGGAAAACTTCTGATAGAATTATCATCAAACAAACATTTGAACCACGCCGTATAATGACCAGGCTTTTCTCCTTTAATTAGTGCAGAAACTATATTATCTTTAATAGAACATTTGTGAGGAACTAAATTATTCCCTTCTTCTAATTTTAATTCAATTGTTTTTATTGATGAAGGGTATTTAATCTCAAAACTAAGATTTATTTGGTCATCTAAAAAAAGTTCTTCCATTCTATTTCCCTGTTATTTCTAATTTTTTTGTCTTAACTATTTTCAAATTATTTAAAGGTGCTACTTCAAGTTCCTTATTTAAAGAATATATTGCTGCAGGTTTAATTTCAGCCCATTCTACTTTGTCATAAATATTTAAACAATTTAAAATAAACTCTTTTTGATTTATAGATACAGGGCCTTTATTTTCTACAAACTCTACTTTAGGATGGGCTATCTTCATTTTTGATTTAATACACTCTGCAGATGGTCTTGCTATCAGAACTTTAGATTCAACATTATCAGATTTTAAAATAATTACTTTTACCGGAATTGATTGTTTATCGCCTCCAATTGATGCAAGAATAATCTTTGGGATGGTTTCTTCAACCTTCCAATAAAGTTTCTTGACTTTCAGATCTCTTAAAACGCTAAAGATAGGGTGTTTTCGGTCAACCTTATAAGATCCGGGATCTGTTGATACTGCTTCAACACCTTCTCCAAAACCTCGAAGAAGATATAATATATTAGAACTATTTAATCCTCTTATAATAATATTATTCATTAAACTGGTCTCCGCTCATATACTGTAGTAGCTGAAGGATTTCCATCTTTGTCAAAAAGATCAAATACAAAAAGTTTAGAAATTCTGTCTTCATCATAAAAAATCAATTGATTATTTATAATGCGCCACCTACCAGATTCAATCTTTATAATAAGTGCTATACTATCAGCAATTGTTGAGCTAGGTGTTCCAATTTTATTAGATATATTATCAACCCCTAACTTTATTATATCAATTTCTTCTCCGCGAAATGGTATTGCATCAGAAATAATTTGTGATTGGCTTAAATCTTGAAGATCCGCATTTCGTTTAGAATCTAAAGTAAAAGAATCAACTCTACTTTTAGCAGAAATAAGATTAACAGTTGCAGAAACTATCACGTTATATGATTTTCCTACTGCGAATCCATTTCCTGTAATTGCCTCAATCGATACTCTATAATTTCCAATTTTACCGGTTCGCTTAGTTACTGTCGGAATCAAGATTGCAGTATCGTTTTCATCCTCAAAAACTTCACAGGTTGGAGGGGAATCTGTATCTTGAACAAATCCTGTTAATGGATTATGCGTTACAAAATCAAGAACTATTGTGTCACCAAGTTTACGAATTCCCATTAATTTTCCCCTTCAATATCTATTAAATGCGCTCCACCAATAATAGGGAAAGCTCCTTCAAACGTAATAAATTCTTTTGTAACCATATAATGCCTTATTGACGATAATATAAAAAGTATGTCTTCAGAAGTAAAAGATGCATGAGGAGAACCCAATAGAGAAACTAAAGTATCTAATGCATCTACTGGTTTTTGTGATAAAGAATTAATAACATCTTCTAATATTAATTGATTATGATTATTTAATTTTACAATATTTTCTGCTGTAAATGTTGTTATTCCTGTTCCAGTTTCTTCTGTTCCCCAAGTTCCATGTGCAGGTTCGGGATTAACCCATTTTCTCTTAAAAACCGAATCCCAATAAGCCAATTCTGTTGCGTTACCACCTTGTATAATATCTATGGAAGGATTATACCAATAACTCCCTGTAATAGGCATTAAATTACCATCTACTAAAAATTGCTTTAACCCATTAGAACTTCTTATCTCAAATTCATGCCAACCTACCGTTCTATCAATTCCACTATTATAATTGACTCCATTCAATCTATATTCGTATTGAGCAATATCATTTATTATACCTACCATAGATGTTTCTACTGATTCTCCTAAATCAATACCGATAACGGTACTTTCCAAAAGAGGAGACATTGCATCATAATAATGGGAATGAACAGCCATACTATCATATGGAAGTAGTACTTTTGATAATGACGATACTCCTAATAAAAATTTAACACTTTTAGTTCCTGAATATGCATAATCAGTAGAAATAACTGGCGAGCCAATTTTAAACCATTTGCTCAAGTCAACTTCAAAATCATCAAAAAATATAAAAGTATTATCTCCATTGGCAATCGAGGTTGCTCCTGCTTTATTATAGTAAATATATATTTTTCTATCGTATATACTTAAATCGTCTAATACTTCAACCCAAAATATTGCATAATCACTATCAACTTTCTTTTCAATCCAATAATCAAGTAATGCAACACCAGTAGAATCGGTAAATCTTATATCTCCAAAATTAGTTAGACATTTACTATTAAGATAAACGTTCTCATCATCATCCGTTCCTGCAACATAGTGTACAATTATCCTTTTCTGATAATTCTGACCAGCACCTGATGCAGGAAGAATAAAATGACTTTTTCTATATGCCCAACCAGTTTGCCAACCCATTTTTTTATGTCCTTATAATTAACTTTTTCTCGCCCAATAAGTAATAATTTCATCAACACCTTTAGCCGATGGAGCTACTATAGCATTAAAGTTTGAAGATTTATTACATAACATAATATTATGAGGAGGAGTCAATGTTGGATATAAGCATTTATAATAATAAGATGTTCCACCAATAACTAAAATACATTCATCATTATAAACTTCAACTCCCTGGGATTTACTACAAAGAACATAGGGTACTTCAGAAACAGGGTCTGAAAATTCGCCTATAATTGCTGCTGAATTAACTACATCAGCAATTGCTACACCACCCCTAAATAAATAAAGTTTTGAAAGTCTTGCTTTATTATCGAAACCCCAAACTCCTAATCCACCCACCTGTAAACCATTAAAGTAATTAAGAGAATCTGTAGCATATATAAGTCTTTGATTGCAGCGATAAGCACAAGCAGCAGGTAACATATCTAATCCTACTAAACGATTAATTCTATCAAATCCTGTAGTTACACAGAAGAAAATTGGGAATGTAGTTGCTCCAGTAATTGAAGAATCTGGTTTTACATTACCTATAATACTGTTACTGTCTATCCAACCTTCAAATGTGAAATCTCTAGTAGTATCATTTTCGCCTCTCATTGCCCAATAAATTGGGTTCCCCCATCCAGTCCATCCTAACCCGATACCTGTATGAGTTCCTGAATCATAAGACTCCCTAACTGCTGGTTCAAAAATTGTATATAATTGACCAGTTGCACCAATTTCGGTATAAATTCTTATAGCACCAAGTTGAATAATCCTTCCCATACAAACATTATTTGAATTCGCTGGTTTAATCCATTGATAACCAGTTTCACATCTTGTCCAACCATTTGCTATTGCATTGGTAGCAAGTGTAGCATCGAAAATTGTTCCTGAACTTGTAAAGGTTACAAACATACTGATCCCTCCTATATATAATTATTCATCATTTGGTATTTCCAAATATTCAAATAAAATTTTAAATGAGTCCATTCTAACAGGCCCTGATTTGACCAAAAAATCTATCTTAACTGGATCGCTCATTTCTCCATCTTTTATCTTAAATGGAGTAATACTTTTCCATTCTGTTATTAAATGATCTTTTGATTTAGTAAAAATAAAATCATTTTTTTCTTCAATTTTTACTTTCAAATCTGCTATATCACAACCATCTGGGGAAAAACATATTATTTTTGAAGCAGCTAATTTTCCCACAAGAATATAATCAAAATTTAATCCCTTTCTCCAGTTATTATCTACTAATTCAAATATCTTAATTTTATTCATATTTATAAAACTCCTGCTTTATCTAAAGAGTTGAACCGAATTTTTCCAATAAGATCATTTATCTTTTCTAAAGCATCATGAAGCTCTTGTTCTTCTAGAGGCTTTGCCTGAGATTCCAACTCTTCAAGCTTTTTCTCGATTTCTGTTTTCAAATCAAGAAGTCTCTTTAGAACAACTCTAAGTTCAACATCTATTTTTACTGCTTCAGAAGGCAAATTCATATGAACCTCTTTATTCTATTATATCACTTTTCACACTATTCTTACATTCATGCCAGTTTTTATATTATCTGCTTCTCCAGCATTAACTTCCAAAAAATATCTAGCTAGAGAAGAAAAGGAAATTATTTTTCCTGGAGCTATGTTTCTAGCAATGCCCTTAACTGAAAGACCTCCGCCAATAATAATTATATCAATATAAAATTTCATCTTTTCAGTTGTCACTTTAATATTAGTATCATATCCTAAATCAAATAACATTCCAGAATTAAGCTCTAATTTCTTTATTTTGCTTAATCCCTTTGCTTCATTTTCAGCCAACTTTACCTCCCATAAATAACCACCAATCATGACATGTTTTTTTGGTCTTTTTTCAAGATAATTATTTATAGCCTTTCCTATGTTATTCATCTTCATTATCAATGGGTTCATCTTCCCAAGGAACCTCCTCGTCATACATTATTGAATCCAAAAAATCTTCAATTGTAGAAGAATAATCATCCTCTGATTTTTTAATAAACTCTTTTGTCTTTGCCTCCCAAGAACTAAAAACCTCAGGAGAAATGTAAGATTTTAATGCTATTGCCGGGGAGTTCCCAAGAACATTAGATACCTTTATAGCAATTTCTTTCCTTGCATTTTTAAACTGTTTTTCACTATCCGGAATATTCATCTTCTTCATCTCCCTCAGAGCTATAGAAGTCCCAATATAAAGCCTAAAATCCTTTATTTCAAATTTTCTTCCTAGAGGTATCCAACTTAAATAATCTCTAACTTTCGAATCAGAAGTATCAAAAATCGGTCCGTCTTTATTTCTCTTGCATCGCATTCCCATAAAGCTAGCGATTTTTGGATCTTTAATCTTTTTCCTTATATGAACTCCCTTTTTTCCAATAAAATCGAAAGTAATATAATCACCACTAACATTAGCATGCTGACATTGAATTGTTGAAGCTCCAAATGCTTTTACAGAAGCCTTAGTATCCTTGTCGCTCCCAATTCTAAATCCCGTTTTGCTAATAAGATATAAAACCCTGGCTTCCTCATTTTTATTAAAATCTTGCTCGATTCTTTTAATTAAACTAGGATAGGCTTTATTAAATGATTTTAATCTTTGAAACTTTGCTGCAGAAGATTTTCCAGTATGTTTTACAGAATAAATATATTGTTTCCTTCCTTTAGAATCAAATCCAAAGGCCTGAAGAGCCCTACTTTTATCAGGAGACATCCAAACATCTTTCCAAGCAGGTGGGATTCTAAGACCAGAAGGAGTTCTTAAATCTTTTCCAGGACGCACCCATCTAATTCCCTGAAACAACTTCCCAGCACGATGAATATCGACTTTCTTAGGAACTAAGCCTACTCTTGATTTTGTTATATAATTATCGATTCTTTGAATTAAATCACTCATTATTTTCCCTCCATAAACATACCTGGAGCTGCAGCCCTTAATATCTTAATTTGATTATCAATCTTGGTCCACTTTTGATCTTCAAAAGGTACGTCTTCATATTTGTAAGTACGCACTATTACATCACCAATCCTTGGCATACGCGCTAATCTACCCTGTGCTTGTAAGTACGTAGCGGCATCGCTAGGCGTACCTAGAACATGAAGTACATTTCCTTCCTGAAGATTATATCCAGAAGAAGATTGCTTATCAATAAAAATTATCCTTGCATCTTTATCCCGCCTAAATTCAGAAACTCTCTTTGCCATCTCTGCTCCAGATATTCTATCTGACATTGTAGTAGAAGCTATATTTTTAAGTTGATTTGTCTTAAATCCTATCGAAACTAAACCTTCAATAAGAGATTTTCTTTGGGAAGGATTATCTAAAAATACTACATGCTTTTGATTTTTATTATTTTTTATATGCTCTATTGCAGCACTTAATTTAGGATTGTCTGTCCACTTCATATTTCCATAAATGCCTCCTAAGTTATCATTATGAAAAGACATAATTTTATCTTTGGCAGTCTTTGAAGCTTTTGCTCCAGCTCGTGACTTCCAAGCCCTGCCATATCTCCGCTCCCATTTTTGAAGTTCTTCAGGATTACTTTCAATTGATTTGATAAACTTATCTCCTTCAGTTTTGATATATTTATCTGCAGTTTTTTCTAGGTTTTTCATATTATCACTCTGAATAGAAGTTTTTCTAACTAAAACTGCTTCTTGCTTAACTTTAAAATCTGGATTAGTAATTCTATCGCCACTAATAAATGGAGATATTTCTTTATGAATCATTTGCTGAAGAGTAACATCTTGGGCATTTGTACCAGAACCATACCCACCATAAATTCTTTGGAATCTAGTTCTAGGACCGAGTCCTTTGTCATGATGAGAAGCCCAGTTTACTAAATCATATGCCTCTACCAAATTATCTCTGGCTGGAGTAGCAGTAAGAGCAATTCTATTCTCAGTAGGGAGTTTCATAATTTTTCTTAATGGTGCAGACATATTTCCACTAATGCTTCTAGAAGCAAGTTCTTGTGGTTCGTCAATAGCTAAACCTTTAAATAATCCATTATAAACAGCTGCTTCAAGAGTGTAATAAGAAACTGCAGCATCTCTGTGAGACATAGCTGCAAACTGCCCAGGCTTTATTTTTGCAATTATTGCAGTCCTATCGTCCTTATTCAAACCTTCTGGAATTTCAACAATATTTAAATCAGTAAATCTTTTTGCTTCATCAATCCATTGCTTAACTCTGCCTTTGGGAACTACTGCAAGCGCTGAATATGTTTTGTCTTCACTAATTTTATTTGCAAAAAATCCTAGAGAAGTATTTGTTTTTCCAGCACCCGTTACACGTGTAATAACTCCACCCCCAGACTCTTTTAAGAATTCTATATCATTTCTTTGTTCAATTCTAAAATTATGTTTATGTTCATTACCATCAGCATCCACAAAAGTATCTTTCCATAGAGGAACCTTATAGTCCTTTGCATAAATTCTTCCGTCTTCAGCTTCAAAAACATTTTCAGTATTAGTTTTTAGCTTTTCATTCTTATCATAGTTTTCTTTTATAACATCAATAGACTTTAAATATTTTTGTAGTGATCGGGCATTAGTAACCACCTTTACACTTTTTGGATCTTCTACATTAATATCTCCACGATGGCCTACGTTTAATTCATTTAGTCTAAGTTGAGCACTTTCAACATCTTCACCAAAATCAATTGAAATTGCATTATCTTTTGCATCTCTAGCAACCATTAATGCTTGCAAAAAGGCTGCAGAAGACTGTAAAGAACCCAGAGCAGTTCCAAGATTCTTTTTCTGCTCTATAAGATTACTTATCTTTGCATCTAATAAAAACGCTTCTGAAGTTAGAGTACCTTTTTCTTCTTCAGATACAATAGTAGCATATTTATCTTTTAAAGACTTATGCTGAGCTAGAGCCATTTTCTCAGTTTTTATCTGGTTTTCAGCATTTAATTTTTCTACCTGTCTAATAATTGCATTATATTTTGGAAGATCTTTTTGAAGTTCGTCCCTGACTGAAAATGCCACTACTAGAGCAGCAGTTTCTACATTTGTCTTATCAATAAGAGAATTAGCTTCAATTCGCCTCCCCAAAAACTTTCCAGATAAAGCAGCTAAGGCAGAAGTAGCCCCAGAGTTAACATATTCACCAAAACTATTATCAGCACGACCTAAAGTCTCTCTTAAGGATTTTTCATCACTCCAAAAGTCCGAAATTGCCGAATAAAATGAAATTGCTGAATTATTCTTTTGGGCCTCATCGCTATAGCTTTGAGTAATTTCCATAAGTTCTGAATCAGAAATTTCTGGGAAAGTTGCTTGTATCTCCATCCTCATCTGCTGTAATATAGCAGGAGTAACTTCATCATAAGGCTTCTTCTTTAGTAACTTTTTAACTGCATTTATTTCAGACTTAACTTCATGATATTTCCTAAACTTATCTACTGAATTCTTTAATGAATCTACATCTTTTATTTCTAATGGTTTTATTCCGGCACCAAGTTCAATTGATTGAATTGAAGCGTCTTTTTCCCCTTCTTTTAATTCAATTCCTTCATGATGTAATTCATCGTCTGTTATCTTATCAAGAGGATTAGGATTTAAAGAATCAGTAACTCTCTCTCCAATATAATCACCAATTTTTCCTTCCATCTGTTCTTGAGTAAGACCCTTGAACATCCCAGGATTAGGTAAATCAATCTTAAGAGGTCTTCCAAATTCTTGAAGTTCACTATTCAATGAACCTAGCTGGTCTTTTAATTCTTCTGGAGAAAGCTCCTTCATTTCCCGCAATCTAGTAAAACACTTCAAGCCAACATCTCTACGCCTCTGTTCAACTACTTGTCTCTCTCCAGCAGCAAAACTTCTAATCAAAGAAGTAGAATACATATGTGCTTCTTCTTCATCAAGACCACTATCAGTTGCATATTGAACAATATTATCACGTTGCTTTTTCAATTCATTTGCAGTAAGTTTTGCTTCTATTCCTACTGCCTTATTAAATTCATCATAAGCCTCTTGAATTTCCTTCTTTCCATAAGCCATAAGCTCTTTTCTTTTTTCAATTAGAGGCTCATTAAACTTTTCAGTTTCTGAAGCAATTTCTTCTAACTCAATATCTCTCTTTGTCTTTTTAGGAACTCCAGACATAACCAAATGTCTCAGAGCATCTGCCCTAGTTTCGATACCATATTTATCTTTAAAATGCCTAAATCCAGACCCGCCAGTCAAAGCAAATAGACCATCGGGTCTCTTTGTAATCAAAATTGGTCTACCTGCTAGAGAGCTACTTGGATCTTTCACTGTAACCCATATGGTTTGTCCGATAGGTACTTTTTTATAATCGACTGAACCATCTTCACTTTGAGGTGTAGTAATAATTGCTTTTGCTAATACTTCGTCTTTTTTATCGTCTTCGGATAAACTTTCTATATCAATAGGATAAAGTTTAGCTTTTGAAATATCAATTACTACTTCTTCTTCTTCTGACTTATAAATTACTTCTTTCTGTACCGGAGCTTCTTCAGCACCAATAATTCTAATGCTTTCATTACTAATGCAAAATACATCAAACTTCAACATTTCATTGGTCATGATAATTATTGAATCATGACCTATTTCTTCTACCTTATCTTCAATCTCAGGAGTAAATTCATTAATATCTCTGAGAATATAAGGATTAGTTATCCATATCTTAACTGGAAGTATTACTTTATTCGCAAGATTATTAACTTCTTTTGCTTTTTCTATATCATTATATAAATAAAGGCCGTCTCCAAAAACTTCATGTTCTTCCAAAGGTAAAAATTCATTTTCATATATTTTTTCCAAAGCAATATTATCTGACAAATAGAATAATGTTTGGCGCACTATGCTATCTCTAGAAAATTCTTGAGCTTCTTCTAGATTCATTATTCCAACTAAATCTCGTCTTACTTTCAGATTTTTTAATCCAATTGATTCGGGGTTCTTCCATCTTATTGCAGACCTAGTAATTCCTGAAGGATAATGTACAAAAGTACGAATTGGAAGAAGCCCAGACTTGGCTTTTTGCAGCAAAGCCTTTACAATTATTTTTTCTTCAAAAAATGGCCTTATATATTCTACAGCATCTCGTTCCTTAAAAAATTTCTTTTCAGGAGGACTTCCAAATCTAGAAACAAAAAAGGAACCACCAAAATCTTGAATAACAAAATCAGCCTTTGGAGAAGTATATCTGACACCATTAGGAATTTCTACTTCCTTAACCCTATATTTTTCCTGCCAAGAAATATCTCGCCATTTTGAACTATATTGTTCAAGTTCTGTAGCATGATCATGAATAGTTTGCGCATTTTCTTTTTCATGCTTTTCATCTAAGGGGTGAGAAATAAACTTTCCTACACTTCCAATATAATGAACATGCTTTTGTCTTGAAGAAGGTACGCGCCAATAATCTTCAAATTCAACTTCTTTCTTTGTTTTCGGAATAGAAACAAATTCTTTTCTTTCTTCATGATGTTTTTGGTCAGCAGGATGCCAATACCATATCCCAGGCTTATGGTGTCGATGTTCTATAATTCCGGTATTCGGGTTAATCCTAGAAATCTTATAATGTTTTAACTTTTTCCTTCCACTCTTTCCCTTAACCCCATATTTCAAAATAAGATCTATTTTTGATATAAAATTATTAATAATTTCAGTCATTTGATTTTCCTAAAAGGGGAAGTTCTTCTTCAGGATGAAGATGTATTTGATATTTGGGATCAGCCTTTGCAGGTTTTCCTATATCTCTAGTAAGTTCTGGTTCATTAGGCATTGGCTGAATTCCAGTAGCTATTTGCGGAACTGCCTTAGACACATAATTAAGACATAAACTATTTGTTGACTTCAAAATATCATCATTGCAAAAACAACCCATACTCTCTTTTTCTATATTTCTAAAATATCTACAAGACTCACAAGAAGAATTATATTTTGCAAAAAATTCTTCTTTGTCAAAGGAATTAAAGTCATACCACTTTTCTAATCTTCCGATTTTTTCTGCGTCTAAAGATTTATTCAATTGACTAAGAAGAGGGACAACCTTCATATTTTGATTTCTAATTACTTCAGAAAATATCTGAAAATCAGTATCGACATCTTTCTCTTTTGAACGAAGAAGAAGATTTATTTGATCATAAAAATCAGCCAAAGCTCTAGAAAAGTCTTGAAATTCTCTTACCGAAGTTCCATTGATAGTTATTTCATATGTATCGCCTTTTCCCTTAAGTCTAACTTCAGAATCTCCACTCTTAAAATTACCGTAAATAGTTACTTTGTCATTATTTTCAGAAGTTTTTTCAAATAAAGTATCAAGTTTTGAAATAATTAAATTCTTTGTAGGAATTCCAGTAGGTTTTTCCTTTGATTCTTCCTTGGTTTGATTTGCAAGTTCTCCAACCTGTTGATCCTGAGGAGAATAAGATTGCTTTTCTATCATATCCAATTTTATATCTTGTAATCTACTTTTTACACTCTTAATTAAATCATCAAAGGTTTCTACTTCTTTGACGCCATATTTTTTACATACAATATCTACATTACCCTTACGATAAAAACCTTCGGGACAACAAACAATCAATTTGCTAGCGTCTGCAAATAATCCCAATTCAAGTAATGTTATGGGCGACTTTGATTCAGGCAAAAAATTCATTACTATAATATCTGCATTTGCTTGTCCATCTAGCTCCCAATCTACTTGCTCCTTGAATTTAGGGTTATCTATGTTCTGCTCCCAACTTGCATCCCACTCTTCTCTTCTTGGATTCAAAATTAGAACATCAAATGGCTTTAGTTCTTTTACTAATTTAGCCTGCCAATCCTCACTTTTGCCCATATCAATACTTCCAGCAAGAAACAATGTGAATTTATCTTTATCATATTCATCTGGAGCTTTTACTTCTTCTGCCTTCAGAATATTATTGATGCTTTTTATTAGATCATTACGGCTAGATTCTTCTAAATTATGTTCCCAAGGAACAAAGTCACCAGCTATCATGCTATCATCAAGAATATAATACTTAGCAATCATTATTTTCTATCCTCTGAGATACACTCCCAGCCAAGTTCTTTAAACACTTTGTTATTTATTATGCCTATATATTTATTTCCTAAATTAACTTTTATATTGAAATCTTCACTCTTAGATACAGCCTTTCCAGTTTCAAGAATATTTGACCGGCTTTTATTATAATCTATTTGCCAATCATGCATATAAGCACTATATATGGGATCATAAAAATCCATGGCTTTCCAATAGCTTCCCCAGCCATTTTTTGGCCTATTCAATATAAATCTTTTGTTAGGAGAAATAATAATTGCTTTGCTCAAATTAGCTTTTACAATTATATTTAAATCTCCTCTGGAGAAAGACCTATCTAATGGATGATTATGAATAAAAATGCAATCTTTAAAACTTTTAAGTTCATAACCCAAAAATTTAATAGATGTTTTTCGTCCTTTTCTACTAAGTACCTGATTTCCAAGAGGTGTTATCAATTCTCCATATTCTACAGGATCATTAGCAAAGTTTTTCATTATTCTTTCTTCTGCTTCCTGAATACTTTTAGAAACATATTCTTTGTCTTCTACTAAATCAGATACTTCTTTTCCCGATGTTTCATAATAAATTCCACCTTTTGGGCCTCTTTGAAGAACAGTCCCTTCTGGGTTTATTTCACCTTTTTCAGTCTGAATATAAACCTTTTCTTTCTCCAATATTGAATTAAGACGCGCCCTAATTCCTTGATTCATCAATAGGGTATTTCTCCTTGCTCCGGCTCATTTTTTTAAGCTGCGAGTTCCGGTACCATTCGCTCATACTTTTCCCGTCTTTTTTCATCCTACGCCTCTTTGAATTTACCTTTTGTTCTCTACGCTCAAATTTCCACATCGAAGATCTGTTAAACTTCCCCCTTCTTATTTAAATTTTTTCATAATAGAATCTAAGTTTTTTATAATATTTTCTTTTGCAAATGTCTTCTTTAATTTAGTATAATATCTAGAATCTTCTTTAAGATGAGCTAAAGCAATTTTTGCAGTAGTTTTTAGATCACCCCCAGTAACATCCTTATGTTCAAGTTCTTCATTCAAGCCTAAAGTAAATTCATTAATATCAACATCATTCCAATTTAATCTAAGCTTATTGCCAACCTCTTTTGCTTTATCACTAGTAATCATACTTCCATTCTCCATATACCTATTTCTAATATTGTGCAACCAATCAGTTTCTTCAAGAGAAGAATCGAGATCAATATAGATAGTATTTTGTTTTTTACCTTTTTCATTAAGTATTTTTACCATTTATTTTACCCCTTCAAAAATACTTTTAACCTCAATTCCATCAAGTCCCAAAACAATAATTTCATGTTCAGAAGCACTATAAGAATGTGTTAAAAAAGAAGACCATATTCTTTCCACAGGAACCTCAATTTCCAAAACATGCGTCCCAAAAGTTTTAGCTATATTAAACTTTGTAGTCCAACTACTTAAAGAATTACTTCTTGCAATCATTTCAATCCCATTTATTACAACATTTATAACACCTTCATTATTTGTTCCGCGATATAATTTAAACATTGTTTTTCCAGGATATTTTATTCCAAGAAGTTCTTTAGTTAGATTTTTTTGCACTTTAACATATTCCTCAACTTCGCCATAGTTAAAGTCTATATCAGTCGCAAAATTCCTCATATTTTCTCTAATCTGAATAGGTGTTTTTCCAGGATATTTCCAACTATAATAAATATTGCCTCCAAAAACATCAGCTACAGCTGCCTTTAATACGCTAGCACCTTCGCTATCGCTAGAACTAAGCCATTCATTATATAAATAATCATGCATTTCACCATATTTTGTAGTATTATATAAAGCTTTTATATTTTGAATCAACTCAATTGATTTGACTTCTTTGCCATCAATCTTTCTAATATAATCTTTAGTTGTTTTTGGAAGAACATCAGTGTCTAAAACATAGGTCTTTGAAAATTTATCTATATTGCCAAAACCGCCCCAAAAAGTAATTTTTTCCCTCTTAAAATTCGATTTAGATTTAATATCATCATCTCCAAAATAGTTGGCTTCTTCAAGATATTTTATATTCTTTCCAAATTCTAATAAATTCATCGCTTCAAAATGAAGTTCGACTCCATATTTTATTGAGCCCCTTAATTCAGCATCTAATCCGACATGGAGATTCTGGTCACTAGAAAGTCCAATATATAAATTTGATAAGGCTTTCATTCCTTTATCAAGGTCAATATTTAATATCTGACTTACAGCATTTACTTTTTCGTATAAAATCTCTTCTGACGATTTTAAAATCTTAATTAAATCACTAATGTTATTAGATTTTGAAGATAAGAAATTTAAGGCGAGAATATCCTCGGAGCTTAACCTATCTTTAGAAGATAAAATCCCATTTATTTTAGAAGATATTTCTTCTTGACTCCACTCGCCTTCTTTTATTTCTTCAGATTCATAGTAAGTACCGCCTTTAGGACCAGTCTTAATTTGAATTCCTTCAGGAGCACTTTCACCCTTTTCAGGTTGAATATAAACCTTTGCCTTTTCAAATATTTCTGATTTATTCGGGGCTCCTGACTGCAATCCAGAAATCATTTGAACTGCACCCCCTGCAGTTTGTTTTTCTAAAGTACTCTCTGCACTAGTAGAAGATTCTGGTTCATATTGAATCTGCATACCAGAACTACCTGCAGGTTTGTTTCCCCCACCTCCTGACACAGTTTCGAATTCGCCAATCTGATTTTCAAAAATTGGTTCTGAAGTTTCGCCTATTCTTTCAATTGGAGCATCCGGAGAGTACGCAGCCTTTGCTACAATTGGCTTTTGACCAACTCCAATTCTTTCAGTTCCTTCGAATAAACTACTCTCCTGTCCGCCTTTCCATCCGCCCTCCTCAGACTTTATAAATAAATTCCCAAGATCCTCCATATCCATATTGGAAATTTTTTCTTCTAATTCATGATTTCCCAAGCTTTTTAATATTGGAATTATCTGACTAGAATTTATCCTTTTTACTTCTTCGCCAAAAATAGTAAAGGAAAGATCTAAATTCCTGTTGGCCTTTGTAATTACTTTTTCAATTTCCGCATAAAATCTATTCAGGGCCATATGCATAAGATCAGTTTCGTAAACTGGAAGCATATTAACTATAACAGAATATTTTCCTTCTGCCCCAGTGAATACTATTTCTTCTTCGTTACGTCGATAAGAAGCCAATAGTATCTCCTTCGGTTGAACTTCTGGAGATACTACGACTTCTTTTTCTAATTTATTTTTGCCTTCTTTCGATAAAAACCTTTCCAGATTAGACAAAATCTTTCTCTGAAGAGCGGTCTTTATTTTTAAAGGCTTAGGAACTACTTCTTTTAGTGAATCTACAGTCATAAACTCCTATATTTTAAATTGACTACTGTTTGTTCTTTCTTTAAGCCACTTAATTAAACATTCATCACCACAAAAATCAAGTTCTTCATCTACAGCATTTGACATGTTTTCAAATGTTACAGACCACCAATTCAAAGGATATACTTCCTCTTCTGAAGGATTAATTAAAGCCTCTTCAAGACATTGGTCACAATTATAAACATGCATAGCTAAAGTCACTTAATCACCTCTTAAACTTAGTCTGATTTTTGTGTACGCTCAGAAATAGTCTCATCCATCTTTAAAGCCATTTCTAATTTTGCACGCCTTTCTTTATTTTTACGAAGATCCAAGCATTCCTTATATGTAAACTTAGAATCATATAACCAATGTAGACATTGTTCATCAAAAAATTCATAAAGCCTTTGTGGAGCTACAAAAAATCCCATAAATGTAACAATATCTACTCCAAACCCTAGTTGCAATGCAGTAACTCTAGCAGGTATTCCTATAAGCTCACCTGTTTCGGCTAAATACATAGCTCCCCCAGAATTTCCAAAGATTATTGGGGCATTACTCATCCAAAAAATCTTATTATCTATAATCTCTTTTAAATACGTAATGTGTCCATATGAAGCAAAGGCGTCATGTGACACAGAACACCCACAGGCGTAACAATCGGTAAATAATTTAATATCAGAAATCTTTTCTTTTGGAAGAAGTTTAGCCACATAATCATATTTATTTGGACTATCAAGTTTCAATAAGGCAATATCATGACTTTTATCATATGCTATAATATCTGCATTATGAGTATTTGAAGACACAACTGTAGACAAATAGACATAGCTAAATATGTCTACATTTATCGGGGCTAAAATTTCTTTTTCTATCTGCTTCTTTAAAAGACTGTCCCATTCTTTTTTTGTAGTTATAGCATCATCAACTACATGTTCGTTTGTCAAGACAAAAGTCTGATGCTCATCGGGCTTATCTGGGTTGGTCTTACTATAAATAATAGTGCCTGAACCACCGGCTTTTGGGGTACGAACCCTCACTACAGGATAAAGTATTTTTTCATGCAATTCCTTTTTATTCAAAAAATCACACTCCTTACTTTATTTACTTTTTTAACTAAGACATAAATTCTATGTTACAATAGTTACAAATAAATGTTTTTATTATAGACTTCGTTAACTTGATATATTCTTTTCTGAAGGTTCTAAGTCACTTAATTTTGGTTTATCAGGATTAATTATATCTGCTTCACCTTTTTGTCCTTTAGGATCAACCATTTTAGAAACACCTTCAGCACTTTTTCCATAAGCTTCCTTTGTAGCTTCTCCTTTTGTTTCATCCCATTTTTCAGGGTCATGCCACAAAGCCCCACAGGCTTTCGCAGGATCGTCAGCCCACTTTCCAGCACGACTTAAACATGCATCAAACCATTTTTTGGGAGGCCTACCATCTTCATCCTTCATTATCGTTTCAGGAATTTTCTCAATG
>Ga0315289_10006336_pt1 | contig 17405 bp, 20 predicted proteins | sample YL17G11_40_MG_FD_203452 | JGI IMG/M metagenome (GOLD analysis project Ga0315289, IMG submission 203452) | Sediment microbial communities from Yellowstone Lake, YNP, Wyoming, USA - YL17G11_40 | ecosystem: Environmental > Aquatic > Freshwater > Lake > Sediment | place: USA: Wyoming | collected... | reverse complement strand
GCTCCGAAGGAGTTGGAGTTTGCACAAGACCTGCTCGACGGCCTGAACTGCAAGGACGTGGCAGAGGGGCAGGCGTGCCCTGCGGAGTCTCTGAAAGACGCCACCAAGAAGGCGTGGTCGGCGATTGATAAAGACTCAATCGCCAACCACGCTTTTCCTGAGACGCCTGTCGGAGTTCAGCTGGCGCGGCTAGCCGCCATCGAGCTACACCTCAGGTCTTGAAGCCCGACTTCTTGGCTTCTTCCTCACCCGCGTCACGTGCAGCCTGCAGACGCTTCATCGTCGTCTGGAAGTAAGGCTCTTTCGCCATGAGGGCGTTCAGGTCAGAGAAGAACTTCTGACCGCCCGTGGCGACCTTCGACTGCGCGTTCAACTGCTTCACGAACGAGAGGCAGGTGTCCTCGGGCAGGTCGTCCATGAAGAGGGCGAGCTGCTTGCCAAACGTCTCCGGCTTGCGCTTGCCTCCATCCAAGATCTTCATGGTGAGGCCCTGGCAAAGGTTGGAGACCTTGTCCATGCGGCTGTCCTGCACGAGCTTGGTCAGGCGAGCCCTGACCGTGCTTCCGTCGCGGTAGCCCGACAGAACCTCCTCGGGCGTGATGACCACGGTGGCGTCCACCACGAACTCGATGAACGATTCGGCTGCAGTGGCTCCGATGGTCCCGGCGAACGCCGCTCGCGCTTCCGACGACGAGAACGGGATGTCTGCGGCCTCGAGCGCGTGGCAGATCTGGGAGGTGGTTTCCCACGCGGCGGGGCACGCAAACTTCTTGCCGGCCTGAAGCGCCGCCTCGTCATAGAACCACGTCGGCTGGGCCTCGAGATGCTCGACCACCTTGGGGTGGAACTTGGCGTCACGGGCATGGTTGATGAAGTCACCGTAGGCCGCGGTCACCCCGACCATCATGAGACGGCGACGAGCGGCCGGGTCTCGCTCGAACTCGTTGACTGCCATGGACCCGCCGGAGGGGTTCATGGTGACGATAATCTGGATGGCCTCGTCGATGTGCGTGTCACCGACCATACGGTCTTCGATGAGCGTGAACAACGCACGGGTGACGTGCTTGTCGACGGCGCGGTTCAGCTCCTCAATCGAGAGGATGGGGTTGCGCCCCACAGGAAACTCCCCGTCGTTCTCTGCGCGTAGCTGTGCTACGAAGTCCAGCAACTCCTGGAACTTGCGGGGGATACGTTTATCATAGTATCGTTTTGTATCCGCTGCCGTCGTGGGAATATGAATATCCTCAATCGACATCGTAGGCACGTGCAACGCCATGTAGGGGGCGCGGCGACGCTTTGCCACCATCTTCGGGATGGCGGTCTTTCCGATGCCGGGCATGCCGATGGCGCAGACGACGACGCGGTGTGCCGCCGCGAACGTCTCGAGCTGCGCGATGTAGCCCTGTGTTCCAACCAGGTTAATGTCGAGTTTTCCGGTAAAGCTTTCTTCTGCCTGAGTGTTCTCAACCTTGGACATTCGTCGTCTCTCCTGTGGTGCGTGTGATGTCTGGGACTGATGGGATTACGAAAGCCCTGGAAATCCAGAACTTTCGGTCGAGCGTTGCACAAGCCTTGTTTCACGTAGAGGGGAAGCCGTTCTCGCTCCACAACTACCCGATGTATACCGCCATCTACGACGGTAACTACAACAAGCTTCTTTTGAAGACTGCGCGACAGGTGGCCAAGTCGACCACTATCGCAAACTTCATCTTGGCCCAATGCATCGGGCAGCCTCACTTCAAGACGTACTACGTCTCTCCTTCGCAAGAGCAGACGCGGAAGTTCTCCCACACCCGCGTCGCAAAAGTCCTCACATATTCTCCTGACGTTCGAAAGGGGTTTCTGGGGCCTGAAGCGATTGATAACGTTCTTCTGCGCCTGCTGAAGAACGGCTCCGAGATGGCGTTCACGTACGCGCTGGACAATCCTGATCGCGCACGAGGTTTCTCCGCGGACATGTGTGCGTTCGATGAGTGCCAGGACATGCTCTACGAGCCTGTCGTGCCTGTCATCGAAGAGTGCATGGCGAACTCGGCATACGCCCGTTCCATCTACGCAGGCACGCCAAAGACCATGGAGAACTCCATCGAGTTTCTCTGGTCCCTCTCGTCGCAGACCGAGTGGTGCATGAAGTGCGATGGGTGCGGAAAGTCCACGTTCATCGACTCCCCAAAGGCCCTCGGCAAGTTCGGTCCCGAGTGCCTCAACTGCCACCAGTACCTCAACCCCCGCAAGGGTCGTTGGATCGACATGAAGCCCGGCGCCCCCATCAAGGGCTTCCACATCTCCCAGCCCATGATGCCGGAGAACGTCCCCGCCGCTTTCGTCACTACGAGTGACAAAGAGAAAGCCCAAGAGCGGTGGGAGCGCATTCTGTTCAAGAAGGACAACTACGGCGACGTGAAATTCCTCAACGAGGTCCTCGGCGTCTCGACCTCCACAGGTGCCCGGCTACTTACTCAGGAAATTCTGTACGGCCTCTGCGCCACCGGGGCTGATGAGTACGAGATGACGCGGCTGCCGATGCCGAACTCGCTGAACGGGATCCGCCGTACGGTGGCCGGCGTAGACTGGTCAGGCGGCGGCGCCGAGGTTAAGGGCTCCGAGGGGCTCTACAAGAGCCGTACGGTTCTACACATCTGGGGCGACCCCGGCGACGGCCGCCTCAAGACGATGTTCTACAAGATCTTCCCCAACGGCCATCCGGTCGGCTGGATCGACGAGATCGTCGAGGTATGCAACGCCTGGGGGACCCAGTACGTCTGCGGTGACGCAGGCGAAGGCGCCCTGGCCAACGCGATGCTCCGGGAGAAGCTCGGTCATCACCGTGTTCTGCAGCTTCGATACGGCGCGTTCTCCAAGCCTATTGACTGGAACCCGAACACGCTTTGCTACCACGCTGACCGGACCACGCTGATCGACAACTACGCCACGTTTCTGACGCACAGCAAGGCCATCTACCCGAAGCTCGCGCAGATGAAGCCCGCCATCGACGACATCCTGAACGTGTACGAGGAGACGACGCAGGCAGGGCGGAAGGTGTGGCGGCACTCACCGACGGCGCCTGACGACGCACTTCATGCCCAGATTTTTGGGTGGATTGCGTGGCGCGTGCTCTGCCAGGACTTGAAGTTCTACTAACGCTACCGAACATACTTCGACGTTACGTTCGGCTTGCGGTGAGACAGAATTTCTCACAAGAGCACTTCCATCGTGAGCACCCGCCGACATGGCCGCTGTGCTCGCTCGTTTCATAGTGCACAACGTCTGCATGTCCGCACACGCACGACACTTTACTGGCGGCGATCTTGTCGTCGAACTCTTTGAGTAGCGCGAGGTCGTCCTCATCAAGTAGACCGCCCAGAGTCTTGTCGCTCATCGAAACGTCCTCCGCGCCCAGAGCTTCAGCGAGCGCCCGACCGTGCGACCGACGGCCTGAAGCGTGCCGAGCCCGCCAGGGTGCCCGCTCTTGCACCAGGCGCAGAACATCTCGCCGGGCGCGGCCTTGGCGCCACACGCTGCGAACAGCGGAGGATCGTGACGGTCGCACTGGCAGAGATTTTCGTTCATGGCTTGTGTACCTTCAGGGCGGCGTTCTTCTCGCTACATCGCGAGCCGAGCCCGCAGCCGCAGTCGAGCGTTTCATCCTTGGGCGCGGCCCACTTCAAAATCGCCTCTGCGAGCGCGCGGGCGTCTTCCTTCTTGAGCAGGCAGTTGTGGTAGTCGGTCGTGTCGAGGCTGAGGAGCGGCTCGGCGCCCCAGCTCTTGTTCGGTGAGTCCCCCTCCCACACGGCGAGACCATAAGCGTGGCCGTTGCTCCAGATCTTCTTCGTGCGATTGAGTGAGAACGCGCTGCTCATCTGTTTCCTCTCCCACGTAACCCGATAATACGTTTCACAATAGAAAACCGCGTGTTGTTGAAGTAACACGCGGTCTGAAAAGAAGTTATAAAGAGTTTACTGATGCGCGGCCAAGGCCGGCACGTAGGCGTCCATCAGCTTCAGGTACAGCCCCCGGCACGCCCGAACGTCAGCCAACGCGGTGTGCGCGTTCTCGTGCGGCACCTTGAAGTACTCGGCCAGGGTTCCTAATTTCAAATTAGGAACCCTCTCCATCGCCAACAGCGGATGGGACAGCGTCATCGTGCAGATCTTGCGATGGTCGCCGGTCCAACGCTGCATGCGCTCCATCATGGCAGCCTCGAGAAACGCCCAATCGAACTGGACGTTGTGCGCCACCATGAAAGCGTTGCGGGCCATGGAGAGCAGCTTGACCATGGCGTGATCAAGCGGGATCGCCTCGGCAGCCCACTTCTCGGCGCTGTAACCGTTAACGGCGGCGGCCCGCGGGTTCACAGGTTTCTTGGGGAGTACTTTGGCTGAGTACTCCTCCAGAACCACCTTCCCAGAAGGGTCGGTTAGGATTGCTGCAACCTCGACCAGGTCGGCCTCATGTGTATTGAGGCCCCCTGTTTCAGAGTCGAAAAAGAAGAGGTTGTAATCCTTGTGACTCGCGGGACGCGCCATTAAAGATCTCCGTGTCTAGTGCTTATAACAAAAACCTACAGGTTTTTCTAGGACGCGCTTTCAGGCTCGGCGGTCCCGTCGATGACGTGGGCTTTGCCTTCGATACCCACGTTGATGGTCACGGGCACCATGTTGTAGCCCCCCGCGACGAAGTTCTTGAAGTACCCCGCGTAGCCCTGCTGGATGACCTCGGGGACTTCATTGGTGCCGCGAACGCCCGTCCAGAACGCGTCGAAGTACTGCTCACAGAACGCGATAGGCATGAAGAACACGGTCTGGGGGTTCGGCATCGCGACCTGTGCAGGCGCCCAGATTCGGATCCCCTTCGCCGTCTCCTTCTCGACGTGCCCCATGATGGGACCCGCCACGGTCTGGAACATCCTAAGTGGGAGCCCCTCCACCCGCTCCCAAAGCGGCTGCGATGCTCTCTGCTTCGGCTCTGGCTTCTTCGTCATCACGTAGCTCCTCTAACGCTTCGGTTTCAAAGTCGGCGTACTGCATTTCTTCGGGGGTCTTGTTGCGTTCTTTCTCAGCCTTCAGGTACCGGTCGATACTCGTGGTCTCGCCGTAGCTCGGCCCTACTTCGATGTCGCAGGCAAACGCTACAGGCAGCCACGGGTACTTCTGTGCGACCCGCTTCACGCAGTAATAGTCGAGGAACGCGGGGAGCTGGTCGACGTACTTCTTCTTGACGGTGGCCACGATGGAATCGTGAACCGTGATGCAGAGGCGCCCGCCAAGCTCCGCCATGTGCTCGTCCAGCTCGACGAGTTGGCCGATGACAATATCCGAACTCGTCGATTGGATCTTCATGTTTTTTCCGCGGCGTTCAGCTTGTCCGCGGAAGAAACCATTGACTCCTTGCAGCGGAAACCGACGGCGGCGACCGAGCAAGGTCTCGACGTACCCCTTCTGGTGAATCTCGGCGACCGTCTCGTCCATGTAGCCCTTCAGCGACGGGAACTTCGTGAACATGCCGTCGATGATCTTCTGGGCTTCTTCTTCGGAGATGCCTGCAGTCTCTGCGATCTTCTTGGCCATAGCGCCGTACAAGATGCCGAAGACGACGCGCTTGCAGTTGGTACGCAGCGCGTTGAGCTTCTTGTACTTCGCCGGGTCCGTGTCCTTCCACTGGTCACGGTTCGCCACGTCGTCATACGGGATGCCGTAGATCTCGTGGACGAAGAGTGAGTGGACGTCGAGCCCGTTGTTCAGGGCGTCGATGAGCTTCGGATCTCGGGCGTACGCCGTGAAGATGCGGATCTCAGCGCCGCGCCAGTCTACGTTGAGGATGACTTCGGTCTCAGGGTCGTCGGGAAGGAAGATCTTCTTGATATTGAACCCGGCCAAGAACGAGGGCAGGTTCTGCATGTTCAGGTTGTTCGACGACAGGCGCCCGGTTGAGGTCCCGTGCAGCAAGAAGCTTGTGTGTAGATACCCGTCGTACTCCGCCAAGATTTTGATGTCGTGGATGAACCCCGAGAGAGCCTTGTGCGCCGCTCGGTGGTCCAACAACGCGGCACTGAACCGGCACTTGGTGTGCTCGACGATGGACCGCAGGGTCTTCTTGTCCGTCTTCCACTGCTGAGACTTCGTATTCCGCTCTGCCCAGGGCCCGCTGCGAAGGGCCTTGGGCTGTCCCGGTAGCCGCCCTTCAAAGTCAACGCCCGCGCTGAACAACACGTGTCCGATGTGCTGCGTAGAGTTGGGGTTGAAGGGCTCTCCCCGTCCAAACCCATCCCAGTCAATCTCGAGCTGCGTCTTCTTGTCAGCGACGACTTTGGTGAGCGCCTCTTCCAGAAAGTTTACGTAGGGGAGATCGACCCGCATCCCCTTGAACACCATCTTCCCCAAGACACGGGAAGCGGGGATGCAGTGGGTCTTCATCAGCGTCTTACCGCCGGTGAACCCCTCCGTACGAATGCGAGCTGCCTGGTTCTTACAGAGCCTCCGGGTCAGGTCGGTGTCGATGGCGGCGTAGGTCAGGAGGTCGTCCAGGGGGACGCGCTCGTAGCCCGAATCGTTGACGCGCTTCCTACGGTCCTTCTTGGCGCCGTAGAGATACTCCTCAATGTCCTTCTTCCCGAGGTCAACCGTCATCCCATCATCGAAACCGGGGGTGCCCGCCTTGATCTTGCAGCGCCTGACGCCCTTGAGGGTTTCGTGGACGGCTGCCTCTTCGACCGTGAGCCCTACCGCCAACTCGTGGATCTTGTCCGCGTAGTTAGCAAACGACGGAAAGTAGCTCCGCCCCAGGACCTTGAGCGAATACGCCCCAGACTGGTCTTCGCGCAGCAAGTGCTCCGCGAGCATGGAGTCCCACGCCATGGCGTTTACCGTGAGGCCGTGGCGAAGCTCGAGGAAGCGAAGGTCGAAGCCCGCGTTATGGGCCGCCTTGGGCTTCGGGCTCTCGAGCACACGACGCACGTGCCCTAGCACCTCAAGAAACTCCCCGGGAGTCCAAGGAGCTTCATCGTGCCACATCGGAATTGCGGTCGATTTACCGTCGTCCCACGCGAACGAGATGCACAGGACCTTCGCGTCCGCCCGGTGCGGATTTACTGTGTTGGTCTCTGTGTCGAATGAGATCGACCAATTCTGAGGGTTGCTGCCTGCCACGCCGACGTAGTTGATGATCTCATCGCAGACCGCGCCGACCTCCTCGACGGTCTTGGGGAACTTGTACTCCTTGACGATCTCCTCAATGGGGATCTGAGAGTTGACGGCGTCTGCTCCGCTAGCCAGGCGTACCGCACGCAAGAAGTCGTTGTGGAAGAGCGTGTACAACCCGGTCTTGGCAACGAGGTGCTTGGTAGAGAACGTCGGCAGCACCTGGACCGTGTGCCCGCCAATCTCCATGGACAGAAGGCGTCCACGAACCTCCATGAACTTCTCGCCCTTGTAGCCCAGCGCCTTGAGCGCGTTGGACCCAAACGCAAGGATGACCTTAGGCTTCTTGGCGACGATGCTTGCCTTCAGATAGAGCGAGCACCGGTCGATGACGGGCTTGGGGATGGGCCCCGCAGACTCTCGGCCAGTCTCTACTTGGCACTGGATAGCGTACGTGTCGAATTTACGCAGGTGACTCAGTCGGAGGACGTGTCCCGCCTTCGCGTCCAAGAGCTTCAGGTTCTTCCAGGCCTCGCGGATGATTCGACCGCCACGCCCGTAGAAGACCTGCTTGTTGTTGACCGACCACGAGGACGGAGACTCCGACACGAACATGATGTCGATGTCGCCGTGGTGTCCGGCACCGAGAATCCGCTCCTTGTTGAACAGCTCACATCCGTTGCAGACGATTCCTTTGCAGTCAGTGGTTTGAGTGTCTGGGTTGACTGCCGCGTCGGTGAAATCGACGACGGGCAGCGAGACTCTTGGCTTAGAACTCGATGTCATCGATTTTTTCTGCCTTGGGCGTTACGTCCTTTGCCGGCGCAGCCTCCGGCGCCGCCGAAGGTGCACCGGCCATGGCGTCCACGCGTGCTTTTCGGGCCTGATCGAGCAAGTGCTTCACGCTGAACACCGCCACGGTGTCGACGTTCTGCCCGAACCCCATGTACGGGACCAGGCGTTCGAGGATGCCGCCGTTCACAACATCAGCGGGGGAGACGTAGTACGGAGACCGAGACGCAATGGCGTTTAGCGCCGACGTGTTCTGCTTGTGCCAGGACACCGCTCGCGCCAAGACGCCCTGCGTAGCGGAAACCCAGTTGATGGCGAGCCACTCCATTTTGGCGTCGAAGTACACACCCTTCTGGGTCTTGTTGATCTCGTCCAGCTTGCCTAGGTCGGCCAGTAGAACGCGGATGTTGGTTGACCAGGAGACACGGGACTCGTCGGAGACAATCTCGAACGGGGAGCTGAGAATCGTCTCGAAGAGCTGGACGTGCTGGCTCTCGGTCTTGAGCGCCGTAAGCTCGTCTTTACGGCTGACACAGAAGTCGTACGCAAACTGCTTGTAGTCCGGGATCTGCTCGCCGCCGGGCTGGGCCTTCAAGAACTTCAGCATGGCGAGGATGGGGTACACGCCCTCGCGGAAGCGGGAGCTGGCGAACGCGGGCAGGGTCTTACCCGTCGCGAACTCCTGCTCGATTTCCGCCTGGCACTTACGAAGCTCGAGCATGTGCGGCAGGAACGCTACCGCCAAGTCACGCTTGAGCCCCCGAAGCTTCAGCTCGCCGAAGTCCTTGATCAGCGTGATGACGGGGTCGACGCGGGAGTCGTCCTTGACCAGCTCGAAGCGAAGAAAACGGGAGATAGACGCAGCGTCCTGCAGCGGGCGGATTGCGCAGCAGATCATAGGGAAGCGGAGCTTGTAGATCTTAGCCTCGCCGCTGGTGGTTCCAACCGACCACTCGACCTCCTTCTCGGAGTTCATGTCGCGGGTCAGCTCGAGGACCTTGCGGACCTGGACCGACTTGCTGTCCTGGATGCCGTAGTCCTCGAACTCCTCGAGGCACAAGGCGATGGAGCTGTTGTTACGGCGCTGCCGGATGGACGCGGCGGTGTAGCCGTTCATGGCGGTGGCGTTCGCCAAGACGTTGATGCGGGGGTAGTTGGAGCCCCCGATGAACCCCGTCGTGAAACGAGACTTACCAGACGCATGCTCCGCGTTCAGCATGATGGAGATCTGTCGCGAGAAAATCGTCATCACCTGGAGGCACATCGTCATCGCCGCCAAGAAAATCGTATCAACCTTCTGGTACTTCCAGGCCCACCCTTTGTCGACCATGGCTCTGAGGGTTTCAAACGCGTCGGGCAGGTTGTAGTTCGTCAACGTCAAATCGTCGACGGTCTTTACTGTGTGAAGCCAGGTGTCGCCGGAATTATCGAAGATGATGCCCGCGTCGCTGGGCCCGCTCAGACGCCCCGTCTCGTAGCCACCCCCCTCTCGGTTCACGATGCAGTACACATCGCGCCCGTTGACGAGGTAGGCCCGGAGCACGCCGTCTACGTCGTCGATGAAGTGGAGGCCCTGCGCCTTAACCGGCGCGTGATCGAGGTGAGGCAGGCCCTGTGCGAGCTTGAGTAGCGCGAAGTTCAAATACTCTTTGTACTTCTTGACCCGGTTGGTTACGCGGAAGGCCGGCTGGTCATCATCGTCGGCCATGAACCCCGGCTCACCGACCTGGTCCCGGACAAAGTCGTAGAGCGGACCAAAGTACCGTGAGAACGAAGTCGCGATGGAGTTCTCGTCGTTGAGGATGATCTGGTCGATCGCGCGCTCTTTCTTGTTGTACACAAGCAGGATGCGTTTCCGATTTTCTCCGTTCTGCACGCCGACTGGGTGAAAGTGCTCTTTTACGACGTCTAGAAGGCGGAGGATGAAGACCTCTTCGTCTTCTTCCTTGGACCGGATGTCTCGAAGCAGCGGGGCCTTGTCGAGCCCGTCGAAGTGCTTCTCGATGTTGCTGCAGAAGACGCCGCACTCCGTCGCGTCCTGCAGTAGGACGCCCCACTCACGAGCTACGCGGTAACGCTGCTTGACGTCGGCCTCATCGACGGTAGCGATTTCGACAGAGGCTTTCTCGAAGCACCACTGGTACGCCTGCCAGTAGCAGTCGTAGTCAACGATGTACCGGCGGAACTTGGGGTACCCCAGGTGCTTGATTGCTTCGTCCGGGTCCTTGATTCGCGCCGCGGAGCCTGTGGTGTCCCGCCAGTCAGCGTACTCATCTGGCCAGTTGAAGATCTTGAACGTGAGCTTCTTAGACGTGGACTTCTCGAGCAGCATCTTGGTGAAGTTCTCGCCGCCCTTGTCGCGGTCTCCGACCACGAAGATATTCGTGATCCCAAACTCAACCAGCTTGTCGGCCCCTTGGACCGACCCGCCACCGGCCGCCAGAATCAGGAAGTCGGTCGACCCCTGCCGGACCATCCGGGCGATCGGAGCAAGGGCGTCGAACTCCCCCTCGACCAAGTACGCGGAGTTCAGGAAGTTGACGCCGTTCTCGTCGCTGCCGAGAAACGAACGGGCCCAGTGGAGTCCGAAGTACCCTCGGAAGTCTCCGTTCTCCGCCGCGTACGCGTCCTCGATGTAACACATCGACTTGCTGTCGGAGCGAGGCGCTCGGAGCTTGAAACGGCAAATCGAACCCGGGGCATCGTGCAGCATGAACACGAGCTGCCCGACGTAGGTCTGCCCCTCCAGCTGCTTGGCAAAGTACGTACGCACAAAATTGAGCATCGGCTGGTCGTGCTCCCACTTGGCGTTGATGAACGCCAAGGGCGGGAAAACGCCGACCAGCTGATTGAAACAGAGCCGTGCCCAGAGCGCGTAGGGGTCCGCCGGGGGATTCTTTCCCTCGTCTTCTGGTGCAGACGCGGGCCGGAGTTCATTCGGGGCGTAGGCCCCGAGGTCGCGCTCCATCAACCACTCGACCAGCGGCCGGGCCCACTCGAGGTTTGCCGCATCGAGGTTGGGGTACGCCGTGATGGCTTCGAACAAGAGTTCGCCGGTCCAGTCGGCGAACACCGCCTTCATGTCTTGGTAGGTCTCTCGCTCCTGAAGCTTCTCGTACAGAGCCTCGGGGATCGACGACTTCAGCCCAAACCGTTTACGCAGGAAAACGAGCGTGTCGGAAAACGAGTGACTGCTGCCGTCCAGCGCCCGAACGGCGCGCACGAACTTGATCGGACAGCTGTACGTCTTCTGACAGCCGAAACACTTAGCCAGCCCCTTCATGGGGCTGATGATCAAAGAGGGAGACCCGTCCTGGTGAAACGGGCAGACGCCGACGATGTGCTCACCGCGGCGAGTAAAACGCGAGGCTGGGAGCAGTTCGACGAGCCAGGCAAACCAGTTGTCGGTACCAAGCTCGGCCCAGACCTGCCGGAGCTTGCTTCCGAGGTTCTTGCTGTCGGGCGACTCTTGGGTCTTAGATTTCCGCGCCACGAAGCATCTCCTGGTAAGCCGAGCAAGAAGGACGGAACGAACAGTAGCTGCATGGCCACTTAGCCTTTGGCTTAGCCACGTACGGCACCTTCTTCAGCGACTCCGCGCAGAAGGAGATGTACGCGAACAGCCAAGGGCGGATGACGGTCGAGATGCGGTCGGCCGAGACGTAATCCAGCCACTGGATACGCTTGTCCTCCGGCCCTTGCAGAAAGTTGATGGCGCCCCTAGCCCCTGCCAAGTCCTTCACGTGGGCCAGGCCCATGACCGCGTAGGAGTTCAACTGGCGCTTGAACTTCTGGTTCTTGTCGATGTCCTTCGCGACACCCGACTTGTGGTCGATTACGATCAGGTCGTTCGACGCCGTGATAACCCCAAGGTCGATCACGCCGCGGAAAAACACCTTCTCCTTATCGAAGAAGTCGCAGGCTTCGCCGTTGGCGTCTACGCCCCACTTCTGCTCGAGCAGCAGCTTTACGACGCCGTTCGCTGCGCAGAACTTTTCGAACTTCTTCAGAAAGGCGTCGATGGCGTCTTCCAACGCCCGCAGGTCGTCGCCTTCCGTGTCGGTGAGCGGGTGCTCCTCGAGCGCCTGCTTCTTGGCGTCCTTGGCAGACATGCCCCCGAGGCGGAGTTCCAGAACTCGGTGAGCCGCGGTGCCCACCCGGTTCGCAGACGGCACCACGTCCTCGGGCGCCTTCATGATGTACTTGTACTCAAACTGCTTCGGGCAGGTCTCGGCCAACTCGCTCTTGCTGATGGACCAGGGCGCGAACGTCTGCGCCAGTTCTGAAATTTCAAAAGACACTCGTTCACCCCCGTGCCGAGCTAGTTGGCTAGAAAAAAAGAGCCCGCCTGGACAATCCAGACGGGCTCCGTTCCATCGAGTTACATCGGCTTCGACGTCGACCTCACCGAGGCCGCGGGGCTGGCATCCCCGAGGTCCAGTTCCTCCCCTTGCGAGGAGAGGTTGAGGCCCGCTGCGAGCTTCGCGGCGTCGAATCCGGGGATCTCAGAGGCTGCTGCTGCGTTGGCCGCGCCGCCGATGCGGAGGTCACGGTCACCCAGCGCAACCTTCCGGTTGGCCCCGAACAGCTCGGACAGCGCCTTGGCGACCTTGGCGGCCTCCGCGGAGTTGTCCTTGCCCGTCGGCTCGATCTTGTAGATGTAGTAGGTCCCCAGGTCGCCGACCTTCTTCTCCGTCGAGAGCAGGTACGACTGCTTCCACGGGAAGGGGTGAGACTTGGCCAGCGAGATGAGCGCGTTGCCCGCCGAGCGGCTAGTCTTGGCGAACTGCACCGAGTAAACCTGCGTCAGGTCAGCACTGAGCGCCGTGACCACGATCTGGCTCTGGCACTCGGTCTTCTTCTGCTCGCCGCGACCGCCGTTCTGCTTCCCGAACGGAAGGTGCGGACAGTTGTTGCAACGGCCGTAGGCTGACCCCACCTTGCCGTCCATCGACGAGCACTCCGGCGCTTTCTCGCCGGTCTTGAACATGATGTTCTCTTCGTGGAACCACAGCGGGATGAGCCCGAAGGGGCGCTCGAGCAGGGTGCCGGACGAGGTGAACATGTCACCCGCCTTCGCCGACTCAGGCTTCGCCGCGGACTGGGTCGTCGGCTGCGCGATGCTGACGCGCGGCAGCGTCCAGGTTGTGTTGATCTCCTCCATCCCCGGCTTGTTGGGGTTGGCCAGCTCCATGAGAGCCTGGACCTTCTCCTTGATGGGGGCAGAGAGTTCCGTGTCGTCGAGCAGGTCTGCCAGTCCGTCGAGCTTAGCCTTCGCAACGACCGCGAGAGCCTCGACCTCTGCCAGCGTGGTGGTCACCCCGGTGACTGCCTTAGGTGTAGCGACCAACTCAACTCCCGTCGACTCTGCCTTCTTCTCGTCCTTCTTCGCCATCTTTGTTCCCCTTTGTGTGTTGATGCCCCGGTGTCCCAATCCCGAATCTCCGTCGATTGGGAAGCCCATCCTAGGAGGGCCCCAAGGCGCTAGCAAGTTATTTTTTGAGTGAATCTGCGTAAATCGTCGATTGCCTCCTGTCATGTAGCTCAGCGACGGTAGCCAGGATCTGCGCCGTGTCTGAGTAAACCGAAAGTTGCCTGACTTTACTCGGCCTGGTACCGTCCTGACCCATGCAAGACGGGGTCAGCCGAAGCGCCGGAGTCTACTACACCGAAATCTCACAGACCCATCCTGTGAGTGACCCCAAAGAAGAGCGGCGGCTGATCGAGCGCTGGCAGAAACACCGCGATCAAACAGCGCGCAACACCCTCATCCAAAGCCACCTGCGATTCGTAGTTACGTTGGCGAGGAAGAGAACCAAGGTCCCCGACCGCCTGCAAGACCTCATTGCAGCCGGGAACCTCGGGCTCCTCAAAGCCATCGACAGGTTTGACCTCGGTAAGAAGGTCCGCTTCCTTACCTACGCCAGCTGTTGGATTCAAGAGGAGATGTTCAAGGAAGACTACGCAACGTCTTCCTTGGTCCACGTCCCCACGTACCGACAGAAGGTACAGCGCAAGCGCGCCAAAGAGTTTCAGCAGGCTCTCGCACAACACGGCCCGGACGCGCTGTCGGTCCAAGACTTGGACCCGGGGTCCCCTGAGGGAACCACCGTCGACTTGGACACCATCCAAGACCACGTCGAGGAAGACCCGACGCGGACCCAGGTGGTTTACGAAACTGCTGACGCCAACCGGCGTCTGCGGCACGCCATCAACGTCTTGCCTGATCGAGAGCAGACGGTCCTGAACCTTTACTACGGAATCAAGGACGAGCCTCGGAACCTGGTTCAGATCGCCTCGTTCCTTGGCATGTCGCCGGAGCGGGTCCGCCAGATCAAGCAAGAGGGGATGAAGTTGCTCAAGGACACGTTGATGGTGACGCACTCCGTCAACAGCGCCTGCGACGCGTTCTAAGCCCCGCCTGCCGCAGCCAATCCTTCCTTGGCCGTCTGCGCCATGTGCCCGGTGAACCAGGCCATCATCTTGTCCTCGGTCATCCCCGCCACACGGAGCTGCCGTGCGATCTCATCTCCTGAGAGAGTAGCCCGCTCGACGAGCTTGCCGTCTTGAAGCGCCACGAACGTTAGATCGTCTGACAACAGGTCCAGACGCATCAACGCGACGGGGTCGTTCTTCACCTTCGCCAAGACCTGCACCATCGTGAAGTCCAGCGCCTGGAAGGCCCAGACGCCGTGCGAGCGCAGAGCGCCGTAGACCCCGAGGGGATCTACGGGCGCCTGCGCCAGCAGGGACAACATCACATCTCCTTCAAGGAGCCCAAGACGACGAAGGCGTTTCATGTTGTCGAGGAGCCGAGGTAGCGGGGTTCCCTTCAACGGAAGCAACAGTGCGTCGCCGCCTTCGTCGTCCAAAAACTCATCGCAGGAGAGGGCCTTCACAGGGTCTCTCGGCTGCCGGTGACCCACTCGAGCGCCGCCATCTTGTACTTGATGGCCTGCTTGGTGGCATCGCTCTGGGTCCGCTCGTTCAGCTGACACAGCGCGCCCATCTGCTCCAAGATCGCCGTCTTGGGCCGGTAGCTCAACTCCTTGCCCTCGAACATCTCTCTCGCGAGCTTGACCTTCTCCTGGTCGTACTCCGGCGGTTTCTTGCCTCGGCGCTTCGGCAACGCCGCCTTGCGCTTGTCCGTCTCGTCCTTGACCTCCGCGACCGAGACCTTCTTGCCGCTCTTCTTCTTGTCGAGGATCTCGTTCAAGACCTCGACCTGTTGCGCCTTCGGAAGGGTGACCATCTCCCGCGCGTGCGTTGGCGTGATGGCTCCGTTTTCAACCGCCACCTTGACCTCGGGCGCCGTGTTCTTCAGCAAGCTGAGCCGTTGAGAGACATAGGGCTCCGACTTCCCGATCTTCTTGGCGAGCTGTGCCTGGGTTAGCTTGAAACGCTCCATCACAGCCACGTAGTTCTTAGCCGCCTCGAACGGCTCCAAGTTCAACCGCTGCTCGTTCTCTACGAGGTTCATCAGCGCGGTGTCTTGGCTGTTGCCCTTGACCAGCTTGACCTCGACCTGCGTCTTCCCGAGCAGCCCGAGCGCGCGATAGCGCCTCTCACCTGCGACGAGGAAGTAGGTTCTGTTCCCTTCGCCGCTCTTGTCGGGGCCCCCCTCCCGAACCACCAACGGCTGAATCAGTCCGTTCTGATCGATGGACTCGGCCAGCTCCTCGATGTCCTTCATGACCTTGCGGCCGTTGAAGTCCTCCCCGATGCGAATGTCCTTGTACGCGATGATGCATCTGCTGATGTCTTTTGGCATTTACGTATCCTCCTCGTCGTTCAGCTCCAGAAGCTCATAGAGAGCCTCGAGCTTGCCGCGCAACTTAGCCTGTTCAGCCTCGGTCGCCGCGGTTTCCAGTTTGGTCTTCAACGTGCGAACCTGGCCTAGCACCTTCTTGGTGTGGTGGTCCGGACTATCGTTGGAGACTGCCAGCAGACTGTTCAGCACTTGAAGGACAGGGGACAGTGCGGGCTTCTTCAGCACCAAGACCGCCAGCACGTTCGCTGCGATCGTAACCCCGGTCATGACGCGCTTCTTCGTCAGCTTCCGTTTCTTTGCCGGTGTAACGGAGTCCACCACTTCTTCCAACACGGTCTGCTTCATTCTCTGCACCCTACCCCTCGCGTACGTGCCTCAGCACCCGCGCTCGATCGATTTTGTACATCGCTACACCCTCGATTGACTTACCCTCCAACAGCTCTCCGATAGCGTAGTAAAACTCTACGCCCACCTCCTCGACGGTAAGGTTGGGGTCGTTGTGCACCGCGAGCCACAGAGCGCGCACATCCACAAAGCGGCGCACGACGTCACCGGTTACTTTGTCGCTTACTCCCGTGCGCTTTCTTCCCACTTACTTGGCCTCGCGCTCCCAGGGTTGGGTTCCGCACTGCGGGCAACAAGGAACGTTGGTAGCCTCCCATGGAGGAAGCGTGCCGCCGCAGTTGGGGCACTTCTCCGGATTGATCTTCCGATCCGCCGCCTCTTTCGGGGCGGGCTCTACGTCGACACCTAGCTTCTCCATGGGACTCCTTGTGGTTTCGGTAGTGCCTGACTCAGCGAAGGGAGACGCGCTGCTTGGTCTCCTGCAGGTGGCCGAGGATAACCTCGAAACCGCCCGCCTTGGGTGCCCTTGCGTCCGTGTTCAAGAACGTCTCGGCGTCCTTGATGTTCTTGAACACGAAGATCTCCCCGCTGTTGGCCTCCTTGGTGACCACGATGAACACCTGGCGCGGCGTGCGGGTCGCCTTCACCTCATCGTCGGCATCGTGAGCAACGCCGGCGCTGCCGTTGACGGGAGGTGTAGCAGTCTTCTTGTCGTTCTGAGTCGAGGTCTGGGTCATCTGTTTCTCCTTTGTGGTGCGTTGTTTATTGCAGGACTAGCAACTCGGCCATGCCTGTCTCGTCAGGGCCGAAGTCTCGAATGTTGTCTTCTACTGCTGCTACGAAGTCGGTGCCTTCCGGCTGGCGACGCCAGAAATCGTGTGCCTCGGGGTCATTCCTGATGAGCCACATCTTGGCGAGCTTCTGTTTTTTATCCTCTGTCATGCCTGGATTCCAAGCGCGGCTCGAACGCCCCTGATAGCGGCCCAATAGCCCGCATACAGGCCTTCCCGAAATTGAGCGCGTTCGTACTCGGTAATCTCCGGCGCAAATTCCTGTGTCAGGATTATCCGCGCCCCGTTCTTCACCGCGATAGTGACGTCGACTTCTCGGGCAGGCCCGGAAAACGACATGGATAGCTGGTCTTCGGTCACCAGGTACGTACACACGACGGCGCCTTCGTGTCGACCGGGCTCCATCTACTTCTTCCCCCTGCAGTGAAACCACATCGAGCACCACTTCTCCCCGCACCACCAGTTGCTGGGGTCGGTGGGCGGGAAGTGGCCCATGCCGATAGACTTCGCGACGCCTTCCGTGACGCGTACGGCGTGCTTCACCATGTGCGGCTCGATAACGCCGGTCAT
>Ga0315289_10006334_pt1 | contig 17408 bp, 11 predicted proteins | sample YL17G11_40_MG_FD_203452 | JGI IMG/M metagenome (GOLD analysis project Ga0315289, IMG submission 203452) | Sediment microbial communities from Yellowstone Lake, YNP, Wyoming, USA - YL17G11_40 | ecosystem: Environmental > Aquatic > Freshwater > Lake > Sediment | place: USA: Wyoming | collected... | reverse complement strand
TGCCCGCCCTCGCATTCAGCGCGTTCCTGGGGGCGGCGCTTGTCGCGTCCATCGGCGCGGAGAACTGGTTTGCCGGCCTTACTTCGTGATGGAGTTGGTCAAAGGCATCCCCATCACCGAGTACTGCGACCAGAACAACCTGGCCACCGAGGAGCGGCTCGAGCTGTTCATACAGGTCTGCTCTGCGGTTCAGCACGCGCACCAGAAGGCCATCATCCATCGGGACTTGAAGCCCTCCAACGTGTTAGTGACGCTGCACGACGGCAAGCCGGTACCGAAGATCATTGATTTCGGCATCGCCAAGGCTATGGACCGGCCGTTGACGGATCGGACGCTTTTCACCGCGTTCCGCCACTTCGTGGGGACGCCGCAGTACATGAGCCCCGAGCAGGCGGCGTTTAGCGGCCTGGACGTTGACACCCGCTCGGACATCTACGGTCTTGGCGTGCTGCTTTATGAGCTGCTGACGGGCACCACGCCGTTCGATCCCAAGGCCCTGCGAGCGGCGGCCTACGACGAGATGTGCCGGATGATCCGCGATGCTGAGCCGCCCAAGCCTTCGACGCGGATCAGCACGATGGGGGAGAAGGCGACAGAGGTCGCCAGACATCGGCAGACCGAACCGGGGGCGCTGGGCAGGCTGGTGCGCGGCGATTTGGACTGGATTGTGATGAAGGCGCTGGAGAAAGACCGCACGCGCCGCTATGGGACCGCTTCGGCCTTCGCCGAGGACATCGGGCGGCACCTGAACGACGAGCCCGTGATTGCCGGCCCTCCCGGGACTCTCTACCGGCTGCGGAAGTTCGTCAGACGCAACCGCATGGCGGTGACGGCAGCCCTGTTAGTGATCGCGACGCTTCTGTTGGGCCTGTCGCTGGCCACCGTGGGGTTCGTGCGTGCCAGCCGTGAGCGGGACCGTGCAGTGGCCGCCTATCAGGCCCGGCTCGAAGCCGAGCGGAGGCAACAGGCAGCCGAAGAGCAGGCGCAGGCCGAGGCCCGTCACGCTCAGGAAGAGGGCCGCCGCGCCGACAGGGAGGCCCAGGCCAAGAAAGAGGAGGCTGCCGGCAGACAGGAAGAGCGCCGCTGGGCCCTTCTGGCTGATGCCAACCACTTCATGAACTCCGATAGCTACGAACAAGCACTGGAAGACCTCACGAAAGCTGCGGCGATCAAGCACGATCCCGCGACGCGGCTCGCCTTTGGCCTCCTGGCAGCGCTCTACCCGGACCACCCCACAGGCATCTGGCGGACGCCTGGCGAACCCAGCTGCGTCGCCTTCAGCCCCGACGGCAAGATCGTTGCGTCGGGAGGTAGCGATAGCACCATCGTACTCTGGGATGCGAACACAGGGCAGCAGTTGCGGAGGCTTATGGGGCACACGGGAAGCGTCCAGGACATTGCCTTCAGCCCTGACGGGTCCCTGTTGGCTTCCGCAAGCGCGTGGGGCTCGGGCCCTCCTGATAACACGGTCAGGCTCTGGGAGGTGTCCACGGGAATCGAGCAGCGGCGCTTCGAGGGGCATGCCGACGCGGTTTGGTCCGTCGCATTCAGCCCCGATGGCAAGATGCTGGCATCCGGAAGCTGGGACAAGACCGCCAAGCTCTGGGACGTGGCCACAGGTGCCGAACTCCATACCCTGAGTGGGCACACTGCACGGGTTGACTCCGTTGCCTTCAGTCCGGACGGCAAGACAGTCGCGTCGGGCAGCCTGGACTCTACTATCATGTTCTGGGACGTGAGCACGGGAGAACTCCTGAGGACCGTGTCTGCCGGAGAGGGGGCCGCCCTTAACTCCATTGCCTTCAGTCCTGACGGCGCGAAGCTGATCTCAGGAGGCTTCGCCTGGGGCCAGACCAGGATCTGGGATGTCGCCACATGGACGGTACTCCAAAGCCTCGCGGGGCACACCGACGTCATCTCGTCAGTTGCCTTCAGCCCTGACGGAAGAAGCGTCGCTTCGGGGAGCAGGGACACGACCGTCAGGCTCTGGGATGTGGAGACAGGGAAAGAACTTCACTTGTGCACAGGGCAAGGCCCGCTGTTTTGCGTTGCCTTCAGCCCGCAGGGAAAGGCGCTGGCTTCGGGGAGCGCCGACGGCACCATAAAGCTCTCGGATATCGCCACAGGCCGCGAACTCCTCTCCCTTGCCGGACAGGCCGGGGCACCTGTGGATGTTGTCGCCTTCAGCCCGGACGGCAAGACGGTCGCTTCAACAGGTCCAGACGAGGTCATCAAACTCTGGGATGCCGCCACGAACGAGGACCTGCGAACCCTCTACGCCGGCATGGGGACGGTGAAGTGCCTTGCCTTCAGCCCGGACGGCAGGAGGCTGGCTATTGGACGCGCAGAAGGCCAGATTAGCCTTTGCGACCCAGCCACATACGAGGAGGTCTACAGGCTCCCCTGGCAGGGCGGGCAGCCGCCCGTGGAGTCTTTTGCTTTCAGCCCGGACGGCAAGATACTGGCCTCAGCAAGCCGGGACAGGGCGATCAAGCTCTGGGATGCCGCTACGGGTGCGGACCTCCGCACCCTCACCGGCCACGATGGCCCGGCGTGGTCCGTTGCCTTCAGCCCTGACGGCATGGTGCTTGCCTCTGGGAGCGCGGACAAGACCGTCAAGATCTGGGATGTTGGCACCGGACAGAACCTGCGCACCCTCACCGGGCACGATGGTGAGGTGCGGTCCGTTGCCTTCAACCGCGATGGCAAGGTGCTGGCCTCGGGCAGTGACGACGCCACCGTCAGGCTGTGGAATCCTGCCCGGGGCCTGGAGCTGCGCCGCCTCAGCGGGCACGCCGGCGGGGCCCGATCCGTTGTCTTCAGCCCGGATGGGAGAATCCTCGCTTCCGGCGGGCGCGACAAGGCCATCCGGTTCTGGGATGTGGCCACCGGAACAGAACTCTCCAGCTTTGCCGGACACCAGGGCGACGTGTCGTCGGTTGCTTTCAGTCCGTACGGGAAGAGCCTTGTCTCGGGAAGCTCGGACACAACCATCAGGTTTTGGGACGTCGGCGCGGAGAGGCGAGTCGCCGCAGACATGGGGTTTTTCCAGTCCATAGCCCTCAGTCCGGACGGCAGTATGCTCGCCTCGGGAGACTCGAAGGCCGTCAAGCTCTGGAACGTGGCGACGGGCGAGTTGCTGCTCAACGCGGCTGCGCCCACCCGCTGCATTAACTCCGTTGCCTTCAGCCCGGATGGTGCGATCTTAGCTTCTGGCAACCAGGACGGAACCATCAGGGTCTGGGACGTGGCCTCGCGGGGCCAGCTGCGCACGCTGACTGGACACACGAGACCAGTCAACTCGGTGGCGTTCAGCCCTGACGGGAAGGTCCTCATCTCGGGAGCGGACGATAGTCTCATCAAGCTCTGGGATGTCGCTGCGGGCACCGAGCTTCAGACCGTCCTAAGGCCCACAAGCAGGGTGTCCGACGTGGCTTTCAGCCCCGACGGGAAGACCCTTATCTCCGGGTGCTACGACGAGACCATCCACGCATGGGACGTAGCGACCGGTCAGGAACGGTACAAACTCCGCGCGTACGCCCCGGGGTACGACTCCATCGCCTTCAGCCCTGACGGCAAGAGGTTCGCTGCCGGAAGTGATAACAACAGGGTCAGAATCTGGGATGCTGAGACGGGAAAGGAACTCCGCGCCTTGAGTGGCCACAATGCCGAGGTCGTCAGTGTCGCCTTCAGTCGCGACGGGACGGTCCTGGCATCCGGCAGCGTTGACGGGACGATCAAGCTCTGGAATCCCGCCAGCGGAGTGGAACTCCGCACGCTCAGGGGGCACGGCTTCCGGGTGTCCTCGGTTGCGTTCAGTCCGGACGGGAAGGTCCTGTTCTCGGGGGACTGGGAAGACGCCATCAGGCGTTGGGATGTGCCCTCGGGCAACGAACTGCAGCCCCTCGCCGAGCCCTTGGGCCCGGGGCACACGGGCCGGGTGTACTCCGTTGCCTTCAGCCCGGATAGCCGGACGCTGGCGTCGGCAAGCGGGGACGGGACTGTCAGGCTGTGGGGTGTGGCCAGCGGCGACAGGCTCCGCACGCTCATGGGACACACGGGCTCAGTCTTAGGGGCCTCTTTCAGTCCGGACGGCAAGATGCTGGCCTCCGGCAGCTTAGACAAGACCGTCAAGGTGTGGGACGTGTCTGCGGGAAAGGAGCTGCGGACGCTCGCCGGGCACGCCGGCGAAGTCTACGGCGTTGTCTTCAGCCCCGACGGAAAGATGCTTGCGTCAGCCGACAAGGAGGGCATCATCAAGCTGTGGGATGCGGCCACGGGCCAGGAACTCCGCACACTCAAGGGGCACTCTTCCTGGGTCTTCGGCCTGGCGTTCAGTCCCGACGGCAAGGCCCTGGCCTCAGGAAGTGACGACAAGACGATGAAGCTGTGGGACGTGACGACCGGGGCGGAACTCCGCACATTGAGCGGGCACGCCAAAGGCGTATGGCCGGTGGCCTTCAGTCCCGATGGGAAGTTATTGGCTTCGGGCGGCGCCGACGGTGCCGTCAAGCTCTGGGACGCTACTACGGGGCAGGAGCTCAGGGTACTGGACGGCCATAACGACCGGGTGCGTTCTGTTGCCTTCAGCCCGGATGGCAAGGTCCTTGCTTCGGCCAGCTATGACCAGACGCTGAAGCTTTGGGATGTGGCTACGGGGAGGAAGGTAGCGACCATAAGTCCCGGTTGCGGCGACGTCCTGGCGGTTGCCTTCAGCCCCGACGGGCGCATGATGGCCTGCGCGGCTAACGCTGACATCTTCATCTATGACCTCCACGCGCACGATGAGAAGATTCAAGAGTGGCTGAATGAGGCGCGGAGCCAGGCGGGCCAGAGCAAGTGAGGGCCACTTCGGACATGAGGCGTGGGGGTTGCAGAGATGGAGTTTGCATGGGAGCAACAGCGGCCACAGCAACTTACACTAAAATATCACCGCCGAGGACGCCGAGAGCGCGGAGAAAGGTTGTTAGAACATCATGGAAGACCACACAGTACGCCTCCTGCGCTCGGAGTTTGGCTGGCGGTCTTCTGGCGGGCGTTCTCTGCGATGATTCTGTTGGCGTCTCTACGGAAAGGAGGTAAAGCGGGGCAAACGGCGGGGATAGAGACGAGGGATTGTATAGCCAGGAGCCCGCAGTCTGACGCGGGCATCTCCCGAGAGTAAGAAGGAAGCGGCCGGCGAGCCCCAGCTTCGAGGCATGAACTCGCCGGCCCGGCCTGCCCCGGACGGGCGTCCTGCCCGCCGGGAGCTCGGCCTTGTCATTATGTGCAGAGACCGACCTCGCTGCAACCGAGCAGCGAGGGTCAAGGACGAAAGGAGATGCAGTCATGTCGAGCAAGAGAAAGATGAACCTTGCAGTGCTGATGGCAGCCACGGTGCTGCTAACAGTCCTTGCCGGCAGCGCAGCCCTGGCAGGAGGCAAGCCCAAGCCGCCGCCCCCTCCGCCGCCCGGGACGGTCTACTTCTCCCCCTGGAGCGGAACTCCAGGATGGGAGGATGCGCAAATGTGGACCATGAAGGGCGACGGGACCAGCAAACAACTGGTCGCGGGGCTGGGCCCTCTCGACACCAACACTTGGGAAGTCACATATGAGCCGAGCTGCTTGCTCCACGGAGGCCGTAGGTGGTTCCTCAACCTGCGCTTTGCGGAAAGCAATGAGCCCGGCCCCGCGCTATATGCGCCGCGCTGGCAAGTGTGGGCGATCAGCAGCGATGGGACCAACGAGATGGCAGTTCCGTTAACAGACGGGGATGATGTGACGTTATGGCCGCAAGGGAGCCATTGGCTGCCCGGCGACCAGGGAGTCTCGTTGACCTCCGTTCGCTGGGAACAACTGGCCGACGGATCATGGCAACCGTATGAGGCTGGCATCTACGTAATTCCGATCAGCTTCGACGGCTCCGGGTTTTCTGTCCCCGGCCCCCCAGAGCTTGTTCTCCCCTGCGGCTGGTTCGTATATCCCCCGGAATATGACGACCCCGACCCCCACCCCTGCATCGGCTCTCACGACTGGAGCCCGGATGCGTCGGCCGTTGTGTACCCCGGCTACGAGATAGCGGACGGGCAGGAGCGGTACACCGGCGTGTGGCTCGTCAACCTAAGCGACCCGGACAACCCGGTCCAACTGACGGACGGCTATACCCCCCACAGACCTCTGTGGTCACCTGACGGGGCGTTGATCGCCTTCGACAATGGCCACGAGATCAACATTATCACCCCCACCGGCCAGGGCCAGCAGACGCTGCATAGCACCAGGGTCGACTCGGGCATACACATAGATGCCCACGCATGGTCTCCAGACAGCAAGTATCTGCTGTGCCGGTATCAGACTAATCCGCTGAAGCGGCCGGCCAACGTCATCACGGATCTCTACCGGTTGTCCACGAGTGGTGAATGGGTGAACCTCACGGGGGACACGGACGCCGGCGCAGAACCGATTGGCTGGAGATGAAGAGGGCCACTTCAGACGTGAGGCTGAGGGAAGTTGCAGAACTACAGTCTGCGCATGAGCAACTGCGGACCGAGGGAGAGGAGGTGAAGCGGGAAAGCAGGGAACGAGGGAGATGATGGATCGTTGAGAGAGGAGCCCGCAGTCTGGCGCGGGCATCTCCTGAAAGGAAGCGGCCGGCGAGCCCGAGCTTCCAGGCATGAACTCGCCGGCCCGGCCTGCCCCGGACGGGCGTTCCGCCTGCCCGAGGGCTCGGCTTCTTCATTATGTGCACAGACGGACCTCGCTGCAACCGAGCAGCGGGGGCCAAGGACGAAAGGAGAGGCAGTCATGTCGAGCAAGAGAAAGATGAAGGTTGGAGTGCTGATGGCAGCCACGATGCTGCTGACAGTCCTTGCCGGCAGCGCAGTCCTGGCAGGAGGCAAGCCCAAGCCGCCGCCCGGGCCCGCCTACTCCCTGGCGGAACTCATGGTGCCCCAGGGATTTGCGAGTTCGACGCTACTAGATGATGTAGATGTGAATGACCTCGGCCAGGTCGTCGGCAACATGGTGCGGGCGACGGGCGGATACCATGCGGCCGTCTGGGAGACTTCCTCGGCCGAACCCACGGACTTGGACAACGGATTCCACAGGAGCTTCGCGGGGGCCATAAACAACCTCGGCCAGGTGGCGGGTAGCTGCTCGTTGGATGAGACCGGTTCAACACACCCGGTGGTGTGGATACCGGACGGGCAGGGCGGCTACCAGATGATCGACCTCGCGCCCGACGCGCATGGGGGCGCTACAGACATCAACGACCATGGCATGGTGGTCGGCGGAGCGGCTGAGGTAGCGTTTGTCGTTGTCCCCGAGGATACGGACGGTGACGGGAAACCTGATACCTGGTTTCGCGACACCAACCTGGACGGGTCCAATGACCTGATGTTCAGGCTTGGGCCCGACGTGAACTCAGAGGGAACCGAACCACATGCGATCAATGACTTCGGATGGGTGGTCGGGAACGATGTTACGCTTGAATGGGGGGATATGCCCTTCCTGGTGATCCCCCAAGATGCGAACGGTGACGGGAAGCCTGATACCTGGTTTGCCGATGCAAACGGGGACGGGGTGAACGACTTGATGAGGCACCTGCCGTTCTCGAAAGACGCAGCTGACGTCAACAACCAGGGGCAGATTGTCGGTAGTTCAGCCCGGTTGTGGGAGGTAGTCGTCGCAGGAGATGGCACGGTCACTGTCACGACGACGCAACTGCCAACGCCGAGCCCTTTTGACCGCTGGTACGCAGGAGCCATCAACGACAGCGGGCAGGTGGTCGGGTCGGCCCAGATCCGGAAGGGCGACCTCGATCCGGTCCTGTGGCAGAAGGACAAGGGCATGTTCTGGCTGGAGAGCCTGGTGTCCGACATGGCCGGCTTCAGCGACCTGGACTATGCGTATGGGATCAACGAAGGCGGCCAGATAGTGGGCGACGGCGACACGCGCGCCGGCGTCCGCGGGTACCTGGCCACGCCTAAGTAACTGACTGTGGCCTGCGTATCCGGGCCGGTGGGCGCCATTCGGTACGTTGGCTGCTCACCGGCCCAGGGCGGCCGGTCCCCGTGCCCGGGATAACGGCCTATCGGTGCCGTATTGACATGGCCCTGCCGGCGCCCAGTTTCCCCTTCCGGCCTCGGAAAGGGAGGCAAGATTCTCTCGGTTCCGAAGGGAGCGGAGCCATGGCTGTTGCCATTCCACAAGGGCAGGATTTGCGTCCAGGCACTGATTCAGTTCGGCAGACGGCCAAGCATCTGATCCGCAGGGGCCTCGGTACCGCCATGATGCGGCCTCCGGAAACTACGTGTGCGCAACAACGGAGACGCACGCCGACTATGGACACTGCTGCTTTGTCTGCCACCGACTTGGGGCTCATCCGGAGGGCTCGAGAAGATTATGATGAAGCATTCCATGAATTGGTGGATCGCCACGGGGCGCGTCTTTACAGGTTGGCCTTTTCGCTCGTGGGCAACGCCGCTGACGCGGAAGACGTGGTTCAAGAGGCATTGTGCGGAGCTCTGCAAGCTTTGCGTGGTTTTGAGGAACGTTCATCGGTGAAGACCTGGTTGAGCAGCATTGTTGTGAAGCAGGCCGCGAAGTGCCATCGCACGCGCGCGCGGCACAGGGTCGCGTCCCTCGACCAACTCCAGGAGGATGCGGTGGGGGCGACATCTTCGCTTGAAGCAGACGGCGTCGCGGCGCGTTCTAACGCCCGCCTGGATATCCTTGCCGTTTTGCAGGCTTTGTCGCCTGAGCACCGCGAGGTCGTCGTGCTCAGGGAGATGGAAGGCCGAACCTATGACGAGATTGCCGCGATCTTAGCGGTCCCGAGGGGGACCGTCGAATCGCGCCTCCACCGTGCGCGACGGGAACTGAGGAACCGACTGACGGGTCATCTACCATGAGACACGCGGACAAACCATCTGACCCAAACTCCAGGCCCTCCGCCACTCCCTTGCCAACTATCTCGTCCTGAACGCCATCGACATCGAGTTCAACGGGAATGTGTGCGATAAGGGACGGACGACAAAGGCCTTCGAGACAGTCAACTGAGGGATGCTCTCGGGCACCGATACGGCTGTTCACTTCAAAGGACAGGCGGCAACAACGGCGCTTGCTGTCATGCGCTGACAAGGGAGAAAGTGGAGCGGGCGACGGGATTCGCACGCGAAGCGTCGGCGGCAGCCCACCCGCGACGTCCAGCTTGGGAGACTGACAAGGTGGCTGGCCCGGGTGCCCCGCGCGCCTGACCGCGCCGCCTAAGATGAAGGGCGCCCTTGGGGCGCCCTTCATGAACCCATGCTAAACGGCCAGCCAGCCTCCCGGCTACTGCGGCTGCTCGGGGGACTCCGGCGGCGGGGGAATGTCCCCATCGTCGCCGGATCCCGCTTCGCTGTCGCCGTGCTCCGCGATCCAGGCGTCAATCTTGGCCTGGAACTTCGGCTCCTTCTCCGCCAGCTTCGCCTGGAGCTGCGCCACCTTCTGGTCGAAGTGCTCGTTCTCGGCCGCGAGCGCGTCTTCGAGTTCACCCACCGCCTCGATGTCGCGGACAAGCAGGGCCTGGCGGATGAGCGCCTCGAATCGGGCAACCCGCTGCGCCTGCCTTTGCTCGAGCCCCTCCCTCTGCCTGAGGAAGTTGGCTGTCGTGCGCTCTTGGGCTCTCAGCAGGCCCGGAGGGGACGGCGATGGAGCGGCGAGAGCGCTTTCCAACGGAACACACATCAACGCAACGAATACCGTGCACACTATGAGACGTTTCACGCTTTTCTCCTTTCCCATGCAGCCCGGATGAACACCTGATAGAACGGCCTCCTCCCTCGGGACGCAGCCCACGGCGTCGGGGGGAAAGCCCCACTCCTTTGCGGCCTCTGCACCACCACCTTCGCTGCCGCTTTCTGAGACCGAGCCGCCACCTTCCAGCGTTCGGTGCGGTGTATCACCATGCGTCAGAAACAGCGAGTATGTACAACGCAAATGGGGGGCCAATCGGGGCTGGCAGAGGCTGGAAAGCCGGCGCGCCCGCGCGGCGAATTCGGACAGTGTGGCCTGAGGGCCTGGCGAGCGCGTCAGCCTGAGCCAGGGGGGCCGTCACCTCTGGTAGATCGGCAAGTGGCAGTAGGGCACGGTCAGGGCGAGCACGCGCATGGCCGTCGCGTAGCTGGGCCCGTCCCGCTGCGAGGAGCCGACGGGCCACGAGCCGTCCTGTAGCTGCTGCTTCAGGAGCGTCTTAGGAGGCCGCTGGCAATCCCTGACCACTCCTGGCAGATCGAAAGCGGGCGGCGAAGGTACTGGCGTAACTGGCGCTACACCAGGATGCCCGTGTATAAGCCCAAAGCTGTGCAAGAACTGATTGACTCGGCGCGATGGGCAGGTACAATGGTCGCGTCCCGGCTTCCGTCCCGTCCGCCAGCCGGGAATGGCTGACGAGAGACTGGCTTAACGACTGGCACGAGAACGGTGGGCCGGTCGCCGTGACGGTCGCGTAAGAGACACTATGAGGGAGCCCGCACATGGGATCGCTGAGAATCGGCTCCAACGGCCGGTACTTCGTGGACGAGGCCAACGAGCCAACATTCTGGCTGGGGGATACGCAATGGCAACTCTTCCGCGACTTCACGGCTGAGGACGCCGCCGCTGTACTGGAGCGCCGGAAGGCGCAGGGGTTCAGCGCCGTCCAGATCATGATCACGGGGGAGGGCGACGGCACCAAGCCGAACCTGGACGGTGAGACACCCTGGGTAGGCAACGACCCGGCCACGCCCAACGACGCTTACTTCCGCGGCGCGGACGCGGTCGTGGAGGCGGCCGGCCGGATTGGCATGGTCCTGGTGCTGGGCGTCTACCACAAGACCCAACTGGGGACGCTCCCGATCGAGAAGGCCCGCGCCTACGCACGGTGGCTCGCCGAACGCTGGCCGAATGCACCGCACGTCATCTGGACTGCCTACCCGGAAGCCAGCCACAGGTACGTGCCCATCCTGCGCGAACTGGTGGCGGGCCTGAAGGAGGGCGAGGACCAGCCGCACCTCATCACGATCCATCCCGACCCCTCTCCTGCGTCCTCCAGCTTCCTCCACGAGGAGGACTGGCTGGACTTCAACATGATCCAGACCTGGCACGACCTGCCTTTCAACGTTCCGATGGTGCGCGCCGACTATTCCCGCGAGCCGGCCAAGCCGGTCGTGATGGCCGAGGGCGGCTATGAGACCGCCCCGCATACCGGCACTCCCTGGACACCGCTCAACTGCCGCAAGCAGGCGTGGTGGTCGTACCTGAGCGGCGGGCACCATAGCTACGGCCACCACGGCAACTGGACGGCGCCGGCGACGTGGCGGGGCTGGATCGAGTCGCCGGGCGCCCTGCAGATGGGCATCTGCCGGCAGGTACTGGAGTCACTTCCGCAGTGGTGGAGCCTGGTGCCTGATCAGAGCCTGATTCTCTCCGGCGAAGGAGAGGGCGAACAACAGAGCGTGTCCGCACGGTCGGCGTCCGGCGCCTGGGCGGTCGTCTACCTGGCCCGGCGCTGCCGCCTCGTGCTTGAGGCCGCGTTCTCGGCATTGCCGGCGCAATGGGTAGACCCGACGACCGGTGAGCGCACCACAGCCAGGCCTCACGGGCAGTCAGTCAAGACACCGGATGGCTGGGAGGACGCGCTGTTGCTGCTCGAGCGCTAGCGTCAGGGATGGAGCTCAGTGCTGCCCCTTTCCCCATTCGGTGCGGCCTTCGCCGCAGCCGGCATCCCCAAGCGCGACGACCGCGGCCGCACGGTGGACGTGCACGCTTTGCGTCACACCTTCGGCACGCACCTGAGCAAGAACGGCGTGGCCCCGCGCACAGCCCAGGCCGCAATGCCGTTCGACAGGCTCACGGCCCTCAGCTTGTCGAAGGGCGCCACTCCTCGCTCGACCTCACCATGAACGTTTACACAGACCCCAGTCTGCTCGATGTGGCCGGCGCGATGGAGGTGCTGCCGCAGCTGTCGCTGAGCAAAGGTGCCCGGGCCTATGCCCAGGGGGCTGTAGAGCAGTACTCGATCTATTCGATGCCCCGCCGGCCCGCGCGCGGGGCTCTATCGTTGTGTTGGTTGACCTGCGCCGCTGGCCGCGTACAATTCGGGGGCACAGACGAGCTGCGTGGCAGCAGTTGGTGACGGAAGCACCGCCTGATTGAAGGCTCGGACTGGCTGCAAGAGGGGAGGGAGTCGTGGAGTACACGACGCTGGGAAGGACGGGACTGCGTGTGAGCGTCATGGGGCTCGGCGGCGGTGGCCACAGCAGGCTCGGCCTCAGCTACGACGCAGGTGAGGAAAACGCAGAGGCCGTCGTCCGGGAGGCCCTGGACCTCGGCGTGAACATCATCGACACGGCGGAAGCCTACCGCACCGAGCCGGCGGTCGGTCGGGCCACCCAGGGCGCCCGGCGCGAGGGCCTCGTCCTGTGCACGAAGAAGACGCTGACGCGCGATGGCGCCGTGATCGGGCCCGCCGACCTCAGGCGCGGCCTGGAGGAGAGCCTGTGCCGCCTCCGCACGGACTACGTCGACGTCTATCAACTCCACGGCGTGCACCCCGACCGCTACGAGCATGCGCGTGACACCCTCGCGCCCTGCCTGATGAAGCTGCGCGAGGAAGGGAAGATGCGCTTCTTGGGCATCACGGAAGTCTTCGGCGCCGACCCCCAGCATCGGATGCTGTCCCGGGCCGTGGGCGACGACTGCTGGGACGTCGTCATGGTCGGCTTCAACATCCTGAACCAGTCGGCGCGTCGACGCGTGCTGGGCGTCACCCGGTCCAAGGGCATCGGCGTGCTCAACATGTTCTCGGTCCGGCGCGCATTCAGCCGGCCCGAACGGCTCAAGGAGATCGTGGCCGACCTCGTGGAACGGTCCGTCGTGGACGCCGGGTCGGTGGACCTGGATGATCCCGTCGGCTTCCTGGTGGGCGAAGGCCGCGCGGGGAGCGTCACCGAGGCAGCCTACAGGTTCTGCCGCTGGGAGCCGGGCCTGGACGTGGTGCTCTCCGGCACGGGCAGCGTAGAGCACGTGCGGGCTAACGCCCGATGGCTGGATATGCCCGACCTGCCGGCGCGGGACCGCGCCCGGCTCGAGGCCATGTTCGCCCGGGTGGACGACGTCGCGGGCGGCTGAAGACCGCACGACAAACGTCTAAACCGACCCCAGCCTGCTCGACGTGGCCGGCGCGTTGGAGGCGCTGCTGGAACTCTCTCGTGAGAATGCGATGCAGGCGGATGCTGCAAGGGGAAAGCGACAAATGGCAGGAACCGGGTGCCAGTTCTTCGTTGACCCGTGGGCGTCAAGTGCCGACTCAGCCACCCAGTGATCCGCTAAGCGCCTCTCTGCTCCACTGCTCCCAAGGTGCCGCTGTGGACGCCCGGAACTGCCAAGCCCCTGATGCTGTCGATTCCGCCAACGGACCTCTGGCCAGAAGACTCCAAAGCTTCAGTACCGTTCGGACAGGACGCTCCTGCTCGCCATCTCGGTGCCTCCGGCTTGCCCGACTGGACTGCGCTGTTCTTGCCAGCTCTGATGCACCCCGTTATGATGCGACGGCCCGCAAACTGCAGTCTTAGGCCATCACGGAGAGGAAGTAGCATGGGGACGGCGCTTGGATTCGACAACGAGCGGTACGTGCGCGAACAGACCGCAGCCATCCTTGAGCGTGTGGATGCGTTCCAGGGAAAGCTGTACCTCGAGTTCGGCGGCAAGCTGTTGTTCGACTACCACGCTGCGCGTGTCCTGCCCGGCTTCGACCCGAACGTGAAGATGCGTCTGCTCCATCATCTTCGCGACCAGGCGGAAGTGCTCCTGTGTGTCCACGCAGGGGCCATCGAGAGGAAGAAACTAAGGGCTGATTTCGGAATCACTTACGATGTGGACGCAATGAAACTGATCGACGACCTGCGGGGCCGGGGGATCGCGCTTCGGGCCGTCGTCATCACCCGTTACGACCAGCAACCGGGTGCTCAGATCTTCAAGAATCGCCTGGAACGTAGCGGCGTGCCGGTCTACACACATGGACCGACGAAGGGCTACCCCACAGACGTAGATCGCATTGTAAGTGATGGGGGGTATGGGGCGAACGGTTACATCGAAACGACCAAGCCGCTGGTCGTCGTCACGGGGCCCGGCCCGGGCAGCGGCAAGCTGGCCACGTGCCTGAACCAGATGTACCACGACCACCTGCGCGGCATACGGTCCGGATTCGCGAAGTTCGAGACGTTCCCCATCTGGGACCTGCCCCTCAACCATCCGGCCAACGTGGCCTACGAGGCTGCCACGGCCGATCTGGGTGACGTGAACGTGATCGACCCGTTCCACATGGATGCCTATGGCGTGGCAGCCGTGAACTATAACCGCGACGTCGAGGCTTTCCCAGTGCTCCAGAGCATTCTGAAGCGCATCACGGGTGGCAACAGTCTATATCGGTCCCCGACCGACATGGGCGTCAACACCGCCTCGCGCGGCATTATCGACGACGAGGCCGTGCGCGAGGCGGCCAGGCAGGAGGTGATCCGTCGTTACTTCCGCTACAGCTCGGAGTATGTCATGGGGCTGGTCGACCGGCCGGCGGTCGAGCGCGCTGAGCGCTTGATGAGGGCGCTGGGCCTAAGCCCAGAAGACCGTCGCACGGTTGGGCCTGCACGCCAAGCCGCCCGCGATGCGCAAGCGACGGGCAAGGGGCACGATGAGGTATACTGCGGAGCGGCGATCGAGCTGAAGGACGGCACTATTATCACCGGCAAGAACTCCCCCATCCTGCACGCCGCTTCGAGCCTTGTGCTCAACGCCGTGAAGCACCTGGCCGGCGTGCCCGACGAGATTCACCTGCTGGCGCCCGCAGTCACAGAGGCTATCGGTAGGCTCAGGATCGGCGTGCTGGGCCAGACGAGCGTCAGCCTGGACGTTGAGGAGGCCATGATCGCGCTGGGAATCAGCGCGGCCACCAGCCACGTCGCGCAGCTCTGCGTCGAAAAGCTCAAGGAACTGCATGGCTGCGACGTTCACATGACGCATATCCCGACGCCGGGCGACGCGGCAGGCCTTCGCCGCCTGGGGGTCAACGTCACTACCGACCCGAGCTTCGCTGCGAAGGGTCTGTTCGCATTCTGAGGGCGACATTCCAGCCGGCGCCCGCTGCTTCTGCACCGCACCGGGGAGCGTGAGCTCCCCTAACTTGCCGCACACCTTCGGCACTCACCTCAGCAAGAACGGTGTGGCCCCTCGCACGGCGCATGCGGCCATCCAGCCTTCGTCCGCCTGAGGCGGACTTCGGCGGAGTAGGCTGCGCTACTCCTCGCTCGACCTCACCATGAACGCGGCTTGCGAGCGTGGCGAGCAAACGCGTCGCGAGCCCCTGGGGCGAGTCCGCCAGAGGCGGATGCGACGGCTGCGCCGCGCACACCCCAGCCTGCTCGACGTGGCCGGCGCGCTGGAGGCGCTGCGAGAAGTGTCGGTGGGCAGCACCCTCGGTCCTGACGCGCTTCGGGCGACCGTGACGCGCCACACTGGCCGTACAAGGGGTTGATTCCTGCGGCGTCCGCTGTAGAATCATGGCGGCCTGTGGGAACCTGTGATGGGCGCACGGCCCCGGATCGAGATGCCGGGCGGGCAGCGCGTGAAGCAGGGGGATCGGCCCATCACGCGCGTTCGCACCCAGAAGACCGGCCTCTCTCGGCCAACGGGGCTCAACGAGCGTGGCCGACGTGTCAAATACGTATCACGCAACGTGCCGAATCGGGTCTGCCCAGAGGCTGATCAGCGGGGCGTGCAAGGTCACCGGTAGCCCCAGCATGCGCATGAGCAAGAATGGCGTTCCCCCAGTAAAGTCCGAGTAGCCGGGCGCCGCGCAGGCCGCGATGGCGCACCTTGTTGGCAGGACATGCTGACTTGAGTTCAGGGCGCTTGACGAGCTGCCTCGACACCGCCGGCAGGTAGAGGTCGTAGTACCTCGAGTCGGAGATGCAGTACTGAATACTGAGTTGGCTGCGTCGCACGCGCCGCCTCGCCTGTCCGGACACGCCATGAAGGCTCGGTGCGCCCCCCGGAATTATGGCTCTTCCCCAAGTGATCCGCGGCCGGACCCCCGAGGCGCCGATGCTTTCCCAGCGTTCGTCCGAGTCGGATGGGTCAGCTTGGCCTGCGCTTCAGCCGTCTATCACTCCTTCATTCTCGCGCGTTTCCAGGCACGGATCTCTTCGGCAACCCAAGCGACGAAGGTCGCGGCTGCGACGACGAAGACTAACCCCAGGGCCCCGAACCCTACAAACAGGGCCAGGGTCACGAAGCACACCTGGCTGTAATACCGCATGGCATCGAACCTTGATCCAGGCGTCCCAGACATAGTGACGCACGAGGAGGCCAACAGGAACGCGGCCACAACGGCGAACACGATGTAGGTTCCCAGGACAATCGCCCCCCATATGCATCCGGAGGATCTTCTCATTACACGCGCCTCCTGGTCCGCGACGCACATATGCTCACGTGGGCAAGGCGGGGGGTGCGAGCGATGGCAGGCACGTTATCAGGTCGTGCGGGGCCACGCGTGTTGACATTAACGGTGCTGGTGCCGAGAAGGCTCGAGCCCGGCGAAACTGCGGAGGATCTCGCCACTCCCCATCCCTTCCAGAGCACGGATGCCTCATTGTCGGGCTTCTTTACGGGATAGGCAACGTCAAAGCTCGACCCCGTACTTTCTCAGCCTCCTCAGCAGCGTTTGATAGCTCACGCCCAGGTGAGATGCAGCGGCAGTCCGGTTGTACCGCGATGCAACCAGAGCCTCGACCAGAGCCTGTTTTTCGGCTTTTTCCCTTGCCTCGCGCATGCAGGCGCAGGTGGCAGGCGCTTCGCCAGTAGGCGCAGCGCCGCCCCTGCGCGGTCCGGCTGGCGCTGTTCCCTCTGCTTCTGGTTTCAGAGCACTGAACCGCCCCATCAGAACTGCGTGTTTGATGGTGTTCTCCAGTTCTCTGACATTGCCTGGCCACGTGCACCGCAGGAACATCTCCAGTGTGGAGCTGTCCAAGGGTCGGTACTTCTTGCGGAATGCCGCGGCCCACTTCCGAAGGAAGTGGTCGGCCAGGATTGGGATGTCACTCTTGCGCTCCCGCAGCGGCGACAGAGTCACGTTCACCTCGTTCAGGCGATAGAACAGATCTGTCCGGAAAGCGCCCTCGTTGAGTCTCTTCTCGGGATCAGCATTGCTCGTCGCTATGAGCCTTACATCCACTTCTACCGTCTCGTGGCCGCCTACAGGGATGAATCTCTTCTCTTCGATCACCTGCAGAAACTTGGCCTGCAGTGATGAAGGCACCGCCGATATCTCATCCAGAACAATGGTTCCCTTGTCTGCTATCCGAAACAGGCCCGGCCGTGCCCGTGCGGCATCTGTGTAAGCCCCTTTCTCGTGACCG
>Ga0315289_10006333_pt1 | contig 17412 bp, 28 predicted proteins | sample YL17G11_40_MG_FD_203452 | JGI IMG/M metagenome (GOLD analysis project Ga0315289, IMG submission 203452) | Sediment microbial communities from Yellowstone Lake, YNP, Wyoming, USA - YL17G11_40 | ecosystem: Environmental > Aquatic > Freshwater > Lake > Sediment | place: USA: Wyoming | collected... | reverse complement strand
AAAATATATGCCAACTATAAATCAACTTGTTCGCATGGGACGTAAGAATCCTAAAACCAAGTCAAAAACACCAGCCTTGGAAACTGTTATGAATGTTATCAAAAGAAGAAGGAATGAACTGCCAAAAGGTTCACCGTTTAAGCGCGGTGTATGTGTTAAAGTGACGACAACTACACCAAAAAAACCAAATTCTGCCCTGCGTAAGATAGCAAGAGTCAGGCTTTCTAATGGTATGGAGGTAACAGCCTATATCCCTGGTGTTGGCCATAATTTACAAGAGCACTCAATAGTCATGATTCGTGGCGGTCGCGTTAAGGATTTACCTGGCGTACGTTATCATATTGTCAGGGGTGTTTATGATACCCAAGGCGTCGCCGACAGAAAACAAGGTCGGAGTTTGTATGGGGCTAAGAAGGAGAAATAAATATGCGCGGTAAAAAAGCAAGTAAAAGAAAAATATCAGCTGATCCAAAGTATAATAGTGTTGTCATCCATAAATTTATTAACCAGCTTATGCGTAAAGGCAAAAAATCAGTGGCTCAGTCCATTCTTTATAAATGTTTTGATATTATTAAAGAAAAAACAGGTAAAGATCCGCTTGAGGTTTTTGATCAGGCGATCAGGAATGTAACACCTATTTTAGAGGTTGTTTCCCGCCGGATTGGTGGTGCTAATTATCAAATCCCAATTGAGGTCAGATCAGAACGCAGGCTGGCACTGGCGATGCGATGGTTGATTGAAGCAGCCAACTCAAAAAAAGGCAAGCCAATGCGCGAGAAATTAGCCCAGGAATTAATTGACGCAGCCAATAAACAAGGTGAAGCTATTAAGAAACGAGAGGATATGCATCGTATGGCTGAGGCAAATCGCGCCTTCGCTCACTTCGCTTAACCGCTAATGTTTGCTAGTGTTTGCGAATAACCAATAATATTATTACCAATAATTTTTTAATATTATATGCCCCGTGAATATAGCCTAGAAAAGACTAGGAATATCGGAATAATCGCTCATCCTTCGGCAAGCCCTCGGCCTGAGCTCGGGCCGAGGGCTCAGGATGAGTTTGGTTAAAAATAATTTTATTCTATGCCAAGAGAATATAGTCTTGAGAAAACTAGAAACATCGGGATAATCGCTCACATTGACGCTGGAAAAACTACAGTCACTGAGCGTATTTTGTATTACACCGGTAAAAAGCATAAGATTGGCGAGGTGCATGACGGCGAAGCAGAAATGGACTGGATGGAGCAGGAAAAGGAACGCGGCATTACTATTACCTCTGCCGCCACGACTTGTTTCTGGAAAGACCATCGCATTAATATTATCGATACGCCTGGCCATATTGATTTCACCGTAGAAGTTCAGCGGAGTTTACGCGTTCTTGATGGTGGTTTTATTGTTTTTGACGGTGTCGCCGGAGTAGAACCGCAATCAGAGACCGTTTTCCATCAAGCGGAAAAGTTCGGAGTGCCATTGATGGGCTTTATTAATAAAATGGACAGAACTGGCGCTGATTTTTACACTGACTTAAAAGCCATTCAGGAACGCTTGACGCCTCACGCTGTGGCCATTCAATTACCCATTGGGGCAGAAGATAATTTTAAAGGAATGATTGATTTATTTGAGAGAAAGGCCAGAATTTATAAAGATGAGATGGGTAAGGAATGGGAAGACACGAATGTGCCAGAAGAAATGAAGCAAAAAGTTGAAGAATTTCGCCATATCATGGTAGAAAAAATTGCAGAGCAGGACGATCAATTAATCCACAAATATTTAGAAAATCAGGATATTACAGTGCCTGAATTAAAAAAGGTTTTAAGAGAAGCCACTGTCAAAGGTATGTTGATGCCCGTTTTAGTCGGTTCGGCTTTAAAAAACAAAGGCGTTCAATTTTTGCTAGATGCTGTTAGTGAGTATTTACCCTCACCCCAAGATGTACCGGCAGTCAAGGGTCGTGACCCGAAAACCAAAATTGAAATAGAAAGAAAAGCTTCTGATGACGAACCTTTTACTGCTTTGGCTTTTAAGATCGCTACTGATCCATATGTCGGCACATTGACTTTTTTTAGAGTTTACGCCGGAACCCTGCCGGCCGGCTCCTATGTTTTTAATACCTCGACAGGCGGCAAGGAAAGAATCGGTCGTATAGTCAGAATGCACGCTAATCACCGCGAGGAAGTCAAGGAGGTTTATGCCGGTGAAATAGCCGCGGCTGTGGGCCTGAAAAACACCACGACAGGTAATACAATTTGTGACCCCGATCATCCAATTGTTTTAGAATCAATTACATTTCCTGACCCTGTTATTTCAGTGGCGATTGAACCAAAAACAAAAGCTGATCAGGAAAAAATGGGTATTGCTTTATCAAAGTTGGCTGCCGAGGATCCGACATTTAAAATCAGAACTGATGAGGAAACAAATCAAACTATTATTGCCGGTATGGGAGAGCTACACCTGGAAATTATTGTCGACAGGATGAAAAGAGAGTTTACAGTTGAGGCAAATGTCGGCAAGCCACGTGTCGCTTATAAAGAAACTGTCCAAAAAGAAGCTGAAGCGCAGGGTTCTTATATTCGCCAATCAGGCGGCCGCGGCCAATACGGCGATTGCTGGGTCAGAGTTGAACCAAAGAACCGCGGCGAGGGTTATGAGTTTGTTGACGAGGTCAAAGGCGGAGTCATACCGCAGGAATATGTACCAGCCATTGCAAAGGGTGTTAAAGAAGCGATGGATAAAGGGGTTTTAGCTCATTACCCTTTGGTAGATATGAAAGTGACCGTCTATGATGGCACTTATCATGAGGTTGACTCATCTGAAGCTGCCTTCAAAATCGCTGGCTCTATTGCTTTGCAAGAAGCCGTGAGAAGAGCCAGTCCTGTTTTATTGGAACCGATTATGAAGGTAGAGGTGGTGACGCCGGAGAAATTTATGGGTGATGTTATTGGTGATCTTAATTCAAAAAGAGCGAATATCAAGGAAATGAGAGATCGCGGATTAATGAAAATAGTTGATGCTGAAGTGCCTCTGGCTGAAATGTTTGGTTATTCGACGCAGCTACGCTCAATGAGCCAGGGCCGCGCTTCTTATAACATGGAGTTTTCTCATTATCAGGTAGTGCCGCGTAATGTTTTGGCAACTATCATTGGCGAGAAAGAGGAAGTGAAGAAGAAGAAATAATGTGTTAATTCCCTACGACACATAATACTTGTCACGAATTTTTTACACGAATTCCACTAATTACAAATATAGGGTCATGAGTAATGGAGAATCCGAATTAACGATAAATCCAGAAGATAGAAAGTTAAATCTTGAGAAAAAATATCCACAAGACGAAAAGGAGTTGTTATTAGAATTGGACAGAATTTGGAAGAAAGTTCAAGAAAATATGACCTCTGGAAAAACAGGTTATAATTCCGAGATAATTATAGATATTCTTGGGGGAACAAAGATGGTAATGGAAGAAGCTGTGAAAGCATTTAATGAGGGAGACAGGGCTACAGTGAGAGAGCACTTGAATACCTTAAGGGATATGGAGAGAAATATTAGCTCTCCTAAATCAGAGGTAAAAATACCTGAGATGGAACTGAAAATTGACGAACGCAAAGAAAAATTTCATCAATTTTTAAGCAAAATACAAGAAAAATCTGAGAAATTTGTAAAAATTTTACTTGATAAATTAAAAAAAGATTTTGAGACTGCTATTAATTCCGGAGACCTTGAGGAGGAAAGAAGATGCTGGAATACTTTAAAATCATTTCAAGACGTGGATTTAACGAAAATTGAAAAATTAATGAGTGAGATAAAAGAAATGTTGGATAAACCCTTGGATAATGAGGACAAAGAGGATTGGGAATAATAAAAAACTATGTCCTATGCAAAACAAAAGACATCTTACTGGAATTTAGCTATCTTTTTGTTAGTCATTTTAGTCTTGGTGGCTGGCGCGTATTATTTCTGGATGAGTTCAGAAAAGAAATCAGAATCACCAGCCGTTAATGAGAATATAGTAATTAATACAAATCAAAATATAAATTTAAATACGAATCAGGCCACATTAAAAAATTATAAAAATACAGATTATTATTTTATAGTTGACTATCCCTCTACTTGGTCGATGAAAACAAATGTTTCTTCATCTGACAAAAATGAAATTTTTACAGCCGCCTTTACAACAGCACTAGATCAGAGGGTCAGCTTAAGCGTGATGCCCGAAGGACTGGAGAGTGCTGTTAGAGATTCAATTAATATTAATACAGAAAATGATATTAAAATTGATGCTGTCAATGGCAAGAAATTAGATGGCACTAATACAAAAGATGGTTCACCCGTTACAATTATACTAGTGAAATTGAATAACAGGCTCTATAGTTTCAATGGTCAGTCTAATGATATTAACGAGATTATTAAAAACTTTAGTTTTTTGAGATAAAATATATTATTTTTTCTATCCACAGTCTAACCACAGTCTCTCTTGCCAATAATTCATACAATTGCTATAATCAAAAATGACTATTTTATTAATAAATTAATGAGCCACTGGCTAATGTTGGCTCAAAAAGGAATAGATTAATATGGCAGAAAAATTTGAACGAACGAAACCACATCTTAATGTGGGTACGATTGGCCATGTCGACCATGGCAAAACTACCTTAACAGCCGCGATTTTAAAAATCTTGGGCGAAAAGGGATTAAAAGCGCAGAAAAAATCGGTGGAAGACATTGATAACGCACCAGAGGAAAAGGAGCGCGGTATTACCATCGCCACAGCTCATGTCGAATACGAGTCAGAAAAAAGGCACTATGCGCATATAGACTGCCCTGGCCATGCTGATTATGTAAAGAACATGATCACCGGTGCCGCCCAAATGGACGCCGCCATTCTTGTTGTTTCAGCGGCTGACGGTCCGATGCCGCAAACTCGCGAACATATTCTTTTGGCTCATCAGGTAGGCGTGCCAACAATTATTGTTTATCTCAATAAAACAGATATGGTTGACGACAAAGAATTGATTGATTTAGTGGAGGTCGAGGTTAGAGATTTATTAAAAAAATACGAATATGACGGTGACAATGTGCCAATAATAAAAGGTTCAGCCCTCAAAGCTCTGGAAGGTGATGCCAAAGAAGCGGAAAGTATCTTAGCTTTAGTGAAGGCATTGGATGAATATATACCAGAACCAAAAAGAGAGACTGATAAGCCATTTCTCATGCCTATCGAAGATATTTTCTCCATCGAGGGCCGTGGTACTGTCGTAACAGGCAGAATTGAAAGAGGCAAGGTTAAATTGAATGATGAAGTGGAGATAATTGGCATCAAGCCAACCCAGAAAACGGTTGCCACCGGCATTGAAATGTTTAACAAATCTTTGGATGAGGGACAAGCAGGCGATAATGCGGGAGTATTATTGCGTGGCACAAAAAAGGATGATGTTGAAAGAGGTCAGGTTATTGCCAAGCCAGGATCAGTAACGCCCCATACTGAATTCGAAGGTGAGATTTATATTTTAACAAAAGAAGAAGGTGGACGTCACACCCCTTTCTTCAAGGGATACAAGCCACAGTTTTACATCAGAACGACAGATGTCACAGGTGAAGTTGAACTGCCTGAAAAAACAGAAATGGTGATGCCCGGCGATACAGCAAATTTAAAGATCAAATTGATCGCCCCAGTTGCTTTAGAGGAAAAACAGAGATTTGCCATTCGTGAAGGCGGTCACACTGTCGGCGCCGGCGTTGTCACCAAAATATTTAAATAAAATTGCACAGAAATTTTCCGAACATGTTTCTAGTAAAACTTTGTTAATTACAATTTAAAATATTATTCATGCAAAACACGGGAAAAACGAAACCTGATGAAAAAACTGAAGAAGAGTCTCATCAGCGGGTTCGCATTAAAATTAGGGCTTACGATCACAAAATAATTGATCAGTCAACAAGGACTATTTTGGATACAGCTATTAGAACAGGTGCAAAAACAAAAGGTCCTATACCTTTGCCAACTGAAAAAAAGCGATATACTGTCAATCGTTCAACATTTGTACACAAAGACTCGCGAGAGCAATACGAAATGAGAATCCATAAAAGACTCATTGATATTATTGATCCTACGCCAAAGACCATTGACGCCTTAATGAGTTTAAATTTGCCGGCTGGTGTTGACATTGAGATAAAAATGTAGTGATCTAATTTATTGCACCTTAAACTTTAGATATCGGCAATATTTATTAAATATACTTTCACAACAATATGCTCTGATATATCAATTACAGAGCAGGGTAGATAGGTTCTAGGGATGACAATTCTGGAGAAAGTTATGAGCTAATCCTTAGATAACGATTTACCAGTCATTTTAGAAACCGGTTTAAACGGATTCTTAAACTGATTTGGTAATTTAAGCCGGTTTTTTTGTTTAAATATGATCATATGAAATTTATAATTGGGGAAAAAGTTGAAATGACACAAAGCTTTATCGATAATGGAAATGTAGCACCAGCTACAGTTATCCAAGCTGGGCCTTGTTTTGTGGTGCAAGTAAAAAACGCCGATAAAGACGGCTACGAAGCAATCCAGATTGGTTATGCCTCAAGGAAGGAGCTGAATAAACCGAGTGAAGGACATTTAAAAGGTTTACCCAAATTAAGATTTTTAAGAGAATTTCGTATCGATAACCCAGAAAATTTTAAAAAAGGCCAAAAGATAGATGTTTCTGTTTTTCAGCCAGGTGATACTGTTGAAGTCGAAGGTATATCTAAAGGGAAGGGCTTTCAGGGGGTAGTAAAACGTCACCATTTTAAAGGCGGTCCTGGTTCACACGGCAACAAGGACCAAGCGAGAATGCCAGGTTCAATTGGGCCAACAGAACCCAAACATGTTTTTAAAGGCACGAGAATGGGTGGACGCATGGGTGGCGAGCAGGTCACGGTTAAGAATTTAAAAATTATGGAGGTTGATAAGGATAAGAATTTGATTATGATTAAAGGCGCCGTACCAGGCGCTCGCCATAGTTTGGTTTTAATATCAGGCAAAGGTGAAATGAGTTTGAATGAGCCGGAAATATATGAGATTAAAGTTGAAGAGAAACCAGTGGCGAGGAAGGTGAAAAAAAATAAAGGTAGCAAAGACAAAATAGAAACAAAGTCTAAAACTAAAAAAACATAAGGGTTATTTATATGGTGAAGGTCAAGCTATACAACATGGAAGGCAAGGTGCTGGGCGAAGAAAAATTAGAGCCATCTATTTTTAACGTAGTGGTTAAACCCGGTTTAATTCAGCAGGCAGTGAGAACGATACAGGCTAATTCGAGGTTAGGTCTGGCGCATACAAAAATAAGGAGTGAAGTTCGCGGCGGCGGCCGCAAACCTTGGCGCCAAAAAGGTACAGGTCGAGCCAGAGTTGGTTCAATCCGTTCCCCTTTATGGCGCGGTGGCGGCATAATTTTTGGTCCGAGAAATAATCGCAATTATAGTCTGAAGATGAACAAAAAAGCAAGAAGGAAAGCATTATTTATGACCTTGTCAGACAAAGTCAAGAATAAAAAAATTATTTTGTTGGATAAATTAGAGATCAATAAAATAAAGACAAAAGCATTTTTAAAGATATTATCGAAATTACCAGTAGAAAAAACTATTTTAACAATTTTACCAAAAAACGATAAGAATATAATTTACTCGGTACGAAATTTACCTTATGTCAAGACTATTTTAGCTGACAGTTTGAATGTTATTGATATTTTAGCGCATGAATATTTAATAATGCCGAGAGACAGTTTAAAAGTCATTAGTAAGACATACCTAAAATAGCTTATAGCCTGCCTGCCGGCAGGCAGGCGTATCGCTTGTTGAATTGTTATTATGTGATACGCCTTAAGCCATAAACATAAAATATGGGAATTTTCGACAGATTTAAAAAAATTAAAAAAACAGAAGGGAAAAAGGCACCAAAGAAGCCAATTGCTAAAGCTGAGAAGGATTTGGAAGAAGATAAGAAGCAAGCGGTAGTAACACCTGATGGTCGGTTGGTTTCTATTGCAAAAAAAGAAGCAAAGGTTAAAAAAATAAAGCCAAAAAAACAGGATACAGGCCTCGCATACCGCATTCTAATTAAACCGAGAATTACGGAAAAAGGCTCATCTCTTGGGATCTATAATCAATATGTCTTTGAAGTAGATAAACATGCCAATAAGATAGAAATCAGAAAAGCTATTAGGAAAGTCTATGGTATTGATCCGATAAAAGTAAATATAATCAATATGTCAGGCAAAAAAGTCCGTTATGGTCGTACCGAAGGCCGAACAAAAAATTGGAAGAAAGCGATTGTGACCTTAGCCTCTGGACAAAAGATTGAAATGCAAGAAGGACTGTAATAAATAAAATTATAAATACTAATTATGGCAATAAGAATATACAAACCAGTAACTGGTGGGAGGAGAAAAGCTTCAGTTTCTACCTTTGAGGAAATCACCAAAACAGAGCCTGAAAAGTCTTTAATTCAGATAAGGAAGAAAAGAGCCGGACGCAGCCACGGTAAGATCAGTGTCAGACATCAGGGTGGTGGGCATAAACAATTCTATCGTATCATTGATTTTAAGTTAGATAAATTTAACCAAACGGCTAAAGTCTTGGCTATTGAATATGATCCAAATCGGACAGCGAGAATCGCTTTAGTCCTATATACTGATGGCGAAAAGCGATATATCATAGCGCCAGATGGTTTAAAAGTTGGTGACGAATTTGTCAGTTCCAAGGAGAAAATAGAGATAAAAGTCGGAAATCGCATGCCTTTAGAATATATACCTGTTGGTGTTATGATTTATAATCTTGAACTGGTGCCAGGAGGCGGAGGCAAAGTAGTGAGATCAGCCGGTAATGGTGCATTGATTCAAGCTGTCGAAGGTAATTTTGCACAAGTAAGACTGCCTTCCGGGGAAATCAGATTGATTCCAAAGAAAGCGATGGCTACCGTTGGTCAAGTTTCGAATATTGATAAAATAAACGTAAGATTAGGTAAGGCTGGCCGTATGCGATGGCTGGGGGTTCGGCCAACAGTACGTGGCAAAGCGATGAATCCAGTTGATCATCCTCATGGCGGTGGTGAAGGGCATAATCCAATTGGTTTGAAACATCCAAAGACACCTTGGGGCAAACCAGCGCTGGGCGTGAAAACACGTAAAAAACATAAATATTCAAATAAATTTATTATAAAGCGCCGAAAATAAACTTTAACAAATATTATGTCCAGATCACTTAAAAAAGGACCATTTACAGATCCGAAGCTGTTAGAAAAAATTTCTCGATTAAGGCAGGGTGATAAAACAGTTATTAAAACCTGGTCGCGTGATTCAGTAATCACGCCCGAAATGGTTGGTTATACAATTGGTGTTCATAATGGCAGAGAGCATATACCAGTTTTTATAATTGAAAATATGGTTGGTCATCGACTAGGTGAATTTTCACCGACAAAGAAATTTGTGAGGCACGGGGGCCGTATGCAAAGGGAAGCTGAAGCTGTCGCGGCTGAAGCAGCTAAACAAGACTTGGCGCAAGCAAAGGAGAAAATAGAGGGTACGGCCAAAGCGGCTGAAGACAAAACACCTGAAAAAAAGAAAGAATAATTTCAAAACAAATAAATAAAAATGAAAAAATTAGTACTCGGATAATAACAGATAAATATTATGGAAGTTTCGGCTAAATTAAGATTTTTAAGAATGTCACCAAGGAAGGTACGCTTGGTTTGTGATGTGATTCGCGGCATGGATACCGAGGAAGCTCAGGCGCAGCTGCAGTTTCTAAGGAAAAAAGCAGCCCGTCCTGTTTTAAAGCTTTTAAATTCAGCCATCGCTAATGCGGAAAATAATTTTAAATTGAAATCAGATAATTTATTTGTTAAAAAAATAACAGTTGATCAGGGCCCGACACTAAAAAGATGGCGACCACGTGCCTTTGGTCAACCAGCCATGATCAGAAAACGATCATCGCACATAACTATATTTCTAGGAGAATACAAAGAAACGCCAAAGAAAAAGTTGAAGGAAGCCAAAAAGAAGGAAGTAGTGTCTAGAAAGGAAGAAAGACCTGTTGTTGAACTTGAAAAAATAAAGAAAGAAGCAAAGGGCAGAGAGGAAGCAAAGCATCTTCCGGAAGAACAAAAAAGAAAATCAATTTTCAATTTCAAAAAAATTAAAGATAGATTTACAAGGAGATTAGGAGAAAGATAATATGGGTCAAAAAGTCCATCCAAAAATATTTCGCATCGGTACTACACAAAATTGGAAATCAAAATGGTTTGCTAAAAAAGATTATGCAAAATTTTTAGAGTTAGATATCAAAATAAGAAAATATATACAGAACAAATTAAAGGAGGCTGGTGTGGCTAACATTGAAATTGAAAGATCCGGTTCAAATGTAGTTGTTAATATTTTTACCTCAAAACCAGGTGTTGTTATTGGCAGGGGTGGCACCGGCGCCGAAGAATTGAAAAAAGATTTAGAAAAGAAATTAGTTGGCAAAAAGAATGTCTTAAGATTAAATATACAGGAAGTTCCCAAGCCATATCTTAATGCGCAATTAGTATGTCAGAGTATTATTGACCAGTTAGAAAAGAGAATCCCATTCAGACGAACATCAAAGCAAGCAATCGATCAGGTGAGAAGGGCTGGCGCGAAGGGTGCAAAAGTAATTGTCGGTGGTCGGCTGGACGGCGCCGAGATTGCTCGACAAGAATCTTTTAGTTCAGGCAGCATCCCTTTGCATACATTAAGAGCTGATATTGATTATGCGCGTGGCGCCGCACACACTACCTACGGTGCAGTCGGGGTCAAGGTTTGGATATATAAAGGTGAAATTTTTAGCACAAAATCAAGTCATGATAAGAAATAATTAATAAGACTATCTATGTTAATACCGAGAAAAGTTAAACACCGAAAATGGCAAAGAGGCTCTGTTAGGGGTAAGGCTACGTCTAAAACAAAACTTGATTTTGGACGCTATGGTTTGAGGGCTTTGGAAGGAAGATGGGTTACTTCCAGGCAGATCGAAGCAGCGAGGAGGGCGATGACTCGTTTTGTGCAAAAAGGCGGGAAAATCTGGATTAGGATTTTTACTGATAAACCAATTACTTTGCATGGATCGGAGGTACGGATGGGCGGTGGCAAGGGCTCAGTTGATCATTATGTGGCCGTTGTCAAGCCTGGAACTATTTTATTTGAAATGGATGGTGTCGAGAGGGAAATGGCACAGGAAGCTTTGCGTTTAGCTTCACATAAATTACCGATCAAAACTAAATTCATAGAAAAATAATATGGAAATTAAGGAGCTAAGACAAAAATCAGAAATAGAATTGCAAAAATTACTCAAAGCGACTAGAGAACAGGTGAGGGATTTGAGATTCAAAATTGCTGGCAAACAACACAAAGATGTGAGAGATTTGAGATATGCCAAAAAAACAGTAGCAAAAATTTTTACTGTTTTAAAAGAAAGGAAAATCTTAGCCAAGATAAGATCAGAAAAAAATAATGAATTAGGAATAGAAAAATATGAAACCAGCAAATAAAATTAATCGTCAATTTCAAGGGGTAGTTGTTTCCGATAAAATGAATAAAACGATTGTAGTAAATGTGATACGCATTAGAACTCATCCAAAATATAAAAAGCAATATAAAGTAAGGAAAAAATATAAGGTTCATGATGAAAAGAACGAGTGCCATGTCGGTGATTTAGTTTTATTTACTGAATGTCGACCATTGTCAAAGGAGAAGAAATGGAGAATCGTAAAGAAATTATCACGAAACGCTAAAGGATAAAATTATGATACAACCAAGATCACAACTAGTTATTGCTGATAACACTGGAGCTAAGAGAATAATGGTTATCAAGGTTTTAGGTGGCTATAAAAAAAGATATGCACGTATTGGCGATATTGTTGTTGCCTCAATTAAAGAAGCAATCCCTCACGCCATCGTAAAAAAAGGTGAGGTAGTTTATATGGTTATTGTGCGGCTTAGGAAAGAAATGAGAAGACCAGATGGTTCCTATATAAGATTTGACGATAACGCTGGTGTGATTATTGATAAAAAGACAAAAGAACCAAGAGGCACAAGAATTTTTGGTCCTGTCGCTAGAGAGTTGAGGGCTAAGGGGTTTACTAAAATAATTTCATTAGCTCCTGAGGTATTATAAAATAAATATTTTATGAATTTTAAGAAAGGCGATACAGTCAAAATAATTACAGGTAAGGACAGGGGAAAAAAGGGCAAGATCCTGCAGGTTTTTCCTGGAGAAAATATGGTAGTTGTTGAAGGTTTGAATCTTATGGTAAAAAATGTCAGACCGAAAAAAATGGGGGAAAAGAGCCAGGTTGTCAGATATAACGCGCCAATTAATGCCTCCAATGTCGAGTCATTTTGTGATAAATGCAACAAAGCTGTAAGAGTTGGTTTCAAAAATCTCGATAATGAGAAAAAAGTGCGTATATGCAAAAAATGTAAGGCAATACTTTAAAGTAAAATTTAGTTATCAAAATATATGTCAAGACTGAGGGAAAAATATATTAAAGAAGTAATTCCAGAAATGAAAAAAATTTTTGGGTATAAAAATATATTTGCTGTACCAAGATTGATAAAAGTCACTATAAATGTAGGTACTGGCCAGGTGTTAACTGATGATAAGTATCTTGATACCGTGAAAAGCACACTTGAAAGAATTTCTGGTCAAAAGCCAGTGTTTACTAGAGCAAAAAAATCAATATCTGCCTTTAAGATTCGCCAAAACATGATTGTCGGTGCAGTCGTTACTCTTCGAGGCAATAGAATGTATGATTTCATAGATAAACTAGCTAATGTTGCCTTAGCGCGTGTTAGGGACTTTCGCGGTCTTGAGCCTAAGAGTGTCGATGGTTTAGGAAATCTTACAATTGGTTTTAAGGAGCATATTGTTTTTCCCGAAATAAAATCTGACGAGGTTGAGAGACTACACGGTTTGTCGGTAACAATTAATACAAATGCTAAAAGTCAAAAAGAAGCTTTATCATTATTAAATTTGTTAGGGTTTCCATTTAAGAAATAAACGATTAATTAATTTTTTTATGGCTACCGCAGCATTAATTGCCAAAGCTAAGAGAAAGCCAAAGTTTTCAACACGAATAGTTAGGCGTTGTTGGCGTTGTGGCCGGAGAAGGGGGTACTTGCGCGAGTTTAATTTGTGTCGGATTTGTTTTCGTGAATTAGCTAACAAGGGTGAAGTTCCCGGCGTGAAAAAATCAAGTTGGTAATAAATATTATTATTAATATTTTTTAAATTAAATATGACAGATCCAATTTCAGACATGCTTACCAGAATAAGAAATGCTAATTTAGTGAAGAAAAGTGAGGTTATTTTTCCTTTTTCTAAAATGAAATATGAGTTAGGTAAAATTTTAGAGCAAGAAGGTTTTATAAAAAAATTGGAAGAATTTGATGAGAAAGGCAAGAAAATAAGAATTGAATTGAAATATAAAAATAACGAACCAGCCATCCAAGATCTTCGTCGAGTAAGCAAGCCAGGAAATAGGGTTTATAATGGGTATAAGGAGTTACCAAAACTTTTACCGACTTTAGGCGTGATGATTGTTTCAACGCCAAAAGGTTTAATGACACATCAAGAAGCTAAAAAGAGAAAGTTGGGCGGTGAGGTCATTTGCGAGGTCTATTAATTCAGCAAATAGCATATAGCTTATAGCATAAATAAAGTAAAAATCTATAAGCGATGCGCCATAAGCCATAAGAAATTATGTCTAGAATAGGCAAACAACCAATACTCATCCCGGACGGTACCACAGTTAATATTAAGGATCATAAAATTACTGTTAGTGGACCAAAAGGAGAAATAAGTCGTGTATTTCATCCAATTGCTAGTTTTGAGATAGAGGGAAAGCAGATTTTTGTCAAAGTTAAAAATCCAGAAGAAAAAAAATCACGTGCATTATGGGGTCTGTCAAAAGTTCTATTATCTAATATGATCGAAGGAGTCAATAAATTATTTGAGAAAAAACTGGAGATTTCAGGTGTTGGCTATCGAGCTTCAGTCTCTGATAAAAAATTAATACTCAATCTTGGCTATTCTCATCCAATTGAGTTTGATATACAAGATGGTATTGATATAAAAGTAGAAAAAAATATTATTACAGTTTCTGGTATTGATAATCAATTAGTTGGCCAGACGGCAGCTCAAATAAGAGCCAAGCGGCCGCCAGAGCCCTATAAAGGTAAGGGCATTAAATATTCCGATGAAATTGTTCGAAGAAAAGCCGGAAAAGTGGTTAAAGCCGCCGGCCCTGGCGCATAATATATAATTATTTTATGAGAAACTTACATAAAGAAAAAAAGCAAAGAATTTCTAGAAGACATAAGCGGGTCAGAACAAAAATCAGTGGTACAAAACAAATTCCGCGCCTCTCTGTTTATCGAAGCTTAAGGCATATCTATGCACAATTAATTGATGATGATAAAAATGTAACTTTAGTAAGCGCTTCTGATCTAGATTTCAAGAAAAGTAAAAAAGTTAAGATTAAGAAAATTAATGCAGCTAAAGAAGTTGGAAGTTTGCTGGCTGAAAAAGCCAAAAAAGCGAAAATTGAGAAGGTTGTTTTTGATCGGGGCGGGTTTCAATACCACGGCCGGGTAAAAGCTGTCGCCGACGGAGCGCGTGAAGGAGGATTAAAGTTTTAATCAAAATTTATGGCTAAATATATACAAAGAAGGGAGATAAGGGGAGAGGATAAAGAATTTGAGCAAAAGGTTATTGAAATAGCGAGAGTTACACGTGTCACAGCCGGTGGAAAAAGAATGCAATTCCGTGCTTGTGTCGTTGTTGGCGATAAAAAGGGCCGCGTCGGTTTCGCCGTTGCCAAAGGTTCAGACGTTTCTATTGCTGTTAACAAAGCTTTAACAGCGGCAAAGAAAAAATTGATTAAGGCGAAAATTGTCAACGATACAATTCCGCATCGTATTATAGTAAAATTTAAAGCGGCGAGGGTATTATTAAAACCAGCACCAGCTGGCACAGGCGTGCTAGCCGGCGGACCGGTCAGGGCGATCTTAGACTTGGCTGGAATAAAAAATGTTGTTTCCAAAATGATGGGTTCTAAGAATAAAATAAATAACGCTCATGCAGTTATAATAGCCCTGAGTCAACTAAGGGATATCAAGGCTATAAGAGAAATGAGAAAGCAATAATTTTTTATGGAAATAAAACTATATAATTTAAAATCATTTGATTGGAGAAAAAGGAAAAGAATCGGTAGAGGTGACTCTTCTGGTCATGGTACTTATTCGGGACGCGGCCAAAAGGGTCAGAAGGCAAGATCCGGAGGTAAAGGTGGTTTAAAGAGAAAGGGGCTCAAGCAATTTCTTCAGCAGATTCCTAAGAAAAGAGGTTTTAAAACCCTCTATCCAAAATTACAAATTGTGCAACTTAAGGATTTGGATAAAAGATTCAAAGATAATGAATTTATTACACCTAATAAATTGGTCAAGGTAGGTTTAACTAAATCAATTTCATTGGGTGTGAAAATTCTTGGAACCGGGAAATTATCAAAAAGATTAATAGTTAAGGCAGATAAGTTTTCAAAACCAGCTGAAAATGCTATAAAGAAAGCAGGCGGGAAAATTGAATTAATTAAATGATTAAGTTTATTGAACTGATTAAGTTTTCATATGATTGAAAAATTAAAGCAAATTTGGAAGGTAAAGGAAATCAGAGGGAAAATTTTATTTGTTTTGGGGATGCTAATAATTTTCCGTTTATTTTCCCACATTCCTATTCCCGGGGTTAATGTAGCTAACCTTCAGAATTTATTTAACACTAATCAATTTTTAGGCTTATTGAGTATTTTTTCGGGGGGTTCAATGCAGAATTTTTCTATTGCTATGCTCGGTGTGGCGCCTTATATTACAGCTTCTATTATCTTCCAACTTTTAGCGATGATAATACCAAAATTAGAAGAAATGCAAAAGGAAGGCGAAGCTGGTCAGCAAAAAATTAATCAATATACTCGAATTTTGACAGTTCCTTTAGCTGCCTTGCAGGCATACAGTATGATTACTCTTTTAAAGCAATCAGGTCAAGGTATTATTTTAGAAATGGGAATTTTTAACCTCGTTACGACAATTATTGTAATCACAGCCGGAACAATGTTATTGATGTGGATTGGTGAGTTGATTTCAGAGAAACATATTGGCAATGGTATCTCACTAATTATTTTTGCCGGCATCGTGGCTAGAATTCCTACACTTGTTCAACAGGCGCTCGTTAATTTTGACGCAACCAAGATCGGTATTTTTGTCGTTTTTGCCGTGATTGCCGTCATTACTATCGCTGGTGTGGTGATAGTCACTGAAGGGCAACGTAATATCCCTGTTTCTTATGCAAAGAGAATTCGAGGTATGCGGATGTATGGCGGTGTCGATACACACTTGCCGCTTCGGGTTAATCAGGCAGGTGTAATACCTATAATCTTTGCTGTATCAATTGTCCTCTTTCCGCCGATGATTGCACAATTTTTTGTTAATTCTCAGATTGCTTGGCTTGCTCATTTATCTAATTTGGTCGTTACTGTTTTTCGCAATCAATTGTTTTACGCTATTTTCTATTTTATTTTAGTGGTTGTTTTTACATATTTTTATACGGCTGTTATTTTTCACCCCACCCAGATTGCCGAAAATTTACAGAAGCAAGGTGGTTTTGTGCCCGGTATCAGGCCAGGCCGACCAACATCTGACTACCTTGGCTATATTTCTAATCGTATAATTTTAGGCGGCGCACTTTTTTTGGGTGTGATTGCTATTTTACCCAATATAATGCAGTCATTTACGCAGACGACATCCCTTGTCATTGGCGGCACGAGCTTACTAATTGTCGTTAGTGTGGTCATTGAAACAGTCAAGCAGATTGAATCGCAGTTGGTGATGAGGGATTATGAAGGATTCTGATATAAATGCATAATATATAATTAATAATTCACCCTGCACCTTACAAAGTAAGGCTTATTAATTTTATATTTTCGATTAAGGTGCGGGGTTTATAATGTAAATTTTATAAATATAAAGATAATTTATTATATTATTTCCTCGGCAAGCGGGGAAATTTTTTATTTGCAAAAAGTCTTGATTTATGCTATATTAGAATCAGTTTTATCAGTTTTTGACTAAAAATGACTTTAAAAAAGCAAAAAATCCATTTTTTGTGGATAATTCTTTTGGTCTTTGTGGTTTTTATTTTAAGCGCAAAGGCCTCTTTTAGTATTCCCGCCACTTTTAATTTTCAGGGACGGGTTATTACTCAGACGGGCCAGGATGTGGCAGATGGCACCTATCCCATGACATTCAGGATTTACACCACTTTCTACGGTGGCTCGCCAATCTGGGAAGAAGAGTGGAGCAATGCC
>Ga0315289_10006332_pt1 | contig 17412 bp, 15 predicted proteins | sample YL17G11_40_MG_FD_203452 | JGI IMG/M metagenome (GOLD analysis project Ga0315289, IMG submission 203452) | Sediment microbial communities from Yellowstone Lake, YNP, Wyoming, USA - YL17G11_40 | ecosystem: Environmental > Aquatic > Freshwater > Lake > Sediment | place: USA: Wyoming | collected... | reverse complement strand
CCTCACCGAGCGGGTCCTGGGCGTGGATCGCCTCGAGGAGACGATCGAAGTACGCCTCCGAATCCGTCGCCCCCTCGGCCCTCGGCGAGCGAGGGAGCGGGTCGCGGATCGTCCCGTTGTGCGAGAAGAACCACGACTCGCCGTCGTCGACCCGCTCGAACGGGTGGACGTTCTCCATCCGCACCCCGCCGCTCGAGGCCCGGCGGGCGTGGAGGAGGACGATCCGACGATCGCCGAGCGCCGGGAACGCCGGATCCTCCCAGCAGGCCTCGAGACCCCGGACCCGCGACAAGACCCCCTCCTCCTCGACGACGGCTCCCCAGCCGTCCGGATGCTGGAAGTGGCCCGGCCGCTCGTAGAGCTCGTGGTGGGCGTTCCGGCCCTGCGCCATGCGCAGGAACCCCTCGAGCACGCGGCTCCCGAGAACCCCGTTCGGCGCGAGGATCATCCGACACACGGAACGACGATCGCCTCCTTCTCCCGCAACACAAGCCCCACGGATTCTACTCGAGACGCGAGAGGGGGACGCCGCGGCCGGGGGCGGTTGCCGCGCTCGCGCCCTTGCGCTAGGCTCTTCGCTCTCGCCGGAAAGGCGAGCCAATGGAGGGAGGCACGATGGCCGAGAAGTCACTTCTCATCGTCGGTGGGGGCATGGCGGGCCTCGCCGCCGGCTGCTACGCGCAGATGAACGGGTACCGAAGCGAGATCCTCGAGGCGGGACGCGTCGCTGGCGGACTCTGCTCCGCCTGGACGCGGAAGGGTTACACCTTCGACACGAGCATCCACTTCCTCGCCGGATGGAAGACCGGCGCGCTTCGAGGGGTCTGGGAGGAGCTCGGGGCGGTCCAGGGCCGCGAGTTCATCGTCCACGAGGAAGGCGGACGGATCGAGGCCCAGGGGAAGACCCTCGTCGTCCACCGCGACCTCGACCGGTTCGAGGAGCATCTCCTCTCCTTCTCTTCCGCCGATGCCGCCCGGATTCACGAGTTGATCGACCTTTCCCGCCGCGTGATGACGCTCGACATGCCCGTCGGAAAGCCGCCCGAGCTCCTCGGCCCGATCGGACTCGCCCGTATGCTCTTCCAGATGCGGCGCTTCCTCTCCATCTGGCGCAAGTACTCGAACCTCTCCATCCAGACGTTTGCTGCGGGGTTCCGCGATCCCTTCCTCCGCGAGGCCGTTCGGCTCCTGGGCGACGGCACCGCCTGGCCGATGCCCGATCGGCCCTTGGCGAGCGTCGCCATGCAGCTCGCCTGGGAGCACACCGGGAACGCCGGCGCGCCCGTCGGCGGATCTCAACCCCTCATCCAGGCGATCGTCCGCCGCTACCAAGGCCTCGGAGGGACGATCTCCTACTCAAGCCGAGTCACGAAGGTCCTCGTGGAACAGGGCCGCGCGATCGGCGTCCGACTCGACGACGGAACCGAGCGGCGAGCCGACGCCGTCCTCTCCGCGGCCGACGGCCGCACGACCCTCTACGACTGGCTCGACGGGCGCTACCTGCCGCCTGCCGTGAAGAAGGCGTACGAGACGTGGCCGGTCTACCCGCCGATCCTCCAGGTCTTCCTCGGCGTCGCCCGCGACCTCTCGGCCGAGCCCTTCGGAGTGGACTACCCGCTCCCGAACCCCCTCGTCGTCGCAGGACAGGAGCGGACCCGTTCCGGCGTCCGCCATTCCTGCTTCGACAAGACCATGGCCCCGGCCGGGAAGTCGGTCGTCCAGGTCTGGTACCCCACGAACTACAGCTACTTTGAGGCGCTCGCCTCCGACCGGGCACGCTACGAAGCCGAGAAGAAGGAGATCGCGGAGAAGACGATCGCCGAGCTCGATCGCCGCCTCCCCGGACTCGCCGGGGACGTCGAGGTCGTGGACGTCGCCACGCCCCTCACCTACCGCCGCTTCACGGGGAACTGGCAGGGCTCTGCCGACGGCTGGTGCATGACGACGGCCAACGCCTCCTCGCGTCTCCCACTCCGCCTGCCCGGCCTCTCGGGCTTCTACATGGCCGGCCAGTGGACACAGCCGTTCACCGGCACTCCCGGAGCCGCGATGTCCGCCCGGAACGCGATCCAGCTCCTGTGCCACTCGGATAGGCAGCCGTTCGTCGCTGAGGCGGCGGTGGCCGTGGGTGCCGGGGCCCGCGGAGGCGGGTCGCGAGGGAAGAGAGCCGCTTGACGAGCGACGCCCGCACGGACCCCCGCGATCCCGTCGGCGGCGTGCCCGCGCTCGCGCGCGAGCTCCTCGCCCTGTTCACCGCCGCCTGGTGGGAGGCCGATACCGGTCTCCCCGATCTCGGCCCGAGGATTGCGCGTCCAGAGCAGTCGAGGCGGGAGCGCGAGCTCGAGGCGCTCGTCGACCGGCTCCTCCGTGAGCTCAAGGCCCCGCCCGGCTCGGCCTCCGAACGGGAGGCCGCCGAGAGGCGCGTCGCGGCGTTCGGCCGGGACTTCGCGAAGTCGACGCTCGATCTCGAAGATCGGCACTTGGACGCGCTCCTCCAAGGCGGCTTCCCGGAGGCGGCGCGAGAGTTCGCCCGGAAGGCACGACGTTTCGACCCCACGGTGAGCGGCGAGGACATCGCCCAGGCCGGTCGAAACGTCTGGACGATGTCGAGCGCCCAGATGATGCTCGGCCTCCCCGTGCAGCTCACCCCGTCGGTCTTCGCCTACAGCCTGCTCTACCCCGCGACCGACAACCTCCTCGACGACCCCTCGATCCCCGAGGAATCCAAGCGCGCCTTCAACGACCGCTTCGAGCGGCGGCTCCGCGGCGAGGCGATCTCCCCGAGCGATCCCCGCGAGGAGACGATCTGGCGTCTGGTCTCGATGATCGAGGACGAGTACGACCGCTCCTCCGATCCGCAGGTCTTCGAGAGCCTCCTCGCTATTCACGACGCTCAGGTACGAAGCCTCCGCCTCCTTCGCCCCGGGGCCTCACCGTACGAGGTGGACGTCCTGGGCATCACCCTGGAGAAGGGCGGCGCGTCCGTTCTGGCTGACGGGTACCTCGTGGCCGGGTTGCTTCGCCGTCCCCAGGCCGAGCTCTTCTTCGGTCTCGGAGCGCTCCTGCAGTTGGCCGACGACCTCCAGGACGTGCAGGAAGACACGCGGAGCGGGGCCCTGACGGTCTTCTCCCAGACCGCGCGGCACTGGCCCCTCGACCGCCTCACCGATCGCACGCTCGAGTTTCGAGCCTGTGTCCTCGAACACCTGAGCGCGATCGACGCGCCGGAGGCCGAGCCGCTCCTCGACCTCGTGAGGAGAAGCTCGCTCCACCTCATCTTGACCGCCGCAGGGCAGGTCTCGCGTCTCTACTCCAAGAGCTACATGAAGGAGCTCGAGGCCCATTCGCCGTTTCGGTTTCCCTTTCTCCTCAGGCAGCGCAAGCGACTCGCTCGCGAGCACGTGTCCATCCTCGCGATCGCACAGGCTTCTTGCGACGGGTGAGGCGCGCCGGGCCGGGCGGTGGGGAGAGGACCTCCTCGTCGGAAGAGGCTTCAGGGAGCCCGCTCGAAGACGAAGACGTCGGGCGTCGTCTCCACCCACGGCTTGAGGCCGAGCTGCGTGAGGACCGGAAGCAGGCCCAGGTCGTTCTCGCCGCCAGGGGCCATCAGGTCGATGGCGCGGCACGACCCGGCCAGATGGAGCGCATGGCGGACGAGAACCTCCACGGCCTCCTCGCTCCCTTCGAGGAAGTGGATCGGATACATGTCGCCCTGCCGCGGATAGCCTCCAGCCAAGAGACCGAGCAGCCGCCCCCCGTCGCGCACGCCGAGGAGATGAGGAACCCCGCGAAGCGCGCCCTCCGGCGCGCGATCGAAGGGGTAGAAGGTCCAGCCGTGCGGGACGAAGCCGCGCCCGATCTTGAGGGACTGAGAACGGCGGACGAACTGGACGGCCTGCGCGAGAGGAACCTCGCACACCCTATCGGAGGGCCGCGCGGCGCTCCAGGCCAAGGTCGTCTTCTCCCCTCCGAGGTTCGTGAACCGGGCCACCTCTTCGAACCCGCTCGAGCGGATGATGTGGATCGAGGCCTCGTTCTCGACGTGCGTGGAGAGCCCCACCCGATCCGCCCGCTCCTCACGCACCGCCTCGAGGAAGTGCCGCGTGATCTCCTTCGCCGCCCCCGTCCCCCGATGCGCGGGGTCGGTGCGGATTCCCTCGAGCCACGCGTAGCCCGGAGCGAGGTAGGTCCGGTGGGCGAATCCCACGAGCAGCCCGTCGACGAGCGCCACGACGAGCTCGCCGCCGGCGTCCGAGAGCCAATCGTCGACGATGAACGGGACGTAGTCGTTCCCCTCCCAGATCTGGGAGGAGATCTCGAGGATCCTCGGCTTGTCGTCGCTCCGCGCCCTGCGTAACTCGATTCCCATGCTTCCCTCCGCACGTTCGGCTGAGACCGGTAGACGATAGGCGCACGGACTCAAGCGCGCAAGACTCTGGCCGGGGGGCTGATCACGCCCCGAGATAGGAAGAATCACCAGCGAGACCATTGAGGCGATCCTGTACTGCCGCCGCCGAGGGGAGAGAGTAGCTCTGCCAAGTTGCGCAGGCGAAGGGAAAGAGAGAAGGACGATCCGTTGCGAAGGCTGGGCGGATTGAGACGGAATGGCGTGCCGGGTTCTGGGGCGAGCCCCAGTTCCAGAAAGAGGACTCATCTGCGATGGGCGATCCCGGTCGGCGTTGCCATGGCGATGATCCTCTGGGCGCTCTTGGCCTATCACTGGATCCTCATCAAAGACACGGGCTTCGTCATCCTGAAGAAAACGGCGTGGACTCTCAGTAGCTGCGTGGTCATCGAGCAGACCTCGGCGATGTTCGCCCGCCACTACCCGGTTCTGACGGCACGGATCACCCTTGGCGAAGGGTCCTGGGTGTTCCCAGATGGACGATAGGCGACTCCCCTCATCCTCTACTGTCTGTGGCCGCTCGGCAAGTGAACTGAAGGCGTCCCAAGGGCCTCGCCGATCCGCGCCCGGGGTGCAGATGGGCACCGAGGGGTCGGGGCTGGGCGCTGTGTCCCTTCGCGGACGCGTGCTACCAAGCCCGCCGGACTCCACGGCAGTGGAGCCCAAGACGCCCACCACAGACACCGAGAATGAAGACACGCACCCCGCGTCGCCGCTCAGGAGGCTCAACCTGAAGCGCGTCGCGGGGGCGAGGAAACGCAACAATGAGGACCCGAACTGCCCGCCTGCTTGCGCCAGAAGCGGAACCCCTCCGATGCCGAAGCCGGGCTCGGGGAGGTCGTCCAGCGGTGCAGCCCTCGCTCACCCCCTCGGCGCCGGAGTGGAACTCGTTCGAGCACGTCGTTGACATTGTATACATCGTCTGCTAGAATGGACTCCGGAAGGAGGGAGAATGCCTAGTCTAGCTGTCTCTGTTCGCATTGATCCCGAGGTGAAGGATCGTCTCTCCTCGATCGCCCGTCTCGAGCGCCGCACGACCAGCGATGTCATCAAGCTCGCCATCGAACACTACCTCGCGACCTATGATGAGCTCCATCCCCAGTTCCGCGCGGACATCCTCGCCGGACTCAAGGAGATGCGGGAAGGGAAGGCAACTCCCTACGTCTCTGGCTGAGCCTTCTGCGTGGCCTACTCCCCGCTCCAGACGCCGCGGTTCACCCGCATACGGAAGAAGTTGCCCCCGGCGCTTCGCGAGGCGGTCGACAGGGAAGTCAACCGGGTATGCGATTGCCCATCTCTCGGGGAAGCCAAGAAGGGCGATCTCCAAGGCGTCCGAGTCGACAAGTTCTCGTTCGTCGGCCAGCTCTACCTCCTCGCCTACTGGGTCGACGACGGCGCCCAGACCGTCACCTTTCTCGCCGTTGGCGGGCACGAGAACTTCTACCGCGACCTCAAGCGCTACGTGAAGTAGGCCGGGGAGGCACGCCTCGCCAGCGGCAGAAGGCCGCAGTGGGGATCCACGGTGAGGTGTCCGCCCCCGGGTGGATTCAGGGGATGCAACATCCATTGGCGACTGCGCCGAACGTCACGACGTCTGCGATCGCCGAGAGAATGGGGCATGGGGCCACACACTCGCTGCCCTTCGGCACCCCCGTGCGGCGGCAGCTCCTCCGTCCTGCCTGCGAGCTTGAGCTCGCTCACTCTTGAGTTCCCTTCGGGGAAAACCTAGAATGAGGTTCTCAGAACGAAGCTGAGATCCAATGAGAAAGAGAAGCTCGCGCGAGGGGACACCGAGAATCACTCCGCAGGAGTTCGTCGCCAAGTGGCGCCAGTCTTCGCTCAAGGAGACGTCCGCTTCCCAAGAGCACTTCATCGACCTCTGTCGCCTCATCGGGCACCCCACGCCTGCACAGGCCGATCCAGAAGGAAGCTGGTTCTGCTTCGAGAGGGGAGCGGGCAAGACCTCTGGTGGCGAAGGTTGGGCCGACGTCTGGAAGAAGGGGTTCTTCGCCTGGGAGTACAAGGGGAAGAAGAAGGACCTCGAAGCCGCCTACCGACAGCTCCTCCAGTACCGCACGGCCCTTCTCAACCCGCCGCTCGTCATCGTCTCCGACATGGAGACGATCCTCATCCGGACGGACTTCACGAACACCGTCCGGCGCGAGTTCCGGCTCTCCCTCGACAATATCCTCGAACCCGCAGGGCTCCAGACGCTCCGCGACGCCTTTGAGAACCCAGACCGTCTGCGTACTGAGCAGACTTCCGAGCAGGTCACGCGGGAGGTCGCCACCCAGTTCTCCAAACTCGCCGACGCCCTGCGGACCCGTGGAGTCGACCCGCACGCGGCCGCGCACTTCCTGATTCGAGCCCTCTTCTGTCTCTTCGCCGAAGACGTCGGCCTCCTGCCGAACCAGCTCTTCCGCAAGCTCGTCGAGAACACGCGAGACGACCCAGCCTCCTTCGAGGTCCAGGTGGGCCAGCTCTTCGCCGCCATGCGGACGGGCGGGTGGTTTGGGATCGACCGGATCCCGAACGTCAACGGGGGTCTGTTCGACGAGTCCCCCGCCCTCCGTCTCGAGAAGCCGGACCTCGAGATCCTCGCCCGAGCGACGCAACTCGACTGGTCGGCGATCGAGCCCTCGATCTTCGGGACCCTGTTCGAGCGGAGCCTCGATCCAGGGAAGCGGGCCCAGCTCGGCGCCCACTACACGAGCCGCGAGGACATCCTCCTCATTGTTCAGCCAGTCCTCATGGCGCCGCTCCGCCGACGCTGGCAGGAGGTGAAGGAGAAGGCGCTCGCTCTCGCCGAGAAGCACGGCTCCGCGAAGAGCGGGCAGGTCCACACGCGCCTCCGCAGAGACCTCTCCAGTCTTCTCACCGGGTTCGCCGACGAGATCGCCCTGACGACCGTGCTCGATCCCGCGTGTGGGAGCGGCAACTTCCTCTACGTCGCGCTGCGCGAGCTGCTGAATCTCGAGAAAGAGGTCATCACCCTCTCCGCCGACCTCGGGGTCGGAGCCTTCTTCCCTTCGGCCTCCCCCAGCCAGCTCTTCGGAATCGAAATCAACGAGTACGCCCACGAGCTCGCCCAGGCGACGATCTGGATCGGCTACATCCAGTGGCTGCGCGAGAACGGGTTCGGCTATCCCAAGGAGCCGATCCTCAGACGGTTGGACAACATCCACGAGATGGATGCGATCCTCGCCATCGACGAAGCCGGGCAACCGGCTGAGCCGGAGTGGCCGGAAGCGACGGTGGTCGTGAGCAATCCTCCATTCCTCGGGAGCCAGAAGCTACGCAGCGAGCTGGGAGACGAGTACGTCGAGCACTTGTTCACCCTCTACAAGAACCGCGTTCCCGGCGCCGCTGATCTCTGCTGCTACTGGTTCGAGAAGGCTCGGGCGATGATCGAAAGCGGAGAGCTGAAACGCGCCGCCCTCCTCGCTACCCAAGGGATCCGCGGCGGCGCAAACCGTACGGTGCTTGAGCGCGTCAAACAGACCGGCGACATCTTCTGGGCGCAGTCTGATCGGGACTGGATTCTCGAAGGTGCCGCAGTGCACGTTTCGATGGTCGGCTTTGACGGCGGCTCGGAGGCCGTCATGGAACTCGACGGGCAGCACGTACCAGAGATAAACGCTTCTCTCGCGACAGCCGCCGATATCGATCGCGCGCGCGTCATTGTGGAGAACGAGGACCTTTGCTTCCAGGGACCTGTGAAGGTTGGCCCATTCGAGGTGACCGCGGAAGTTGCCCGGTCCCTGCTTTCCGCGCCGAACCCCTCTGCGCGGCCCAACGGGGACGTCGTCCGCCAGTGGATCACCGCTTGGGACATCACACACCGCAATCGTGGGCTATGGATCATTGACTTCGGGGACTGCCCTCTTGAGGAGGCCTGTGAGTACGAAACGCCGTTCGAGTACGTGAAGGCGCACGTCAAGCCGCTACGCGACGAGAATCGCCGAAGAAGAAGGCAGCAACTCTGGTGGCAACACGGCGAGGCGGTGCCGGGCTTGCGGCGCGCACTGGCCACCAAGGCCCGCTACATCGGCACACCAAGAATCTCGAAGCACAGGGTCTTCGTTTGGGTCGGAGGCAACGCCCTTCCTGACAGCGGAGTCGTGGCGTTCGCTCGCGATGACGACTACTTCTTCGGCGTCCTCCACTCCAAGGTCCACGAGCTTTGGGCTCTGGAGCAGGGAACCCAACTGGAAGATCGGCCACGGTACACGCCGACCACGTGCTTCGAGACGTTCCCTCTTCCCTGGCCGCCTGGGAAGGAGCCCGTCGACGATCCCCGCGTCCAGGCCATCGCCGCCGCGGCGAAGGACCTCGTCGAGAAGCGCGGCCTCTGGCTCAACCCCGACGGCGCGAGCGAAGCCCAGCTCAAGAAGCGCACCCTCACCAACCTCTACAACGAACGCCCCACCTGGCTCGACCTCGCTCACAAGAAGCTCGACGACGCCGTCCTCGACGCCTACACCTGGTCCCACGACCTCGCCGACGACCAGATCCTCGAACGCCTCCTCGTCCTGAACGAGGTTCGGGCTCAGGCCAGACATCTGCAAGCGCAGCAGCAGCTTGCCAAGAAAGAGTGAGAACACTGCGACGTCCTGGGAGGCAGGTAGTTGCTCCGCGCAGTGCCGGAAGGCTGCTCCACGGTCTGCCTCTGCTTGCGCTCGGCGGAAGTGAGCTCACCGCCCGGAACGGCTTCCTGTAAGTCATTTCCTGTACCGCGGCAACACAGCGTACAACTGGTACCTGATGGAGATATGCGATACGCTGTTGACTAATCCTGGCCCAGACAAAAGGAGGCACACAATGATCCCAGGCGCTCTCTTTCGTCCCCTGTTTGAGCAACTGGCCGAACCCATCCAGAGAGCGATAGACGACGCTGCAAAGGCAATCCAGGACAAGTTCGCAGCGACTCGGCCGGTGTGGAATGAGCTGATTGCTGCTCTTGTGACGACCGGCGCCAAACAGTTGGCTGCGCACAGGATGGACGAGATCAACACCGCTCTGCAGCAACGAGGGTGGTTCATACCTCCCTCTCTGGGCGCAGCGGAGCTCAGCGCTCTCCACGACATCGCTGTGGTGCATAAGAACCCAGATGAGGCAGCTCGGAAGCTCATCGGCTACTGCGATGAACCTTTCGCACGATCCGTCGTCGAGGCCGCCTGCCAGGCTAAGATCTTCCAGGACCGGCGAACGGTCCTGAATGAAGCTCTCGCAGCGCACCTGGGCGGCAGGTACGCATTGAGCATCCCCGTCTTCCTCGCGCAGAGCGAAGGTTTGTACGTGCAGGCTTTGGAGGCACACAACCTCAAAGGCGCCTTCCTGTTCAGCCGGACGGAGTGGGACTCCGTCGAGGTGGAGGATCTCGCAGGAGGGTTGCCGCTCAGTGAGATCGCCCTGGCCTCGACGCTGCGTGCTTTCTCCCGCGCCATGCGCGAGCAGTTCGCCGAGACGGTCTACTTGCATGAGGACCTAATTTCTCTGAAGGCAGCGTATCCGGGAGGGTTTCTCTCCCGCCACGCGGTTCTGCACGGCAGGGACAGCAGCTATGGATCGATAGAGAACAGCATCAAGGCGTTGTTCATCCTTGACACTGTGCGAAGCATCGTGAGCAGCCTCCTGTCCTGATGTCCCCTGGCCAGGTTCTACCAAGCTGGTTAGCTGGCCGCCAGCCCCTCGGTTGTCTTGGCTGCGACCGCCCGCCACCACCGGATACCGCCAGGTGAGATCTGAATCTACATCTCTCCTGCGGTTATACTGCATAGGTGTGGCGAGTTGCCATCAGGCGTGACCCATAAAGGAGCGGACACATGCAAGGGTACTTCATGGTAGCGGATCTGCTCGGGTTTGGGAACCTTGTGGACAACCTATCGCTGGAAGAGCTCACGAGGAGAGTGCAGGCCTGGGGAGTGCTCGTGCGCGAATGTGCGAAGACATGCGGGGTGGCTCGCCACCAGCTCTTCTCCGATACCGTGTTCGCAGACGCTGACGACAGTCCTGCGGGCCTCCGGAACCTCATAGAACTGGCGCGCAAGCTCCTTGAAGAAGGGGCGACGCAGTCGCTCCCCATCAGAGGAGCGATCAGTCACGGGTCGTACGAGTGGGGTGACCTAACCTACGGTGATGCGGTGGTAGAGGCACATCGACTCGAAATGGCGCAAGAGTGGGTTGGTGTGGCGTGCCAGATGGGTCTCCCGCACATCGAGGCTTTCTGGGGACTCGACTCCGTGATCTGTTACCCAATTCCAAAGAAGGATGGCGCCATTGGCCTTCATCCTGCCGTTGCTTGGGACGTTCCAACATTCAACATCCTCGCACGCTACCTCACCGGTGGCGGCTTGACCAAGGAGAGGGACGTCCTGGACTGGGAATGGGGCCGAAAGCTGGCGAACACAGTCGAATTCGGAGTCTACAGCCGCGTCCTCAAGAGAAAGGGAGAAACGGGAAAGACGTTCCGCGGGCGCCACCCTGTCGAAGCAATCGAGGTGGTTCTCGGGGAGGCTGGGCTCATCGACTGGCCCGTTTGACACGGATATAGGGGACGCGGACTGCGACTCCTGCGCCGCCGACGCCCAGGATTCGGGGGGACACGCCGTGCGTGGCTGTTCACCGCGTGGTATACGTTTCCAGAACGTCACGCTGACAGGGACACGGGGCTTGTCACAGGGCTGCGCGAATTCGAAGAGGGGTTTCCGCAACTACGTGGAAACGCACCCCATTCGGCGCCGCCGAGTCGGTACACTCATTAGTATGCGAGGATTGCTATGGCTGAACAGAAGAGGGGATCAGGCAGGGAGTGAACGCCGATTGACGGTCCACGTTGCATGGATCTAGGAAGGAGATGACATGGGAGTCCTTGGGTACGAGAGCACAAAACGACAGCTGATTGAGGCTATGCGCGCCACCTATGGTGAGGGCTCACGCCAATTCGACATCGCGAGGGCGATCCTCGAGGTCAAGGGTCAGGAGGACATGACGCGAGCAACGCGGGCATTGGTCCTTGCTACAATCGGTCTGATCGCCATCACTCTCGCTCATGTGGTAATAGTGCTTTGTCAAGGCTGACCGGTCACTTGGGCTGGGAGGGTCTTGCCTCCTGACGTTCCCTGCCAACCTGAGTCGGACGAGCCCTCTGCCGCGTTCGCGCGGGGATGGGTGTCGCGTCTTGCCCCTTGACGTTCCGGCGAATCCCGAGGCACCTCAGCTTCCCCGACGCCGCGTGCTGAGCACGCCGGGCCGCTGGGTGTGTCCCCTATCCGCGATCCCTCTTCTTGTCCTCGTACATGCGGCGGTCGGCCTCACTGAGGACGACCTCAATGGGCCGCGGATCGGTCGGCTGGCATTCCAGGGACGCATACCCCATTTCCTCGCCCTGCGGCCCGGTTTCCTCGGCTACAGCGCGCGGCCAGGGGACTGAATGGGTGCTAGCGCTCTTGCCAAGCGCAGACTGAGCTGCATCGGTAGCCGAAGTTGACGCTCTGATCAGGAGTTCGTCGCTCATCCGACCGGATCGTCCCGACACCGCAACTCCCGCTTCGCGACGGATCATGAGGCAACGGTCGATTGACCATTGTCTGGACTTCCCGTACGCTACGCTCATGGAGGGATCGCCATGAGTAACGAGTTCACCGCTGTCATTGAGCAGGATGGCGAATGGTACATCGCCTACTGCCCGGAGATCCCTGGCGCCAACGGGCAAGGACGAACCAAGGAAGAATGCTTGCACAGCCTCGCCGCGGCCATCGAGCTGATTCTCGAGGACCGTCGCGAGGAAGGTCTGCGGGGAGTTCCAGATGGCGCCATCCGTGACATTGTGAAGGTGGGATGAAGCGTCACGCGTTGCTGAGGCATCTGCGACGTCACGGCTGCATTCTCAAACGCGAAGGGGCATCGCATTCGTTGTGGGAGAATCCTCGCACTGGACACGTGGAGGCCGTGCCTCGGCATACGGAGATCCCCAATCTCCTTGCGAGGAAGATCTGCCACGGTCTCTCCTTGCCCGAACCATAGAAGAGAACTACGGGCGCTGGGGTCCAGGCTCGCGTCTTGCCTCTTGAGGTTCCGCGGGGCTTCCGGAGGCACCGCGCTCTTCCCGCCGGCCGCGTGCCGAGCGCCCGGGCCGCCGGGTGTGTCCCCTATTCGCGATTCCTGTTCTTGTCCTCGTACATGCGGCGGTCGGCCTCGCTGAGGACGACCTCAATGGGCCGCGGATCGGTCGGCTGCCAATGGTCGACGCCTATGGCAAGGGTCACAGGGAACTTCAGGAGCGAATTCTCTACATTTCGTCCGGCAACCGTCGCGTGGATGCGTTCGACTGCTGCTTCCGCGTTCCCATTGGTTTCCGGCAGGATCACCAGGAATTCGTCGCCGCCGTAGCGAATGACTGTGTCGCTCATTCGGACGTTCTGCCTTAGAACGTCGGCGACCGCCCGCAGAACCTGATCGCCCATGCGATGCCCGAACCGGTCGTTGATCTCCTTGAACCGATTGACGTCGACCATCAAGAAGGCGATCGGGTGACCGTACCTCTTGGAGCGGGCCACTTCCTGCTCGATAGCTTCGTTGAAATAGCGGCGGTTGTACGCCGAGGTGAGGGGGTCACGTATGGCCTGCTCCTCGAGTTCCTTCTGCAAGCGTATTCTCTTGACCGATTCCCTGGTGTGCGCGAGCAGGAGTTCCAGGAGGCGAGCATCCTCTTCGGTGAAGGCGTTGGGCCTGACTGAAACGACCTGGAACACCCCGAGATCGCCGATAGGGGCGCTGATCCCTGAGCGAAACTCCTCGCGGGTGGGCTGCGCCTCGGGAACCTCGTCGAGACTACCGAAGACGCAGGTCTTGCCCGTACGATAGGTCTTACCCGCCAGCCCCTCATCGAGAGAGCTCTCTGTGCTCGCTCCAGGAGGGAGCTGCTTGGACGTGGCCTTGACCACGAGCTTGTCTCCCTGGACGATGTCGAGGGTACACAGTGTGAGGTCGAGGATCTCCTCAGCGGCTCGGACCGTCAGTTGATAGACCTCGTCTTCCGTGACGCAGGCAGCAAGCTCAGAGGTGGCTCTGTGAAGCTCTTGAACCTTGCGGTTCGATTGTCGCAGAGCTCCCTCCGCAAGCTTGCGGTCGGTGATGTCCTCAAACACGGCCGCAAAGTATCCTCTTTCACTGCTGTACGCCGAGATCAATAGCCACGTCCCGAGTGGCTTCAGATAGAGCTCAAACCGCTCCCGTTCGCCGGTCAGGGCCACCCGTCCGTACGTCTCGAGCAACTCCGGGTTGACCTCCCGGATGCCGGGGATGACCTCGCTGACCTTTCTCCCCACGACGTCCTCGAGACCGGTCAGCCTCTCAAAGGCGCTATTGACCTCCAGATAGACGGAATCCTGCGGCCGCTCGTCCACAAACAGCATCTGGCAATACGCAAACCCATCCAGCATGTTCTCAAAGAGCGACCGGTAGCGAGCCTCCCCACGCCGTAGCGCTCCCTCGGCAAGCTTCTGGTCGGAGATGCTGCGGACAAACACAATGAGTTCCTGGCTCGAAGGAAGGTAGGTCGCGCTAACCTCCACGTCTATGATTCGGCCGCTCTTGGTCCGGTGCTTGGTCTCAAAGCGATCGGAACCGTCCTCGATGAGCTTGCGAATGTGCCGGGCGGTAGAATCCGCGCTTTCCACTGCCTCGAGATGGGGGATTGACATCTGGAGCAGTTCCTCGCGGCTGTACCCGCTCATTCGACAATACGCCTCATTGACATCCTGAAGCTTCCCGTTCCGGTCAACACGCCAGAATCCATCTGAGGTGGTGGCCAGCATCGTCGCGTACTGCTCCGCCGCCTGCTGCTCGGCAGCCGCGCTCTGTTCGTGTTGGACCAGAGACGCTTCAAGCTCGGTGATTCGCTATCGCAAGAGTGCTAGCGCTTCCTCCGATGAACTACGTCTCTTCACCTGAGTACCTCCAGCCTACAGTATAGACGACCCGGCTGCGGGAGTGAATGGGCACAGAGTCAGCATGGGCACGAAAGTCGCAGGAACCATCGCGCAACCAACGAATGACAGCCGTGACCAAGCTCCTCTAAGCCACCTAGGATTCCCCCCGTCGTCCTTTCTGAGCTGAGGGCCGTCCCTCGGTCGGAGCTCATCCTGCACAGATGCTGAAGCGGTACGCGGCCCGATGGGCACAACCAAGGATACCACCCGCAGACACTGGGCGACTTCTCCGCCACCGCCTTCTACTGCGAGGCAAAGGACATCTGGTGGACGGTGGAAGCGCTGGGTCACGCCAAGCTCGCCACAACCCAGATCCTCACCGACCTCGTGGACGAGGATCGGGAGGCGGCCTCAGCCCCGCTCGCCAACCGAAGGCGCAGAGGGGCCAGAGTCAGCCCGACATCGCCTCCTTCCCCCGTGAGACCCCACGGCTCCTCCACGGAGTCCACACGCATTCCCGACAGACGAAGGCTACCTTCTCTGTCTGGCAGCATGTTGCTGCCGAGGGGGACTACCATGAAGAAATCCATCGCTCTGCTAGTCGTCGGAACGGCTCTCGCCCTTCTTGCAGGAGGTCCCACCTTCACGGTCTCCGTGGACTTCTCAGACGACCAGAAACAGGTTGAAGGTCGGGCCCTGCCTCCTCTCCCGCAGACAAGCGAGATACAGCGTGCGCTTGAGCAGGTGGAGGCTGTGGACCACTCTCCATCTACTGCGCTTGGAAAGGCCGTTGGGGTCGAGAGACGCGGCTGACGCGCGGCCACGGAACTCAATGGGCGCTAGCCCTTGCCAAGCGGAGATCGCAGCGATTTGACGAGTGCCTTCAGTATGCGAATCCTTCGCAGCAAGAGGTGATGCGCATGGCGAGGATGCCAGAGGCAGTCAGCAAGGCATGGGAGAGTCATGAAGGCCCCGTAGTCCTGGCCACCGTGGATAGGAAAGGAACCCCGAACGCGATCTACGCGACCTGCGTCAGCAAACCGGACGATGAGCACTTGCTCGTTGCCGACAACTACTTCTCGAAGACACGTGCGAACATCGAGTCGGGGAGTAAGGGCGCTCTCCTGTTCATCACGAAGGGCGGCGAAGCCTACCAGGTGAAGGGAGCCCTGCGGCGACACGAAAGCGGACCCTACTTCGCGGGAATGAAGGGGTGGCTCGATCCCAAGATGCCCGGCCATGCCGCAGCCGTTCTCTCGGTGGAGGAAGTCTACTGCGGGAGCGAAAGACTACTCTGATTCTGCACGGCATGGATCGTGCCGGGGTCTTGCCTTTTGACGTACCGTGGGAATCCCGAGGACACTCGACCTTTTCCGCCGGCGGCGTGCCGAGCGCGCCGGGCCGCCGGGTGTACTGCTCCTCAACATCCCTTCTATTCCGCTGTCCCAGAAAGACCAGCATGGCGGTCTTGAACTCCACGTGGGCTCCTGCTTCTGCATCACAAGTGAAGTGTCTGAACATCCATTAGGCAGGGCATAATCTGGATGAGGCGTGCGAACATGCAGAGAAGGATGAAAGGAAAGCCGCTCGGAATCCTGTTTCTGGGAGATGACCCCGGAGAGGCCCAGCGTATCCACGAAATGCTGCAAGGGCAGAGGGGGGTTAGCTTTGTCCTTAGGTGGGTTGATTCCCCGGCAAAGTGTTCGGAAGAGCTGCACAAGGCGTCTTGCGAGGTCGTCCTCCTTGATCTTGGCCTGGGTGATACCCAACGGCTAGCCACCTTTCGCAAGGTTGTGCAGGAAGCGTCCCATCTGCCTATCGTCGTTCTCATTGAGGCTCAGGACGAGAGAATCGGGCTCGAAACCATGCGGCTGGGAGCCCAAGACTGTGTCAACAAGCAGACTCTCTCTCCAGATGACCTAGCCAGGGCGATTCGATACGCCATCGCGCGCAAGCGAATGGAGAACGAGCTGGCCGAGAGAGAGGAGAGGCATCGCTCTATCCTCGAGCGGGCGAGTGATGGCGTTGCGATCATTCAGGACATGACTATTCGCTACGCCAACCCGCGTCTGGCGGAGATCTGGGGTGTACCCGTCTCAGAGGTGATTGGAGCATCAATTGCCGACCACCTCCAGCAGGACGAACTCGATCGTCTGGCAGACCGGTACAAGCGCCGCTTGGCGGGAGAGAACGTTCCAGCCCTCTACGAGACATCTCTGCAACGGCGCGATGGCAGCGAGGTACTCGTCGAGGTAAGTGCCGGCCTGATCGCGTACGAGGGGAGGCCCGCCGATCTCGTTCTCGTGCGGGACATCACGGAGCGGAAGCGTACCGAAGAGGCCGTGCGGCGAAGCGAGGAGCGGTATCGGCGCATCGTTGAGACCGCACAAGAAGGTATCTGGGCGACCGACGCGGAGAACCGGACCACCTTCGTCAACAAGAGAATGGCGGACATGTTAGGCTACACGGTTGACGAGATGGTGGGCGCCTCGGCGTTCGCTTTCATTGCCAAGGAGAACGGGGCAAAGGCGGCTGAGTATATTGAGCGCCGCCGCCAGGGGGTCTCAGAGCAGTTTGACTTCAGGTTTCTCCGCAAGGACGGGACGGATCTGTGGGCTCTCCTCAAGTCGAGTCCTATTCAGGACGAAGACGGAAACTACGCCGGTGTGCTCAGGATGATCACCGACATCACCGAGCGCAAGCGTGCGGAGGAAGCCTTGCGCGAGAGCGAGCGCCGATACGCGGCGTTGTTCGAACACTCCAACGACGGGGTCTTCGTCTTCAGCCCAGACGGCGTCGAGCTTGCCGTCAACGAGCGCGGGGCCGAGATGCTCGGCTACGAGGTTCACGAGCTTGTGGGAAAGCCTCTAGTCTACGACCCGGCGGAGTACGCCGACGCCTTGCGGAAGCAAGCCGAGGTCTTCGCCGGCCGGACGATCCCCCCCTACGAGCGCACGTTCCGTGCTAAGGATGGGTCGCCGGTTCTGGTCGAGGTTAACCTCACCGTGGTGCGCGACGCCGAGAGGCGTCCCCTCTACCTCCAGAGCATCGTACGGGACATCCGCGAGCGAAAGC
>Ga0315289_10006331_pt1 | contig 17414 bp, 15 predicted proteins | sample YL17G11_40_MG_FD_203452 | JGI IMG/M metagenome (GOLD analysis project Ga0315289, IMG submission 203452) | Sediment microbial communities from Yellowstone Lake, YNP, Wyoming, USA - YL17G11_40 | ecosystem: Environmental > Aquatic > Freshwater > Lake > Sediment | place: USA: Wyoming | collected... | reverse complement strand
TGGCAAGCCCGACCACATTGACCGGCGCAGGCAGTTGACCGTGGATCGCGGCATAACATTCACGCGAAGCCTTGACGGGATTGCCATTGGTCCGGAGATAGACCGAGGCCAGCACGGCATCATCGGCAATACGCAGCAGCACCGCTTTGGTGGTCGTGGAGCCCACATCCAGCCCCAGAATGCATTCATCCCCGGGCGCGGCTTTGCCGCGCGCCATCTCTTTGAATTCCACCATCGGCGTTCCCCGGCTGATGGGCGGCAGCCAGGTAAAGGTGTGCTTTTCCTTTTTGAAAAGGTTTGATACGTCGATCGAGCGCCCGGTCTTTGAATCCATTGCGCAGCAGGCGGCGCCCAGTGCTTCAAACACATCGGCGTGGTCCGGGATGACAAGCCGGTCCACGGATGCTCGCAGAAAATTCATCACCACGGCATTGCGCGTGACCCCCCCGATGGCCATGATTCGTTTGTCATGCACTTTTTCCAGCAGCTCCATTACCTTGTCGGCCATCATCTGCGAAAGGCCCGCGGCCACGCGGCCGATGGGTACGCCCTTGTTGAGTGCGTGCGTGCAGTCGCTTTTGCAGAACACCGAACATCGGCCCGAAACGCGGTACATCTCCGAATCCCGGGCCAGGGCAACGGCCTTTTCGACGCCTATGGCCATGCGGCCGATCTGCTGCAGAAAAAATTCGCCGGTTCCCGAGGCGCACTTGTTGCCCGTTTCCACCGTGGCGATGGTGCCGTCCGTGTTGAGCAGATAGACGATGAAGTTCTCGGCGCCCAGGCTTGCCAGCGCGGTGCAGTCGACGGGTGATTGACTTTGGGTAAAACGTATCGCGCGCTCCACGGCCTCGGGTTCGGTGACGGACGCGGCATTCACGATATCCCGGAACTTGCGGCCGGTGATCATCACATGATCGTAGCGTTCCATCGAAAGCTCCGAGATCAGCCCGGCAAGGATGCGGCGGGGATCGCTTTCATGGCTGCGCACGATGGTCTTGCCCACGCTCCGCGCGCCATGATCGTCGATCAGCTCCACGGCCTTGATGGTGGAGGCGCCCAGGCATAGTCCCAGCGAACGTGTTGACATCAGGTATTCCTTCGGCGGACGCGCGCTATCGGTATTCGATGCCGCGCTGGCGCCAGTATCTTCGGTAATGTTTTTCCGCACGTTTCAGCAGGCCGCGCGCGCGGCGCGGGTACTGTTCCGCCGCGGTCCTGTCGCATACCGCCTGCGCGCCCGCGAAAAGCGGCAGCAGACGGTGTTCGATGCCGCGGCCGCGCACGGCGTCCCGAATATAGACAAACGGCAAAAGCGAGACTTTCGACGGCCGCACCACGCGCCTGCCGGAGGCGTCGACGCCCGATTCCAGCGTAATACCGGCGATTTCGCCGATTTTCTTCGTATACCCGATGAGCGCATAGGTGGTCACGTTCCCCAGCGAATAGAAAACAAGCCCGTTCCGGCCGTCTCTGGTTTTATAATGCTCCACCGGGTTGAGAATATGCGGATGGTGGCCGATGATGCAATCGATGCCCGCGTCCAGCAGCGCCCGGCCGCGCTCCCGGATGCGCAGCGGCGGGTACTGTTCGAACTCCACGCCCCAATGCAGACAGGCGACGATATATTCGGCGCGGCGCTGTTTTGCCAGCCCGATATGCCGGTGAATGAGCGCCGGATAATAGTCTTCATCGTCAAGCGCGTTGAACCGGACCAGATTGACGCCGTGCAGAAACGTCTTTTCACGCGGGATGCCGTTGGTGGAAAAGGTATAGGAGAGCACCGCGACCTTGATGCCGCCGATCTCCACCATGGGAAATTCATCCTGCTCCTGAATGGTGCGCCCGGCGCCCACATGGAGAACGGCCTTCGTGTCGAGATAATCGCACGTTGCGATGATCCCCTGGGACAATGAATCATTGATATGATTGTTGCCCAGCGTGAGAACATGAAAATGACCGAACCGGGGGTCGCCCAGAAACGGTTCGGCCTTTTCCGGCATCACGGAATAGCGATACAACCGGTGTATGAGCCAGTTGGGATTGACGGCGAATTCAAGGTTGCCGATACACAGGTCCGCGGAAAAGAGATCTTTGCCGATGTCCTGCCAGAGCGGTTCATGCGCGCCGTAGAGATCGGGCCGGCACATAAGGTCACCCACGGCATGGATCACCGCATGCCGCGTATCAGCAAGCGGCTTTTTATCGAATTCAAAGGGCATTTCCCGGAATTCAATCTCATCAGCCTTGCCGCCTGCTGAGCGCCGGACAGGCCTGAAATATTTCTTTATATAATAGAGCTTCCACCATGGAAAACCGGGCGTTGAGAGATCGCTCTCGGTCTTGATGGGCCGGAAGATCGGGAATAGAAAGAACAGGACCAGCAGCAGCAATGGCGAGGAGGCGATCAGGATGATGAGAAGCGTTGTGGTCATTGGTGGTTTCGGATTTTAAAAGCACGGAAGCCGAAAAATACAATATTCCGGATGATTCATTCCTCCGCCTCCGGCCGCATACGCCGCCCGCGCGGAGCCGTATGTATTTTAATGACATGAAATAGAGGCGGTATAATCAATGTCTCCCGGATTGCACCCGACCGATTACGATCCGCAGGGGCATATCATTGACGTGCCCCACGGAGCAATACAGGACAGGAAAATTCCATGATCACCCTCACGCGCACGATAATCCTCCTATTCATCACTGCGCTCCTCTTCCCCATCGCCGCGCAGAAGCCCATGACCGGAACGTGGTGTATCCAGGACCAGGGATTGGCCATCACATTTCAGGGAAAAGATTCGGTCCTGATCACCAGCACCGAAGAAGACGGAGCGAATGGTAAAGGCGCCTATTCACTTACCGATTCCCTGCTGACGGCTACCATCACCAGCGAAGACATCATTATCCGGATGTGCTATCAATACAAATGGCAGAAGGATTCATCGATCCTGGCCAGGCAGATCTACTTTATCGCCGACGAGGATACGGCTGAGAATCCAAACACAGCCGTGGTGATGAAGCGGTGCGGATTAGGCGCCGGGGCCGTATCAAAATCCGCGGCGCCCAAAGCTTCGGGGAATACTGCCGCGCCACCGCCGGCAACTCCATCCTGTAAAAAAGCTCCGTCGCCAAAGGATTCATCATCGGGAAAATGATTTTCCGGCATTCCCGGGGGTTTTCGTGGGGAAAAATGCTATAGTAACCGGCGGCAGTCGCGGTATCGGCGCGGCCATCGTGGAGAAACTGGCAGGCGACGGATGCCGCGTTGTTTTCAATTATAAATCAAACGCAGCGGCCGCCGCCGCTCTGGTCGACCGGTTGGGCGCCGCAAATGTTGCCGCGTATCCCTGCGATACCGCTGATTTCAATTCCGCTGCAGAGTTTATAAACCAGTCGCGCGAATTTCTGGGCAATGAGGTGGATGCGCTCGTTAATAACGCCGGCATCACGCGCGATAAAAGCCTGTTTATCATGGCCGCGGAAGAATGGAATGATGTCATCAACACGAACCTGACCGGGTGCTTCAATATCACTCGCGCAATCATCGGCTATTTCATGAAATATAAACGCGGTTGTATCTTGAACATAAGCTCAGTAAGCGGCTTTGCCGGCATCGGCGGGCAGACCAACTATTGCGCGTCCAAAGCCGGGATCATCGGTTTCACCCGGTCGCTGGCAAAAGAAACGGCAAAGCTGGGCATACCGGTCAATTGCATCGCCCCGGGTTTCATCGAAACCGATATGACCGCCGCCATCAGCCCCGATCATCTGTCCGAGCTTCGGAAGCGCATCCCCATGCAGCGGTTCGGCAGGCCCGAGGAAGTGGCCGAGCTGGCAGCGTTTCTGATATCCGGTAAAGCGCGCTACATCACCGGGCAGGTATTCACGATCGACGGCGGTTTGACGGCCTGATATTGTCCCTCCCCACGACGGAGCCCACTATGTTTTCCATCGAAGAGATCATGCGTTTCGTGCCGCACCGGTATCCGTTTCTCCTCATCGACCGCGTGCTTGATTTTGCCGAAAATCAATCGGTGACGACGCTTAAAAACGTTACGATCAACGAGGCGCACTTTGCAGGGCACTTTCCTAAAAAGCCCATATTTCCCGGAGTATATCTGATCGAGAACATGGCGCAATCGGCCTGTTTTCTGCTGGCCAGGTCCGCCGGCAAGCTCGAAGACAATGTGGTGTATGTACTCGGCAAGGTCAATAAAATGTCGTTCACTGCGCCGGTCTATCCCGGCGACCAGGTGATCACCCGCGTCATATTGGAAAAGAAATTCGGGGACGCGGCGCTGGTTTCGGGCGTAGCATGTGTGGCGGACAGGACCATGGCCAAAGGGGAGTTGATGTTTTCGGTCATACGCGAAAATGCCGACTCTCCGTCGTGCGCATAATTCCATTGGCGCGATTTTCGGGCAGGCCCTTATTGAATTGCCTGCCTCTATTTACTATTTTCAATCTTTATCTCTAAACGCATTTTTGTGAAAAATGGTGCAGAAAATCCTTTCATTACCATGATGCGACACGCGGTTATCACCGGTATCGGACTCATCACGCCGATAGGTATCGGTATCAAATATTTCTGGCAGGCCGCCGTCAAGGCCACGAATGGCGTGTTGCCCATAGAGTCTTTTGATACCGCTGATTTTAAAACCAAAACCGGCGGCGAAGTAAAAAATTTCAAAGCAGCCGATTACCTGACGCCGGATGCAATAGGCCGTATGGACCGGTCCAGCCAGTTCGCGGTCGCCTGCGCCAAAATGGCGGTTGACGATGCAGGAATCAATTGTAAAGCCGAAAACCCGTGGCGCATGGGCGTGTGCATGGGCACCACCATGGGCGAACCGCAGGTGCTCGAACATGGCATTGCCCTCAAATACGCATCATCCGACGCCGCCGCGATCCCCCGGGAACTGCCGTCCCAGTATCCCTGCAATGTGATTCCGGAAAATGTCGCACGCGAGGTTGGCGCCAAAGGCCAGGTGACCATGATTCCAACGGCCTGCGCCGCGGGAAATTATGCCATCGGCTATGCCGCCGACCTGGTTCGCATGGGGCGGCTGGATGTGGTATTTGCCGGCGGCAGCGATCCGCTTTCCAAGATCGCCTTTACAGGATTCAACCGGCTTCTGGCGACCACCCACGGACTGTGCCGGCCTTTTGATAAGAACCGCGACGGAATGGCCGTGGGCGAAGGCGCGGCGGTCCTGATCGTTGAAGAACGCGAGCATGCGCGCGCTCGCGGCGCCGAAATCTACTGCGAAATTCTCGGCTGTGGCCTGGGGTGCGATGCCCATAAAATGACCATACCCGATCCTGCCGGCAGTGGAGGGATCCTTGCGTTGCGACGCGCGCTGGCGTATGCCAAAGTCGCACCCGATAAGGTCGACTATATCAGCGCGCACGGCACAGGCACGGTCGAAAACGACAAGGGCGAAACGCTCATCGTTAAAACCGTGCTGGGCGAACACGCCTTTCAAACGCCCATTTCGTCGATCAAATCGATGATCGGCCATACCATGGGCGCGGCCTCGGCCATTGAGGCGGCCGCATGCGCCCTGATGATCAACAATAATGTGATTCTGCCTACGGCGCATTATCAGGAGCGTGATCCCGAATGCGATCTGGATTACGTGCCTAATCAGGCGCGCGACCGGAAAGTCAATATCGTCGTTTCCAATGCCTATGCTTTTGGCGGAAACACATCATCCCTGGTTCTCGGACGTCTGCAGCAATAGAGCCATCATGAATGACCGGCATATAGTCATCACGGGCGCAAGCGCACTATGCGCGGCAGGTAACAGCTTTGAAGAGCTGGGGAGGAACCTGCCGGCTTTTTCGCGCGTTGATTCGAAAAAAACATTCGGATTTCATTCGTTTGATACCGATATTCCCTGCTATGCCGTGGCCGGTCTCGATCCCGCCGCGGTCCTTGGCAAGGCCGGCCTGCGCACGAAAGACTGGGCCACCAAGCTCCTGCTCTGCTGCGTTGAATCCGGATTCGGCCCCATGCTCATGGCAATTCCCGAACCGCAACGTCCGGGCCTGTGCGTGGGAACGGCCTTTGGCAGCGTGCAGAGCATCGGCGATTTTCTATCCGATTCCATTGTCAACGGCGTCAATAGCGTCAACCCGCAGGCCTTTGCCAATACGGTCATCAACGCGCCCACCAGCAACGCCAATATCCGGTATGTATTACGCAATCTGAGCACCACGGTTTCAACGGGTTTTAATGCGTCGTTCGATGCGCTGTTGTACGCATGCGATCACCTGCGATGCGGCTATCTGAATGCCATCATCGCGGGCGGGATCGAGGAAATCAGCTATTACGGGCTCCTTGGACTTCAGCGCAGCGGAGCGCTGTCCAAATCAGGGACCATGATGCCGCTGGGCATCGATGCCGACGGCACCTGCGCAGGCGAAGGGTGCGCACTGTTTCTGCTCGAAACCAAAGACGCCGCCGGAGAACGCGGCACAACGGTGCTTGCCGAAATCGCGGGCATCGCCGGCGCGTTCGATCCCGGTCCTGTCAAGCAGAGCGGCAATCTCAGCCGCGACATCGTACGTTTCGTGATCGACGACGCCTGCAGACAGGCGGGCATCCGGCCGTCGCAGATCGGGTTTGTCGCGGCCGGCGCCAATGGAAACCCGAAAATTGACGAAGCGGAAGCATCGGTGCTGGCCGAGGTATGCCCCGGCCTGCCGGTGACCGCCTACAAACGCAAAATCGGCGAATGCTTCGGCGCCTCCACGGCGCTCTCGCTGGCATGCGCGCTTGCGGACATGCGCCACGACCGCATCAGCGGCATCGGCGCCGGCTACCGGGCCATGAGCGGCATAGCGCTGGTGCGGGACACCATGGAAAACCGGCCGTCAACCTATGCGCTGGTCAACGCGTTTTCGTGCGACGGCCAGTGCGGCGCCCTGATTATCAAGAAACGATAGCATAGCAAACCTTCAATCCACCTGGAGGAGAACCTGCATGGAGAGCGCACAGATCACAAGCACGATCCGCGACCTGATCGTTGAAATCGGCGAAGACGCCGGCGTCGATTCGGCAAAAATCACCGACGACGCCCATTTTATCAAGGACATGGGGCTCGATTCCATGGCGCTTTTAGAAGTGCTCGCGACCATGGAAAAGAAATTCGGCGTGCAGATCCCGGAATCGGAATTTCCCAATATCACCACGATCGCCAAGTGCGCGGAAACGGTGCGGAAGTATCTGGCGCTTAAAGCATAGCGTTCTGGCGGACAGGCACAGACTGCAGGGACAGGCGGATCACAAACATTTCGCCTGTCCTCTTTAGTTTAATGCCGGATAAAAGCACCATGGGCATATCCGAATTCCTTCAATCGCCGGAGATCCTGAATGCCGCGCCGGGCATGCAGGCGGAAGTGCTGCGCGCGTTGATATTGACAAAAACACGCGAGTGGTTCGCCGGTCATCCCCATGATGCGGCCGCGCTCGCGAACAACTATGCCGCATTTGGCCTTCCCCACGATTCGGCGTTCATCCGCGATGCGAGCGACCAGGTCGCGCTCCATTATTTTGAAAAGCTGCTGCCGCTGTGCGGTATGCCCCGGGATTATCACGATTTTCTGTCGCGCCATACGGATTGCGCCGATGCGATCGCGCAGCTAAAGGAATGCACGGACCGCAGGCAACCCGTACTGCTGACCGGCTTCCACTTTGGCGCAATAGAGTTGATCGTGCCGGTGCTTGCCATACATCATCTGCCAATCACCCCGGTGCTGCGCTTCCGCAGCGTGCATTTTTCCGGGCTGGCGCACCAGCGCGCCCGCGACATGGCCATAAGCGGGCTGTTCGGATCGATCGGCTTCATCGAGATCGGAAAACCCGGGACCGCGGCGGCGCTTGAAATGTCGGCGGTGCTGCGGCGCAACGAATTTCTGATCACCATGGTTGACGAAAAAACAGAATACAGTCGGAAAACGAAACTCTTCGAACGCGAGGTATGGGGCGGCGCAGGCATCGATCGGCTGCTTGCATTCACGCCAGGGCCTGTCCGGGTATTCACCCCGGCCATGGTCCGCATCGCCGACCGCTTCCGGCTGGAACTGTCCGAGATACCGACCGATCCCCCCAACCGGCTTATCGACCTGGTCTACGACCGGATCCATCAGACCGTGCGGGCGCACCCGGAACAGTGGTATTTTTTGCATGAAGAGGTCCCGTTCCATACAACGCCTTCCGCAACGCACGAGAAAGCAGGAGCATGAAATTCCGGTTTGTCTATCCCCGGTTCAAGAAGTTCCTGGAGGATTATCCGGATATCCGCGCATCGCTGCGCGATCACCTGGTGGGCGACTACTCCATGCCGCCGTCTCTGGCGCTGCCCATCCTGGCGGCGCTTACGCCGGACGACATCGAAGCCAACTTGACCGACGACAATATCGGCCAGCCCCTTGATTACGACGAAAAAATCGACCTGGCGGTGATCAGCGGTTTCACGCCCCAGGCGCGGCGCGCGTATGAAATCGCCGACGAATTCCGGCGGCACGGCACGAAAACCATTCTGGGCGGCATCCACCCCACCATGCGGCCAGACGAAGCGCTGACGCACGCCGACAGCGTCTGCATCGGCGAAGGCGAACCCGTGTGGCCGGCCATCATCGACGATGTCCGCAACGGCCGCCTGAAACGCCGCTATCAGGCGACAACGCCATACGATCTCGCCGATTTCCCCATCCCGCGTCGGGAAATTTTCAGCGGCAAAGCATACACCTGGAACGCCCATCTGGTGCTCACCATGCGCGGGTGCCCGGTCAAATGCGGCGGGTGCCCGGTGCCCTGCAAGGAAGACACGCTCTTCCGTTTCCGACCCGTAAACGCGGTCATCAATGATATCGTCACCATGCCCTACCGCGAGTTTTACGTGATCGAAGACACGGTGATGCTGCCCGGCAAAAAGAACATGAATTACCTTTTGTCCATCATGGAGCGCACCCGCGACCTTGACGTCAGCATTTTTCTGGCCTCCACCATGATGATGGTGAGCGATCCGGAGTTCTACCGCAAACTCAAGCTCGGGAAAACCTCGTCGATGTACACGGTGTTCGGCTTCGACCGCGTGTCGCGCAAACTCTTCGCGGATGACTGCTCGGCCGACGAATGGCGGCAGGCAATTGACCTTGTGCGCATGATCGAGGACGCGGGCATCCATTTCTTCGCCTCCATCGGCATCGGCTTCGACGATCAGGGGCCCGCGGCCGTGGACCGCATTCTCCGCTTTTGCCGGGAAGCCGGCATCGACCTTGCCGAATTCTATATTGTCACCCCGTTTCCGGGAACCCCCATCGGCGAACAATACGAACGCGAAGGCCGCATCCTGCACCGCGATTATTCGCGCTGGAACCACGCCAACGTGGTCTTCAAGCCCCGGAACTTTACCGAACAGCAACTACAGGAATCGTTCTTCTCCCTGTGGCGGGAATTTTACCGCGGCAAGACGCCCACAAAGACGCTGCGATCGTTTGAACTCGGCCGGGAAGCCGGCGGAAAAGGCAGCGCATGAGCGCGCAGCCGATTGTCATCATCGGCGCGGGCGTGGCCGGTCTTTCGGCGGGATGCTACCTGCAGGCGAACGGCTACCGCACCCGCATTCTGGAAATGGGGGCCTGCTGCGGCGGCGTGTGCGTGAGCTGGAAGCGCGCCGGTTTTGTCTTCGACGGCGCCACCAACTGGCTGCCCGGATCGTCCCCGGCCAGCAACCTGCACGGCCTTCTTGCCGAACTCATCGATTTTTCCGCCCTGCAATTCGTGTACGGCGATATATTCCTGCGCATCGAGCATGCGGGCGCCTGCGTGGATATTCATAAAAACGCCGACCGTCTTCGCGATGAGATGCTGCGCATCAGCCCCGGCGACGCGCGCGCCATCCGGGAATTTACCGATGCGATAAAGGAGGCGTCGCGGCTTGTGGTCCCCTATCGCACCGCGCTCGATGTCATGACCGCGGGCGACAAACTGCGCTTTCTCGCGGAGAACGCGCGGCTTCTGCTGTTCCGCGCACGATGGCGGCCAATGACCATCGCGGCGTTTGCGGCACGCTGCAAAAACGAAACACTGCGCCATGCGATTGCGAACATTTTCCCCCACCACGACTTTTTCTCCCTCTTTGGCCTGCTCATGTCCCTGGGCTGGATGCATGCCGGGTCCGATGGGACGCCGCTGGGCGGATCCAGGCGGTTCGTTGACATGCTGGAGCAGCGCTATCGCACTACCGGCGGCGAGATCGTATTCGGCGCAAAGGTGGACCGCATAGAATTCGATGCAGACCGGGCATGCGCCGCGGTCTGCGCCGACGGATCGCGCATCACCGCGGACCGCGTGATCTCCGCGGCCGACGGCCACGACACGCTCTTTCGCATGCTTCATGGGCGCGCCGTGGGCCGGGACATCGCCCGACGGTTTGAGACATGGCGCGTTTTTCCCGCCATCATCCAGGTGTCGCTGGGCGTCAACCGGCGCTTTGGCGAACCGGTGCATAAATACCTGCTTGATCTCAGCGAACCATTGGCGTTCGGCACAAGCGTCGTGCGCGACATGATCGTGCGCATCTGCTCGTTCGATCCCTCCTTCGCGCCGCCCGGCACAACGGCCGTGGTGGCCCACCTGCGCCTGGATGATCAAGCATACTGGACGGAGCTGCGCAGTCGCGATCCGGCGGCCTATCGCGCCCGCAAGGAACAGGCGGCGCAGGCGGTAATCGCAACGCTCGAAAGACGGTTCGGCGACGTGGCGGGCAGAATTGACGCGTGCGATGTGGCCACGCCGGTGACCTATATTCGATATACCAATGCGTGGCAGGCATCGTATCAGGGTTTTGCGCCCACTCCGCAGGCCGCGGGGGCGCTGCTGCATAAAACCGTGCCCGGCATTGGCCGCTTCTATATGACCGGCCAGTGGCTGTGGCCCGGCGGCGGACTGCCGGCGGTCATCCGCGTCTCTCGTGACGTGGCGCAACTGATCTGCCACGAAGACGGTAAACCATTCTCCCCTCGATAATGCACTATGTCAACAGGCCATGACGCAGTCGTGATCGGTTCGGGTATCGGCGGGTTGACGTGCGGCGCATTCTGCGCCCGCGCGGGCATGCGCGTGCTGGTCCTCGAGCAGCACTCGAAAATCGGCGGCTATGCCCACGGCTTCAAGCGCAAGGATTTCTCCTTTGAATCGGGCATCCATTCCGTCTCTTTGGCGCCGCACGGTCTGATTGCCCACCTTCTGGGCCTGCTTAATGCCGGGAGCATGGTGGACATCATGCCGCATGAAGCGATGTACGCGTATCGCACGCCGTCATATAGTTTCCGGATACCCCAGACAGCCGCCGAAATCCCCGTTGCGCTCACGGATGCATTCCCTCATGAAAAGGACGGCATCGGCCGCCTGCTTGCGGACATGGAGCGCATCTATGAGGCGATCGTGCGTCCGGCGTTCGATTTCGAACGGGTATACAAAGAAGAAAGCCGGGAATGCGTTGCCGCGTGGGCGGGCCGTTCCTATGCCGACTATATCGGTTCTTTCATCACCGACCCCCGGCTGCGCGGCGTTTTTCATGCCATGTGGCCCTATGGAGGCTCCTCTCCGGAATCCGCGCCCATGCTTTTTTATGCCATGATGTTCGCGGTGCACTTTCGCGAAGGATCGCATCATATCAAGGGCGGTTTCGGAACGCTGGCAGCCGCGCTGGCCCAGGCCATTACCCGCAACGACGGGTCCGTGCGCACCCGCGCCTGCGTTGAAGGCCTGATAGTGGAAAACGGGGCTGTTCGGGCTGTGCGGCTTGCGGACGGGGAAATGATCGAGGCGCGCACGTTCGTTTCGAACATCAGCCCGTATGCACTGCACCGGACCATGATACCCGGGCCTGCGCGCAATAAACTCTGGCTGCGGCGCCTTGCTTCGCTCAAGCCGTCGTTCTCATGCATAGGCGTGTATCTGGGGCTTTCCGCGGACATCACGCAGGCGCTTGATGCGGCAATCAATTTCGATTATTCCACTGATGATCATACCGCACTATTCCAAAACATCATGGAAAACCGGCTTGACGCACAGGACCATCTGATCTATCTGGCCGGCGAAGGTCCGACGGGGAAGCCCACTCTCACGCTCATGCGGTTTGCAAAGATCGACGGATCGGCGGATTGGAAGCGGGACAAGCTCCCGCTGGCGGAAAGCATGGTCGCCGCCGCGGAGAAACGCATTCCGGGCCTGCGCGATGCAATTGCCGTAATGGAAATCGGCTCACCCGCAACGTTCGAGCGCTATACCGGCAACACCAACGGCGCTCTGTATGGCTTTGAAAACACCAAAGAGATTTATGGCGAAGCCAAGGTCCCCATCACCACCTATCTGCGGAACCTGTTCCAGGTGGGACATTGGGGCCGTCCCGGCGGCGGCGTGTGGAATGTGATGTATAACGGCTATACGGCGTCGAAGATCATCGAGCGGACGAAGGCGTAGGCCGGCGCTTATTTCCGAATCGTATGCTCGTGCCGTCGTGCCTTCGTACGCTCGTTCCCCTACTGCCGGTATGTCTCCAGAAACCTGTCGATCCTCCCGATCGCATCCGTCAGTTCATCCACGCGCGGAAGGAAAACCATGCGGAAGTGGTCCGGCGCCACCCAGTTGAACCCGGTGCCGTGGACCAGAAGGATTTTCTCCGCGCGCAGAAGGTCGAGCACGAACCGCTCGTCGTCCTGGATATTGAATTTCTTTTTGTCCAGTTTGGGGAACATGTAGAACGTCCCCTTCGGCTTGACGCAGGTAATACCTTCGATTTTTAAGAGCAGCTCATACGACACATCGCGCTGATGGCGCAGGCGGCCGCCCGGCGCCGTAAGGTCGTAGATGCTCTGGTGTCCGCCCAGGGCGGTCTGGATGATCGACTGGGCCGGCACATTGCTGCACAGGCGCATGGACGCCAGCATGGTGATGCCTTCGATATAATCACGCGCCGCGGCTTTGGCGCCGCTGACCACCATCCACCCGGCGCGGAACCCCGCTACGCGATACGCTTTGGACAACCCGTTGAAGGTAAGAAAGAGCACGTCATCGGCCAGAGAAGCGAGTGACGTGTGCTCGTTATTGTCGTAGAGGATCTTGTCATATATCTCATCCGAAAAGACAATCAGTTCGTGCTGACGCGCTACCTCAACGATCTGATTGAGAAGGTCGCGCGAATACAGCGCGCCGGTCGGGTTGTTCGGGTTGATCACCACGATGCCTTTGGTGTTTTTGGAAATTTTCTTTTTGATGTCCGCGATATCCGGCTGCCAGTCCGACTGTTCGTCGCACAGGTAATGCACGGGTTTTCCGCCGGACAGATTGACCGCAGCGGTCCATAGCGGGTAATCGGGCGTAGGGATGAGGATCTCGTCGCCGCCGTTGAGAAGCGCCTGCGTGGACATGGTGATCACTTCGCTTACGCCGTTTCCCGTATAAACGTCCTCGATGTCCACGCCCTGGATATTTTTCTGCTGGCAATACTGCATGACGGCTTTGCGCGCAGGGAAGAGCCCTTTGGAGTCGCTGTAGCCCTGGGTGGTGCTCAGGTTGGTTTTCATGTCATGCAGGATTTCATCCGGCGCGAAAAGGCCGAACGGCGCCGGATTTCCCGTGTTGAGCTTGAGGATCTGGAAGCCTTCTTCTTCCATTCGAGAGGCTTCGTCCAGCACCGGCCCGCGGATGTCGTACAGTACATTCTCGAGTTTGGATGATTTTAAAAAGGTACGCATGATGTTCACCTTGCGTTGACGGTTATAGGATCCGGGATGTCAAGACCCGGGGAATAAAAGGAATATAGTTTTACGCGAAACAGGGAGTATAGCCGCCTACGCGGCAGAGCCTGCGGGGGCAGCCGCAAGGGCGGGAGCATGGCCATGGAAAAGATATTGGAGAGATGGAGTTTTCATATGTCTGCAATAAGTATACCTCTTGGCATACGATAATGCAAGCGGCGGCGGCGCGAGGGTCCAGAGGGTCCTCGCTGAAGAGGACCCTCTGGTCGTCGGCCGGGGACGAAACCCCGGAACCATTAATCTCCTATTTCCAATACCCGAAGCGAGCTGCAGCTCGCTCCAGCGTCTTGACTCCCCAGAGGATTCAGGATATCATATGAATGGCGCGTTCGAATGATTATCGTTCGCGCAATGTATCCCTTCAATTCAAAGAGTTTGCGCGGTGGGCATAGAAAAACACGAAACCCCTCTTTTCATTTTCATATCCTATACGCGTTCGGATTTCAAAGACAGCGAAGAGCTCAAGCGCGAACTGGGCAATCTGGCAAGTTCGCTCATCGCCGATAAAGATATCGTCCTTGATCTTACGCATATTTCCAATATCGTCTCCGGAGAAATCGGCGCGCTGGTCCGGCTGCTCAAGCAAATTCAGGGATCGGGGCGCCAGGTCCGCCTGGTGGTCAATGCGACCGTGCGCAAAACCCTCGAATCCACCAACATAGTTTCTCTTCCCAATCTTACCGTGTATGCCGATAAGAACGAGTTTCTCGACCAGGTGCATAAGGCCATCGATCCTCAGAACAGGTGATTGCGCATGCGATGGCATGCGGCGAATGCGGATTCATCCTTTCACCACCGTGCCGATCTTCCATAATGCATTTTTATCTGCCACTTTTTTAAGGGGGCGAATTTTCATGCATAGGTCCTTTTCGAAAATCGCAGGTGCGATCGTCATTGCGCTGATTGCAGGATCCTCGTACGCGCAGAAACCGCAGGAACTCACGCTTGATGCTGCGGTTGATCAGGCGATCAGGGAGAGCTATAAAATCAAGAGGCTGCAGATCGATATCGATCGCAACAAGCTCTTGCTTGAAGCGCGGCGCGCCGCATTATTGACAAAAGTTTATATGAACGTCTATGCACCAAACCTGGAGAGCGCGTATCAGCGCGAATGGATTGCGGACGCGGCCGACGGGCATGAAGAGTTCATTTTTCAGAAAAAGGCCCTGTTCCTCTCCACTATATCCGTGCAACAGCCCGTGATCCTGTTCGGCTATCCCACCAACGGCTACTTTTCGGCCAATGCCGAGATTGAAAACCAGCTCCAGAACCTGTTCATGACGAACCTTCAGAAGGACTTCCGCAATCGTTATTATCTTAAATTTTCACAGCCTTTTTTCCAGACAAACCGGCTGAAAAACGACCTGGAAGACGCCCAGTTGACTCTGGACGATACCCGGCTTCGCTATGCGGCGGAGCGCATGAACATTATCCGCGATGTGGCCCAATCGTATTACTACATTTACGAAATTGCGTGCAACGCCGATGCCTATCAGACGCAGCGCGCCTATCTGCTGCACGTGCGGAACGACATTCTCTCCCCGGAAGACCGGGATTCCTCCCGATCCACGGACGGCATGCAGCTCGAATTGGAGCTCTCGACCATTACGGAAAACCTGCTTGAAATGCAGAGCCGGCTGCGTCAGGAGCTTGCGAACATCAAACAGCGCCTGCACATCAAAATGGAAGATTCTTTATATATCAATCCTCATCCCTCAATCATTCCCGCGAAAATCATTCTGGATTCGGCGTTGGAAAAAGCAGCGACCCTCAACCCCTATTTCAAGCGCCAGAAGATCGTTCTGCGCCGGCAGGAGCTGGATTATCTCTATCAAAAATGGCTGAACGGCTTTAATGTCAAATTCGAAGCCACCTACGGCATAGAGTCGAAAAGCTCGGTGCCAAGTGAATTATGGAAGGAGTATAACAACACAAACTCCCTTCTTCTTTACGCCTATATACCGCTTTGGGACGGCAATGAGCGCAGAAAACGCATGGCCGCCAACCGGAAAAGCATGGAAGGAACGAACCTGGAAACCGAAGATAAAAAGGAGGAAATAAAAAAGAATGTGACGACCGCCGTTTATAATGCCAATGAAAGCCTTGACCGTTTTACCTCCCTGATGGAAAAAACCGGCATGGCGGTTTCGCTCACGGAATCCAGCATCAATAACTATCAAAACAGCCGGGTTTCGATGTCGGACCTTCTGCTGATCATCAGCCGGCATAAAGACATCATGCTCAAGCTGTATCAGGCATACCTGGGTTATCGCAGGGCATTGCTGGCCATTATGATCGACTCCTTTTATGATTTCGAAAAAAACGCTGATTTATCCGAGATCAACCCAACACCCTTAAAAGCCGTCCTGCCGGCTGAAAATCTGCCTGTTATTGACAATCCCTAGGCTGAGGTGGTATTTTTCTGCCTTGCATTTCAAGGTTTTGGGCGATTAGCTCAGTTGGTTAGAGTACTTGCTTGACATGCAAGGGGTCACTGGTTCGAGTCCAGTATCGCCCATTTCAAAGCCCGAAAACCCGGGCATCGAATATATGAAGCAGGCGCTTGTGCGCCGGCTCATGCATGCCGAAGGGGTCCTCCCCGTACCTCCCGGCACTGTTCCCGTGGGAACGGCGCGAAAGCGGTAAATCGGGATACGCGATTTTACTAGAGCGCTTTTTTACCACGATAGCGTCATAGAGCAACGGACATACCATGAAAATCATTCTGCCCGACGGCAGCAGCCGCGAACTGCCGGCCGGTTCATGCGCGCGCGATGTGGCGCAGTCCATTTCGCCCCGGCTTGCTAAAGAGGCCGTTGCCGCAAAAGTCAATGGCCAGGCCGTTGATCTGTCGCACGCGCTTGCGGAAAACGACGCGGTTACCATTCTGACGTTCGACGCAACTGAAGGAAAGCAGATATTCTGGCACAGTTCCTCCCACATCCTGGCGCAAGCCGTGCAGGCGCTCTTTCCCGATGCGAAAATTGCCATCGGCCCGGCTATTGATAACGGCTTTTATTACGATTTCGATGTTCCCCGTCCGTTTTCGCCCGAGGATCTTGCCAAAATCGAAGCGAAGGCAAAAGAAATCGCCGCACAGAAGCTGGTCATTGAGCGGTTCGAACCTTCCGTCGAAGAGGCGCGCGCCTACTTTTCCGGCAAAAACGAACCGTATAAGCTGGAACTGCTGGCTGACATCCAGGGCCTTCCGAGTATGTACAAACAGGGCGGCTGGCAGGACCTTTGCCGGGGCCCGCACCTGCCCGATACCGGCTTTGTCAAGGCATTCAAGATCATGAGCATTGCGGGCGCCTATTGGCGCGGCAGCGAAAAAAACCGGATGCTGCAGCGCATCTACGCGATCTCATTTCCCAAGCAGTCGATGCTGGACGACTATCTCAAACTGCTCGAGGAGGCCCAGAAGCGCGATCATCGGAAGATAGGGAAAGAGCAGAACCTGTTCTCCTTCCATGCCGAGGGCGCGGGGTTCCCCTTCTGGCATCCGCGCGGCATGGTGCTGTACAATAGCATTCTTGATTTTTCGCGCAAGCGACACCTGGCGGCCGGATATCAGGAAGTCA
>Ga0315289_10006330_pt1 | contig 17414 bp, 13 predicted proteins | sample YL17G11_40_MG_FD_203452 | JGI IMG/M metagenome (GOLD analysis project Ga0315289, IMG submission 203452) | Sediment microbial communities from Yellowstone Lake, YNP, Wyoming, USA - YL17G11_40 | ecosystem: Environmental > Aquatic > Freshwater > Lake > Sediment | place: USA: Wyoming | collected... | reverse complement strand
GGAAATTCTTATTGACCGGCGGTCTTGGTGAGATGGGTGGTGCCCAGCCACTTGCAGTTACAATGCTTCACGGAGTTGCTCTTGTTGTTGAAATTGATCCCGAAAAGATTAAAAGAAGAATAGATACTGCTTATCTTGATACCTGGACAGACGATCTTGACGAAGCGCTTAAGATGATTGAAGAAGCCAAAAAAGATGGAAAGCCTTTGTCTGTTGGTCTCCTTGGAAATACCGGTGAAGTATTCCCTGAACTTATAAAAAGAGGTATAAAGCCTGACATAGTGACCGACCAGACTTCGGCTCACGACATTATGTCCTACATCCCGATGGGTATGACAATTAATGAAGCAAGAGAATTAAAAACAAGGGATCCTGAAGATTACAAAAAAAGATCAATTGAAACAATGATTAAGCATATGGAGGCGATGGTTCAGTACAAGAGAATGGGAGTTACGACATTCACATATGGAAATAATATTAATGGCCAGACCTATGACCATGGATATAAAGACGCAAAAGAAGTTGAAGGTTTTGTTGTTGCTTATATAAGAGACCTGTTCTGCGAAGGGAAGGGGCCTTTTAGATGGGCCGCTCTATCGGGAGACCCTGAGGATATATGGACCCTCGATGAGGTTGTAAAGAAAGAATTCTCCCATGATAAACATCTTGTTAACTGGATTGACCTTGCCCACGAAAGAGTCAAGTTTCAGGGTTTGCCTGCAAGGATCTGCTGGCTTGGGTACGGCGAAAGAGCAAAGTTTGGCCTCATTATTAATGACCTTGTAAAGAACGGGAAGCTCAAAGCACCCGTAGTTATAGGGCGCGATCATCTCGATGCTGGCTCAGTTGCCTCCCCATACAGGGAAACTGAAAAGATGAAAGATGGCTCCGACGCAATTGCCGATTGGCCAGTGCTTAATGCACTGCTTAACACTGCAAGCGGTGCGACCTGGGTTTCTTTCCATCACGGTGGTGGTGTTGGTATTGGTTATTCACTTCACGCAGGAATGGTTATTGTTGCCGATGGTAGCGAAAAATCCGACGGCAAGCTTGAACGAGTACTCACAAACGATCCTGGAATTGGAGTAGCAAGGCATGCAGACGCAGGTTACGACATCGCAATAAACTGTGCAAAAAGAAGCGGAATTAAAATTCCTATGATAAAATAATTTGTAAAAATATGGAGGTTCAGATGGATATTAAAAGGGCTATTGTTATAGTTTTAGATAGCGTTGGAGCAGGAGAAGCAGGGGATGCAATTGAATACGGAGATTGGGGCGCAAACACGTTACTTCATACTCTCCAATTCAATCCCTGGCTAAAGCTTTCCAACCTTGAGAAGCTCGGCTTAAAAGGACTTCTTTTTGGAGAGAAAGATGACTATACGGGGGGTTTTGGAAGGCTCAGAGCGAGATCAAAAGGCAAGGATTCAATAAGCGGACACTGGGAAATGATGGGAGTAATTCTTGAAAAACCATTCCCCACATATCCTGATGGTTTCCCAAAGGATGTAATTGAGAAATTTGAAAGATTAACAGGTAAAAAGGCAATTGGAAATAAACCTGCATCAGGCACAGAGGTCATCAAAGAATATTATAACGAACATGTTAGAACTAAAAACCCAATTGTCTACACATCTGTCGATTCTGTATTTCAGGTTGCAGTGCACACAGATGTTATTCCTCTTGAAGAGCTCTACAGGATGTGTGAGATTGCCCGAACTGAAATTTGTGTTGGGGAGCATGCAGTTGCACGAGTTATTGCTCGTCCTTTCATTGGAAATCCTGAAACAGGTTTTATTCGAACAGCCGACAGAAGGGACTATGCACTCAAGCCGCCTTATAAAACAATCCTTGATGAAGTAAAAGAAAGCGGGAGAAGTGTTGTCGGGATTGGCAAAATCCACGACCTCTTTGCAGGACAAGGACTCACGGAAAGCATTCATACAGTCAACAACATTGATGGAATGAGCAAAACCATGGAATACATCAAAAAGGATTTTGAAGGTGTTCTTTTTACAAATCTCGTTGAATTTGATGCAAGCTGGGGGCACAGGAGGAACTTCGAGGCATATGGAAAAGGACTCAAGGATGTTGATGACACAATTCCAGAAATCATAAGTTGCATGAAAGATTCTGATGTTTTAATTTTTACAGCGGACCACGGTTGCGACCCAACATTCAAGGCACACACTGACCATACCAGGGAGTTCGTCCCGCTCATTGTTTACGGGAAACATGTAAAGGAAAATATTAATCTCGGGCTCAGGAACTCATTCTCAGATATTGGTGCAACCATTGCCCAAATTTTCGACATTTCAAAGATTAACGGAGAAAGTTTTCTTAACGAAATATTCAAAGAATGAAATATCCTAAAATAGAAGGCCCTCTGAACCTTGAAACAAAGAGAGGCTACAAAAATGATGCGGTTATCGGAGGGCTTGACAAATTTATACTTAAAGTAATCGGTGAAATTGAAATTAACGAAGAAAAAAAGCATGAAATAATAAAGATATTTGAAGCCTATGGTAGACTTTCAGAAGTTGAACGGGCAGTAAAAGTTAAATCTGTGCTGAAAATATTAAATGAACAGTTATTTACTGCAAACGAAAAAGCCTCTCATAATGAAATCAAGCAGGAAACTGTCTCAATTACCCAGCTATTTATTCCGGTGCAATATGTTAAAGGAGTCGGTCCCAAGCTTTCCAAAGTCTTAAAAAAACTTGAAATTGAAACGGCCTATGATTTAATTTATTACTTCCCGAGGGATTACATTGACCTGAGGAATATTTCTAAAATTGGCACAATTCATTCCGGGGAACGGGTAACGTTGAAAGTTGAAATACTCAACATCTCAGAGAGAAGAGCAAGGTTAAATATAATTACAGTCCTTTGCACCGATAGTACAGGCTACATTACTGCAATCTGGTTTAATCAACCTTACATAAAAAACGTCCTTAAAGAAGGCGATAAAGTTATATTATCGGGTAAGGTTCAGTACTCCTATGGGAAATGGGAAATGCCCTCTCCCGACTATGAAATTCTTCATGAAGGAAAAGAAACAATACATTCATTGAGGATAATACCAATATATTCCCTCACGCAGAGGATCACTCAAAAGATGTTGAGGAACAAAATAAAAGCAGCTCTTGACAACTTTGCAACAAATGTCTATGACTACCTTGATGAAACTATACGAAAAAAATATGAGTTTTTAACGCTCCCCGAAGCCCTTGCAAACATTCATTTCCCCGATGATTTCAGAACACTCAAGAAAGCCAAAGAAAGATTAATTTTTGATGAACTTTTTGAGCTTCAGTTTCTGCTGGGCATAAGAAGAAAAGAGATCAAAGAACTTCCCGGTATCAAATTAAAAGTAACCGATGAAGATATTAAAGAATTCAAATCATTGCTTCCATTTGAACTGACAAACGACCAGCAAAATGCAATTAATGAAATAGTTTCTGACTTTGCCTCGGGAAAGCCTATGAACAGGCTCCTCCACGGTGATGTTGGCTCGGGGAAAACAGTGGTTGCATTATTTGCAATTTTCATTACAGCAAAAAACGGATACCAATCGGCAATGATGTCCCCAACAGAAATCCTTGCACAGCAGACATTCAATGTTGCACAGAACATTTTGAGCAAGGTAAATCTTAATGTTGCTCTTCTTACTTCAGGCACTTCTACAAAAGCAAGAAGACTTATTCTTGAGGAAATAAAAAATGGTAATATCAATGCACTATTTGGAACCCACGCACTCATTGAGGAAGATGTCACATTCAACAATCTTGGGATGATCGTAGTGGATGAGCAGCACAGGTTTGGTGTTCTCCAGAGGGGACGGTTAAGAAAGAAGGGAGCTTACCCTCATACGCTTGTTATGAGTGCAACACCAATTCCACGAACACTTGCACTCACTCTCTATGGAGATCTTGACATCACCCAGATTCGCGAAATGCCAGCGGGGAGAAAGCCAGTCACAACAAAAGTTTTCTTTGAGACTGATTATGATGCATATTCTTTACTGATAAATGAGCTCAACGAAGGAAGAAAGGGGTACGTTGTCTGTCCTCTTATTGAGGATTCAGAAGTGACAGAATTGCAGTCAGTTGAAAGAAAAATTGAAGAGTTGAGAAATAGCCACCTCAAGGATTTTAACCTCGGGATGCTTCATGGCGGAATGAGCTCTGAAGAAAAGAGAAAGATGATGGAGGATTTTAGGAGCGGCAAAGTACAGGTGCTTGTCTCCACAACTGTTGTTGAGGTTGGTGTGGATGTATCCGATGCCTCAGTAATCATCATTGAAGATGCCGACCGTTTTGGCCTTGCAACGCTTCATCAGCTGAGGGGACGTGTTGGCCGTAGCGACCTCCAATCCTACTGCTTCTTAATCACAAGAAATACAGGAGAAGATGCAATAACAAGGCTCAGAATTCTTGAGAAAACAAATAATGGTTTTGAAGTTTCCGAGGAAGATCTCAAGCTCCGTGGTCCTGGTGAAATTCTTGGAACAAAGCAATCAGGCATTCCAGAGTTTAAGCTCACAACCCTTCTTTCAGAAACAGACCTCAAACTTCTTGAAATTGCACGGGAGGAAGCCCTTGCCCTTATAGGCAATGAGGTAAAATGGGATAAGGAACATAAAAAGGAACTTATCAATATACTCAAAAGTAAATCCAGAGAAAAAATTTCTTTAATAGAGGTTGCTTGATGAGAATAGTAACCGGTAAATTCAAAGGGAGAGAAATTATATCTCCTCCAAAAAGCATTGAGTTAAGACCTACAAGCGACAGAGTCCGCGAGGCAATCTTCGATGTGGTAAGATTCAACATTGCCGATTCAGTTTTCCTTGACCTTTTTGCAGGCTCGGGCGCAATTGGCATTGAAGCAATAAGCGAGGGTACAAGCTTTGCAGTTTTTGTTGAGAAAAACCCTGTTGCCCTGCGCGTCATAAAGGAAAATATCAAAATGCTTGGTATTGAAAATCAAGCTCTCATCATAAAGCAGGATGTTCTAAATTTTATAAAGAGCCCTTTCTCTTTGCAGAGTTTCAAAGAAAAGTTCGACTTTGTATTTCTTGACCCGCCCTATGCTTCGAAACTTGCAGGACAAACAATGCAAGCTCTTGTAAACTTTTCATTTCTCAAAAGTGATTCAATAATTATTGCTGAGCACTCCGACAGTGAAACTTTGCCCGAGGAACTTAAGGGCACGAATTCCCTCAAAAGATTTCGTGAAAAGAAATATGGAAATATTGCTGTGTCATATTACTCTATTGAAACTATTATCTTAGAATAAACCCTTTTTTGTCATTTCCTCTGTCATCCTGAACTTGTTTCAGGATCTCCTTCCTTCTTCTTTGTCATCGTGAGCGGAACGAAGTGAAGCGTGACGATCTCTGAGTGTAGCGAGGAATCTCCTCTTTTATTTTTTTGCCTTTCAGAACTACAGCAACCTTACCGCAACTATTGTTCGGTTGAGAAAATTTTAAATCAGGCTAAGTTGACTTAGAATGAAGAATGCGCATTTAAGTCAGGCAAGGTTGACTTAAATTTCAAAAGGTCTATTTGAAATAGGTCGAGTGTTCTCTAATGCGAAAACTTCCGTCTTAAAATATGGTAATGAGAATTAAGACGGAGAAATCCGACTTATAAAAATCAGGATAGGTGAATTTTCAAATAGCTAATAGAAAGTTTTCTTGTTTCATTTAAAGCAAACTTTTCTTTAAACCAAATAATCCTTTACAAACTTTGCAAATATTTCCATTAGTTATAAAATTATCTTAGAGCACGAAAATAACGAGGAACAGTGGGCGGAAAAGACATGTATTTCCAAAAAAACAATAACTGAGTGATAACCCTTGACTATTTTAGGACAGTTTTTTTATCATGTTCGTGCTAAGTTTGAGAAATTAAATTTTATTACGCAAAACTACTATAATAATTATAAAAGGTTGCAATGCTGAAGCGAAGGAGATAAAAATGACTGGGGATGAAAATAAAAAGTATGTAGAACTGCTCTGGGCAGATAAATATGATAAATTTGAGAAAGGGGAGAAATTACCAATTGAAAAACCGAATCTTCCCTTTCAAGTAGTAGAGACCATAAATAAGCCAAGAATAAAGGGCGGAATCACCGCTCCACTTTTCCCTGAAGACGAATGGCCAAAAGATTATTCGAAAGATTGGAAGAATCTACTTATCTGGGGTGATAATAAACTTGTGATGTCGTCGTTAATAAAGCAGGGATGGGCTGGAAAGATAAATTTAATTTACATCGATCCGCCTTTTTTCACAGGTGCTGATTTTACTGTGAGAACAAAGATTGGAGATGAGCAAATAGAAAAAGAGCCATCAATCATAGAAGAGCGGGCTTATAAGGATACATGGAGCGGTGGCATTGCGTCCTATCTTAAATATATGTATGAGCGATTGGTTTTGATGCGGGAACTTTTGGCAGAAAATGCTTCCATCTATGTCCATTTGGATTGGCGTGTTGTCCACTATTTGAAGGCTATAATGGACGAAATTTTTGGAGCTGACAATTTTCAAAGAGAGATAATTTGGTGGCCAAATAATCCAAGTGGATTTAAAGGTATTGCACCAAATTGGATTCGTGACCATGAAACACTTCTGTATTATAGTAAATCAAAAGAATTACTTTTCAATAAAATTTATCAGGAATACTCCCCTGCGTATATAAAAGCCACTTTTGTTCATGACGAGGGTGATGGCAGGTTATATAGATGGCGATATGATAGAAAACAATATTTGGACGAGAGCAAAGGAGTACCGGTTAGTGATGTTTGGGATATACCTTATTTAAGACAAAATGCGGAGGAACGCATTGGATTTGAAACTCAAAAACCAGAAAGCCTTTTGGAGCGGATTATCACTGCTTCTTCAAATGAGGGAGATTTAGTAGCCGACTTCTTCTGCGGCTCAGGTACAACCTTAGCAACAGCAGAAAAACTTGGAAGAAGATTGATTGGATGCGATCTATCAAAGTTTGCAATTCAAGTGACAAGGAAAAGACTTCTGGATATTCACAGCTCAAAGGATTTGCTGAATGAGGACAAGGAAAAATACGGCAAGCCTGCAAGACCTTTTGAACTCTGGAACATCGGGAACTATGAGACGGTTTACTGGCAGGAAAGACAGGATGAATATCTTGCATTTATGCTTAAACTCTATCAATCACAGCCGTTAACTGGGTTTAGATACATTCATGGAAGAAAAGGAGATAGAGCAGTGCATATTGGTCCTCTGAACGCTCCTGTTACGATGGAAGAAGTTGAGAAAGTTGTTATTGAGTGCAGGGCAAACAATTTCAATAAAGCAGATATACTTGGCTGGGAGTGGAGTTATGAAGTAAATGAACTGGCAAAAACTTTAGCAGAGAAGAATGGGGTTGATATAAAACTTGTTCAGATTCCATCAGTGAATGAAATAAAATCTTCCCTTGTAGGTTTTGATTTGAATTTGTTAAAAGTGCCTGATCAAGTAGTAGAAAAAGAGCTTTTAAAACACGTAAAATTTGCTGAAGTTGCATATTTGGAGATTGAAACAAAAGTAAAAGGTGATGAATTGACGCTCAAAATTACAGACTTTCAGCTTTCACCAACAGCAGAGCTTGCAGAGATAGCAAGCAAAGTAAGGGACTCAAGAGAATTGATAGATTACTGGGCGATTGATTGGGATTACAAGGGCGATACCTTCCATAATCAATGGCAGAGTTTCAGGACAAAGAAGAACCCAAGAGTTGATTACGAGGCAAAACACATGTATAATGAAAAAGGCGAAAATCAGATAATGGTGAAAGTTGTGGATGTGTTCGGAAATGATACAAATAAAGTGATAAAATTAAAAATTGGAGGCAAGAATGGAAAAAATAATTTTAAAGAATAAGCCGTTAGTGGAGGCGATATTTGAACTCCGATGGCAATTAAAAGAAATCCAACCTGGAGTAAAAGTCGATCCATATTATAAAATACTCGTAGGAAGAGTATACGAAAGAATAAATAAAGAGTATCCTTATTACGAGCAATTACCTACTGCGACTATGCCAGATGAAATCGCCGGGTATATTGTTCAATATCGATTTAGGAAAGAGAAGGACAAATGGCCTCTTGTTCAGATAGGACCAGGACTTATTACTTTAAATGATACTGAAGGATATGAATGGGATGATTTTGAGAAAAGAATTTCTGAACTTACTACTGTTTTATTTGAATCATATTCAGATGCAGGAAAAAACCTGAAAGTGAATTCATTATTGCTAAGATACATTGATGCGATAAAGTTTGATTACGAGCATGACGACATATTTTCTTTTCTTAGAGAAAAGATGAAAGTAAACATAAATATTAATAAAGAGATTTTTGCGGAAACAGGTGTTGGTGAACGGCCTATCGACTTTGATTTCAGGTTTTCTTTTCTGTTAGCAAAACCAGAAGGGGCGATTCGTATGCGTGTATTAAGGGGAAAGGTGAAGACTTCAGATGCTCTACTATTAGAGACGATGGTCAATTTAATAGGTGAGGACGTTCCTCAAGAAAAAGGTAAAATTTTTGATTGGGTAAAATCTGCGCATGAATTAACGCACAAGTGGTTTTTCAAAATAATTGAGGGGGATTTACAGAGGAGGCTTGAATAATGGATACAGCAATAGATTTGCAGGAAACAAGCTCTCTTTTTTATACTGCAAAGAGCCCGATTGAGTGGATCATAAGCAAATTAGATATAACTAATTATCCAAGGTTTAAATTCGATACATCCTTGACTTATCCTAACCTCATCGTTATAGACAACTCGACTACATTCGGATTGGAAAGAAAAGATATATTAGATGAACTTAAAGGAATATATGAATTTTCAAATATAGAAGAAATTAGAAACTTTATTTTGCAGAATAGCTACCTGGTCGATATTCTCAAGGAGGCTCCTGAAAATATTTACAGAATATTTGGTAAGAGCATTAAACTGATTCTCGAGCTTCACAGCGATCCTGAAGAAGATTTTGAAGAACTTTTTGTAGTTATCAAATCTCCTTATGCACCTCAAAAAGCAAGGGAACTAATGAATGAATTAGACAGGACGTGGTTTCTTAATATTATGGATAAGACTCAAGGAAAACTGTGTATAACAGAGGAATACTTATGAGTTTTGATTGGAAAGATTATATAAAATTAGCAGAAAAATTATACAATGAAGTAAATAAAAATTCTATGGAGGAAGCATATAATAGGTCAGTAATTAGTAGGGCTTACTATGGAGTATTTTGTCTTTCACGAAATAAAGCAGGATTAGAATTCTACAGACCTCGTCGTAATACAAATGACCCGGGAGTTCATAGAAAAGTTATAAATCACTATAAAAATTCAAGTAAACTTGAGGAAAAACAAGCAGGGAAAATTTTAGATGAGTTAAGAATAATGCGGAATAAGGCCGATTATGATGGTCAGAAAAAAACGAATATAAAAGATGCAGAAGGCGCAAATATAAAAACAAAACAAGTCCTCAACAATTTAGGTATAAGTTTATGATATCAACTGAATTCTTACACCCAGGACAAAGACGCGCAAGCAAGGCATATCTCGTAAATGAACTGCGTAAGGCAGTATTTACATGGAGAAATCAAGGGTATTCTAATACGACAGAAACTACCCGCCGCTTGTTGCAATACTGGTTTAACGAAGACCATTTGGTTCAGAGGGAGCAATTTGAGTTTTGGTTCTGCCAGAGGGAGGCAATTGAAACTTTGATTTATGTTTATGAAGCGATGAAAAAGCGGTACTTCATAGATATGGCGAGAGATTTCGGTACTGGTCCAATTCAGGGCTACGACCCATCTTATGACCAATACCCTCTTTACGCCTTCAAGATGGCAACCGGCTCTGGTAAAACATTTGTAATGGCTTTGAGTATTATCTGGCAGTATTTCAATTATAAAAAGGAAAACAAAACAGACTATACATCTAAATTTTTACTTATAGCTGGTGAGAAAAACGTTATCTATGACAGACTCACACGAGATTTCAAGGATGGGAGAATATTCAAGGATTGGCCTTTTGTTCCACCTGAATGGCAGGATGATTTTGACCTGAAAGTAATCCTCAAGGAGGATCCAATTCATGTAATCCCGGAAAGTGTGCTATTCTTAACTAATATCCAGCAATTAGAAGAAAGAAAAAATAAAAAGAAAGAAGTTGAGGAATATGTAGACAAAATAATGGATTTGCCAGAAGTTTACAATGTTTCTGATATTTATCAAGAGAATAGAATAAAACAAGTTCTTACTCTCTGTCCGAATATAATGATTCTCAAAGATGAGGCACATCATATTTATCATTTTGAAAAGGCTTGGAAAAAGATACTTTTGAGTCTTCATAGGAATTTGACTTCTCAATATGATAAAGGCATTAATATGGAACTCGATTTCTCTGCAACGCCACATACAGAAACTGGTGCCTTATTCCCGTGGATCATTGTGGATTTTCCGCTTAAAGAAGCAATTGAAATGAACATTGTTAAATTACCATTAAAAGGAAGAGTCATAAACGCTGAAGAGATTGCTTCAAAGAAAACAGTTGAGAGATATAGAGCATGGATTGACGCTGGGATAAGAAGATGGCGAGAATACAAAGATGCATTGAAGCCATTATCTAAAAAACCTGTACTTTTCTTTCAGTGTCCTGAAAACAAGGAAGCAGATGAAATCTTTGAGTATGTTAATACCGCTGTTCCAGACCTTAAAGGTAAAGTTTTACTTATACACACAGACAGCACAGGGGAAGTAAGAAAATCTGATTTACCAAAAGCAAGAGAGTTTGCAAAGACCATTGATGACCCCGACCCTGAAAAAAATCCTTATGAAGCAATAGTAAGTACCTTGATGCTGAATGAAGGGTGGGATGTAAGGAATGTAAATGTTATTGTTGGTTTGCGATCTTATACATCAGAAAGAAAAGTGCTTCCCGAACAGGTTATTGGAAGAGGATTAAGAAAAATGTTCCCCGATGAAGATGCAAATGTAAACAAATCCATAAACATCCTTGAAGTCATTGGGCCACCTGGCTTAATAGATATTCTCGAAGAATTGGAAACACAAGAAGGTATTAAATTTGCTAACTTTGATACAGGAAAATCTATTAACCTAACAACCATCTTCGTAGATGAAAACAAATTGGATAAGAATATTGAGATACCTATATTGAGTCCGAGAATTCGTATAAAAGAATTTTATGTAGATGATGCAAATGTTGAAAAATTGCCTTCTCTTTCTGTCCCATTAGAGAACAAAATCCTTGAAATGCAATATATCGCAGTTGATATGTTAAGGGGAATGGAGGTAATTAAAAGGAAGTGGAATCTGCCAGTGCCTCAAGACTCTAAAAGTGTAATTGCATACTACACGGACCAAATACTTAAGCAATTAAAGATAGGAGGAGCATTCGCAAGTTTCTATCCATTGGTAAAAAAGTATGTAGTTGAAAAACTGTTCACTGAAAAGGTTAACCTGGATGATCCAAGGGTTCTTTATAAACTTAGTTCGCCAGAGATTCAGGAGCAGATAATAAAATTATTTGTGGGCATTTTCAAAGATATGACTTTTGTAGAAAGAGAACCTGAAATGGGAGATTTTATGAAACTCTCGGATACAAGACCTTTTCCTTGGTCAAAATTGGTTTATCCAGCGAATAAATGCATTTTCAATTATGTCCCATGTGATAATAATTTTGAAGTTGATTTTGCCAAATTCTTAGATAGAGCCCCCGATGTAATAGCATTCAGCAAGATTGCTTCTAAAATTGGCTTCTTTGTGGAATATAGAGATTCAAACGGAAATCTCAGGCTATATTATCCTGACTTTCTTGTGCTAACAGAAGGAAAAGAGCATGTAATTATTGAAACAAAAGGTAGAGAAGATGTTGATGTTGAGCATAAAGACAATAGGACAATATTATGGTGTGAAGACGCAACTAATTTGACTGGAGACAAATGGTTTTTCATAAGAGTTAATCAGGAAGATTTTGAAAAATACCGATTTAAAAGTCTTAAAGAATTGACTTTAACTATAAGAGATTGAAAAAGATCACAAAATTTTTGTAGTAAGAGGCAAATATGAGCAAAAAGAGTAAAATTTTCTTGGACAAGAAAATTGAAGAACTTGAGGATGAACTATTTAAATTATCTAATATAAGATTGATGTTTTACTGCAATGTATGCAAGGGTTGCAATGTTTGCACGAAATGTGAATTTTTTTCTGTTCGATAACTGTTTTATATTATAGATAGAAAAGGAGACAGCATGTTTGCAAAAGTTATTAAACAGGATAAGGAAATCAAAAAGCTTTTCTACAAGAGGATTCAGGAGAAGGTTGAAAGAGAAAAACAGAACCTCAAGGATAAAATTGACGAAGAGTATCCAAAAATTCTTTCATGGCTTGTAAAAGGCGTTGCGGTTTATAATTACAATGCAAAGCAAGCTCATGATGAAAGCAAAGGCTCCGATGGAGAGGGCGAGCTTAGACTTCAAATGTGGGCGCTTCTTCCAAGGGATTCAGTAATTTTGCCTGACTTTGTTTTCGAGCCAAGAAAAGAAGATTTCATCCAGATCGACCATACGATTGTTAACCTCAAAGGAATCTTTCTTATAGAAGTGAAAACCTGGAGTGGCTCATTCCTTGCAAGCGATAGAGAATGGAAAAGAAAAGAAGGTAATAAATGGGTTGCATACTCTAATCCAACAAAACAGCACAAGAGGCATTTTGAGTTATTTGACCTTTGGCTTAAAGATAACTTGCTTCAAATCTACCCAAATATAAAAGACTATATTTATCCTGTAATTGTATTGAAACAATTGGATTGGATTCAATCAAAATATTCGAGCATCCCTGTTGTTTCAGGTGCCTCAGGGCTGGTTGATTTTATTGTCGGAAAAGAAAGAGGAAAGCTTACGCCTAAAATTGTCGAAACTGTTGCAGAAAAGCTAAGAACAGCAAAACCATATGAGGAAAAAATTAAATATGAAGAAGGTGCAACAAAGTATGACAAAAAATATGTGAGAGTTTATGGAACAAAAGAAGATGCAGAAAAAGTTGCGCAGGATTACAAAGCAAACCATAAAATAAGTGAGATTCGTCAGGATAAGTCAGACCTTAATGTCTTTTTCTTTTACATCAATTAAATTTCTTTCCATGTTCTTTGCACAAAATTGATGTTTTTCTGCAAAATATGCAAAGGTTGCATCGTTTGCACGAAATTGCCTGAAAAATGCAAAATAGAGTAGAGCATTATGTTATAAGGATTTAACAAGTTTTTGAAGACCTCTAAGTGATAAGAGAAACGAATTAAAATTAATTGTGGGGAAGTATAAAGTATCACTTTCCGCAGTAGAACGTGATTATGCGCAAAATTGGTTGTTGAAAAATCTAAACGAAATAAATATGGCATTAAAAGGTGGAACAGGTTTAAGAAAAGTTTATTTTAAAGAATACAGGTTTTCGGATGATCTTGATTTTACCTTATTGTAAGATATCACCAAAAGAACCTTAACTAACGAAATTGAGAAAGCTATTAAAAAGGCAAAAGAAGAAAATGGCATAAATTTTACGGGAATAATTGATTTTGAGGAATTATACTCCCAGAAATTTATTTATTTTGGGGAATTGTGTTCCCTGAAATTGGAAAATTTTAAGGAATGTGTTAAAATTAGAGTATGAAAATACCAAGGTATTACGAAAAATTAGAGAATTATTTAGAACCAAACAAGGCTCTGTTAATATTTGGGCCTAGGCAGGTTGGCAAAACAACCTTGCTTAACGATTTTTTGAAAACAACAAAGTTAAAGTACAGACTGGAGTCTGGAGAAAATATCAGAGTTCAGGATGTTTTAGGCTCTCAAGATTTTGATCAAATTAAGGAGTTTGTAGAAGGGTATGAGTTAATTGCAATTGATGAAGCTCAAAAAATAAAGAACATTGGTATGGGTTTGAAGATAATTGTTGATCAGATTCCAGGAATAAAAGTGATAGCAACAGGTTCATCTTCTTTTGAGCTTTTGGGGCAGACAGGTGAACCTCTTACTGGAAGAAAAAGGACCATAATCTTATTTCCTGTTGCGCAGCTTGAACTGAAAAAACTTTTTAATAACTACGAGTTAAAGAGTGAATTAGCTGAGTATCTGATTTTTGGTGGATATCCTGCTGTTGCAACTCAGGTAACCAAAAATAAAAAAGTGGAAATTCTAAAAGAAATTGTCGAATCATATCTTCTTAAAGACATCCTTGAATTTGAAAGGGTAAAAGGAAGTAAAATTATTTTTAACTTGCTTAAATTACTTGCGTTTCAAGTTGGCAGTCAGGTCTCTTTGAGTGAACTTGCACAAAACATTGGAGTAGATCATAAAACTGTTGGGCGGTATCTAAACATTTTGGAACAATCATTCATTATTTACTCAGTGCAAGGTTATAGCAGGAACTTGCGAAACGAAATAACAAAGAAAGGCAAATATTATTTTTACGATAATGGCATCCGCAATGCGGTCATCTTTAATTTTAACGAATTAGCTCTGCGTAATGATGTTGGTGCTCTGTGGGAAAATTTCATTTTTATGGAGCGATTGAAGAAAAGAGCATATAAGGGAATCTATGCTAATGCATATTTCTGGCGGACATGGGAGAGGCAAGAAATAGATCTGGTAGAAGAGAGGGATGGCAAGCTTTATGCTTATGAATTTAAATGGAATAAGGGAAATTTCAAAGTCCCCTCTCAATGGGCTGAAACTTATAAAGATACATCTTTTGAAGTAATAAATAAAGAAAATTATTTAGGTTTTATTTTATAGGTGATGAAAGCCTTTATTTAATTGTATTTGTTAGATCTGCATTAAAAATTGTCTAATTTGAGGGGTGCCGGGTTCCCTCTGCCAAAAATCAGCATATAGATTTTAAGCCACTTGTCAAAAATGTACCTCCAAAATTTGTGGTCTAAGACACCGCATTGTACCGTAGAGTACTGATAAATACTTGCTTAAATGCATCTAAAATAACGCACTCTGAGGGGTAAAAAATGGGTGGGAGGATATAAACTACCACTTCCTCAAAAGTTTTCAAATTTGACCCCTATCTGTCGATTTAGAGAGAAATGTTGATTAATACATGGTTTGTGGGTGGTAAAAAGTGATGTTTTTCCGCAAAATATGCAAAGATTGCAACCTTTGCACGAAATGGACTTAAAAATGCAAAATAGAGTAGAGCATTATTTTATAAGGGTTTAAGTAAACTTTTAAAAAATATTTTTTTGAGGCTCTAGACAAATTCATCGGCATTTGTTATAATATGCCTATGAAAATATCCAAAGAGGTGCTGAGTTATGAACGATAAACATAAACAAATTGTTAAGATATTCAAAGTCCATAATGGGTACACCAAGTTGGATATTGACTCTTGGAAGTTATGCTGGCACTAAAGAAGAGGAAGAAGACATGGAAGTTTTTGAAGAAAAAATGCAAAGGCTGACCGAAGAACTTGCTAAGCAAATGGAGGAATCCAAAAAGCTTGATGAAGAAATTAAGGAGAATCTGGAGAGCATGGGATTTAAGATTTGAGTATGAATAAAAAAGAGTTTGAGTTTTTACTGAAACAAGGCGAAGGATTAAAATTAGAGTTTAAAGAAGATTTTGACTCTAAGAGTATTAGTAAAGAACTCACTGCATTTGCGAACACCGAGGGGGGAAGAATATTCATTGGAGTTGATGATACGGGCGTAGTCAAAGGTATCGAAATAACAAACAAACTAAAATCCGAGCTGCAAAATATAGCAAGAAATTGCGACCCACCTGTGTATATTGATTTTGATTCTATTGATAATGTTCTTATCGTAAATGTTGATGAAGGTATAAATAAACCTTATAGATGCACCGCCGGATTCTTTTTAAGGCAGGGAAGCAATTCTCAAAAATTATCAACCGATGAAATAAGAGATTTCTTTAACAAAGAAGGAAAGATATTATTTGATGAAGCTATAAATAAAGAGTTCAGTTTTAAGAACGGTTTTGATAAAGCAAAGTTTGATATTTTTTTACAAAAAGCCAAGATAAGCAGGGTTATTCCTGATGAAGATATCCTGAGAAATTTAGGAGTTTTAACTGAAACCGGGAAATTCAAGAACGCAGGGGTTTTGTTTTTCTGTGATAATGTTGAGAAGTTTTTCAGGCAGGCAATAATTACCTGTGTTTTGTATAAAGGAACCGATAAATACAAGATAATAGATAGGAAAGATTTCACAGAAGACGCTCTCTCAAATTACCATAATACTATGGGGTTTTTATTCAGGAATCTAAGATTGGAATATAAAATTGAAACGGCAGGTCCTAGAAAGGAGATTTTAGAGGTTCCAGGGGATGCTTTAAGAGAAGCAGTGGTAAACTCAATGGCTCACAGGGAATATAATGAAAAAGGAGCCAATATTCAAATTGATATCTTTGATGACAGGGTTGAGATTAGCAATCCTGGCGGATTAGTTTCTGCAATTAAGAAAGAAGACTTTGGAAAGAAAAGCGTATCAAGAAATCCCCTTTTATTTAGTTTGTTTAAGAGTGCTGATTTGGTTGAGAAGGTTGGCTCTGGTATTGGGAGAATGAGGAAAGCTATGAAACAGGCAGGGTTACCAGCCCCTAAATTTGAGTTTACTAATTTTTTTACTGTAACTTTTAAAAGACCGTCAACCCCCCAAGTTACCCCCCAAGTTACCCCCCAAGTTACCCCCCAAGTTGTGCTTACAGAATTGGAGAAAAAGGTTTTAAATGAGATTAAAAATAACGTGAGAATATCAAGAGATCAACTTTCTGAAAAACTGGGCATTAAACCTGATACGGTGAAAGAATACATTAAAAAGCTTAGAGATAAGGGAGTATTGAGAAGGGTTGGCAAAACAAGCGGGGGCTACTGGGAGATTTTGAAATGAAACAGAAAGCAATAAAGAAGAATTTGGAGAGTATTGGTTGGAAGGTGTGAAGATGAGGCTTAATATAAGAAATTTGTAAGAGTTTATGGAACAAAAGAAGATGCAGAAAAAGTTGCGCAGGATTACAAAGCAAACCATAAAATAAGTAAGATTCGTCAGGATAAGTCAGGCCTTAATGTCTTTTTCTTTTATTTTGAGTAACTCTTTTCAATCTTTGCACAAAATTGATGTTTTTCTGCAAAATACGCAACCTTTGCATGCAATCATCTTAAAAATGAACTAGATGTTGATTTTCTAAATTTAATCAACATATTTCTTCCTGGATACAAGTGGACTGCTGATAGCTTTGAGAGTCTCATTGTGAAATTTTCCTTCTTTTACAAGCTGGTACCCAGCTTGCTTGCAATTCTCAAAAACTCTCATTGTCTTCTTATTATCTTTGCCGA
>Ga0315289_10006329_pt1 | contig 17417 bp, 12 predicted proteins | sample YL17G11_40_MG_FD_203452 | JGI IMG/M metagenome (GOLD analysis project Ga0315289, IMG submission 203452) | Sediment microbial communities from Yellowstone Lake, YNP, Wyoming, USA - YL17G11_40 | ecosystem: Environmental > Aquatic > Freshwater > Lake > Sediment | place: USA: Wyoming | collected... | reverse complement strand
GTTCCTATTTCCATCCAAGTATGAGATGCTGATACCGTATCTCCTGAATCAAAGGGACCCAGCCACTTGCTAGAGGTACCATCGCCCCAGCTCCATTGATAGTAGACTTGATCACCATCAGGATCGGTCGTATTCGTAGAGAACGTATACTCGACACCAATAGCTCCTTCCGTTGGTCCCTCTGGACACGCTGGTGTATCTGGAGGGGTAATACTATACGGTATAGCAAAACCATCTATTTCGGCGCCTCCTTGGAAATTGCCAACAAGCGTACAGGCTCCAGTAGTGACATTACAGGTATATAATTGGCCATGAGCCGCCGAAGTATAAGCAGCTAAGTACAATACCTTCCGAGTTATATCATATGCCATATCCTGGGCATAATTTAGGTCGATACCGAATGGTCCAATTAATCTCGTTGCACCTGTAGAAGGGTTAATAGAATAAAGACAATCAGTTCCTATGTCTTCTCCGTATAATGTTCCTTCGCCATCGAACGCGATACCAATCATTAAACCGCCGGTATTGAAAGGACCAACTAATGTTTGACCGCCGGTACTCATATTAATAATATAAAGATCAGTACGACTGGCTCCATACATCATCCCTGTGGTAGGATTATAAGCTAAGCCGTTTAAACCAACGCCACCGCCTCCAATCGATGTCATAGTACCTGTTACTTCATCTATTGTCCATAACAAACCATTGTCGTATTGGCAGCCGTACCACGTACCTTCAACCCAGGTACCACCAGCAATAAAACTACTAGAAACTGTTTCTTTAAGAAAAGTTATGTGACCCGGATTATCTGATCGGAATGAAACAGGTCCCTCTGGCAAGCTTGGCGCATAGATATGATAGGCATAAAACGTATCTCCCAAGACTCCCCCCAAATTCGAAACATCTAATAAAGAAGAAAGTGTTAGTATAGTATCCCCTGTATCCTGATGAGACAGAGGGCACAAATTAGTAGAATATATCCCCGTTCTCCTTTCAGAGTTACTCATCGTCAGTATATTTGCATTGGTATCTGTTATATTTTCATTTATTCTCGTTTTCTCAACGGTAGCAATCACAGCTGAACCTGGCAATACAAATGCTAAGGCAACAGCGAATGCTATAATAGTATTACACATGTTGTTTCGTTTCATTTTTTCTCCTTTTCTTCGTTTACTTGTAATATCCGTTGTAGTAGGGATTCTACCCTATATGTTCTAAATTTTTATGAAGAACAGGAACACAAACGCGTCTCGCTCTGCGGTATCTGACGTTACATCCGGTATCTCCACTGTTACTGTTACTACAGTTTTACCAAATCCAAGTATTAGACCTGAGCTAACGGTTTTTTCTTCTCCAACAGGAATAATTAGCACTCTACCGGAGGTTTTTTTACCTACCAGTATAACACCACCATCGAGAGTAATATTCCAGGTTACACTCGTTGCATCAGCAGAACCATTGTTTTTAATCACCGCATTTACCTTGAACACTCCCCCCGTGATGTTGCCTATCTCAAGGACTGGCCTGTTAGCGATATGGATCGCCTTAGCAACTGACCAGCCGCTTTCTGCCCCATAACAATCTTTCGCTTTCACCGTTACCTCATAGGTTTCTTCTTCAGCCCACCTATGAGATGCTGATACCGTATCTCCTGAATCAAAGGGGCCTAGCCACTTGCTAGAGGTACCATCGCCCCAGCTCCATTGATAGTAGACTTGATCACCATCAGGATCGGTCGTATTCGTAGAGAACGCGTACTCGACATCAACGATTCCGTCCGTTGGTCCCTCTGGTCGCTGTGGTGTCTCCGGGGGGATTGCCATGGCTTTCACCTGTTGCGCAGGATCGCCAAATAACAAGCATCCTTCAATGACCCCCCGCCAGCTACCATAATATGACCAGTTAATCGTTGGTGCCATCATATCCTTGGACCACGCCTGGGCGTTCCCCAGCTGCCAGTTCATCGGACTACCAGAGTTATTCACGACATCAAACAGGTAGTCCCAGAAGGATTTCATAAGGAGGGCGCTGCTCGAATTCGTTGAATATTGATTCCCCCAGCCTGAGCAGGTATTATATACACAGGCAAACGCGAGCTCGGTATCACTATGGAACAACATCGTGTCAAGAACCCCGTCATCCGCCGCATCCATATCACCACAGTGACACCCGTAATCGTAGATGAAAAACGGCTTCGTATTATGATAGTCAGACTCCCAGCTACTCATATCAACATCTAAGGACATCTGTGCAGTGGCATGCGCGATACCAGCGATCAGCGTCACCTGGTCATTGTTAATCGCAGCTCGAAATCCTGCTATCACTTCAGACGGGCTTCCTCCCCGCCAACCAGGATTAGGAATTTCTGCAGTCCATTTCACCGAGAGGTTATACTCGTGGTCAGGATGCACACTATTCCAGGTTTCAAACCCATATTGGAACCCAACCCAGGTTGGATATGGTCCATTATAATGGGGGTTCGGTCCTAGCCAGTCGTTCGTTCCTTTGATAGCACTGTAATCAATGAAATCATCGTCTTCGCAATTCCATGTGTTATCTCCTGCATAGAATCCTGCATTACCCAGGTAATTCAAATCGCTTGAATTCGTATAGTAGAAGCTCTTCGTCATCCAGTTGGAAACATCCTGGGGGACATCACAGGTGATCCGTCCGATGAAGAGCTCGGAGTAGAGATCAAAACCCATGTCTCCTTCCTCCCCCCAGTAGGCATCATGGTCCGCGTTGAACGTGTTATCAAGGTTACTCCAATAAAGATCGGAGTCCACATTTGATTCATCCGCATACGCCATAAGTCGCGCAGGAATCCACTCAGCATCGCCGCCAACAAAAATATACTTGGTTCCCCAATCCTGATATGCATCCTTACAGAACTCCCGGATATGCGCTGGGGTATCATTAAACAACGGATCTGAATTCCAATACGCGGGACATGCGTTGATCTGCTGTATTGTTACTAAAGTGCATTGTAACCCGTCATCTTGTTCATGCTTCTTCATCAGACTGGTCCAGTTATACGGTGTAGAACCATCCGTCTCCCAGTGATTAAGGCCGTTCCATGTCGTGGTGATGATCACATAGTCGTAGTGGTCACTCGGGTCGCACAACCCGCCAGGGTACCCAAACAGTGGCACATCACTCGGATAACTCTCTGTTACCTCAGGGTTATACACCAGCCGTTCCACCCAGGTTTTATCCTCGGGATTATCACGGAAAAACGGGTTGACCTCCCCTGTCCTCTCAAGATCTATAGTAACCGTCATCTCAGGGTTGTAGAAGAGCCTGCCTTCATTAGGAATATATTGCACGGGATTCAACGTGATATCCAAGATGGCATAGCCACGGCAGTACCCAATATGATACCCATCATATAACTCGGAAGGATACAATGCATCTGACGCATAAATCTCATTGTTAATCTCGAGATCCTTCGGCATCGGGCTTCCAATAGGAACCTCATTCTGATACGGAACAACAAGGTTTCCAATACGTGCTGATTCAACAGGAGTACCAACGACACTGATACGTATTACCCTTGTCATCGCCGGTAAAAGAAGTTTAACAAGATTCACCGGAAGCATCGGAACCCCGGCCTGCTTACCCATCGCCATACACCCCAACATGTGGATACTGCTATACTGAGACCCCCCCACCTGACTCACCTGCACCACTGGTTCAATAAACGCAAATGAGTAACTCAAACAGTTACTATCTCCATTCTCTCTACTCGTGACGTCAAGAGCCACAGACAAAGACGTGACTACCAAGAGAATACCGATGGCTACACCCATACCTCTGCCTATGGATTGTTTTCTAAAGTTTATATGAATCATACTTTTCTCCTTCATTTGGAAGAGACGGGTGTAACACCCTTCAGAGTTACCTTTCTATCCTATCGTATCTCCAGGCCGCCTTCGAAGAACCCAAAGACGTAGGTGAACAAACCTGCACCGAATTCATACATCCGTCCCGTGCGGGCTGAATCCGTGAACACCATGTGTTTCATTATTACCATACCGCCGGTTCTCTCAGTCGGCGTGAATTCGATGTAATGCAACCTCAGTGCAAAGGCATAGTAGACATCCCCGACGCGGTTGCATCTGAAGAGCAGCCCCCTCAACCATACACGACCGACGTCGAGACCGCTGTTCTGGCTTTGACTGACTGGTACTGGGTCACTGATTGCCTCATTACCTGCGTTGTCATACACGATTGCCTGCGCGGTACCCTTTTTAGAGCATACCCATTCAAATGGTGGTTCTGTTACTTCACCAAGGTACTCACCGTCAAGATAGAACTCTACCTTGTCGACTCCGCTTGTCTCATCGCTGACATTTACGGTAAGTAGCCATTTCATCAGCCCCGTCTTCTCAACAGTGAGGTTGATTTCTGGTGCCGTCCTGTCGATTTTAAAGTCAAAGGGGCCTTTCACGTCTTCCTCGTTTCCCATGTAGTCCACTGAATAATATCTCAGATTGTGTACACCATCTTCGGTTACAAGGAATGAAGCCGCGTATGTCACCCATTCGCCGTCATCTACCTTGTACATTGTATAGTTTACACCTGATGCTTCGTCCTCTGCAGTAAGCGTTACGGTCACGTTACTGACATACCAGCCGTCTTCACCCATGATTCCATTAAACGTATGCGTTGTCGTCGGTGGCATCGTATCGTGGACTATCTTTAATTCTACCTCGTTGGTATGTTCTATGTGCCCAACATAGTCCACTGAATAATAGCTCAGATTGTGTACACCGTCTTCGGTTACAAGGAATGAAGCCGCGTATGTCACCCATTCGCCGTCATCTACCTTGTACATTGTATAGTTTACACCTGATGCTTCGTCCTCTGCAGTAAGCGTTACGGTCACGTTACTGACATACCAGCCTTCTTTACCCATGATTCCATTAAACGTATGCGTTGTCGTTGGCGCTGTCTTATCTATCCGGAAGTCTACGGATAATGTATCTCCTACATTTGTTGCCCTATCAAGTGAGCGGTAGAAAACAGTATGATTCCCTTCACTGCTAACTGTAAATGGATTCGAATACATTTTCCAGACGCCAGTATCAACGATATACCATATCGACGCAATCCCTGACAGATTATCAGTTGCTAATAAGGTAACCAGAACATCGCTGACATACCAGTTGTTTACTCCCATGGTTCCGTTGAGTGTAAGGGTTGTAACCGGTTTTGTTGTATCAATACCAGTTGATGCGTCCGCAGTACTTGGTGGATCCTCTACATGCCCATCGTTATCAACAGCAATAGAATAGAACTGGTAGTAGCCATCACTGCCGGTAAACGACCAGCTCCACGGCGCTTGTGTATCAACACCATACGATGCCCACTCTGTCCACACTGCTCCATTAGAAGAATACCTATAGTACAATGTAACATTTTTCACACCTGAGCCAGCAGACGCGGTTGCTGTAACAGTAAACGGCATGGTCTTTTTCCATGGTGGAAGCGGATTCACAGAAGATGTCGGTGTATCAAATCTCTTGATATTACCTGAATGCAGAGATGTCGTACCACCACTCCATTCATGAGTATTTGTTTGTTGTGACGGTGAGCTATCATCCGCACCTGCCACCATAAATTCTGGCGATTCACTGTGTTTATTTGCCGCCACAGCTACCGTTGCTAAAATCATTACTGCCGCAAGTAGCAAAACACCTGCTTCTTTCAAGATTTTTTTATGTTGTATCTCTTTCATTTAACCTACCTACCCTTTTTTAATACTCTTACCCTTTTTGTAGAGCCCAAAACCACACCCGGCTGCCATCAAAGTTCAGCGCTGAAACGGGTTCGGTCTCTATCACCCCTGCCACGGGAGGTATCGTCAATAACATCAACGCCTAATATCTTTCTTTCAATACGGGTCATGTTTGGCCTCCCGGCAATATAGCCAAATATGGAGGACCGAGAGGTATATTGTAAAGCCGAAACCCCCGTATTCAGCTATTAACTAAACTAAAACTAATAATATACCAAGCCCTATATAAAACATATGACACAAATAACAGAAAATTTAAATATTTAGCATAAATACAAAACTTATGACAAAAAATAATGTAGATATTGTAGAGGAAATCAAGAAAACTATAGATGCTCGTCCAGGTACGCGAATGGATATGAGTCACGGATTAATAAATATCAGAGCACTCGCCAGATACATCATCAAAGAACAAAAGATCAATGTACCAATCGATGCAGTCATCAGCGCAATACGACGATATGATCTTGATCCACCAATGCCACAGGTATTCGAAAACGCACGCAAAGTGGTTAAACAAGCATCTACCATGTCAACAAGGAACCCCATAGGAAGCATCAATGTCGTCAAGGATTCTGAAATTCAACAATTGCTCTCACAACTCTTCTCAATCATCCACTATCAACAAGGACATATTAAGAATCATCCATGCAGATGAATCCATAAGTATATTTATTGATGAGAAGAACTTGGAGCAAATTAAGACGATTCTTCAAAAAAACAATATCACAAAAGTATATAAAAATCTAGCAAGCATTAATATAACTTTAGAAGAAGGGGCCTTGAAAACACCAGGAATTGTATCTGTTATAGTAAATGAACTTGCGATGAACAACATTAATCTTCTGGAATTTTTGTACTGTGTCCCACAGCTCCTCTGGTTCGTAGAAGAAGAAGATCTCCTCAAAGCATATAATGTAATTTATAGTCTCTAGCAGCAAACAGCAAAATCTAAAAAATGACTTCACAAACCATTCTTAGATATAGTATAGACAATGAAATAATAACACTTGGAAAACGAAGACAGACCAGAGAACTAATCAGTGTTGCGTAGATTTTTTAAATGTCAATTTTTATCAATTCGCTGTGATTTATGGGTTAGTAAGATTTTTTGAGAGAGGGAATTGAACCTATACACCGTATTCTCTCCAGCGGCTTTTTGAACCTTTTTCGTCTTTAGATACAAACCCAATAACTCATTATAAAGATATGTTCAGCACCCGGGGATTTATACCTGTGAGTCCTAAATCCCGACAGGAGCATTAATTTACCATTAAATTCAAGCTCTTTTCCTGATGAGAATCTTGTGGCTATTAGGTCAAATCCTTATAGTAGGTATGAGATTTAAACTTCGAGTTGGTATCCCTTCCCCTGCACTATCATAACGACTTTATAGAAATTATGACTTATCATTGTTGATTATGATGTATACACTCTTGCTCCTCTTTGGCTTTCTTGCGGTTCTTGGATTACTCATATTATCTACTTTATTCCTCTATGGTTATTACAAAAATCACAACAAAGACCCCCCTGATTTTCATCCGAACGTCTGTGTGATCGTCCCCTGCAAAGGAAAAGAACAAAACCTTGAACAAAACTTGGAAGCACTCTGCACACAACACTATTCAAACTACACTGTCATTTTTGTGGTAGACTCAGAGCACGATGCTGCATATCCAAGCGTTTCTCGTATTGTACAAAAATTTAAAAATTCAAGAATTGAGTTTTCAACAAAACTTGAAGGATGTAGCGGAAAAATATCTGCTCTCCTCACTGGAATTAAAAAAGCAGGAGATGTCGCGGTCTACGTATTCGCTGATTCAGATGTCTGCCCACACAAAGAGTGGCTGAGCAACCTCGTTGCATATTTATATGATGAAAACATTGGCGCAGCAACAGGGTTTCGCTGGTACTTTCCCCATAGTTGGACGTCGTCATTGATATCAACATGGAATATGGCGCCCATGAGTGCGTTGTTTTATCCGAGTTTAAATTATGCTTGGGGTGGATCAACCGCGATACGAACATCTCTTTTTAAAAAACTTGATATCGAGTCGAAGTGGAGAGCCGGTTTTTCTGATGATCTGATGTTAACAAAAGCAGTAAAAAACGCGGGGTATCGCATCAAGTTTGTTCCGCAGTGCATTGTTGAAAGCCCTTCAGAGGTTCATCTTCTAAGGTTTTTACACTGGGGCAGTCAGCAGCTCACCTGGGTAAAATGGTATACTCCTTTTTTCTGGTTGTTCTATTTTGCTGGTATTGTTTTTTTACAATGTTTAACCATCTTTGGTTTTCTTTTGGTAGGTATGGGTGTTACTATCCCTGGGCTTTTGATGGTTTCTGCTCTTTTTTTTGAGATGATCTACGGGTTGGTTGGTATCCTCGTGTTGAAACGGCTCATGGGGTACCCTAAAGAGAAATTCCGTTTTGTTTGGAGATATGCTCTGTTGATGCCTGTGGTTTTTTTCTTGTTTGCGTATAATGCTCTGGCTTCTAGCGTTAAACAACAGATTGTATGGGGTGGAAGAACCTACAGAAAAAGGGATGCAGTACGATAGTTTTATTGAGAAGAAAAGTATATTAATATTAAATGCACTTTATAAATATGAGGTACTGCTCCTTAACAGAAAACTATGAAAAAAATCGTGGGTATTCTTCTTGTTGTTGCCACACTTCTTAACATTGGTGCTGGCGCATTCATTTTTGGTGACATTCAAACCATGCAGCTCCCAGAAACAACACTGAAACTAGAGCTTCTGGCACTTACCTCAGACGAAGCAGTCCTTCAGACCAACCTTTCGGTCAACAACCCAAATTCGTTCTCCCTCTTCATCCAAGACCTTACCGTAACAACCATGACAGACAACGGAGAAATCATCAATTATCTTTTTATTGAAGGTGGAGAGATACACGGATATCAAAACAAGACGTTTACCGCCACAGAACCGGTTCGATTCAACGGAACTACCCCGAGCGAGCTTACCAGCAGAATTTCTGGGACAGTCGGCATCATATACCTTGGAATCATAAAAAAAACACTACCTCTCACATTCTCGATGATTACTTCACTCAACAACATCATTAACCAATTTACACTCCCCCATGTATCTCTAGGGGGCAATTTCAGCGACATCACCCAAGAAGGAGTGAATTTTACAGGATACATTACAATCGCTAACCCCTACCCGTTTTACATCGCGGTAGAAAATCTTTCCATGAACATGGAAACCGAAACAGGTTTAGAGGTTGGTACCGTCTTAATTCAAGGGAATATGATTCCAGCACAAACATCGGAAACGTTAACCGGCAGCGGGAGGCTGCTCCTCAAGTCGCTGGATGCAAAAGTATTGCACATGACCCTGAAGGGGAAGGTTATCCTCTCTATTGCTGGCATCAAGAAATCAATGAACCTTTCCTTAGATGGAGACATCATTCCCCCGTATCTCGAACACCTTTTCTCAGATCTCCCAACTGATGCCTCTCTTACTGGTGATTACAAGCTCACGGTCGGGGGGTTACTTGATAAAATCAGCTTTGAGGTTGCAAATCCAAATAAGCTGACGTTCCTTGCGACCGACATCACCGTACATATCTATCGAATTGATAGGAACAAAACACGACTGATGAGTAATGGTACCTTACTTGATGGAGTGATCACCCCGCAAAGTACCACGCGCCTCCAGGGAGATATGCTCATCCCCTACTCTCAGCTCTTGCCCCGTTTTGGGGAACGACTTTTTGCTGATCGACTTCAAATCACGATGCGAGCCAATATCACTATCCAAGGATTGAATCAAACCATCTGGGTCGGTATGATCGGGTATCAAGATTTTCCGTTCCACAGATTATTATCCACAAACTAGGTTTTATCAGGGAAATTCCTCATAAGATACTTTATTTTGGAAAAATCCCTACTGTTCTTTGTCAAACCATGGGTATAATCAGGGAAAAAACCTTTAAGGAGAGCTTTTTTTTGGTGTTTCTCACGTCGCTTTAATTTAATAAAGATCTTAAAATATCATAACCTTTTTACTTAAAAAATCTACTCATATCCAAAGACAGTATAGTATTTTTTCATTGAAGAATAAATAAAGTTACGTCCTTTTTTCACACTCAGATCAATATTCACCTTCCGTGGTTCCATTAATGAAGACACATCAAGATTACGAGGTTTCTTAAGGTTGAGGATTTTTAGAATTTGTTCAATGGTTTGTTCGGGATACTCGCAGAACGATTCATATGTAATCGAGATATAATCCTGCTTAGGTAATTTCTCAATGTTTTTCAGATAATACTCTGTTGCCTTTCTGGTGGTCCTTGCAAGAAAAAGAACACCAAGTTCCGGGACTGTAGAAAAAATCACTCTGAGTAAAAAGAAAATAACGGGTTGATCAACGACTTTATTATATAATCGAAACAACTGCATTGTATAAGGATTCTTCTTTTGTAATAACACATCGATGGTTTTCATCGTAGAACTTATTGTTTTAAGCGGATGGCGGTGAATAAACACAAATTTAGCGGTCGGAAACATCTGTTTTATGTATAAGAAATTCGGGAAATCGTATGGGTTTTTCAGAAGAAGAGGTTTCTTGTTTCCAGCGAGGTACTGGATTTTTCGACACAGTTCGATAAACAGCTGAAGATTTTTTGAAGTCAAATACATATGAAACGTTTGCTGTCCCAGCAGAAATCCGTATTCTTCTGAAAAATCAGCGGTGAGTATTAACCGGTCAATCCCTCGGTCCTCAACCCCTTTTTCTTTGAAGGATTCAGTGAGTTCTTGTTTTACTTGTTCTTCTCGCTTATGAAGGTGATTTGACAAAAGCTCCTTGTATTTGATTAGATGATACGCGGTGACTGAGTTAAAGCAACCGGTTGCGGTAAGCATTTTATACAAAATACTTGTACCAGAGCGATGTACCCCTAAAATAAAAACAGGTTCAAAATCAATCTGAGAAAGATTATGTAAATACGGCTGATCTACGTTCATATCTATGGTTATCTTCATAATGTGATATATCCAAGTTCACCTAATTTTTTTAACACTTTTATAACGCTTTCATCGATCGTCTCTTTGTCAGTGTCAAGGATAAGCTCTGGTTGTTCTGGTTCTTCATAGGGATCATCAATACCAGTAAAATGAGTGATTTTTCCTTCGCGTGCTTTCTGGTACATGCCTTTGACATCACGTTTCATGCAAATCTCAAGTGGGCATCGCACGTAGACTTCGATGAACTGTCCTATTTCCTTTCGCGCGTTCCTCCGCTGCTTCCTATATGGTGAGACGAAGGTAGCAAGCACGATGATTCGGTTACGTGTGAGATCCTTTGCAACAGATGTGACCCGCCGAATGTTTTCGTCACGATCTTTTTTTGAAAACCCAAGGTCACTTGTTAGACCTTTCCGGACGATATCCCCGTCGAGTCGTTCAACAATGTACCCCTTTTGTTTTAAACGTATTGCGACCTGATCTGCGATGGTTGTTTTCCCGCAACAGGGAAGGCCAGTGAACCAGACGGTGACACCCTTCAGTTCTTTCATGGATTTTCATCCTTTTTTTTCTTTTGAGGGATCTTTGTTGAGGGTTCTCGTATCATTCCTGCGCCAACTGTTTCATTGGTTGCTTCATCAATCAAGATGAGGCTGCCGGTGGCTCGATTCCGTCGGTAGCTGTCATAGAACAACGGTTGCGCGGTTCGCACCACGATCCTTCCAATATCATTTAATCCTAATTGCGATGCTTCAGTTATTCGATGTAGCGTGTTGATGTCGATCTTGTACTGGAGGTCTTTTACAATCCCTTTTGTTTCTCTGGTGGTATGGCGTATAATATACCGTGTTCCCCGGATTAATGGGCGTGTGTTCATCCAGCAGATCATGAGGTCAAGGTCCTGGCCGATAAACGGAGTGTTATGCTCACGGACCAGCATATCCCCTCGGCTAATATCGAGGTCGTCTTTGAGTTGCATGACAACAGACATAGGCGGGAACGCCTCGTCAATATCTCCGTATGGTGTCTCAATTGACTTGATTGTTGTTGAAAAACCTGACAGGAGTACGATAACAGCATCTCCTGGTTTAAAGATGCCACTTGCGATTTTTCCGCCGTACCCCCGGTAATCATGGTAGGCGTCAGATCGGGGTCGGATCACATACTGGACCGGGAAACGACAGTCAACAAGGTTTTCGTCACTGCCGATATGAACATTCTCGAGATGGTAGAGAAGGGTGGGGCCATGATACCAGTTCATCTGGTTTGACGCATGAACCACGTTATCTCCACGGAGCGCACTGATAGGAATAAACGTGATATCTGGGATCGAAAGCTTAGAGATGAAATCCTCAATTTCCTGCTTAATTGTATTATAGATTTCTTCTTTATAATCAACAAGATCCATTTTATTAATGCAGATGACAAAATGAGGGATCTGTAAAAGCGATGCAATGAAAATATGACGATGGGTTTGCTCCGTCACCCCATTGCGTGCATCTATAAGAATTAATGCAAGGTTCGCAGTAGACGCACCCGTAATCATGTTACGGGTGTACTGGATATGTCCTGGGGTATCTGCGATAATGAATTTCCGCATAGGGGTAGCAAAATACCGGTAGGCGACATCAATGGTGATACCTTGTTCTCGCTCTGCCCGCAATCCGTCGGTAAGCAGTGCAAGATTTAATTCCTCGCCGCGATGTTCACTGAGTCTTTTGAGACTTTCCAGCTGGTCTTGGAAGAGGGTTTTACTATCGTAGAGAAGTCGACCGATCAGTGTGCTTTTTCCATCATCAACGCTACCTGCAGTGGTGAAACGGAGCAACTCCATGTCAAGGTAACTTTTCGGCTCCATGTTAAAAATATCCCTCCTTTTTTCGATCCTCAAGTGCGTTTTCTGATCGTCGGTCATCAGCCCTATTTCCTCGCTCTGAGATGCGGAACGTTGCAACTTCTTGTACAATATCTTCGATGGTCCTTGCAGTTGACTCTGTTGCTCCGGTGCAGGTTATGTCTCCGACAGTACGAAATCGAACCGTCATCGACTTGACTTTTTTCTTCTCCGCAGCATCAAGATGAAGGTAGTCTGAGTAAGCGTAAATCACACCATCTCTAATAATACAGTTTCGTGTGTGCGAGAAATAAATTGAGGGGATCTCAATATGTTCTTTGAGGATGTATTGCCAGATGTCCAACTCAGTCCAGTTACTTAACGGGAAAACCCGGAAATGCTCTCCGAAGTGTTTCCTGCCATTGTACAAATCCCAAAGCTCAGGTCGTTGGTTTTTTGGGTCCCATTGTCCGAAATCATTACGATGGGAAAAAAACCGTTCTTTCGCCCGGGATTTTTCTTCATCACGGCGGCCTCCTCCAATTGCGGCATCAAATCGATGTTCATGGATCGTATCAAGAAGTGTAATCGACTGAAGATAGTTCCGACTCGCGTACTTCCCGGTTTCTTCTTTGACTCGTCCCGTGGCAATAGATTTTTGGACCAAGCCAATGAGTAATCGGACATTAAGATGTTTTACAAATGTGTCTCTGAAGGTGAGGACTTCAGGGAAGTTATGGCCGGTATCGATATGTAAAAAGGGAAACGGGATTTTTGCAGGGGAAAACGATTTCTTTGCGATATGACCAAGCACGATCGAGTCTTTTCCGCCTGAGAAAAGAAGGGTTGGCCGTTCGAATTGCGCAGCGACTTCACGGATGACGTAAATGGTTTCTGCTTCAAGTTTCTGCAGATGATTGAGGTTATATCGTTTCATGAGGGATTTTCTTTATATGGGAAACATTCAAAAACTTTACCAAATAATGCATGAGGCTTAAATAACCCCTTTTTTTCTGAAAAGCGGTTTACCAAAAAAATCATATGGCTGATGGTGTTTCTAAGTTTACTGATGAATTGATGTTGTGACGAGTGTTTTTTTAGAAGGGTTGTTATGGAAATTTCAAAGGAGAAAATAGTGCAGTTTCAGAGAAAAATCTTCTCTTTTTACCATAAACATAAACGTGATCTTCCCTGGAGGAACACGACAGATCCGTACAACATTTTACTGTCTGAGTTCATGCTGCAGCAGACGCAGGTGTCTCGGGTGGTGACGTATTATAAACAGTGGATAACCAAATGGCCGACTATTTATGATCTTGCTCGTGCGTCACGTGCTGAGGTGCTCAAAGCATGGATGGGCTTAGGGTATAACACACGAGCGGTGCGTCTGCATAAGGCTGCACAGAAGATCGTTTCTGAGTTCCATGGTGATGTAGGAGAAGCAATGAAACATTATAAGGAGGTACCTGGTGTGGGTCGATATACGTCTCAGGCAGTACAGATCTTTGCCAAAAACACTGATCTTGTCACGGTTGATACGAACATCAGACGTATCTTCATCAAAGAGTTTCATCTCTCTGAGAAAATTTCTGATACAGAACTTTGGGGCCTTGCCAAGAAATGTTTACCAAAAGAACAAAGCAGAGACTGGCATAACGCATTAATGGATTACGGCGCGCTTCGCCTGACTACTAAAAAAACAGGGATTAAACCAAAAACACAGCAATCACGATTCGAAGGATCAGACAGACAGATACGAGCACAGGTACTGCGTCTTCTCCTAAAAACAGGGCGTTCTTTTCCTGAAATGCGGAACCTACTTCTGATTGAAGACACACGATTAAAAAAAATCCTTGAAAAAATGATGCAGGAACAACTTATTCGCATGAAACAAAAAAAATATGTTTTGAACGAATAACGCTGCACAGAAGATCTGGTCGTGGTAAAGAAGATTAAACAATGTCGTTTTCGTTATCGTCTGGATGTATAGACAAAAAAATACCATTATTGTCGATTGTTGTCGACACATTTATAAATAAAGAAGGAGAAGCAATGCATACATTAAACCTTGATCAAGGTATCATCATTACTGGGGATACTACTGGGGAGGAAATCGTTGTGAAAAAGATGATGCGTTTTCTGCCGCTATAGCGATGGTTGTTTTCAGACAAGAGTCTAGATACGCCTTATGAGATACGAGCTGGTGGTGAGGTGACGGGTTCGGGAAATGGTGCAGGCGACGACTTTGAGAAATAGCGGGTGTGGGGGATTTCAATGGGTTCTATGGTGTGATATGATGTTCTACTTGTCGTAATGAATGAAAAGAAGATCTGAGCGATGAGATATTTTTTATTGCGGTTGTTGGTAAACCAGTGTACTACCTATAGAGTGCTAGTAATTGAAACTGTTTCTGGTGGGATAAGATTTGAAATAGCCTCAGATTCTATAGGTTAATACCATATTTTTTCCGTATTTTTTCAAGTTCCTTTTCTTCAACACGGGGATTCGAATAAGTGGCACTGAGTCTCTCCCTAATCCTCCGCATCATGCGTACCGCATCAAACTCTTTCTTCTTCGTGGAGCACCTCCCGAGGACTTCGTATCTCTATCGTTGGATATCCATATTTGAGGTTGATAGAGTTGTAAAAACGAATTTTTTCCAAATTAACGATATGTTTGAAATTCCAACTAACAAGGACATCAACGCGAGATACTGTAGCGATTGCAATGTGCTGCGCGTCAATCAAATATTTTTTCGCTATCGCCCCCTCCTTAATATAATGGCTGGCAAGGTCTTTTGCTTCGTCATTTAATACGACGAACTGTTTATGTTTATCTGGTATTTCCTCAAGTATTGTTCTAACATGGTGCGGGGCGTCTTCGATCTCTCTCAATGTTAAATCTGAAAGAACAACTATTTTCCGTCCGTTTTTAAATTCTTGAAGCAATATCTTTGACCATGTGTCAAATTCACTGTCGAATATTCCGCCAATTACCGAAGTATCAACATAAATTTTTATTTTTATTGCCATATATGGCCTTCCTACAATACTTCATACGTTCATTGTCTACATAAAGTTTACGACGTTGTGCAGATAACTTATCTCGTCAATAGAAGTACAAAATAAGAGCTTAGGGCTCCCAGATTTGGAAAGCAGCCAAGTTCTGTCTTTTGGACATCGATCAGATGTTAAATTCGGGAAACATCAGGGCACTGATATGGAAAAATGGTCAGGTGACGACTTTGGGAAATGCTAGGTGACGACTTTGGGAAATGATGCAGGCGACGACTTTGGGAATTTTCCTCAGGAGAACTGGAAATCAACGAACGGGTTTTTAGGTGACGAACTTGGGAAACGTGCGGGTGACGAATATGGGAAGAGAGGTTCTCCTGGTTTTTCCTGTTCGCTACGGTGATGGTTTTGACGATCGTTGCGATGGTTTTTAGGCGACGACTTTGGGAATTGTGAGGTATCCGAGTTGGAGATTAGCGGATGTATGTGTTTTTTTCATATTTGGTTATGAACTGCTTTTTCTCATGGTTTGTGCTTGATTTTTGTTCTTCTTGCTTTTTCCTTGAATCCACAACAATTCTTTTCTTAAAATTATGAAAATTCTTATAAAGGGGTACCTGTTTTTCATACCTCGGTGGTCGTCACAACATGGTAATCATTGTGGCGGGAGAGATATCTATCACATAAGTTAGTTTCAAGGAGAGTAAGTTAGAGTAAAAAAAAAAGAATTTAAAAGGTGAGTGAGGAAAATATGGAAAGTAAATTGACAAATGGAAGAAAAAGTATTTTGGCGCTGTTGATCGCAATATCAATGATAATAACGATGCCTGCTGTGGTTATGAATGTAAGTGCGTCAGGGACAACAACTGGTTCTGACATTTCTCCAACATATATTAACGCAAGTAGTGGATCGATAGGGATGGTAAAATTAGCTGTTCAGACAGATTATGTCACTGGAGGTGTTTGGTTAGAACGGGTTAATGTGAGTTTTTCTGGTGCTGGTTTTACTACTGGTGATCTTGCTACCTTAGCGACTGATACAACTTCTGGTGTAAGTATATGGAAAGATGCGGGCAACCCAAATGGTGATGGTACTTTTGATTCTGGAACCGATTCTATATTATCCTATGCGCAACCTGTTTGGACAGGTAATTATATAAATATAACATTAAACAGTAATCCCGATAGTAGAATAACACAGATTAATACAAACTATATCTTTTATGTTATAATTAGAACCTCAGCTACAATTACAGATAGCGATGTCATTACCGCAAATGTAACACGCGTTGAAGTGAATGGTTCGGCTGCATCTTTATCCGGTCCGAGACAAGGGACGGTCACCGCAGATACAAGTGCTCCTGCTGTTGCACAAAATGCATTAACTGCTCCTAATGGTGGTGAAAAATGGTCAGGAACACACTCAATTACTTGGACTACTTCCCGTGTTGTAGATAGTCATTTCGGTGCAACTCCCATTACTCTTTATTATAGCTCTAATGGTGGGACTACCTGGACTCAGATAGCGACTGGTGTGGCGAACGATGGAAGTTACAGCTGGGATACAACAACCGCTGGTGGAGACGGATCGAATTATAAGGTGAATATCAGCGCTGTTGATGGTGCTGGAAAAATCGGGTACGATATTTCAAATGCCACGTTTACCATTGATAACACTCGCCCAACGTGTACCGTTGCGTATAACCGTTCTGCAACCTATTTCAAAGCTGGTGTTGCGTTGAAGATTTATGCAAACTTTACTGAGGCAACATCAGG
>Ga0315289_10006328_pt1 | contig 17417 bp, 13 predicted proteins | sample YL17G11_40_MG_FD_203452 | JGI IMG/M metagenome (GOLD analysis project Ga0315289, IMG submission 203452) | Sediment microbial communities from Yellowstone Lake, YNP, Wyoming, USA - YL17G11_40 | ecosystem: Environmental > Aquatic > Freshwater > Lake > Sediment | place: USA: Wyoming | collected... | reverse complement strand
TTAATAGGAATTACAGGATTCCAAGGAATTACTGGTCTCATTGGCTTGACAGGGGCTCAAGGTTTTACAGGATTAATCGGAGTCACTGGACTCATAGGATTTACTGGGGCGCAAGGTCTCACCGGAGCTCAGGGATACACGGGTTCTGCGGGAGTCACGGGACTGACAGGTCTAACAGGAGTTCAGGGACTCACTGGTGAGCAAGGATACACAGGATTAGTTGGAGTCACGGGATTCCAGGGTGTCACCGGTTTGATTGGTTTAACTGGGGCTCAAGGGTATACTGGAGTATGGGGACACACGGGAAGCCAAGGAACAACAGGACTAATCGGTTTAACGGGCGCACAGGGTCTCACTGGAGCTCAGGGATATACGGGCAGTGCTGGAATCACTGGCCTAATAGGATTCACTGGCTCTCAAGGTATCACCGGTTTAGGAGCATACGGTACAACTGGATTTCAAGGAGAAACGGGGGCACAGGGATATACGGGAGTTGTTGGAGTCACCGGGTTAATTGGGGTTACAGGTACTATAGGCCATACAGGATCCCAGGGGCTAACTGGACAATCTGGAATAACTGGCTTAATTGGAGAAACAGGCAATCAAGGAACTACAGGATCTCAGGGATTAACTGGATTAATTGGAGAGACGGGCTTACGAGGATATACCGGAGCAATTGGTTTAACAGGGCTTATTGGAGAAACCGGCGCTCAAGGGCATACAGGAATAAAAGGTGCTGGAATAAACTATAGATATACGCACAATTTAGGAATACCTTCTGCAGGAACCAGATATTTAAGGACAGGGCAGGCAGTAGAATGTTCCAGCGCAGGAGATCGAGTAGATCTCGCTTCTACACTAACAGACATCACGGTACAGGTGGACACAGCTGATGCGAGTAGGGCTTTTAATGTAGAAGTTTTGACTTCTCCTTCTACGTCACCGAGCGTGCTATCAACGCTCAATTTACCTATTAATAATACGTCTGCCTATGCAACAGGAGTGACGGGAGCAATAAGTTCGAACACGGAAGTGGGGGTGCGTGTGAAAAGATCGAGTGGAAGCGGGGGATCTACATTCAATTATATAAACGCGACTATAGTTCTGAAGCAGTAATGAGAGGTTAAAATAGATGTCTACTCTGATAATAAAATTGAATCCAAGTAGATTATCAGATGTCCTCATAAAGGATATGGGAATAATAATCCCCTATTCTGTTGGCTATGAGACTTTTACTGATATGGGTAATTTTGAGAATGCTCGTGTATCAAATGATCTATACACATATTGTACGGATAATTTCTACGGTGTAGGTTCTTCCACGCTCATATTGAATGACGGGACTTCTGACATCCCTCAAAGTGATATCTCAACATTTCTGGCTGACATCACAGGCGTGCGAGGGGCTACAGGATATCAGGGATATACCGGTCTAATAGGAGACACAGGCGTACAAGGATTGATGGGATATGTTGGAGTGACGGGTATATCTGGAGATACGGGTATTCAAGGTTATACAGGAGCTTTGGGAATTACGGGTGCTCCTGGTTTAGATTTTGCCGTAGATCAGGTCAGATATGTTGCGTTAAACGGGTCGGATGTGACGGGGGATGGATCCTATGTCAAGCCGTACGCTACTGTTAAAAAGGCATGTGATTCAATATTAGATTCTTCATCTACCAAGCCCTATTCGGTATATGTACATTCGGGACTTTATACAGAAGATCCATTCACAGTACCACAAAATACTTTCATTTTTCCGCTAGATGAGTCTTCCATTATTCAGGCTGCAAATAACGGTGTAGATTTAATAACGATGTCAAATAATTCCGGTATAGGTTCTATGGAGATTCGAGGACCTACATCAGCCAATGCCGTTAATATTACAGATGTCATAGGATTAATGGATGGCGTGTATGTGAACTCGGGTTTGAATGCTTTTTATGTCCATGGAGCTCTGGCGTCAGATAGCGAATTTGTAGATTGCTATGTAGATTTGAATGTTTCTACCGGTTTTATTATTGAGGACCAGGCGATACATATTACAATCAGGGGCCTGTTTTCATATGCATATACTAATGCTATAAAAGCGGTCCAGGGGTCCCAGGTAGATTTTATGTCCTCTGCCATATACGGTACAGCATTGGGTATAGATATTAATGACACTGATACTTCTATAAGAATAACTGGTGTAAAAATCAGTGATAGCACATCGGGAATAGAAACAGACGGGGCATCGATTACGACTATTAACGGGCTATCATTTTTTAACTGTACTAAAGAGATAACGCAGAAAAACAGCAGTGTAATAACTATTTCGTCTGGATTCATGAATCTACTCAATTTTGTGGTAAATGACTGGTCAAAGGTAAACGGCCAGTATATAGATCAGTTTTCGGGAGCAGAGGGAGAAAGAATAATAGGAACTCTTAATGTAGGTCTCCCTGAAAAGGTCAGTCCAGCTACATTAGGACAAGGTGGAGCAACTTCTCGTGATATTCTTATATATACATATAATATTACAGGTGGAGTGTATACAAATGTTTCCAGTACAAGTCCATTCACATATCCCAGTAATCTTGCAAATTCTGCCATTTATCTTTCTACAAAAATAAAGGATTATGACGGTACTGCATATAAAACCACAGGTATGCTGGTGTCCGTTTCAACGGCGGCAGTACCGGGGACCGGTAGTATAGTAGCGGAATATTGGAATGGCGGGGGATGGGTATCTTTTAATAATATGTCTATTTCGACGAGTACTTATTACACATATGGCGGTAAACTTTTTGAGCGTGTCACCGCATTTCCCCCTTTTGAACTGGTGAATTTCGAGATACAAATTGACAATCCAGCTCTATGGGTCGTCAATGATCCAGTGGCTCTTGGTACCAATTATCATTGGGTACGTTTTAGACTGACGGCACCTATTACTACTTTACCCATTATTAACCATATAAGAACCGGCACAAGTTTTTCATATTTTAGCTATGATGGATTTCAAATATATTCGGGTAAAGCCAGACCCCTTCGTGTATTGTACATAGACAACAATACTTTCATGGGTACTAATAACGTACCCGGAAATGTAGACTTATTTTTAGGATCTATAGGAGCAGGTAAAAATCAAAACGGTCTCATAGCTGGATCTTATAATAGTTTTGGATTTAATACGGTACTCCCATATGATGTAGACACTAGCTGCAGAATGCCGCTGACCATATTCTATGCGGTATCGAGTGCAGCAGCTGGTACTGTGGAACTGAAAATAAAATGGGATCTATCTACGGATGATGCTCCTATCGATATTGCATCAGGATCTCCTACATCGACTATACAAACGACTACACTATCAATAGCCATTGCAGCCAATAGTGAAAAAAAGCAGAAATATGTTACTACCTATTTCTCTATACCTGCTGCGATAACTTTTTCCAGTACTACTCCTAATTTAATGTGGGTAGAAATATCGAGGGATGCTCGATATTCTAACGCCAGTGATACCTATGTAGGAGATTTTAGAGTATTACAGGTACACCCTGCATATTATGCCTGGAATAACGGGAGACATTTGTAATGAATTTGATTAATAGCGACATCAGATATATAAAAGACTCTGGTTATAGTATTGTTACGACCAGCGGTTCCCCTATTACTTTTGACAAAAACAGCCTTATTAATGTTGTTCTTGTCGGGACTAGCACCCAGACGGTAAATATTACAGACGCTCGAGAGATGTATGCTGGTAAATATTTCCTTTTGCACAATAATAGCACACAAATTTGCACTGTGTATGATGGCGCTGCCGCAGTCATATGTTCTATCGATCCTGGATGGACTACAAAAATAATATTGACAGACGCTACCACAGTGGCCGGGACTTGGATAGTCATTGATATAAACGCTGAGACCGGCATACAAGGAGAAACAGGTCTTTCTGGTGTCACAGGCATCTCCGGAGCTACTGGTTTAGCAGGATATGTAGGCCTTACGGGAGCGCAAGGGTATACTGGTCTACAAGGAGAGACGGGTATCCGAGGTGAGACTGGACCTCAAGGTATCACCGGCTTAGGAGCGTATGGCACTACTGGTTTTAAAGGAGAAACGGGGGCTCAAGGAGAGACCGGACTCCAGGGTGCTACGGGTCTAGGAGCCTATGGTACTACTGGTTTTCAAGGGCAGACGGGAGCACAAGGTAATACTGGTATAGGTCTTCAAGGTACCACAGGATTAATTGGGGCTACAGGTCTCAAAGGAGATACAGGCTCTCAAGGCGCTACAGGAGTAATAGGACCTGCAGGAATTACGGGAGCCCCAGGCGTACAAGGTATCACTGGAGAACAAGGAATATTTGGAAATACTGGCTATATAGGTATCACTGGATTCCCCGGCATTACAGGACCCGGAGGAGTCCGTGGTGATACTGGCTTACGAGGAGATACTGGATCACAAGGTGTAACAGGACTAGGGTCTTTTGGCACTACTGGATTCCAGGGGCAAACTGGGCTATCAGGACAAACAGGAGCACAGGGTTTAACAGGTTTAATAGGCTTTACTGGTCTGCTCGGTATTACTGGTGCTCAAGGAATTACTGGTGTAGCTAATTTTACGTCAGGCACCGTTTTTCCTGTAAATCCTGATAATAATGAATTGTTCTATGATAGCATAGATGACATTGTTTATTTCTGGGATGCAGGATCTCAGTCATGGATAGATATAAGCTCTGGAACTTTCGCTGAGACAGGAATACAGGGAGAAACCGGTACAGTAGGATTCACGGGATCACAAGGAGCTGCAGGAGCTCAAGGTATAACGGGCATAGTTGGAGCCACCGGCTTTATAGGAGTCACTGGCTTTCAGGGAGTGACAGGGACTCAAGGATTAACAGGTGCATTAGGATTTACAGGTGCATTAGGATTAACGGGGTATGTTGGTACCACTGGCCAGCAAGGAGTCACAGGCACTCAAGGATTAACAGGTGCATTAGGATTCACAGGAGCGTTAGGATTAACGGGAGCTATCGGTGTCACTGGTTATGTAGGACCCACAGGAGTCCAAGGAGTCCAAGGATTTACAGGAGCGTTAGGATTCACAGGAGCCCTAGGATTAACAGGAGCTACTGGTGTCACTGGCTATCAAGGATTAACCGGAGCCCAAGGATTGACCGGAGTTCAAGGGCTAACTGGAGTTTTTGGGGTTACAGGTTTACAAGGATATACTGGTAATCAAGGCCCTACGGGTATTGTAGGACAAACAGGTATTCAAGGTCTTACAGGGTCTCAGGGATATACGGGTAATCAAGGAATCACAGGTTTTCAAGGACACACAGGAACATATGGAGCCACAGGAGCACAAGGAGTCACAGGATCTCAAGGATATACAGGAGCCGTAGGAATAACAGGACTTATAGGGGCTACGGGTGCCCAAGGCTATACTGGCGTACAAGGTTTAACAGGTCTGGCTAATTTTACGCGAGGCTCAACATTCCCAGTCACTCCTTCCGATCGACAACTGTACTGGGATAATGAAGATGAAATCCTCTATTTCTATGATGCTATTTCTACTGCATGGATAGATATTAGTTCGGGTACTTTAGCTGAAACAGGGATACAGGGATTGACTGGCTCTCAGGGATCTACCGGTACTCAGGGAATAGGAATTTTAAGTAGAGGTGGTACGATATATAATCCCGCGGGATTATATACTGGTGCAAATTTAATAATCTGGAGAGCTCCATATAGCTGCACAGTCAGTTCCGTGAAAGGATATTTCGTAGGGGGTAATGGTATTACTGTAAATGCTCGTAAAAACGGGTCTTTAACTCATTTGGCGACAAATTTGACTACTTATACAGCGGACACATGGATAGATGGTGGGGCTGTCCAGAATACCACCTACGTGTCTGGAGATAAAATGGAAATGATGATAATAGGAGTGACGGGAGCGTCTCTTTTAGAAGTTTCTGTGCAAGTAGATCTCACAAGACCCTGATAAATGATATTCAGAGGCAGGTATGGCATTAAGAACAAAAACCATTGAATATGCTTTCACCGCGAATACGAGTAACGTAGCCTCGGCGACACGGTTGGATTTTACCCAGATTACCGTAAATATACCTGAGACTTCTTCCAGAACTTTCAGGTCTGTAATAGTACAAACCTGGGTACGTGATGATCAAGGTACTGCAGGGAGCATAACAGACTGGTTGATTGGAATAAAATTAGGAGCAGTAGCAGCGGATGATACGACAGTAACAAGTACTCTGACAAATACGGGTGACCATCAGTCTGCGTTTTTCACCAGGGATGTCACATCATACTTTAACACTAATTTCGGGGCTGCGGGATCTCAGACTTGTCAGGTGTCTTTAACTATTACGGGTATAGCTACTAACAATCAATCCGCAAAATTAATAATAACTTATGAGTATGATGATGCAGCTACTACCAGAATTAAAACAATAAGAATACCTATAGAGAGTCAAACAGGTTTGTTAACAAACGTGCTAGCTGAAGTGGGTACTAATCAAATACCTAATTTAAGTACATTTCTACCAGAGGCATCTATTACCTATAGAGATATATTTTTCGAAATATATGCTAATGATGCAGGAAACTCCGGTACAGGTTTCAGTCTCGAATTACAGACTGCGGCAGATGCCCTTTATAATACAGGTACTTTGAATGAGACTTTAAATACAGCGGTGCAATTTTATCATATATGGAAAAGAACGGATCTAGCTACCAATGCTGCCCAAGCATTTAAAGCCAGAAGCAATGCTGTCAACAACAGATTTAATTGTTTATGTGTTCTTTTAGTAGTGACGTATGAATATGATCATTCTTCCTCTACTACCATATTAAACTCAATAATGACTCGAATGGGAGATGATATAGGATATGTAGGAGGATCAGCATCTGCGGATCAAAATAGATTTGTTAAAACACTCCTAATAGAAGAACCTGAAACGATAACATTAAAACAAAGCGGTATAATGTGCTCCGTCTCAGATTCTGGTACAGATACTATAGTGATAAAATGTGATGCTCAAGCGACAAGGACATACACACTCACTGCGGGATCGGTACAGGCTGGAAATCGATATTTTTTACATAGATTCGACAGTGGAGGGGCTCAGGGAGCTGGTATGACTTTGACACGGGGTCAAAGCACTCTCACTATAGACTGGTATAGGACGTCTGCTTCAGCAGGTAGTTTGGGTACAAATTTTACTGGTCAGATTATTATAAACTATACCAGCGGCAAACATGCTAGCGGTGATGGAGTACATTTACACAGTACTTTTTGGAATATTCAGAATACACCTATAGGAGCAGTCCTTATAGATTCTGCTGCTGTGGCCCCTAACATTCCCGAAAGTAACTACTATCTAGAGGGTTTTGGTTATAATTTATTAGGTATGTGGAGTACGGGTGCCGGTGGTTTATCTTTTAGTGCTGAAGTTCTGGCTGGAGAAGATGTAGAAGAGGGATGGATGCCTATTTATGGCTCTATTTTTGTTTCCGATGCGGAAATGGGGGTAATAACCGCATGGATGACTGGTAGAAAATATTTCAAAATGCATCCTACAGACCCCGATACTTCTGTAATGGCTATTGGAGGCAGTAGAAAATACAGGACTATGGGGACCGCCGTTCTATGGCCCGGAATCTATGCATGTGTGACTTATCATGCTATTACATACACTATCACGGGACAGGTTCTAGGATATACTGGAAACGGATCAGGGATCACAATTAACATATACAGAAGCGATACTAGAGAATTAGTGCAGACAGCTACTACTGTAGCGGGAGGATCCTATACGGCAGTCTGGTATGATAATACCATACCTGTATATGTAGAGGCACGGCAAGATGACGCTCATGTAGGACGTTCTAGAAATGGAGTGGCAGTATGAGATTTGATATTCTCTTACAAAATCCCAGTTCGGATTTTACGATTAATTTAAGCAATCCAGATCAGACTATGTACATAGTCTGGATCGTGGGTGATGAGCCTCAGTAGCATAAGGAAATAATTTATGTCTTTTCCTCTCAGTCCTGTAGATGGACAGATTTTTACCACGCCCATTGGCAGCCATTATCGATATTTTGCTGCTCAGGCTAAATGGATAAAAGACGGTGCTACGCCTGTAGGCGTTACAGGTCTACAGGGTGTCACTGGCACAGGTTATGGGTCTACTGGTTTAGTAGGACCCACAGGATTTGTAGGTTTTACAGGAGCTCAGGGTCTGACGGGCAATTTAGGTTTGACAGGTTCAGCAGGTATAACAGGTCTACAAGGAGCGACAGGATTGTGGGGGCTCACAGGGGCTCAGGGCTATACAGGTATTCAAGGGTCGACAGGATTTCAAGGGCTCACCGGATCAGCGGGGGTGACTGGTTTACAAAATGCTACGGGTATCCAGGGACAAACTGGAGCTCAAGGATTAACGGGATTGATTGGAATAACTGGATTGCAAAATTCTACAGGTGCCCAGGGTCTCACCGGAGCGCAAGGACTCACAGGATTAGTCGGAATAACTGGTCTGCAGAATGCTACAGGTATACAGGGTCTCACTGGGGCTCAGGGATATACAGGAGCGCAGGGACTCACTGGATTAGTAGGAATAACGGGTCTACAGAATTCCACAGGCATACAGGGGCAAACTGGTGCTCAAGGATTAACTGGGCTAATAGGAATAACTGGTCTACAGAATTCTACAGGTATCCAGGGACAAACTGGGGCTCAAGGGTTAACTGGGCTATTTGGAATTACAGGTTTAATAGGTATTACGGGAATTAGAGGAATTACTGGGGCTCAAGGGTACACAGGAGCACAAGGACTCACTGGTATAGCCGGAGTGACCGGCCTTCAAAATGCTACAGGTATCCAGGGACTCACCGGAGCTCAGGGTTTAACTGGGCTAATAGGAATAACGGGATTGCAAAATGCTACAGGTATTCAAGGACTCACCGGAGCTCAGGGTTTAACTGGACTAATTGGAATTACGGGTCTAATAGGCATTACTGGAATTGTAGGAATTACCGGGTCTCAGGGACTCACCGGAGCTCAAGGTATAACAGGATTGGTGGGATCTACAGGCTCCTATGGAGTGGCCCAGTATCAATTTTTAGGATATCAGCTCGACTCTCCGAATAGTACTGCATGGCCAGCCACAGGCATGGCTCCTGCCAGTGCAGATCCTACTAATGGGTCTATAGTAGTAAGAAGATTCGACGATACATTGGAAGAAGGAGTAGGTTTTACATTAGAAATACCAAACAATGTAACAAATATCACGATTGCTCCTAAAGCAAGAGCTATAACTGCTCCTGGCGGAGCAGCTCAGATAGTCCCAAGAATATGGACGAGGAGGATACCAGATAATTTGGCGGTGACGTCATGGAGTGCAGCCACTACATTAACAGCTATAGATATACCTACTAATGCATTTTTTCAATATGATTCTCAAACTATAGCTCTTACTAGTATAGGAGTAACAGCTGGGCAGCTATGTCAGTTTGAGCTCACGAGACAAGGATCAGCTGGTGCTGATACACTAACTGGAGACTGGGCTTTAGCAGAGCTGACTGTATCTTTTAGTTAAAAAGTATAAAAACATGGCAGCAACATTTAGTTCGAATAGAATTGATTTTACATCGTGGACAAATTTGTCCCCTGTATCAGTATGTTTTTGGTTTTATATAAATCCGGCTATCAAAGACCCTGAAAGAATGTTTGGATCGGATGATGTGTGGGAAATCCGTATAACTACAGGATGGACTCCGGGGTCTTATAGATTTTCAAACGAACTCTTTGGAGATACAGCTTGTGTAAGTACGACCGTAATTGCTGCGAGCATATGGTATCATGGAGTATGCACTGCGGTGTCTGGCACCAGTCGTGGAGTTTATATAAATGGAATATCTGAAGCTACTGCTGGAGCCGTAGCAACTCCTACAGGGACTACTCTATCGATAGGTAATAGAAGTGGATCAGCAGCAGGTGATGGGCTCAGCGGAATCATGGATGATGTCCGTATATACGATAGAATTTTGACAGCAGACGAGATAGCTACAATATATGCCTGTCGTGGATCCGACACTATTTTGAATGGTCTGCAAAACAGATGGTTGCTGAATGAAGGCGGATCAGGAGTCACTATGACTGGTACAGGATCTGTAAAAGATCTGACAGGCACTAAAGATGGGACACCAGCGAGCTCCCCTACATACGCTGAGAGTTTCATTAAATTGAGTAGACAACTCACAAGGAAATGAACCATGTCTAATATAGTCATATATAATCCAGGTGCTATAGTGGCTAATCAAGTCACTAATTACGTGACTAGCGTCAATACTCCTGATTATTACTCTGAGCCAAATAAAGTAATAAATCCGGATCTATCCGCTGTGACCGACCAGCCTATGAAATGGTGGAAAGTGTCTGGCGGTGATGTCGTGCTCATGTCGTCGGGAGAAAGAGATACTGTAGATGCGTCTTTATTACCTGCAGCAAAAGTAGATAGAAAAAATTATTTGCAAAACGCATCTCAATCTTTATTGGATGGTAGAGGATATACCTCTGAAAAAAGACATAATTTTCAAGCTATGTATGCTGACGGTAATAGAATGAGACCTAAAAGAGCTTCCTATTTACAGCCTCTGATAGATTGGTTCGGGTTAGTGGATCTCGAAGTAAAAAATAAACAGGATGCTGTAGATGCCGCTACTACCTTAGTCGCGGTAGCTGCTATAGAGCTAGATACAGCTACTCTAGTGGCCGCGGATCCCAATAAAACTTTAAAAGGGGCTCTGGAGCAATCGGATACACTTTCTCTAGCCACTTTTGTGAATGCCAATGCGGAAGTAACTGATCCGGATACCGGTAAAAAAGGTCCTTTTTATTTAATGCAGCAACTGGAGATGAGGAAAGATTTATATAATGATACTGAAAATCCTCTCTACGAAGCAGGGCATACTCCTATTCTAGGAGTGACTGGAATACTGACTGATCATGCTAATAGAGTTTTAAATTTGGAGACCATCCATGGTAAATATGGCTGGCACTCTATGGCTATTATAGGAGCTACTTACAAAAGACCTTTAGACCTACTCATCTATTATGGATATCCGAATAGCTTCAATAGTGGCACGAATGGATGGGTGAATGAAAAAGTCGCTCAGGATATGGCTAAATATTCTTTGATCGTGTTAGGAGATACGGTAGAAAGTCCTGCACATCCTGATTATGCTAATACTCAAGTAATAATTCCTAGGATTAAAGCTCTGAATCCAAATGCGCTCATATTTGGATATGTAGCATGTGCTCAGACTCTTTCTAATTTTCAGACAAAAGTAGACCAGTGGAATACGCTGCAGGTCCATGGTATCTTTATGGATGAAGCCGGGTATGATTATGGAAAAACGCGTGCTGAATTCAATACAATGGTGGACTATATTCATGGTCGTACCTATGCTAACCTTTGTTTTGCTAATGCCTGGAATACAGATAATATTCTGGGGACTGCTAATGATGCCAGTTTCCCCAATTCAACCTATAATCCTTCGTCGGTACAGTCTAATCTCAACTATAATGACTGGATACTTTTAGAAAGTTTTCCAGTTAATACTACGGCCTATAGCGGGAACAGCGGATATGAATCAAAATCGGATTGGTATACACGAGGGCAAAAGATAATAAATTTAAGAGCTACTTATTTGGTTAATTTTGCCGGATCCTGCGTGATAAACAATGGTAATGCTAGTGGAGCGGCTCTGTTCAATTTTGGATTTATTTCATCTATGATGTATAATCTGGAAGCGTTTGGATCATCTGATACCAGTTATGCATCAGGTTCTGCAGCAGTGACGTGGTGGACGCGCCCTGATATTTCAAATATGGGTAGAGTATGGTCAATATATCCTGGGGTCCAAAATGATATAGGTGATGCGGATGTATATCATCGATATGTAGAAGATGCTAAAATATCTTTAGATTTTTCTACTGGTGCACAGACTAGTAGCATAACAAAGAGATAAATATTAAAATTTGAGGATCCTATGCCTTTTCCTATCAGTCCTGTAGATGGTGAGATTTATACGACGTCTTTTGGGACGCGGTATAAATATTATTTAGTCGATGATAAATGGATCAAAGATGGTATGGTGCCTATAGGAGACCAGGGGCTGACTGGCGTCAAAGGTGCTACAGGACTCCAAGGACCTACAGGTTTTCAAGGTGTGACTGGATTTCAGGGGCTGACAGGAGCGCAGGGATATACGGGGGCGCAGGGTTATACTGGTATTCAAGGAATTACAGGTCTTATAGGTATTACGGGAGCTCAGGGATATACAGGCGCACAAGGATACACAGGTGCACAGGGATACACAGGATTAAGGGGCATAACTGGTGTCGATGGAGTGACCGGTCTCAGAGGAATTACAGGTGCACAGGGATATACAGGCGCTCAGGGGTATACAGGAGCTCAAGGGCTCACAGGACTGAGAGGTGTAACCGGTGTCGATGGAGTGACTGGACTCAGAGGGATCACAGGAGCACAGGGATACACCGGGACACAGGGATACACCGGGGCACAAGGATATACTGGAGCACAAGGATATACAGGAGCACAAGGATATACAGGAGCACAAGGATATACAGGAGCACAAGGATATACTGGAATGACATACGCCTACACAGGCATAATGAATCTGATTATAGACGGTGGGGGTGCTTTATTGCCTACAGGTATGAAAGGTGACGTAATTTTTCCTTTCAATCTATCCATAGATAATTGGAGACTGCTCGCAAAAGAAACAGGATCTATTCTGATAGGATTGTGGAGAGCTGCCTACGCGAGCTATCCTCCTACATCAGCTAATGCCATGCACTCTGCAGCTACGGGACCCTACATAAATCTGGGAATAAAGAATACTGCCACGACTACTGGATGGACAGGTGCCTCAGGAGATGTCATGAGGGTGAATGTAGACTCAGTGACGGGAATAAGTTTAATATCTCTATCTTTAGATTATCATAAAATGTAATAAAAAACGGGTACAAATTGCTGTAGATAGGAGCATGTATGTTTATAGCAGGAAGAATATCAAATCACAGTCTAGTAGAGATACTAGGGCAATCAAGCAATATGCCTGATGAATGGTTTCCAAAAATTAAAAGTGCATTAGCTGCAAACTATGGCGGGTCTGAATCTGATTTTTATATTTATACTATAACTGATAATAGTGAAATTGCTGGAAGAATTTTAAAAGGAGATACTTTTACTCTTATCTGGACGAATGATGCTATAACTAGTTTGGATTTTTCTTCTGAAGATGCCAAACTTTGGCTTCAAATTTCTGCTGATAAAAATTCTTTTATCGCAGATAGTATGGAAACAATTCTTATTATTGCATCTATTTTAAAAGCGGATAAATCTGGAATTGATACGACGTTCAGTGAAAATGTAGATATTCCATTTTCTACACCAGAGGGTATTAAAAAATATAGATTTTATTTCGTATCTGGAGTTTCTTCCAAATTGATTAAATCTGATATGGCTGGAAAATGGGATGTACCGAGTGAGCTGTATAGAATCGGGCTTCTGCGAGTAGATACGCATATATCTTTTGAATCAATATTACAATGAGTATAATAATAGATCAATAAAAACATAGATAAATATACTCATAATAAAGACAAACATGAATCATTGTTAAACAGCTAGAATTAAAAAATGAAAAATAAAGAAAATTACACGGTAGAAAAACACCAAATAAAAAGAAGTGACCCTCTATGGAAGGAGCTGGACACTCTTTCCTATAGATCTAAAAATTTATATAATCAGGCTCTTTATAGAGTGAGACAGCATTATTTTAATATTCGAAAATATTTGTCCTACAATGAAATCCAAAAACAATTACAAAAAGAGAATCAAATAGACTATATATCTCTAAACGCCAAACTATCTCAGCTGGTTTTAAAAAATTTAAATCAAAATTTTTTATCTTATTTCGCATCAATAAAAACTTACAAAACAGACCCGTCTAAATATAAAGCTCCTCCAAAAGTGCCGGGATATTTAGATAAAAAAGGTAGATATCTCGTAGAATTTAATATACAAACCATAGGTAAAAAAGAGCTGAGGGATAAGATACTAAAGTTAAGTGGTACTCATAGTCATATAAAGATACAAAATAGTATCATTGTTTTAAATAAAATGCGTAAAGGTAAATTGACAAAAACGCTATCTTTAAAAAGTGTGAAAGTGGTGCCTTGTAATGATTCATACGAAATAATAATAACGCACGAACTGCCTGTTAAAAAAGAAAAGCCCAAAGAAAAAGATCCTAATAAATGTGGTGCTATAGATTTAGGAGTAAACAATTTAGCTACTGTCACCACGAATATAAAAAGAGTGAGGCCTTTTATTATAAACGGGAGGCCGCTCAAATCCATAAATGCTTATTACAACAAGTCACTAGCCGAACTAAAATCAGAGGAGGACACAACAGAATCAAAGAGAAAAAAGAAAAGGATTCGGAAAGAGATTGAGAAGTTGACGAGGAAGAGGAACAATAAGATTAATGATTACATGCATAAGTCTTCTACTTTATTGGTTAATCAATTAGATTCCTTCGGAGTTTCGACTATTGTTATAGGTCGGAATGAAGATTGGAAACAAGAGATCAATATAGGTTCAAGAAGCAACCAGAATTTTTATTTTATTCCGCATTACGGTTTTATAAAGAAGATACAATACAAATCTGACAGAAAGATAATTTCAGTAAAGTTAAATGAAGAATCCTATACTTCTAAATGTAGTTTTTTAGATTTTGAAGAGATTTGTAAACATGAAAACTATTTAGGTAGAAGGATTAAACGGGGATTATTTAAATCGTCTGAAGGTTTGTTGATTAATGCGGATGTAGCGGGATCTGGGAATATTTTAAGAAAAGGAGTCGCCGGTGCCCTCTCCCTTTGGGAGAGGGCGGAGGTGATACAGGGCTTTGTAGTTAGCCCAGTTTGTCTAACGATAGACGATCCTCGGAATGCAGAGGATTTGAGTAAAATTTATAGGCTGACTTGAATGTCTATATTTTTACGAACTATGTTTAAACATATTTAGAAAGGCAGGGTCTAATGTCTCTTGCTACAGTATTTTCATTGGCAAATAACGGACAATTCAGAGGATTGGTACAGGCTGCGATAGCTAAAGCCGCATACGATATTACGAATGAAAGTGGAGCAACTCCTAATCATACAGAAAGATTAGCATGGGCTAAAGCTACAATGAAAGATCCCGAATCTGCAATGAAACAGATGATCTGGATGGTCTTACAAAATACTACAATAATAGCCAGTGGCACTAATTTTGTAGAAAACGATATTCAATTTGCAGTAAATAGTAATATAGACTATTTAGCTTTGTAATTTTTATGAGCGTTATTAAAGCAGTGCAGAGTGGATCAGCGGTAATATCAGCTGGAACTTCTAGTGGCACAGCCAGCATTACTGCTGTGGATCTTTCTAAATCATTTTTAATGTATAATTGCCGGGTCACCACGACGGGTACTGGTGACGCCTCAAATGGTGAAATTGTCGGCTATCTTACGAGCACTACGCAAATCAGTTTTGAAAGGCTGACCGGTACTGGTAATGCCGCTAATATCCGATGGTTTGTTATTGAATTTTTATCCGGCGTTACTGTTCAACAAAATACTACTTTACTTGCTCCTGCTGGTACTCCTCATAATGTTACTATTACAACGGTAGATACTACTAAATCATGGTCTATTGTGAATCATGAATTGAATGGTAATAACTGGAGTTATGATGATCTTTGGACCTCAGAGATAACTACAGCGACTAATTTACAGTTTCAAGTAGGATCATATGCTGTAGCTAGTAGATTAGCATGGCAAGTAATTGAATATGCCGATTGTTCTGTTGAAAAAGTCTCTAAAGCTCTGGCTGCTGCTTCTACGTCTGATACTTCGACGATTACCTCCGTCACTATGTCTAAAGCGGCTATATTTGGAAGATATAGACTTGCTACTGATGAGACCGAGATATGTACTATACAATGGATATGGTGTATAACAGCGAGCACGACAGTCACATATAGTCGGCAAGCCGCTGGGGGTGCTATTAATAATGGTATTTTTTATGTCGTAAATTTTTCTGATAATACCAAAACACAAAGAGGAAATGAATCTATAACCGCCTCTACTTCGACCGGCACTATTTCTATAGAAGAGATAAATACACTTTTAGCTTGTGTAAACACTCAAGGAATGGCCGGTTTATGGGCATCTATCAATTATACTAATGATTATTGCGAACAAGGTGAATTTACTACTTATTTTTCATCTACTACACAAATAACATGGACTAGAGACACCGCAGGTAATGCAGGATCTCTCCCATGGGAAGTTATCCAATTTTCAATAGCAGTAATACCACAAATGTTTATTGTAGTGTTTTTCGAATAAAAACTCTAAATAGATATTCTATTAATAAATTTAATAAAAACATAGCAAGGAAATGTGATCCATGACAAAAACAGAACTATTGGCAGAAATAGCCGCGTTTTATACCGACGTAGGAACTCCTACATTATTAGATACTGTAGGTAATTCAAATTATTATATCATAAATATTTTTGAAACGGGACTATCTGCCAAAAATAAAAAACCTACCGGATCCCGTAAAAATATCCATTTCTATGTCTATAAAGAAGGCGTGGGAGGCCAAGAAGCAGCCTATTATGATCGTGATGAGCTGAGTAATGACTCCAATACAGATATCACAGGAGACAACTCCCTCTATGCTATCAATAAAATCTATGTCTCTACAATAATGAGATCCCGTGTACAGGCTGCTGTAGCAAAAGCTGCTCAGGATGTCCTCAATGAAGCCATGCCGTCATCTAATATGACCGCAGACGCTGCGTCTGCTCAAAAAAATGTTACAGTAGCTAGTGGTGGATCTTTCTACGTAGGAAAAATAGTCGTAATAAGTGATACAGGGCATACTGAAGAAGCTACGATTGCTTCAATAAATGGCAATGTGCTGACCATGGCAACTAATCTGACCAATAGTTATACGGTCGTTAATAGTGGAAAAGTAACCTACAAAGATAATAAAGAGCGTGCAAAATGGGCTGGTAATGCAATGATCGACCCAGATAATTATACGCTGGCGATGACCAACTTCGTAGCTTTAAATCCTACTGTAGAAGCAGCAGGAGGTCAGGCAACTGATAATGATATACAGTATGTAGTTAATAGCTATATCACTAAATTAGCAGTAGCTTTAGGTTTTAATCTATAATATTCAGCGAAAGTGTCATAAATGGCTTTTCCTATCAGTCCTGTAGATGGTGAGATATTTACTACACTCTACGG
>Ga0315289_10006326_pt1 | contig 17418 bp, 14 predicted proteins | sample YL17G11_40_MG_FD_203452 | JGI IMG/M metagenome (GOLD analysis project Ga0315289, IMG submission 203452) | Sediment microbial communities from Yellowstone Lake, YNP, Wyoming, USA - YL17G11_40 | ecosystem: Environmental > Aquatic > Freshwater > Lake > Sediment | place: USA: Wyoming | collected... | reverse complement strand
CCTCAGCTCCTGGACGTTCTGCTGCTCTGATAGCGCTGGCTATCTCTGACGTGTCTGCACACAAGGATCTGTTCTTGCATATGGCCGCGGAGGCTGACAATCCCACTCTGCGCGGGTATGCTATCCGAATGCTGGGTTTCAGCAACGATACCACCGTCGTTCCGATGCTGGTTACGGAGCTTGGTAGTACTCCACACCTGTTCGTGGCGGAGCAAGCGGCTGAAGCCCTGTCCCGGCTCGGTGCTCGTGAGACCGCTTCAGCTATCGAACAGACTGTTTTGCGTTTTGCTTCCCAGGAACTATCCCCGGCTCTCATTGAGGCCATGGCTGAGCTTGGTCAGCTATCGTCGCTGCCGATTTTGCTAGAACTGCTGCCCAGATTTCGTTTTGGACACTTCAGGCATGAGCTGATTGAAGCTCTCGGTTTCTTCTGGCCTGACCCCCGAGCACAGAATGGCGTCATGGAGCAGCTTCGCATCTGGCGTGGGGGCAACTACGATAGTGGAGATCAGCAGCCTGCTATCCGGGCTCTGGCATATGCCGATCCAGATGCATTGGTGCAACATGCAATCCGGCTGTATGGCGCCGGCCGTCTTGATAGAAGCGCCCGGTCTGAACTAACCAGGCACGTTTCCGGGATCGTCACAAAGTGCTCCCGCAACAGTGATGTGCTAGGCTTGCTTCGACTTTTGGCCACCGATTCCTACCTGCCAGTACGAGAAGAACTTGGTCAGAGACTTGGACGCTTAGATCCGTCGGTCTGCCAAACCCTCTACGAGGAAATGTCCGGCGCCGCCAGCCCATGGGAGCGGGCCTGTGCAGTTCACATGCTCGGCTTTTGGGACAGCGATCCTGGCAGCATCGAATCGGCGCGATTTGCGCCAGAGTTCGTTGTGCGTTACGCGGGCGACGTGGCGGCGAAGGCGCGCAGCAGACGTCTGGCTCTCCAGAGCCTGGTCGAACGATACAACGTGTCTGATGGCGTCGGTCGGGTGGCGGCCTACTTGGCACTCCAAGAGCAAGGGGACGAGCAGTCAGTTTGGCTGCTTGACGAAAAGGTACATGAAGACAGCACCCCTCACATCTTTCTTCGACAGTTGGCGGGCGATATCCAGAACAAGATCAGAGATCAGCGTCGCGAGCGAGCAAGGGAAGAAGAGGAGTTGCTGAAAGACGCTGGAACGGTACGTTTCGATTGAGTGACCATGCGAGGCGAGATTTGCCTCCAGGAGACCCTCCCCATGCCCAAAATCGACATCACCCGCACCGAGCTCGTCTGGCCCGGCAAGTACGACGATGAGGGCAACTTGGTCCCGCCGCGCCGTGTGAGCCTGCCCTTCCAGGTGATCGAGCGCGTCAACGAGACGCGCGCCACACGCGAGCAGCGGGAAAAAGAGCGCGAAGGCCACGTGGCGACTCTCTTCGACTACTGGCAGGTCGACGAGGCCCAGTCTGCCGATGAGGGCGACGGCTGGCGCAACAAGCTGATCTGGGGCGACAATCTCTACGTGATGGGCTCGCTACTGGCCGCAGGCTTCACCGGCAAGATCGATCTGATCTACATCGACCCCCCGTTTGCCACAGGGGCAGATTTCTCATTCAAAACCCAAATCGGCGAGGCGGAACTCCTCAAGGAACAGTCCGTCCTGGAAGAAAAAGCCTACCGAGACACCTGGGGCCAGGGAACTGACTCCTACCTCCGCATGCTATATGATCGTCTGATTCTGATGCGCGATCTTTTGGCAGATACGGGCGCCATCTTTGTGCACGCCGATGTTCACATGGGCGCTTACATCAAGACTGTGTTGGATGAAATCTTCGGGAAAGACAACTTCCTGAACGAGATCGCTTGGTACTACTACAACAAACTCCACGACAGTCGGAAAAGGCTGCTCCCCAAAGCGTTTGATGTTATCTTCTACTACGTCAGGAACCGAGAGGCCAAATACACCTACCATCGCCTTGATGAGCCGCGCGACCAACCCGTGAAAAAACTCAAGTATCGGAAAGTAGGAGGCAAGATACAGAACATCATCGGTGCCGACGGAAAAGCCGTAACCTACATCAGTGAATCACGAGTGGTCGACAACGTCTGGCGCATAAGGTGTTTGCAGCCCGCCAATAAGGCCGAATGGGTGAGTTTCGAGACACAGAAGCCGGTAGATCTGGTGGAGCGCATTCTGGAAGTAGCATCGGAACCAGGCGATTTGATACTCGACGCTTTCGTTGGATCTGGCACGTCAGCGGTGGCGGCAGAACGGCAAGGGCGACGTTGGATAGGTGTCGACATTGGGCGGTATGCTATTCATCTCACGAGAAAACGACTACTCGATGAACCTCGCTGCAAGCCTTTTGAGGTGCTCAACCTGGGCCGCTACGAACGCCAGGTCTGGCAGGGGGTGACCTTCGCAGGGCAGAAGCAGACCCAGCAGACGCTGGTCTTCGAATACCTGAAGTTCATCCTGGAGCTCTACGGCGCGCAACCGCTGGCCGGTACACAGCATCTTCACGGCAAGAAGGGCAGCGCAATGGTCCACGTCGGCGCGGTGGACGCGCCGGTGACCATCGACGAGGTCAACGCCTGCCTGGCCGAATGCAAGGCGATGAAGCAGCGCGAGCTCCACGTCCTGGGATGGGAGTGGGAGATGGGCCTGGCCAACCTGATGGTCGACGAAGCGAAGCGGCAGGGGGTCCGGCTCCTGTTGCTGACGATCCCGCGCGAGGTGATGGAGCAGCAGGCGGTGGAGAAGGGAGACATCCGCTTCTACGAGCTGGCCTACCTGGAGGCGCGGGTCAGCCTGGATGGCCGGAAAGCCACCGCGGAACTGGCAGACTTTGTCATCCCCAACGACGACCTGATCCCGCCGGAGGTGCGCGAGAAGATCAAGAAGTGGTCCGACTATGTGGACTACTGGGCGGTGGATTGGGACTTCCGGGACGATGCCTTCGTCAACGGCTGGACGTCGTACCGCACCCGGCGCGACCGGTCGCTGAAGCTGCGAACCGACCCGCATGAGTACGAAGCCCCTGGCGCGTACCGGGTGCTGGTCAAGGTCATCGACATCTTCGGCAACGACACGTCGCAGGTGTACGACTTGGAAGTAAGGGGATAAAATGCTGGCGAGACTCCGAAGCTGCTTCCATAAAGACCGGGTGCTGTATACGCAGCATGCGCGCCAGGAGATGCGGGATGAACCCTTCGGGCGCATTGCCGAGCATGAAGTGTATGAGGCCCTACTGGATGGCGAGGTGATCGAGGAATATCCTGACGATACGCCGTATGCCAGTTGCCTGGTCTTCGGTCGCAGCCGTGTTGGGCGGCCGATACATGTCGTCTGTGCGTATGCACCTGAAGATGACCGGGCCATCATTGTGACCGTATACGAGCCCGATCCAGGGCGCTGGATCGATTTGCGCAGGAGGATTGCGCCATGAAATGCGTTGTTTGCCATAGCTCCGACATTGCCATGCGCCGGGTGAACGAGCAACTCGCGCGCGGCGAGGACGTGATCCTGATCCCGGTGGAGGTCCTGGTATGTAACAACTGCGGCGAGCGCTACTACGATCGCCGCACCATGCACAGGCTGGAGGAGATCGAAGATGCCATCGGGGCCGGCCGCGCCTCCCTGGAGAGGGTAGGCGATGTGCTCCGGCTCAGCGGAGAACCGGTGCCAGCCTGATGAAGGAGAGACCGACGCTCACACTGCGCCCATAGTAGCGCAACGGAGGCGCATCTTGGCAACGCTGATTCCCTACAACCGGGCGCTGCCTGAAGTCCCCGGCCGCACGCCATACACCAGGCCCGACGCCTTCCTGGAGAAGTTGGGCGAGGGCGACTACGCCGTGCGCCAGGGCCGCCGCCCCAGCAGCATGTTCCTGGTGGATAGGCTGCGCGATGCCGTGGACCGCTGGCGCGAGCAGGGCTATGCCGGCATCTCGGAGGTCACCCGACGTCTCTTCCAGTTCTGGTTCGAAGAGGACCATCTGCTGCCCGACGGCGCCCCCTGGCGCTACTGGTGGGCGCAACGGGAGGCCATCGAGACGCTGGTTTACCTGACCGAGGTACGGGGCTTCGCCGACTTTGCTCCGCTGGCCGGCGAGTTCGGCGACCGGCCCATGCTCGGCATGCTCCCCATGGATTTCACGATCAACATCCGGACGGATGGCCAGCGCGTCTTGCGCCGCTGGGTGCCGGAGGCCGGCGGGGACGCCGATGCCTATCTGCCCGAAGCCGGGTTGTTGCGCTATGCCTTCAAGATGGCCACGGGCGCCGGCAAGACCGAGGTCATGGCGCTGGCCATCGCCTGGTCCTACCTCAATTCCGTTTTGCTCCCCTCTCCTGGCAGGAGAGGGGCCGGGGGTGAGTTCTTCCCCGACAACTTCCTCATCGTCGCGCCCAACGTGATCGTCTACGAACGGCTGGAACGCGATTTCGCAAATAACACTATCTTCCTCTCCCGACCGATCATCCCGCCCGAGTGGGAGAACCGCTGGGACATCAAAGTGATCCTGCGCGGCGACAGCGCCGCGCCTAACCCGCGCGGTAACCTCTTCCTGGTGAACATCCAGCAGATCTACGAATCGCGCGGGGAGGAGTGGACCCCGGCCAACGCTGTGGAGGCCATCCTGGGGCGGCCGCCCAACCAGGACCTGGCTTCCTACCAGCCTTCCATGCTCGAGCGGATCAAGGGGCTGAAGAACCTGATGGTGCTCAACGACGAGGCGCACCACGTTCACGACGATGACCTGGCCTGGAACCAGACCCTGCTGGCGCTGCACGAGAATCTTAAGCGGCGGACGGGTCATGGCCTGTCCCTCTGGCTGGACTTCTCCGCCACCCCCAAAACGCAGGCGGGCACCTACTACCCCTGGATCATCGTGGACTACCCGCTGGCGCAGGCCATCGAAGATCAGATCGTCAAGGCGCCCCTCATCGTCCACCGGGTGAACAAGGAGGACCCGCAGCACGTAAGCTCCGAGACGGTGGTCCAGGCATATCACGATTGGATCGTCGTCGCCCTGGAGCGCTGGCAGGAGCACACCCGCCTCTACCGCGGAGTAGGTCAGAAGGCCGTGCTTTTCATCATGGCGGAGCGCACCGCCTACGCCGACGTCATCGCAGCGCATCTCCGCCAGCACTTCAAGCTCAGGCAGAACGAGCTACTGGTCATCCACACCGACGCCGAAGGCCGCATCGCCGAGCGGGCCGGGACCAGGCAGGCTCGCCAGGACCTGGAGGAGCTCCGCGCCGCTGCCCGCGACGTGGACAAACCAGGCAACCACATCAAGATCATCGTCAGCGTGTTGATGCTTCGCGAAGGCTGGGACGTGCGCAATGTCACCGTGATCCTCGGACTACGGCCGTTCACCGCCCAGGCCGGCATCTTGCCGGAGCAGTCGGTGGGCCGTGGTCTGCGCCTGATGACCGGCATTGGGCCCGACCGCCGCCAAACGCTGGAGGTGATTGGGACACAGAAGTTCGAGGAGTTCGTGCTAGAGTTGGAGCACGAAGGGGTGGGCATCGATACCGTGGGCGAGGACCCACCGCTCCCGATCAAGATCTATCCGGTGCAGGAGCACGCCCAGTACGACATCGCCCTCCCGCTGACGCTGCCGCGCTACCGGCATGTGTACCGGGAACTGGGTAGGCTCGAGCCGGCGGCTTTGCCTCCCATCTACGACGCGGACGTGCTCGCAGAGGAGACCGCCATCGAGATCAAACTCGAGTTCGCGCTCACGGGCACCACCGTGCATCAAGCCGTGATCCTGCCCGACCGGCCTCTGCTCAGCCAGGACTTCCTGCGCGACGTTACCCGGCGCATCGAGGAAAACCTCGATCTGCGCGGTCGCTTCGCCGAGGTGTACGGCATCGTGAAGCGGTACGTCGGGGAGCGCTGCTTCGGCGGCCCAGTAGACCTGGACAGCGAAGACGTGAAGCGACACGTGCGCGATCCGGAGATACAGACGGGCATCGCTGCCTTCCTCAGTCGCAAGATCGCTGAGCTGGCCACCCACGAACGGGCGATTGACTTCGAGAATGCCGCCTTCCGCCTATCTCAGACGAATCCTTTCACCTGGCGCCGGCAGCACCTGCCATGCCAGCGCACGATCTTTAATGAATGTGCTGTGTACAACGATCTGGAGACCCGTTTTGCCAGGTTCCTCGACAATGCGCCCGACGTCCTGCGTTTCGCGGCCCTGGCGGAATCGTATACTCGCTTCCGCGTGGATTACCTGAGCGAAACAGGCGCGGTCCGCTTCTACTACCCGGATTTTGTCGCGGTGCAGAGCGCGCCGGACGGCGAAGTCAACTGGATACTCGAGACCAAAGGCCGCGAGGACGAGAACGTGGTCCATAAGGACGCCAGTATCAGGTACTGGTGCGAGCAGATCTCTGCTCAAACGGGCCAGCGCTGGCGCTATGAAAAGGTGCCCCAGGCAGGCTTCGATGCCAGCCATGCCGGGACGCTTGCCGAGCTGGCGGCCGAATTGAGCGAGCAAGAAGTTGGGCTGTTCGCCGGCGTAGTGCAGCCTGCAGGTCCTGACTCACACCACACACGTTAAGCCTGGCCGAAATGTGACATCGTCGGATCAGTTACCGCTTTGTCTCCCCATGCCCAGGTGGTACAATCGGCCCATGCCCATCCGGATCCTGCAGCCGCAGGTTGCCAACCAGATCGCCGCCGGTGAAGTCATCGAACGCCCCGCCTCGGTGGTGAAGGAGCTGATCGAAAACAGCCTCGACGCGGGGGCAACCGAAGTGCGCGTGGAGATCCGCGAAGGTGGACGCCGGCTGGTGCGCGTCCAGGACAACGGATGTGGCATCGCCGCCGCCGAAACCGAGCTGGCCTTTCAGCGCCACGCCACCAGCAAGCTCCAGACGCTGGACGACCTGCAGCGCCTGACCACCCTGGGCTTCCGCGGCGAAGCCCTCGCCAGCATCGCCGCCGTTGCCCAGGTCACGCTGGTGACCCGCTCGCGCGATGAAGAGGTGGGCACGCGGCTGCGCTTTTATACACAGTGTACTTTCCTGTCGGAAGCCCGCGAGCTCGCGCGCGAGCCCATCGGCGTGCCCGCCGGCACCACCTTTGTCGTAGAGCACCTCTTCGCCAACGTCCCCGCCCGCCTCAAGTTTCTGAAACAAGCGGCCACCGAGACGGGACACATCCAGCAGATCATCACCAGGTATGCCCTCGCCTTCCCCGAGCGCCGCTTCAGCCTGGTGTGCGACGGCAGGCTGGCATTTCAGTCGTCAGGGAGCGGGCAGCTACGCGATGTCGTAGCCAAAGCGTACGGACTGGATATGGCGCGGCAGATGCTGCCCATCGGTGACGGCGTGCCGGCGGACGATTCATCGGTGGGGAACGGTGACGAGGATGACGCCGGAGCCGCGAGTGCCACGGAGCCAGCTCCTGGTGGTCCAATCGCGGTGTCCGGCTATGCGGGAACGCCCAGCCTGCATCGGAGCAACCGGAGTTATATCACACTCTTCGTCAACAGGAGATGGTTTCAGGACACAACGCTGGCCTACAGTGTGATCCAGGCCTACCACACCCTGCTGCCTGCAGGCCGCTACCCGGTGGCGCTCATCTTCATCGAGCTGGACCCCGCGGCTCTCGATGTGAATGTGCACCCCACCAAGGCCGAGGTCCGCTTCCAAGATAGCCGCGCCGTCTTCAGCGCCGTGCAGCGGGCTGTGCGGCAGGCGCTCAACCGGCATGCGCCCATTCCGCACTTCACCCAGGCAGGCGCGGGCGACGCCGGGCCGGCCATCACCACCTGGCAAGACATGCTGGCCTGGTCTTCCCGCCGGGAGGCCTTGCTGGGCGCCGGCCGTTCTCAGCCGGGTCGTCCCCCGGAACCCCCGCCGCCTGGCGGCGATGCGCTCGCCGGGCCGGCCATGGCCCCCCCGGCCCCGCCCGCGGGGGTGCCGATCCTGCGCGTCGTGGGCCAGATGGGCGCCATCTACATCGTGGCCGAAGGGCCAGATGGAATGTACCTGGTGGACCAGCACGCCGCCCACGAGCGCATCCTCTACGAGCAGATGCTCGGGCAACACGCCGGGCAGAAGCTGGCCATCCAGCCGCTGCTGGAACCTCTGGTGCTTGACCTGAGCCCCGAGCAGGCCGCCGCCGTGGCCGAAGATCTGGACTTGCTCAACGCCTGGGGCATTGCCATCGAGCCGTTCGGCAGCAGCAGCTACCTGGTGCGGAGTATCCCGGCGGTGCTCAGCAGAGATGACCCGCACAAGGCGCTGGTGGAGATCTGCGACGGCTTGGCCCAGAGCGTCGACGTCGCCGAGTCGGCCCATGAGGCCAGGCTGGTCACGGCTATCTGCAAGCGCGCCGCGATCAAGGGAGGTCAGGTACTGAGCCTGACCGAAATGCAGGAGATGGTCCGCCAGTTGGAGGCATCGCGCTCACCCCGCACCTGTCCCCACGGCCGGCCGACAATAATCTACATGAGCACTGCCGAGCTGGCGCGCCAGTTCGGGCGAACCTGAATGGGGGCGCGATTTAAGGCTTTCGCCCCGGCCGTGTATAATGATGGGGTTATGGATGGACGGAAATATGCGCACGATCCGGCATTATGCTGGCGGCCTGCGTGCTATGAGGGGGGATAGCTTGACCGAAGCACTTACCATCACCACTGCCCGGCGCGATGATCATCAACTCGATATGGCCATCCAGTTGGGCTCCGAACGGACCGAGGAGGCGCTGCATCGCGGCGCCCGGTCCGTTGCCAAGCGTGCCCGGATCCCTGGCTTCCGGCCGGGAAAAGCGCCTTATGCCACCGTACTACGCATGTTCGGGCGCGAGACGCTCCTGAACGAAGTGCTGGAAGAGGTGGGCCAGGAAGTCTACAAGGAGGCCCTCGACCAGGAGAAATTGGAGGCCTACGGACAGGCGTCTCTGGCAAACGTCGAGGTCAACCCAATCACATTCAAGCTGGTGGTACCATTGCAGCCTACGGTGCAGTTGGGCGACTACCACAGCATACGCATCCCGGCACCCGAAGTGACGGTGTCGGAAGATGACGTGGCCACCGTTCTGGAGCGGCTCCGCGAGCAGCGCGCCGCCTGGCAGGTGGTAGAACGGGCCGCAGAGATCGGCGACTCGGTTGTCGTGGACATCCAGGGTTCTGTGGGCGATGACAAGATCATGGACAACCACGACTGGGAGCTGAACCTCAAGGGAGATAGTGGCTGGTTGCCGGGCTTCGACGAAGCTTTCGTCGGCATGCAGGCGGGGGAGATGAAGTCCTTCACCCTCACCTACCCGGAGGATTCGTCTTCCCGCTACAAAGGGCAGACGGCCGCCTTCGAGGCTGCCGTGAAACAAGTGAAGGCGAAGACCCCACCGGCATTGGATGATGACTTTGCCCGATCGCTGGGCGACTTCGTAGACGTGGCTGACCTGCGCAGCAAGACCCTGGCGCAGATCACAAAGGCCCGCACCTCAGAAGCGGAGTCCAAATTCAATGATGCTGCCGTGCAAGCGCTGATCGATGGGGCCACACTGGCCTATCCTCCCCAGGCGATCGATGACGTCGTGGACGAGATGGTGCGTGACCTCGAACTGCGCGTTTCCCGGGCAGGCTACACCCTGAGTGACTTCCTGCGCCTGCAGGGGCAGACCGTTGAGCAGTACCGCGCCGATCTGCGGCTTGCGGCAGAGCGGAGGCTCAAGGGACGCCTGGTGCTGAGCGAGCTGGCTAGGGCAGAGCAGATCGTCGCAACCGCCGAAGACAACACCGCCGAGATGGAACGGATCATGGGCGACGCGGGGGACGAGAACCGGGCCGCCTCGTTGCGGGAGATGTTCAGCTCGGATCAAGGCCAGTTGTTCCTCCTACAAGACGTACTCACCCGAAAGACCCTTGCCCGACTGCGAGACATCGCGACCGGGCGCGCGCCAGAGCCGACCCCAGAGGCAGCCATAGAGACGGCTACCCAACCGGAGGCGGCCCCAGAGCCGGCTGCCCTGGAAGAAGCATCTTCGGAAATGCCAGACGTGACCCTTGTCGAATCTCCGGTGGCGCCTACTGGCGGGTCCGCCGCGGAGGCCAGCGAGTAACAGCGGTTAGCTGAGAGGTGACTTAAGTGAGTGAGACTATCCTGACCCCGCAGTCACTTATTCCGATGGTCATCGAGACCAGCGGGCGCGGTGAACGGGCGTTTGACATTTACTCCTTGCTCTTGAAGGAGCGCATCGTCTTCCTGGGCACCCCGATCAACGACCAGGTGGCCAACGTCATCGTGGCGCAGCTCCTGTTCCTTGACCGGGAAGATCCCGAAAAAGACATTCAACTCTATATCAACTCCCCCGGCGGGCAGGTCTATGCCGGGATGGCGATCTACGATACGATGCAACTCGTGCGGGCGCCGATCAGCACGATTGCAGTAGGAGTCACGGCCAGCTTTGGGACCGTTCTTCTCACGGCGGGCGCGAAAGGCAAGCGCTATGCGCTGCCCCACGCCACCATTCACATGCACCAGCCTTTGGGCGGCGTGCAGGGCCAGGCCACGGAGATCGAGATCCAGGCCAGGGAGATCCTGCGGTTGCGCGAAGAGCTGAATGCCATTCTCTCCCAGCACACCGGGCAGCCTGTCGAGCGGATCAGCGAGGACACCGAGCGCGACCGCTACATGACGCCGGAGCAGGCCAAAGAGTACGGGCTGATCGACGAGGTGCTTAGTCCCAGTCTCCTGAAGGAAGGCAAGGGCGGTGGGAAGTAAGGAGCCGTTGGACGTCCAGCGCTGCTCGTTCTGTCATCGCGACCAGAGCCAGGTTCGGCGGCTGATTGCCGGCCCTGACGGCGTCTCCATCTGCGATGAGTGCGTGGTGCTCTGCCAGGAAGTGCTTGAAGAAGACGGCATCGGGGCACCCGCCAGCAGCCAGGGCACGGGGTGGCACTTGGTGCCGCCGCGCGAGATCATGACCCAGCTCGACGAGTACGTGGTGGGCCAGGCACGGGCGAAGAAGGTCCTGTCTGTGGCCGTGTACAACCACTACAAGCGGATCGCCAGCGGCAAGTCTCATGGCGATGTGGAGTTGGAGAAGAGCAACATCCTGCTCATCGGGCCCACCGGCTGTGGGAAAACACTGCTTGCGCGCACGCTTGCGCGCATTCTCGATGTGCCATTCACCATCGCCGACGCCACCGGCTTGACTGAAGCCGGCTACGTGGGTGAGGATGTCGAGAACATCCTGGTGCAACTCTTGCAGGCGTCCGACTGGGATGTCGAGCGCGCATCAGTAGGTATCGTCTACGTCGATGAGATCGACAAGATCGCCCGCAAGAGCGGCGACAACCCCTCCATCACACGCGACGTTTCGGGCGAAGGCGTCCAGCAGGCGCTGCTCAAGATCGTCGAGGGCACCATCGCCAACGTGCCCCCCCAGGGCGGGCGCAAGCACCCGAGCCAGGAGTTCATCCACCTGGACACGCGCAACATCCTGTTCATCTGCGGCGGCGCGTTCTCAGGGTTGGAAGACGTGGTCGGACAGCGCGTCGGCCTGAAGGGGCGGGTCGGTTTCCGCACCGCCGGCGACGTTCCGGCCACCAAGGAAGCCCAGACCATCGAGCTCTTTCAGCAGGTCATCTCCGACGACCTGCTGAAATACGGCATGATCCCCGAGTTCGTCGGACGGCTGCCGGTGACCGTAAGCGTAGACCCGCTTGACGAAGACACCCTCGTGGCCGTGTTGACGGAACCCAAGAACGCGATCGTGAAGCAGTTCAAGCGCTTGTTCGAATTGGATGGCGTCGAGCTGACCTTCACCCCCGAAGCGCTCAGGGCCGCGGCACGGGAGGCGATGAAATTCAAGACCGGCGCTCGTGGCCTGCGCACAACCATCGAGCGAGTGCTCCTGGACGTGATGTATGAGATACCCTCGCATCCCGAGGTGGCGAAATGCGTTGTCAACGCCGAGTGCATCACGCGCAGCGCCCCCCCCTTGCTGCTGATCCAGGGCGGCCAGGCGCTCACCTGGGGTGAGTTCGTGCAGGAGAAGTCGGCGTAAGACACAAAGAAAAACCTTCGAAGCCTGCGTGACCTCGAAGGTTTGGTTTCTTGACGGTCCACTCTCTGATTACTTCAGATACCCCAGCCACTTCTCCTGGTAGGCGATCATCGTATCCAGCATCTCTTCCACCCCCTGGTAGCGATTGACCGTCGGGTCTACCAGCAGGGCCTGCAGAGCAGCCGCTTTGGACTTGTGTATGACCGCCTCGGCTGTCAGATCGTGGACTGCCACCTGGTTCATCAACAGTCCAGCGAAGCCGTGCGGTAAGTCACCGAGCGGGATGCCGCGCACACCCTCCTTACCAACGGTCGCGGGCACCTCGACCACGATCCAGTCCGGCAAGTTGTCGATGAGGCCCTTGTTGGGGATATCGACCGCCTCTTCCACGTAGCCCGAATCGGTCAGGATGCCCTCGATGATCGGGATGATACGCTCTCCCAGGCGCAGCTCGATCTTGGGCTGCACGTGCGACAGATACTCCTTGTAGAAACGATAAAAATCCAGGATGCCCTTGTGGTCCGTCATATCGTAAGCCCACTGAATATACTCGCCAAAGTGGCTATCACTCGTGATTGGCATCAGGCCGAATTTCTCCAAGATCACCTGAAACACCCGCCTTTCGGGCCAGGCTTCGGTCTCGATGGCAGCAAAATCCTCAGGTTTCTCAGGCCACTGCCCGGTTTCTTTGAAATACTTGTGCACCGCGTCCAGGGATGGCATTTTGCCGAAAAACCGCGGCGCCTTAGCACGAATATCCGGATAGGCATCTCGCCCGCTGTCCTTGTACTTTGCCGACAGCACCACACTGAAGTGGTTCAGGCCACCCGCCCGTACGACCAACTCCTCATAGGGCACGCCCAGGATCTGGGGCAGGAAACGTCGCAGTGAGCCGATTTCGTGGCACATGCCGATGAACTTCAGCTCGGGGAACGCCCGATGCACGGTGGTGCAAATGCGGCTCATCGGGTTGCTGAAGTTGAAGACCGTCGCCTGCGGACAGATCTTCATCACATCTGCACAGATCGCCAGAATAGGCGGGATGATGCGCAGCGAGTGGAATAACCCACCAGGACCTCCGTTCTCACCGTACACCTGCTGCACACCGTACTGCTGCGGGATGCGCCAATCCTGCTCCCAGAGGTCGAAACGATTGCCCACCTCTATCGAGCTGATTAGGAAATCGGCTCCCTTGAAAGCCTCCGCCCGGTTCGTGGTGGCAGAGATGCTGAAGGGCAGCTTGTGCTCTTCGATGAAAGCACGCCCGTTCTCTTCGACGACCGCCAGCGTGTTGGGGTTGATATCGTGCAACACGATGTGGCTGCCTTCCAGCACTTTGCTCTGCAGGATGTCACCGATGGTGCCATAGCCAAACTGGGCGCTCCCTGCTCCGATTAGAACGATCCTTTTTTTCATGATAATCCTCCCGGAAGGTGTCGACGACTTTGAGATAGCTCAGGCCGGAGTCTGGTCTACAAGTTCGAGGTGCGGCCAATCCTACCACGACTTCCGTGTCCACGCCAGAGTCCGCGTTGGAAAGGCCGAGCCTCACCACCGGTCGCCCGTCTCGTCGCGTTGCGGGCCATGGCCGCTTGGATTACAATAGGGGCACAGACCGAGGTGCTATGACCGAACTCACTCATATCGATGCTCAGGGCCAGGCGCGCATGGTCGACGTGGGAGGCAAGGACGAGACAGAACGCGCGGCCGTCGCCGCGGGGCGCGTGCGGATGCGGCCGGAGACGCTGCGCCTGCTGCGGGCAGGGGACCTCCCGAAGGGGGACGTGCTGGGCACGGCCCGCGTGGCCGGCATCATGGCAGCCAAACGGACCGCCGAGCTGATCCCCCTCTGCCACCCCCTGGCGCTCACCAGTGTCGCGGTGGATTTCGCCTTCGACGAAAAGGCGCCGGCAGTGGAAATCACGGCGACGGTTCGATGCCGGGGACGCACAGGGGTCGAGATGGAGGCGCTGACCGCAGTAAGCGTGGCCGCGCTCACGATCTACGACATGGCGAAGGCCGTCGAGCGCGGCATGGTCATCGGCGACATCCGCCTGTTGGAGAAGCGTGGCGGCAAGAGTGGCGAGTGGCATGCGGTGGACGCCCGGACGGACGCTGATGAACGCTAACGTGATCACTTTGCGCGTGCGCGCGTTCGCCGCGCTGCGTGTGGCGCTGGGATTCAGCGAAACCCTGATCGAAATGCCGCCGGGCAGCAATATTGCCGGTTTGCTAGCGCGACTGGCGTCTGAGCACCCCGATGCAAACCTGCTCGGCCGCCGCGTGAGCGTGGCGGTGAACCAGGTTTACGCGAGCCCTGAAACGACCTTAAGGGACGGCGACGAAGTGGCGCTCATTCCACCCGTCAGCGGCGGCTCCGGTCCAAAAGCCGCGGCGCCCGGCAAACTCTTCGAGATCGTCAACCGGCCCATCGCCATCGATGAAGTGGCCGCCCGGGTAGTAACGCCAGATCGGGGCGGCATGACCCTTTTCGCTGGCACGGTGCGCGGCATCACGGCCGACCTCGTGACCGATTACCTGGAATACGAGGCTTACGCGGAGATGGCCGAGCCGATTCTGGCGGAGATCGCCGCGGAAGCGCAAGCCCGATGGCCGTCGATCGGAGCCGTGAGCATCGTGCACCGGGTGGGCCGGCTGGAGGTGGGCGACATCGCCGTGGTGATCGCGGTGGCCGCGGCGCATCGAGAGGACACCTTCGATGCGTGCCATTATGTGATCGATCGCATCAAGCAGATCGCGCCGATCTGGAAGCGCGAGGTGGGGCAGGACGGCGCGCTCTGGGTCGAGGGCCCGGAGTCGCTGGCAGGACGAAGGACGGACGACTGATGACGCTGGAAGCGCGGACGCCAACGAAGATCGCCATTGTGGGAGGGGGCGGCGCCGTGGGCGCGACGGCGGCATATGCCCTCATGATCAGCGGACTGGCCTCGGAGATCGTCCTGGTGGACGTGAACACACGCCGCGCCGAAGGCGAGGCCATGGATCTGATGCAGGGCGCGCCATTCGGCCCGCCGGTGGTCGTGCGTCATGGGTCCCACGCCGATTGCGCGGGGGCGCAGGTGGTGGTAATCACGGCGGGCTCGGCGCAGAAGCCCGGCGAATCCCGCCTTGACCTGGTGCGGCGCAACGCCGGCATTCTGCGGGAGATCATCCCGCCTGTAGCGCAGGCTGCCCCCGGCGCGATCCTGCTAGTGGTAGCCAACCCTGTTGACGTCCTGACGTACGCGGCGTGGAAGCTCTCCAACCTGCCGGCCCAACGCGTGCTGGGGTCCGGCACGGTTCTGGACACCGCGCGCCTTCGATCGCTCATCGGGCAGCGTCTCGCCGTAGACCCGCGCAGCGTGCACGCGTATGTGATCGGCGAACACGGTGACAGCGAAGTGGTAGTGTGGAGCCGGGCGACCGTGGCGGGCATGCCGATCGCGGAGTTCTGCGCGCAGCGCGGCACGTCCTGCGACGAGGCCATGCAGGCGGAGATCGCAGGCCAGGTACGCCGCGCCGCCTATGAGATCATCGAACGCAAGGGCGCCACCTACTATGCTATCGGCCTCGGCGTGCGCCACATCGTCGAGTCTATCCTGCGCGACCAGAACACCGTGCTCACCGTTTCCTCGCTGTTAAGCGGGCAGTTGGGCGCGCAGGATGTCTGCCTGAGCTTGCCGGCTATCGTGAACCTCGGCGGAGTCGATGGGGTGCTCGTACCGGCGCTCAGCGACGAGGAGTTGGCGGCCTTCCGCCGCTCGGCGCAGGTGGTCGGCGAGACGGCTCGCTCGGTGGGGCTGTGACCGGCGGCACAACGATGGGGGGTCTCGTGAAGCCTGCCCTCGGTTCGTCAGGGAGTGACCGGTGAGAGCAGTCATCCAGCGCGTGTCTCGGGCCACCGTTGCCGTGGATGGAGCAGCGGTCGGGGCGATCGGGCGAGGGTTCGTGGTGTTGCTCGGTGTGACGCACGCGGATGACCGGCGCGCGGCCGAGTGGATGGCCCGCAAGATCGGCGGGCTGCGCCTCTTCGAAGACGACACCGGCAAGATGAACCTCGGGCTGGCCGATGTGGACGGGGCCGTCCTGGTCGTATCGCAGTTTACCCTCTACGGCGACGCTCACAAGGGTCGCCGGCCCAGCTTCACCGAGGCCGCCCGTCCCGAGCACGCCGAGCCGCTGGTCGACCTGCTCGTGTCGCAGCTGCGAGGGCAGGGCCTTCACGTGGAGACGGGACAATTTCGCGCCATCATGGAGGTGGCCCTGGTCAACGACGGGCCGGTGACACTGCTGCTGGATACGGCTAGTGGTGCGGCAGAGCCGGGCTAGCACTTGCATGGCGCTGCTGCCCCCCACTACGACAGAGGGTCCGGCGCCCCAGGTTTGCGAGCCTTACCCTGGTAGGCTTCGGAGGGATACTTGCGTGAAGCCACTGCCAGTTTCTCTCGCACTGCGTCGCTTATGTCAATATCCAGGGCATTGCTCAGGCAAAGGCAGTAGATCAACACGTCGGCCAGCTCCTGTTGGATGCGGCGCCTGGCAGCCGGGTCGGCACTGGACGCCGCCACCTCGGGCGCATCCTGCCACTGATATTCCTCTAACAGCTCCGCGGCTTCGATCACGATAGATGCTGCCAGGTCCTTGCCGTTGTGGAATGGGCGCCAGTCGCGCTCGTCGACAAATGCATCCACCGCCGCGCGCAACTCCGCGACAGTCATAGTCCGATCAGGCATGCTTGCCTCCGAGCTCCGCCGTCACCATGCCCACCAGGATAAGTGCACAGCCCGCGATCTGGCGGGGCCCCAACACCTCACCGATGAGAAGGAAACTGAAAATCGCTGCGAACACCGGTTCTCCCGCCAGAAGGAGCGCCGTGTGCGTGGGATTCGTGAACCGCTGTGCGAAGGTCTGCAACAGAAACGCCAGCGAGGTGGCCACCGCGCCGGTGAACACGATGGCGATCACAACGCGACGGGTCAATGGAGGAGGCGATTCCAGGATTAACGCCGCAGCGGCAAACAGCAGGAAGGCCACGATGAACTGACCCAGGACCAGTTGCACCGTATCCAGTTGGGGCGAATAGTGGCCCGTGAGGATGATATGGCCTGTGAATACCACCGCGCAGGCAAGCACCAGCAGGTCTCCGGGGTTCACGGACCAATCCACCTGCAGGCTAAGCAGGCCCAAGCCGAGCGTTGCCAGCCCAACCCCCAGCCAGGTGCGCCGTCCTGGCGACTGCCGCAGCAAGAGCGAGGAGACAACCGCCACCAAAACGACCGAAAGGCCCGTGATGAATCCAGCTTTGGCCGGCGTGGTGAGATGCAGCCCGAATGTTTGCAGGGCGTAGCCGCCGAAGAGGGGCAGCCCAATCAACAGCGAAGCCAGATAGATG
>Ga0315289_10006324_pt1 | contig 17419 bp, 19 predicted proteins | sample YL17G11_40_MG_FD_203452 | JGI IMG/M metagenome (GOLD analysis project Ga0315289, IMG submission 203452) | Sediment microbial communities from Yellowstone Lake, YNP, Wyoming, USA - YL17G11_40 | ecosystem: Environmental > Aquatic > Freshwater > Lake > Sediment | place: USA: Wyoming | collected... | reverse complement strand
AAAGAAGACGCGATCAAAGACTTCGCCGGCCCGCTCGCCCATCAATGGATTGATTACTTCAAAGAGCTGACCTATCCGGAGCGAAAGGCGATTCACAATTTGAAATACTTCACCTGGGTCGAGCAGCAGGGCAAAACTTCAGAAGAACTATTGGCGCAATGGAATCCGGAGTACTGGCGCGCCTTGTTTGAAGAAGAGGTTGTGTACTTTGACCAATTGATTGAAGAGTTTAACAAACAGATCGGACTGCCGGCTTGATATCCCGTCAGCGTTCCGACCCGTGAGCCGTTTTTGAGCAACCATGATCAGGTTCATCCTCAACCGCGAGGACATAGCCGCCGACCTTCCGGCCGGAATGGTGATGCTCGATTTCTTGCGCCGACATCGCGGGCTGGTGGGAACCAAGGAAGGCTGCCGCGAAGGTGACTGCGGCGCGTGTGTGATCCTGCTCGGTGAGCCTCGGAACGGCAACGTTTTCTATCGTCCGGTCAATTCCTGTCTGCTGCCGATGGGCGACGCGACGGGCCGGCACGTCGTCACCATTGAAGGTCTGAACACGGATATCCTCAACCCCGTCCAGCAGGCGTTTGTCGAGGAAGGCGCGACGCAATGCGGCTTTTGCACGCCGGGATTCATCGTTTCGTTCCTGGGATTTCTCCTCTCGTCACCGCGATGGGACTTGGACGGCGCCATTGACGCGCTGGCGGGCAACATCTGCCGTTGCACGGGCTACATCTCCATACGGAGCGCGCTCAGGCGCGTCTGCGCCGCTCTTGCCAAGCCGCCTGCGCCGGAGTCCCCTCGGCGCGTGGGACTGCTTGTGGCGCAAGGCTGGCTGCCCGGCTACTTTCTGGAAGTGCCGCACCGCCTCCGTTCCGTTGCGACTGTGGAGCCGCCGGCAGCGCGGGCGGACAGAATTCCCGTCGCCGGCGGCACGGACCTTTTTGTTCAGCGACCAGAGGAGTTGTCGCACGCCGAGTTGGACTTTCTCTCCCGCCGAGAAGACTTGCGCGGCGTGCGCATCGAAGCCGACCGCTGCATTATCGGCGCGGCCACGCCGTGGGCGGATTTGGAGGACTCGCCAATTCTCCGCGAACTACTTCCCGGCATCGGTGACTACCTCAAGTTGGCTGCGTCCCGGCCCATTCGCCACCGCGCCACTGTTGCCGGCAACATCGCCAACGCCTCACCCATCGGCGATCTCGCAATCCTCCTTCTGGCACTGGACGCCAGCGTTGTGCTCTCGGACGGACGCGTGCGGCGCGAGGTCCGGCTGCGCGATTTTTTTCTCGGCTACAAAAAGCTGGCGAAGCGACCGGAGGAACTGCTGCTGGAGATCGCGTTTCCCGTGCCGCCCAACGACGCCGTTTTGAATTTCGAAAAGGTCTGCCGCCGCACGCACCTCGACATCGCCAGCGTGAACTCGGCCATGCTCGCCGTCACGCGGGACGGCGCCGTGTCGTCCATCCACCTGTCTGCTGGCGGGGTTGCGCCAATTCCGCTGTATCTGGCGCGCACCTCGGAGAAGTTGACCGGCGCGGCGCTCACCGCTGCCGCACTCCGTGACGCGCTCGAAACGGCGCAGACTGAAATCTCGCCGATCAGCGACGTTCGCGGGTCAGCGGAATACAAGCGCCTGCTGCTGCGCCAACTGCTGATCGCGCATTTCCTCAAGCTCGCCCCGGAGCTTGAGTCAGAACTGCTGACATGAAAAACCAGGACGCCATCCTGCACGTGCGCGGCGAGGCGCGGTTCGTGGACGACGAGCCGGTCCCGGGAACGTTGCTCTTCGGTGCGGTGGTTGCTTCACCGGTGGCGCACGGGCGACTCGCTTCCATTGATGCCGGCGCGGCGGAAAAACTCGATGGCGTTTGCGCGGTGTTCACGAGTCGTGACATCCCCGGCGCCAACCAGATTGGCAACATCATTCAAGACGAACCGCTCTTGGCCGAGGACAGCGTTCACTACGTGGGCCAGCCCATCACATTCGTCGTGGCAACGAGTGCGGAGGCCGCCCGCCAAGCCGCCCGGTTGGTGAAGCCACACATCGAGCCGCTGCCGGCGGTCTTCGATCCGCGCGAGGCTTACGCGCGCGGCGAACTCATCGCGCCGCAACGCACATTTGCCATCGGCGACGTGGATCGGGCCTGGGCCGAGTGCGACGTCGTGGTGGCTGGCCGCGTCGAATCCGGCGCGCAGGAACACGTCTATCTGGAAACGCAGGGCGCCGTTTCGCTCCCTGTCGAAGGCGGCGGCTTGCGTGTGCTTTCCGCCACACAAGCGCCAACCGCCGTGCAGCGCATCATCGCCCGCGTCCTCGGCCTGCCCATGCACAAAATCGAAGTGGACGTGCGCCGGCTCGGCGGCGCCTTCGGCGGCAAAGAAGACCAAGCCACCGCGTGGGCCGCGTTCACGGCGCTGGCGGCGTGGAAGTTGAAGCGGCCGGTCAAGCTCGTCCTGCGCCGGCAGGAAGACATGCGCTGGACCGGCAAACGCCACCCGTATTCTTCCGATTTCAAGACCGGCTTGGCGCGTGACGGTCGCATCTTGGCTTACGAAGTGTTCTTTTACCAGAACTCGGGCGCTGCCGCCGACCTCTCGACGGCGATCCTCGAACGCACGCTCTTTCACACCACCAACGCCTACTTCATCCCGAACGTGCGCGCCACCGCCGCGTGTTGCCGCACCAATCTCCCGCCGAATACAGCCTTCCGCGGTTTCGGCGCGCCGCAAGCGATGTTCGTGATGGAGTCCGCCGTCTGCAAGGCCGCGCAGGCGTTGGGCGTCGAGCCGTCGGAAATCCCAAAAAGGAATTTGCTCAAGGAAGGCGATACCTTTCCGTATGGCATGCGCTTTGGCACGCCCACGCTGCGACGATGCTGGGGCGAGGCCGAGCAGCGCTACGAATTGGCCGCGCTGAAGCGACGCGTCGCGAAGTTCAACGCCGAACACCGGCTCGAGAAAAAGGGCCTGGCGATCATGCCGGTTTGCTTCGGCATCTCGTTCACGACCACGTTCCTGAACCAGGCCAGCGCCCTCGTCCATGTCTATACCGACGGCAGCGTGTCGGTGAGCACAGCGGCGGTCGAGATGGGCCAAGGCACGAGCACGAAGCTCCGACAGGTCGCCGCCGCCACGCTCGCGATTGACGTTGACCGCGTGCGCCTGGAGAGCACCAACACGGCGCGCGTCGCCAACACCTCGCCCACCGCCGCCAGCACCGGGCCGGACATGAACGGCCACGCCATCCGGCTGGCTTGCCTGAACATTCTGGGCCGCTTGAAGGAAGTCGCCGCAACACTTCTCCAAACTAACCAACCCGATGACATTGAAATCCGGCAGGAACGCTTGTGGCTGGCCGGCAAGGAAACGGAACTCGCCTGGCCCAAGCTCGTGAACGCCGCCTGCCTCAGCCGCATCAACCTCTCCGCGCACGCGCACTACGCCACGCCGCGGATTCATTTCGACAAAACCGCCGAGAAGGGCGAGCCGTTCATCTACCATGTGGTCGGGACGGCCATCATCGAAGCCACCGTGGACTGCCTGCGCGGCACGGGTCGCGTGAACGCCGTCTGGGTCGTGCACGATGCCGGCCGCAGTATCAACCCGCTGATTGATCGCGGCCAGATCGAGGGCGGCGTCATGCAGGGCATCGGTTGGATGACCATGGAAGAAATTCAACACGATGCGCAAGGCTGGCTGCTGACGGACACGCTCACGACCTACAAAGTGCCGGACCTGTATTCAGCACCGGACGAACTGGCGGTGCATTTCCTTGAAAACTCGACCGGCCCCGCCGGCATCCTCGGCGCGAAGACCGTCGGTGAGCCGCCGTTCATGTACGGCATCGGCGCATACTTTGCCATCCTGAACGCCCTGCGCGCCTACCGTCCGCGACTCGAACCGTTCTTCGTCGCGCCGCTGACTTCAGAGAGAATCCTTCTGGCTTTGCACGGAGGCGCAATCGAGCGAGACCGCCAACCTGCGCCTAAACCTGCAAGTGCGCCGGCGCCACAAACCGCCCCGCTGCCAGGCGTCGCCTCTTCCAGAAAGTGATTCCGCCGCGACACTGGTTTTCGAAAAGCGCGTTGGGCCCGGCGCTCATTACACTACTGTCCGTTAAAATCCCGGCGTGCCGCGCGGATTCTTCGGCGTGCGGGAGCGCCGGCTTGTAGCCGGCTTAGTGCGTGCCCAACGCCAAAGCCGATTAGAAATCGGCGCTCCGTTTTGGTTGTGGCCAAGCCGCGTTGTGCATTTATTATGCAGCAAGTGAACGCTGGCTCATTGGATCCGCACGGCGCGGTTTGGCGCTTTATCCTAAACGGGTTGAAGCGCCGGATTCGCGTTGCGATGCTGCTGGTTGTGGACAGCAAGGGCTCCACACCCGGCAAGACTGGTTTCAAAATGGCCGTGGCGTCGGACGACAAGCTGTGCGGCACCATCGGTGGCGGTGCAATCGAACACGATGTCGTGGAGGACGCGCGGGCCTTGCTACGCCAGCCGCGCCCCCAAGCGAGTGTCGTGCTCAAGGTGCATCAGCTAGAGCATCCGCAAACCTCCGGCATGATCTGCGGCGGGCAGCAGACGGTGGTGATCTATCCGTGTCGGGCAAAGGATCAGCTCGCTGCGAAGTCACTGCTGGATTACCTTGAGGCCGGAAAGCCGGGAGTCCTCCGTTTGTCTGCCAGCGGTTTGTCCTTCGACTTGGGCCGCCAGAACGACGAGGAGCACTGCTTCGTTCAACAGGGAACGCGCTGGCGTTACACCGAAAACGTTCGCCTGCCTGATACCTTGTTCATTGTAGGTGGAGGGCATGTCGGCTTGGCGCTGTCACGCGTCATGGCCACGCTCGGTTTCCGCATCGTGGTCTGCGACGAGCGCCCCGATGTGGACACACTGGCCGATAACATCTACGCGCACGAGAAGCGAGTGGTGCCTTTCGCGAAAGTGGGCCGGGCAATTCCCGAAGGACAACGCCACTATGCCGTGATCATGACTCCGGCGCACAGCGCAGACGAGGCGGTCTTGCGTCAACTCGTGCGAAAACGGCTCAGGTATTTGGGCCTGATGGCGAGCGCCCGGAAAGCCCGCGAGCTTCTCGGCAAACTGCGCGCTGAAGGCTGCCCCGAAGACTTGCTCAAGCGCGTGCGCAGTCCGGTCGGCCTGCCGATTTCGAGTCACACGCCCGCCGAGATTGCGGTCAGCATCGCGGCGGAAATTATCCGGGTGCGGAACACCGGATGCGGGTCAGCCTAGGCGGACGAATGAGTGTTCCCCGCCTGATCCGCATGTTTCACCCGCTTCGTAGCTGTCGGCGTAAGGAGGCGGGGTGGGTGGAGCGAAAGTGTTTTCCGCCTCGTTACCTCGGCGGCTACAGGGTGCGTGCGCTTCGTGCGACCTCTGAAATATCCGGGCCAGACGCTTTGCCCAGCCAATGCAATGACTGAGTTTACGGCAGCTCAAACCGTCTCGCTGCTCGTCGCCATTGTCGCGGTGGCGTTCCTTTACTCTTCGGTGGGCCACGGCGGAGCGACAGGATACCTCGCCGTCATGGCGCTGGTGAGCGTCGCGCCGGCCTTGGCCCGCGCCGGCGCGCTCTGGATGAACTGCTTCGTCGCCTCCATCGCGTTCTGGCGCTTTTTCCAGGCCGGGTTCTTCGACGCTCGCGTCTTTGCGGCAGTGGCAATTGCCTCGGCGCCGATGGCCTGGTTGGGCAGTCGCTTGCACCTGCCCGGCTCCCGTTACAGCGTTGTCCTTGGTGTCACCCTGCTGGCGGCCGGATGGTTTCTCGGCTGGGGCCGCCGCGAGGCTGCGGACCAACCGCCCGAGCCGGTGCGCATCCCGCTGGCAGTTGCTGTGGGCGGCGGGCTTGGAATGCTCGCGGGCATGACGGGGATCGGAGGCGGCGTGTTCCTGACACCGCTTTTGATTTTTCTGCACTGGACGCCGGCGAAAACGGCTGGTGGAATTTCGGCGGCGTTCATTTTTGTAAATTCCGTGGCCGGCCTGGTCGGGATGGGCCGCGCAGCGCTGATTTGGAAACCGGAATTTGTCATCGCCCCGGCCCTGGCTGTGGTGGCTGCGCTTGCCGGCAGCTACTGTGGAGTGCGGCGCTGGCGCACGACCACCTTCTGCCGCGTTCTGGCCGTGGTGCTGTGGATAGCGGCGACGAAAATGTTGAGTGAGGCCGTCAAGTGAAGACAAAATGCGCGTTCTGTTTTTCGCCCACTTGAAAGACGTGACCGGCACCGCCCACGCCGAAATCAAACTCGGCGCGAGCCTGGACACCGATGCGCTCTGGCAAAAACTGATCGCCGCTTACCCCGGCCTCGCGCGTCACCGCGCCAGCGTGCGCCTGGCGCGCAACTGCGAATACGCCGGCGCGAACGCGAGTTTTGACGATGCCGACGAGGTGGCTTTGATTCCGCCGGTTTCCGGCGGTTGACGCATGCGATTGCAGATTGAACTCACCACGCAGCCGATTGACCTGCGCCGCGAACTGCCGCGGGAACTTGCCGACGCCGCCGGCGCGGTGGTGGAATTTCAGGGCGTCGTCCGCGCCGAAGAGGACGGTCACGCCGTCGCCGCACTGGAATACGAAGCCTATTCGCCGATGGCCGAACGCGTGATGCGCCGGATCGCCGAGGAAGTTTGCCGCCGGCATCCCTGCCTGTTTGTGCGCGTGACGCACCGCATCGGCGTGGTGCCCGTGGGCGAGGCCGCGATTCACGTTGTTGCGGCGGCTCGACATCGCACGGAAGCATTTGCGATGGTGACGGAGTTTATGAACAGGTTGAAGCGAGATGTTCCGATTTGGAAAACTCGTGCATTCGGTCGCCACGAATTGGCAGCGTCGAAACCACAGTGAAGACAAACCAAAATGACGCCCGCGCGGCCAGCGTAGAGGAAGTGCTGGCGCTGGTGCGGGAGAGTTGCCGTCCCTTGGAGACGGAACGTGTGCCGCTCGGCGCGGCGCTCGGTCGCGTGTTGCGCGAGCCAGTTTGTGCGCCGGAGGACCAGCCGCCATTCGACCGCGCGGCCATGGACGGTTACGCCATTCGGCTCGACGACTCTGGTTTGCAATTCCGTGTCGTGGACGAAATCCACGCCGGCGACTGGAAACCGCGACGACTCCAGCGGGGCGAAGCTGTACTAATCGCCACTGGCGGAGCTTTACCTTGCGACGGCATGCAAGTTGTGATGAAGGAAAACGTGCGGCTCGACGGCGCAACCATCCGTTTCGTTGAACGCGGCCCCGCGCGCAACATCCGCTTCCGTGGCGAAGATGCGCGCCGCGGTCACGTGTTGGTCAAGCCGGGCACGGTGCTTCAGCCCGGCGCGCTCGCGCTGCTGGCGAGCATTGGTCAAGCTCAATTACTGGTGACCCGTCTGCCGCGCGTCGTGCACGCCGTGACCGGCGACGAGCTTGTCCCGCCCGAGCAAACGCCGCAGCCGGGCCAGATTCGCGATTCGAACTCGACGCTGGTTCACGCTTTCTTGAAACAATGGAGCGTGGAGCCGGAACACCGGCACGTTCCAGATGACGAATCGCGCGCCGAAAGGGTGTTAGCGAGCGCATTTCACACATCGCACGAATCGCTCGCGCCCTGTAGCCGCCGAGGTAACGAGGCGGAGGGTGTTTCAGATCAACCGATTCCGCCTCGTAACCTCGGCGGCTACGCGGCGTGTGGCACAGCCGGGGGCGCCGAGTCCGGCGCGGCCACCGCCGACTTGCTCCTGATCTCGGGTGGCGCGAGCGTGGGCGAGCGCGATTTCACTCGCCGCCTCCTTGAGCGTTTCGGTTACGCCATCCGCATCAGCCAGACGAACACACGCCCCGGCAAGCCGCTCATCGTCGCGCAGCGTGGCAGCGCAATCGCGTTTGGCTTGCCGGGCAATCCGCTCGCGCATTTTGTCTGCCTGAATCTTTACGTTCGGGCTGCGCTGGACAGTTTCAGCGGATGCCGAGCTGAGTCGCCGTTCCGACAGGGCCAACTGGCAACCGAACTCGAAGCCGATGGCAATGCCCGCGAGACTTTCTGGCCCGCGCGTCAGTCCAACGAAAACGGCTGCGCGCAACTAAGGCCGTTGGCTTGGACCAGTTCTGGCGATTTAACGTCGCTCGCCACCGCCAACGCGCTGATTCGTGTCCCGGCAGCGTGCAGGAAGCTGGCGCGGGACGCCGCAGTCGAATACGTTGCCACACGCCCTTTTGCATGACTGGTTCAGCGGACGCCTCGGCGAGGCGTCCCTACCCAACTCAGGTAGGGACGCATGGCCCATGCGTCCGTTGGTCGAAGTGGTTCGTCGGAGCGGATGTCTCGGCGAGGCGTCCCTACCTGTTGAATTCGTTCCAACATGTCCTTTTGAATGACAGCGAAGTCAAAACCTCAACGTGGGAAACGCGCCGCGTTTTCGCACCTTGATGAGCGCGGCGCGGCGCGCATGGTCAACGTCGGCGCGAAACCGGTGCAAGCGCGCCGCGCGGTGGCCTCGGCGCGATTGGTTTGCCAGCCACGGACGATTCGCGCGTTGCGGGCGAAAGCGCTGCCGAAGGGCGACGTGCTGGCCGTGGCCAACGTCGCCGGCATCCAGTCGGTGAAGCGCACGGCGGACCTGATTCCGCTCTGTCATCCGCTTCCGATTGATCACGTTGAGTTGCGCTTTGCCGTGCGGCGCGCGGGCGTGGAAATCTTTTGCGCCGTCGAGACCACGGCGAAAACGGGCGTGGAGATGGAAGCCCTGACGGGCGCGGCTGTGGCAGCCCTGACACTTTACGACATGTGCAAAGCCGTGGACAAAACGATGCGGATCGAAGCGGTCCGCGTGGTGGGAAAGGTGAAAGGATGAAGATCGGACGCATCACCGTCAGCGACCGCGCCGCGGCAGGCGTTTACCAGGACCGCAGCGGGCCGGAGATTGAACGCAGCCTGCGCGGCCTGTTTGGCGCAGACGCGCAGTTCGTGAGCGCGATCATCCCGGATGAGGCTGACATGATTTCCACGAAGCTGCGGGAGTTCGCCGACCGCGAACAATGCGAATTGATTGTGACGACCGGCGGCACCGGCATCGGGCCGCGCGATGTCACGCCCGAAGCCACACAGACGGTGCTTGACAAGGAGTGCCCCGGTTTTGGTGAAATCCTGCGTGCGCAGGCTTTTGCCCAGGTCAGGACGGCCATCTTGTCGCGCGCCACGGCTGGCGTGCGCGGTCGGTCGCTCATCGTCAACCTGCCGGGCAAACCCAGCGCTGTCGCCGAATGTCTTGCAGCTCTTGCCGAGGCGATCCGCGAAGGCGTCGCGCATCTACGCGGCGAGGACCCGCACAGCGCGCGCCCGTCGAAAGCAATTTGAATCGTCATGGATTCGTTTGGGCGAAAGATTGATTATCTGCGCATCTCGGTCACCGACCGGTGCAACGAGCGATGCCTTTACTGTCCGCCGGAGGGCTACCGGGGTTGGAAGCGCAGGTCTGATCACCTCACCGGGGACGAAATCGTTCGCGTGGCGCGCGTGGCGGCGGGGCTGGGCTTTCGCAAGTTCCGGCTGACTGGCGGTGAGCCGCTGGTCCGACCGGACGTGCCCCAGATCGTGCAGGCGATGGCGCAGATTCCGGGCGTGGAGTGCATTGGACTCTCAACGAACGGCACGCGGCTGGCCCAGTTCGCGCCCGCGTTGCGCACGGCCGGGCTGCGCACGGTGAACATCAGCCTCGACGCGCTTAGCGCGCAGGTTTACAGGCGCGTGACGGGCGGCGATCTGAATCGCGTGCTGGCTGGCATCCGGGCGGCGGTGGCCGCGGGCTTTGAGTGTGTGAAGCTCAACTGCGTCCTCATGCGCGGCCTCAACGAGGGCGAGATTTGGCCGTTGGTGCTGTTCGCCGCTGAACATGGACTGGCGCTGCGGTTGATCGAGTTGATGCCGGTCACCACGACGGAGGCCTTGACGGAAAAGAATTTCATGCCCGTGCGCGAGGCCATGCGTTTGCTCGGCACGCGTGACGAATTGATTCCGCAGCCTGATTGCCGGCTGGGCTGGGGGCCGGCGAAGTATTATCTGCTCCGGCACACGGGCGCGCTGGTCGGCTTCATCGGCGCAGTGACGCGCCCCCATTTCTGCGCGGCGTGCAACAAAATGCGTCTGACGGCCGATGGCAAGGTGCGTCCGTGTCTCGGGGATCATGCCGAGTTTGACTTGCGCGCCACACTGCGGCGGTCGGGGTCGGACGAAGCCGTTCGTGAGCTGCTGTTGGAGGCGATGCGGGGCAAGCCGTTTGAGCACCAGTTCCGTGCGGCCTTTGAGCCGTGCCGGCCCATGCCGGCTATTGGCGGGTAAGCACGATTGACTTCCGATTGGTCTCCTGCACTGCTGCAAATGCTTTGGCGATTTGACTCGAAAAGATTGTTGCCCAGCCGAGGGTGATGCAGAATCCGTAGCCAAGGTTGCCGATGGTGTTGGGGAGTGTGATCGTGGCGGAGGTTTTTCCGGTCGGCTGGCCGGGCTGGCGTGAGAGCAGCCGGAAACGGGGCGGCGGCTGTCCCAACGAGGGCAATGCCGGCGCGAAGCTGGTGTTTTGGGCTGCAGCCAAAGACAGGCCGCCCGCGACCGAGTCCGCTCGATCCGGTCTCGAAGGGTTGGCGGCAGGAGAGGGGGCGCTTCAACCCGCCGGGCAGCCCGCCACCGGCACGGGAATGGCGCGCCGCTGCTCCCACAAGCTGAACTGCTGGGCCAGGCGCCGCGCCAACGGTCAAGGCCTGCCCAGCGTAGTGTGGTTGCGGGCGGGGACCAACTCCAAGCGCAGCTTGGGGAGCGTTTGTCAATGACAGCATCTGTCCCAGACGCTGCCGCGCCGCGCGTGTTCACAATCATCGCGCAAAACTTCTCCCGCAGGTGCAGTCACCAAGACCATGGCTAAGGTCTGAGGGAGACGTTGAAGAGGGTGAACTTTCCGACGTTCGGCAGGCCGACAATGCCGGCTTTGAGCATGGGGACAGTTTAGCCGCCAAAAGGCGCAAAGGACACAAAGAAAATCTCCGTGTTCTTTCGCGGCTAATTGCCAGCGGCTTTTTCCACTGCCTTGCGGATGGTCTCTTTGAATTCGGCAATGCCCTGGCCGAACGCCGCGGAGATGGGCAGCACAGATTTCTTGCGGATGCGGCGCTTGAACTTCTTCAAATTCTCCTCCGCCGCCGGCTCGTCCATTTTGTTAGCGACGCTGAGCCGCGGCTTGTCGAGCAAGGCTGGGTCGTAAAGGCCCAACTCGCTGAGGAGTTGCTTGTAATCATCCCAAGGCTGCCGGCCATCCACGCCCGCCATGTCCAGCAGCAGGACGAGGATTTTGCAGCGCTCGATGTGGCGCAAAAAGGCGTGGCCGAGACCGACGTTGCGGTGCGCGCCTTCGATCAGCCCCGGCACATCGCACACGGTGAGCCGGTGGAAATCCTTGTATTCAACGATGCCGATTTGCGGATGCAGCGTGGTGAAAGGATAAGGGGCAATCTTTGGTCGGGCGCGCGAAATGGCCTTGAGCAAGGTGGATTTGCCCGCGTTCGGATAACCGACCAGCCCGACCTCGGCGATCATGCGCAGTTCGAGCAGGAAATCGCCTTCCTCGCCCGGCTCGCCCGGCTGGGCAAAGCGCGGGGCCTGTTGCCGCGCCGTGGCAAAGTTGCGGTTGCCCAGTCCGCCGCGACCGCCCTTGCACAGCACGAACCGCTGTCCGTGCTCAGTGAGATCGGCAATCAATTCGCCTTCCACCGGTGAGTTTGGAGTTCCGCCTTCAGGCGGTCTTAAGGTTGCGCGCCGCCTAAAGGCGGGACTCCGAACAAATTCGTGACGACGAACGCTTTCAGCCGACAAGCGCCACACCAGCGTGCCGCAGGGGACTTTGACAATCAGGTCTTTGCCGGCGGCACCGTCCATGCCTTTGCCCATGCCGAACTGGCCGGCCTTCGCGATCAGGCGCGGTTCATAATATTGGGCGATGAGATTGTTCAGGTCGTGGTCGGCTTGGAGAATCACATCGCCGCCGCGACCGCCGTTGCCGCCGCTCGGGCCGCCCTTGGGACGATACTTCTCACGCCGGAAAGCCACGCAGCCTTTGCCGCCGTGGCCCGCCCGCGCGTAAATTTTGATTTCGTCTATGAACATCGGAAGCGTCTCTTAATCTTGCTCGTAGTCCTAATCGTAATCTCGGGCCAACGAAGATTAGGATGAAGATCAGGATGACGATTAGGAGTTGCGAGGAAATAAAAAAAGGCGAGGCTCCGACACCTCGCCATGAAATTCTACGAGTAACTGGCTAGTTGTTCGCCCCGGCGATCGCAGGCTCAGCCACTACGTTTACACGCCGACCGTTCTTGTCAAAATTGACCTTGCCGTCCGCGAGGGCGAACAACGTCCAGTCGCGGCCAGTGCCGACGTTGGTGCCGGCGACGAACTTGGTGCCGCGCTGCCGGATGATGATGCTGCCGGCGTTCACGAACTCGCCGCCAAACGCTTTCACGCCGAGCCGCTTGCTGACGCTGTCGCGCCCGTTGCGGACGCTGCCTTGACCTTTCTTGTGTGCCATAAAAAGTGGAGAGTTGAGAGTTGAGAGTTGAGGGCGTCTTTTGAATTACACTTTGATCTCTTTGATTTTCACCACCGTCAATTCCTGCCGATGGCCAATCTTGCGATGATACCCTTCGCGCCGGCGCATCTTGAAGGCGATAAGCTTCGGGCCGCGCTTGTGTTCCACCACGTCGGCCACGACGCTGGCGTTGGCCACGGTGGGCGCGCCCACGGTCACTTTACCATCGTTGTTGACCAAAAGCACGTGATCAAAAGTGACGGTCTGCCCGGCCTCGACGGCCAGGCGCTCGACTGCCAGCGTGTCGCCCGCGGCCACGCGATACTGTTTGCTGCCTGTTTCCAGAACGGCGTACATTGCTTTCCCCCGAAAAGGGGCCGTGATAACACCAAAAACCAGCGCGCGTGTCAACGCCGCATTTGGGCAAATTTGGCAGGGCGATGCAGCCTAGCACGGCCTCTGGCCGCGCCGCGCTTTGAGTCGCGGCTTTGGCCTTGATATTTCACGTGCCCGCGCGTGCAGGCGGAAGCCGTCTCATTAGCACCCCGCTTCAGCGGGGTGGCTGGAGACTCGATCGGATCGAGAACCGCTTCAGCGGTTTGCGACACCGTGCCAAAACCGCTAAAGCGGTTCTTTGCTCACACGCCTTGGCTTTCACCCTGCTGAAGCGGGGTGCTAATGACATGGACACTTCGCAGACACGCAGGTTTGTGAAATCTCCGGGTTGGCTTGGGGGCTGACATGGGCCGCCTGAAGGCGGGACTCCAAACTGTCAGTGCCTTTACGGTCGGCGGAATCGGAGGAAATAAACCAGCGCGGCAAAATCGTAGAGCGCGTGGGTGGTGATTGGCGGCAAGAGGTTTCCCGTGAACTGCCAGATCAAACCGAAGTAGAAGCCGATCGCTGCGGCGACGATGGCATACGCCCAGTTCACGAAATGGCAAAGCCCGAACAGCAGGCTGGCCAAAATTATCGCCGGCATCGGCCCGACGGAACCGGCCAACTTGGCCTGAATGACGCCGCGGAACAGGCTCTCCTCGCACAGCCCGGCCAAAAGCGAGATCACAGCAAGTTGGAGCAGAGACCACGGGCCGAAGATCGGTCGAACGACGCCTTCGAGAAACCCGCGAATCTCGGCCAGGGATTTTCTTTGCGACCGTAGCGTCCACCAAAACAGGACGAAAAGCGGGACGGCTGCCGCGATGCCAACGACAACGTCTCTAGGTGTCCAGTGAAAGTTGGCGGAAAGCGGCTGATCCAACAGCCAACCCAGCAGCGCGGCGGCTCCAAGCAGCGCCAGTTCGAGTGCGCAGGCCAGCAGAAACCAGCGGCGCGAGTTTTGCGTTTTCAGCTAACGGGCGTGTTTTGTTCCGGGCGGCTATTCTGGAAATGCGTTTGGTGTCCACCCTTTAGGGTGCGGCGAACGTCTGGACACGCTGAAGCGTGGACACCAAACAGCCTGGCATCCCCCGAAGGCCTTCAGGGGACTGCCGGGAGAACGGAAGTTCATGGCGGCTCCTCAGAAAATGTGGCTTTCGCCGGCGCGCAGCAGATGGAGTTTTTTGCCGGCGGCGCGAAACTTTTTGATGGCGGCGTCGTGGTCAATCTTGATGGCCGGGACGGTGTCGTAGTGGATGCCCAAGACCTGCTCGCACCTGACGAACTCGGCGGCCTTGACAGTGTCTTCGATGCCCATGGTGAAGGTGTCGCCAAGGCACAGCGCGGCAAACTTGAGCCGGGTGGATTCGCCGATGAGTTTCATGTCCATGGTCAGGGCGGTGTCGCCCGAGAAATAGAAGTTGCCTTCGGGCGTTTCCACGACGAAGCCGCCGGGATTCCCGCCATAGGTGCCGTCGGGCAGGCTGCTGGAATGAACGGCGTTGACAAACTTCACGCGGCCAAAGTCGAAGCGGGCCGTGCCGCCGAGGTTCATGGGGCAAATCTTTTTGACGCCTTGGGCGCTCAACCATTGCGTGATCTCAAAATTTGAAATCGCGGTGGCGCCAGTTCGCCTGGCGATGGCGACAGCGTCCGCAATGTGATCCATGTGACCGTGGGAAATCAGGATGTAGTCGGCAGGGACGGCGGTGGCAGCGATGGTCTTGGCGAGTTCGTTGGCGCTAATGAACGGGTCAAACAGCAGCGTGCGGTTCGCCACTTCCACCGAGATGCAGGCATGTCCGTAGCAGGTGACTTTCATGGCTTGCGCGATTGGCCGCGACGATGTTCCACGATGCGCGGACACAGATCGGTCGTCGAACCAATGTAGTGTCGTCCAGACGCGCCACCCAGCATGTAAATCCGAACCAAGTGTGTTTTTCGAAAGTGGTGGGTTGGCCGGGACTCGAACCCGGGACCAACCCCGAAAGCCTTCGGGGCTGTTTCCTACCGAAACAGTGCGCCAGCCCGATGCTGCAGCAGCTCCAGCGCAAGCCGTGGATTCTTTTTGTGTTTCATTTCCCGTTCCAAAGCCCGCGCTTCCTTTAACGTCTCCAACTCTAGGCTGGCTACAACCTCCACACGGCTGCCCAGTCGCCGCGTCGTGTGCGTGTGACCGCGCGCGTGTTCCGCAAGGCGCCGACCCAGATCGGTCGTAGAGCCGATGTAATGCCGCCCGGTAGCGCCACGCAGTATATAGACCCATGCCACTTTTCCAGATTTCGAAATGGTGCTGGTGGGTTGGCCGGGACTCGAACCCGGGACCAACGGCTTAAAAGGCCGCTGCTCTACCGAACTGAGCTACCAACCCACAAAGCGCAATCTGCCGCCCCGCGACCGGGACCCGAACCCGCCACCAACCCCGAAGGCTTTCGGGGCTGCTCTACCGAACTGAGCTACCAACCCCACACGGCGCGGGATTGACACAACGCGGGCGATGTCGCCGCATCAAACGCGCCGCGCAACTTAACCGACACCCTCGCCAATCGCAAGGTTTTCCGGGCGGCGCAACTTGACACTGCCACCGATGTGGGGCAGGCCTCCGGCCTGCCAGTGAAGGCATCGTCCGGATGTCCCGCAGGTGCGGGATGACCCGCCATGAAACCCGAGGTTTCGCCACTGGCAGACCGGAGGTCTGCCCCACCTGTTAGCCGACGCCCTGACGGAATCCCGCAGTTGCGGGACGGGCTCGTGGAACTCGCCCCTTCGAATTGACCGGATTTCTCTGGCAGACGGCAGGCATTGTGCAAGGCCACTGGCGACTCCAACGCTCAGGGCACAATGACGCGGAGCCTTTGGCGCTGGACGCTGAAGGTGGCCGGCAGATGACCCGCCCATTCGCCATCCACCTCGAAGGGCGTCGGAGCGGAACTGCTAAGGGTCACGAACTCTGACTGAAGCCGGCGCACGGCGCGGGCCGGCAGTTTTTGTGTCGCAAGCAGCACCGGCCCGCATAAAAAAAGCGTCGCCCAGTTCGCTTTCGGGAAAACGCAAACTTCCAGCAGCCCGTCGCGCAGGCTGGCGTCAGGGAAAACGTGGAACCTGCCGCCGTAGAAACGCCCGTTGCCGATCAACACCAGTTCCCCTTCAAGCGAAGTCGTAGCCGTTGTCACGGTGATTTTTGCGGGCGTTTTTCGCAGCGCGTTCATCCCGGCGAGAACGTAGGCGAACGGGCCGATTAATTTTTTCGTGCTCCAGTCAACGAGTTCGATGGCGCGGGCGTCGAGGCCGGCACCGGCCATCTGCGCGAAATAGCGGGTTTGTTTGCCTTGCCGGCCGGCAAACTCGACGCTGGCAACGTCAATTCGCGCCTCACGTCCGCGCCGGATCGCCTCCCAGGCCCTTGAAGCGCCCAAGGGGATGCCGAGTTCGCGCGCGAAGACGTTGACGGTTCCCAGCGGCAGGATGCCGAGACGCGTCTTGTCCCAACCGCCGGGTTCCTGGCTGATTCCGTTCAGCACCTCGTTGAGCGTGCCGTCGCCGCCGGCCGCGACGACCACGTCGAAGCCCTCGCGCACGGCTTGGGCGGCGAGCGCGGCGGCGGAGTCGGGCGCGGAGGTTTGCTTCAACGTGCTTTCGCGCGCAATCAAATCCAGGTGCCGCCGGAAGCGCCCCGCCTTTTCGCCTTTGGCGACGGGGTTGAATATGACGCAAATCCGCACGGGACAATTTGTCGGGAATCAAGCGGGGCGAGTCGAGCAGAAAGCGCGTGCGGTGCCGGGTTAGGCGCATCCGTAGCACTGCTGCGGTGCCTGCGTTTGGAGTCCCGGCTTTAGCCGGTTTGTTGCGCTCTGCCGCCTAACCCGGGAATTTCACACGCGCCTCGAATGGCCCACGGCGTGTAGCCGCAACCTTTAGGTTGCGATTCTTGGACAGACGTTGCGCTGGCCCGGCCTGCCTGCCGGCAGACAGGCGCGAACTGAAGTTCGCGGCTACAGCGTGTGAAATTTCACGGCTAAAGGCGGAGCTCCCAGCGGAAGTTCACGGCGGCGAGGAGTACAGACCCGTTTTTAACCTGCAAATATCACAAACTTCGTAGCCGCCGACGTAAGGAGGCGGAGGCGCAATTGACCCGCAACGGTACGCCTCCTTACGTCGGCGCCTACAGTCTGTCAGCGATCCAATCGGCGTGTGAAGTATTCGGGTTAACGGGTTATGCAGTCTTGAGCCGCACCCGGGAAGCCGTTGAAACGGCTGTATTCCGCTCGCCCGGGCCTGCACCCGGCTCAAGCCGGTGTTAATGAGACCGACTCACCAAGGCACGCGAAGTTTGTGATATGTCCATGTTATTGAGTTCCGCATAAATAATGGATATGAGTTTACTCATTCCAAATCAATCCCTGTTTAGCGGCTTGCGCCAGACAAGCGCCCAGCAAGCTCTGCGATTGTTTGATATCGCAGAGCGCGTTCA
>Ga0315289_10006323_pt1 | contig 17419 bp, 27 predicted proteins | sample YL17G11_40_MG_FD_203452 | JGI IMG/M metagenome (GOLD analysis project Ga0315289, IMG submission 203452) | Sediment microbial communities from Yellowstone Lake, YNP, Wyoming, USA - YL17G11_40 | ecosystem: Environmental > Aquatic > Freshwater > Lake > Sediment | place: USA: Wyoming | collected... | reverse complement strand
TGCTGGAGCTTCTTCAGAGCCCGACCGTTGCGAGTAAGGAGTGGGTCTTTCATCAGTATGATTCGATGGTTCGGACGAATACCGTGTCGCCAAACTACGACGCAGCACTCGTGCGCATCAAGGGGACCAAAAGAGCTCTGGCTGTTAAGACAGACTGCAACGCCCGCTATGTGTATCTCAACCCGCGTAGGGGCGGACAAATCGCAGTAGCTGAAGCCGCCAGGAACATTGTCTGCACAGGTGCGACGCCGCTTGGTATCACGAATTGCTTGAACTTTGGAAACCCTTACGATCCCGAGATCTTCTGGCAGTTCAAGGAGTCCGTTCTGGGAATAGGGGAGGCCTGCAGAGCTCTCGATACGCCTGTGACCGGAGGGAATGTCAGCTTCTACAACGAGAGTCCCGATGGAGCCGTGCATCCGACGCCCGTTATCGGCATGCTAGGCCTGCTTGAGGATATTGCGCTGGCGACGCCTTCTTTTTTCCAGAACCCCGGCGATGCGATCATCCTGCTTGGTGAAAACAAGCCTGAGGTCGGTGGATCCGAGTATGCATACCGACAGATGGGCGAGGTATTGGGTGATGCACCTTCGCTTGATCTTCTGGCAGAGAAGAGACTTCAAGCTCTTTGCCTCAAGCTCATTCAAGATCGACTTGTTTGCTCTGCGCACGACTGCGCCGAAGGCGGCCTCGCCGTTGCCCTGATCGAGGCCTGTTTCACCCCCCAGCGTACGCTTGGTGCTCGCATCACAGGCCTTGACCTGACGAAACACAGGCCTGATTTCCTGCTCTTCGGGGAGACTCAGTCCAGAATGGTCATCTCATCGCCCAAACCCGCTGCCCAAAGAGTTTTGCACGAGGCGTCTCATTCCCACGTTCCCGCCGCCCTCATCGGCGCCGTTCTCGAAAATTCTCAACTCCAACTCGATCCCTACTTGGCCATTGACACCAGTCTTGGACGAACCCTTTACGAGCGCGCCATAACGGTCGCCATGGGAGAGGTAGAGGCGACCAGAGTGTAGCGGTTTTGGCCGTTTTGCGTTGTAGTCGCAACTTTACATAATACACATTATCAGACAAAAGCGCAGAAGACGGCGATCACAACACTCGACCAACAAGCAAGCTACCTTGAAGGATGACGATGACTGGTACCGCAGGAACAGGACGGCATGCCGTCACCCTTTCGGCCAACTGCAACCTCCCCCGATACAACGTCCCGCGCCGTAGAGCTGCTTGAGGAACTCAGCCAGGACCATAGCTGGATAGAGCTGCTCTCCTGCCTCAATTGCCTCGACTCAAACCACTGGAAGCTCGCGCGCCGGTACAGGCTCAACATCCACGTCACTCATTCACTTGAACATCTCTGTTGCGAACGACGGCTCATGGTGAAGGCTGAGATCGAGGAATTCCTACGGAGGAAAATCTACCAGGCTGGCCAGGGACGTGCAGGCGTGACGAAGCTCACAAAAAACCGGTTGGCGTTTCACTTATGGAATCAGGATCGACCTGCCAGGCAGACGTGACAACCGTCACTTGTGCGGCCGTATCAATGGCGAGCGAAGATCCGCGGCCAACGTCTCCGGCTTTTCTTGCGGATGTGCTTGAGCCAACGCTTTCGACGAGCTGAGTGAGGAGGGCCGATCCTGCCCCACTTCCTTCGAGGGTACGGGCCACCATCGAGATAGCCGCGCCGTTTCCGCTTCATATCATACTCCGGTTTTGTTCTTGAGCATGAGCTGGTAGAGAAGACTCTTGACGCTCTGGAGTTCCTTCTCCACCGCATGCAAACGGTAGAGATTGAGCACGATGAACGACGGGACGATGACGTAGGTGTACGCGTCCGCAGCGACGGAGATGATCTGAGAGAGAGTCATTCTAATTCCGTCGAATCCAGAGACCGACCCGAACTTTCCCGCTCCACTTCGCCGTGTATGTGCTGACCCCTCCCATCACCGTCAGAAGACCGTATAGGTCCGTCGTTTTGGCGACGAATGGAATTGAGCATGAGACATGAGCGCGAGCAAAGAGGATGTCTCGTTTAATGACGTTGATCGTGTCCGTCCTGGCTATCTCGTAATGGCGTTTCGTCCAGGTCTCAGCGTACGGCAAAGCGTTGTACTGCGGCGAGAGCGATGTCGTGTCAGGGAAAAGGAGGAGCTGCATTTGCACGGTCGAGGAGGTGTCCAACCAAATCGAGTAGGCTTCGATGTAGCCAGAATAACGTGGGTACTTCACGACGTTAAGGAACTTGAGATATTGAGCAGTTGCAAAATCCTCTCCAACACTAAAAACGTCATTCCCGTCGAAGGCCGTGTTGTTAGCGGCTCGCGTGAATTCTGCCTCGACATAGACGATCTTGCCCAGTTTGTCAACGGGCTGGTACTGAGCGAAGAGGAGAAGAGGAACGAAAAGCAGAACGAGAAGGACTGAACGCCGGAGTTTCATAGACACCTCCTTTAAGGAGTTAGAAATTCCTCGTACAAGAGAAAGCCGTACGAAGTGCTATCCCCCACGTCACGGTTTACGACATCAACGTAGAGACGCCAGGCGGCAGGAAGTTCGAGATCTCCCAGGCCTGTTGTATTGTATTTGGTGTCGGGAGACCCGGGAAGGAGTGTAGTGCCGGAATTAACGCCTCTGATGAAATTATAGTTCATCTCTTGTTGAGATGCAACAATGTCGTGCGCAAAAATCTCTGCCTGTGACCCACCAGAACTGTTCTGCACACGCACATAGGCCACGCGGTCTGCTACAACTGCGGAAGCCTGGAACTGGAAGGAAATCGACAACGGTCTAATCAATCTCTTCGCAGGAACGATGAACGTGAAAGGTAGCTCCCAGCCTATGTTGGCTACTTTGAACGCACCGGAACCTGAGAGAGAATCCTGGAGATAGATCGGCGGGTAGCTGAGGCCCTGAGTGTTGGTAATGTAGCCGCGCAGAAACGTCGTGAGATGCTTTCCATCCTTCGACTTGAGCTTCACCCTCACGTAAGTCTCCCCTCTCATCTGCGCGGCGTTGCACGTGACGGAGATGGCAAAGAGGAAACACTCCGGGAGGTTCGCGCTGACGTTGAAGGAGATCCCATCGCCAGGGGGAACAGTACTCGAGACGGCATCGAGGTGGATGGTCCCCTTCTCAAGCTCGATCAAGCGATACGTCACCGTCACGATTTCGTTGGCTAGCGAAGAGGCCAGCTCGCAATATAGTGTAGCCCCCGGCTGGACGTAACTCTCAACGGGGGGCTGCAAACAACGATTGAGCTGGATCATGCCTTCTGCATCGGGATGTACAACGTCGTGACGACTGGGTCCACGCCGTTCTCGTCCGTGATGGCGTTGATGAACACCTTCCCAGGGTCCGATCCGGGAAACTTCGGGATCAGATCGTAGTTGAACGCACGCGATGCGGTGATGAACCACGCGCTCGTCAGCTCCGGCTGAGCTGGATGACCAGGACCGCCCCATCGGTACTTGAGGGTGAGCTGCCCCGAATACGCGACAGCCAGGATGAGATCATCGACGAGGTAGCCAACGATGGCGTAGTCATATTTCGGGTCGAAGGGGTCGGCCTCGGAATTGATCGCCTCCGGCGTTCCCCATGCGCCCGTCGTGGGCGTTACGATGGTGTTCGGGACTGCCAGGATCGTGTCGTTGATCCTCTTCTCCGCGACGTAGTCCGGGCTGACATAGTCAGGCTGCTGCTCCGGGTTCGGGTAGATGATGGGCGCGATGCCCATTTCAAGGTCGCCTGATATGGCGGAGCCTGTCATCTTCGCGACGATCTCCTGACGCCCGACGAGACTCACCAGGGAGAGCGAGCTGAGCGGCAATAACGGACGCGGGTTGGCAGCAGTGCCTCGCAGCTCCGTACCGACGCCGTTGTCACGAAAGCCAATCGACGAAAGCCGGAGCTTCCCTTTGGTCTGCCACTTCCCCCAGGGCGGAAGCATGAACGCCTTCGCCAAACCTGATTGACCTCGAACGACGAGAGTGACCTCCGAGTCCGCGAGAGTGACGAGCTGCTCAGTTGTGCTTGGTGCAGTGGCAAAGAATGCGACGAGTTCAGCAATGGCTTTCATGGTTTGCGTCCCTTTCTTGTTGATTTCTCCGCCGCCTTCTCCGGCTCCTTCTCCAGCTCCTCCCGTTGCTGCTCAATCCATGCTTCGGCGCGCTTTTTAGCACCTTCGCCGCGAAACCTGTTCTTGCGGACCGTCTCCGAGTGGATCGCCTGCCCGGTCTTGAGACCGACACGGCAGAGGTAATCCTCATAATCGCTCTGCGTGTTGATCATGGGACCTTTCCCCTTCAGCTCCGAGAAAAATTCTTTTTGCTCCATAGGAACCTCATGCGATTAGTGGCTGGATGACTGAAAGATACTCCTTCACAAGATTGAGATGGGGACGCCCGCCTTCGAGATTGCCCTGGCCGGCGTTGTACGCCATGACTGCCTTGTCGTAATCGTTGTACGAATGATAGAGGAGATCGAAGAACCAGATGCCGACCTGGAGATTTTTGTACGGTATTTTCATGTCGGCGATGGTGTACGATTTGTGGTTGAGCCGGTTGTAATCTGCCAGGAGTGGCGGCGTGATCTGCATAAGACCATACGCCGGGTCCTTCGGGTTCACCTTGTCGGCTATGCCATTGGACTCCTGCGCGATCATTGCCAACACCCATGCCGTGTACGCGGCCTCAGCTCGAAAGATGCTGACATTCAGCACAATCGTATACTGGACGACCTCCTTCCAGGTTGCCACGACCTCCTTCGCGATCTGCCGGCGCACCTCGGAGATGATCGGCGGCCACATGAGGACGACCAGGAGAATGAGGACGATGACAAGTACCGGCCAGTATTTTTTCATGCCTTCTTCCGCTTCTTGAGTGAGGGCTGAACGTAGAGAACATAGACGAGGATCACCGCGATGATGACGGCCCCATAAACTGCGACAGTGAGCAAGGGTGACACTCTCTCGATCCGGTCAACCAGGAGAGCCAACGCGGCGAATACTCCGATTGCCAGGAGCGCGTTGATTTGCAAAGGGCTGAGCTTCGCCTCTGTCACGCTGATGTTTGCTTTTGCGTTCGTGATTTCGGTATAGACCTTCGAGCCACCATTCCACGACTTGACATCGGTGACGCTGACAGTCCAGTCCGTCAGGGGAATCTTCACGCTCCAACCTATGCCCGACTTCGGGAACGGTACGATGAAGTACCAGATGTAGGTCCCCGGCCTGTCGATTGTCTCGGCTCCGCCTTCGCTTCGACTCCAAATTTTCCATGCGATTGAAGGGAACATCTCAGCTCCACAAGTAGAGTGCGATCATAAGAACGACGAGGACTGCGAAGACGATCAACGGATCGACCTTGCCGGCCCCCGGGACGGGAACCTCAGCAGCAGCTCCCAACGTCAAAGCCGGCGTTACTCGAGCCGGGGGAGCAGGCGTCACGGGTCCGACCAGGTCGATGAATTGCTGCGTCCCGATGACGCCTGTCGTGACTAGATGATCCGTCGGCTCTATCACAGGCGTCGGAGCTGGTCCCTTTCCAACCGTGACGGGTCCTCCCACCGCGACCAGTCCGCAGCATGGCGGCGCTGCGAGCGCCTCGCGTTCCGCTGCCCGACGTGCTGCTTCGTCTGCGGCTGCTTTCTCGACGGCGCTTTGTTCGGCTCTGCGCCGTGCATCATCCTCGATTGCCCTCTGACGACGAGCTGCGTCCAGGTCGATCTGATTCTCAATGCCCGCGATCCGGTCTATCATCATCTGCGGAAACTGCCTGTTTGTTGCGACGAGGTAGCGGACCGAATTGATCGCTGATCCGTACGCGTCGTCTCGGACGATGGGCGACGTCTGATCCTGGAAGCTTGAATAGTAATCGTATGCGCGGACATCCACGTCAGTCATCGTCACGGCTCCGGGATATCGCGGACTCACCAGCTCAAGGAAAAGTTTCGTGCCATCATCCCGCACTGACCACTTCCAGTCAGAGGGCGGCGGCATCGCGTTTTTGAGCATCTGCTCAACCTGGCTGATCGCTTGAGCTGCCGTCGTATCGGGATAGGTTGAGAAGAATCCTCTGCCGGCTGCCGTGATTTGTTCGACCTGAGCCATCTTCGTTCACTTCCGAAAAACTATCACACCTGTCATGATGATGAGTATGACCGCGCCCGCGATGAGAACGTACGTCGTGATGTCTTTCCCTAGCTGGTCGGTCGTTGCTGCTGCTCCGGATCCTATCGGCGGCGGCGTCGTTGTGGCCGGCGTGGGAGCTGCCGGCGTTGTGGTCGCGGGGGTCTGCGTGGTCCCGAACCAGTACGCAACATACGCCCCCTCAAGGTGCGTTTTCAAATAGCCCGCGATCCAGTCCTGACGATCTGCCGGCGAGCTGGTGAGAATCCACATGAGGAGAAGCCACATGCAGCCCTGCACTTTGTCGTACGAGCTTTTCGAGTAGAGGTTGTGTATGTCGTCCTTCAGCTCGTCCGCGATCCGCTTCGCCTCGCCTCCGCCCCACCATTCGGACCCGGTCGTCCTCAGATAGTTTTCAACGAACGGGATGTATGCCGGAGCGCGCCGGTCGAAGTCGGCAGCAGTCAACGCCGCTTGAACCCCTTTCGCGAGCTGGTGCGAAATAGCGTCGGCTTGCGGCTTCGCGTCGGCCCACTCGACTTTTTTCGTCTTGCCTTTGAACAGCGACCCGGCTTGTTCGATGAGTCCGCCGATAGTTGCACCGAGTTCGGTCCCCACGCCGGGAAGCAATACGGTCCCTGCGCCAGCTCCGAGGATAGCGCCGACGCCCCCGGCTCCCGCGCTGCCGGCCATAGTCCCGTCGGCCCGAACGTCAATGGGACCGACGAAAGGAAGATCGACGGTATACTGTGCCATCTGCGTTCAGACGCTGAGACGCCCGATGAACTTGTCCGTGAGCTGAGTGACGATCGTACGATCGACAAACTCCGCTATGAGGACCGCAAAGAACAGAACGATGAAGAGCGTGACCATCTTCTTCGTTTCTGTGGTTGGAGAGTCTGACATGTTAGTCCCCTCAATAGGTTTTTGTTAGAGATGCATGTGGTTCAAGGTGAGCGATTGCATCGAGATCGAATCCTCGCTGTTTGAGTGCCGAGAGGTCGATCCCTTCTGCCTGTTTGAACGTGATGACACAATTAGCCTGTGACGAAAGGAGCCGGGAGACTTCGGGCAAGCGTCGACTAACGGCGACGAGGGCGATGTTGCGATGCGCTCCGTACTTGACAATCTTTTTGAGCGACTCGTCGATCCATGAAGGACTGCACAAGGTATCAACTTCCTCACAAAGCAGAGTGCAGTCGCGCAGCTCCCAGACAAAGGCCAGGGCTGCCGAGACCTCGTCATCGTCAGAAAATCTGAGGATGTGCCGGAAGTTCTCATCTCTCCATGTCTCCTGGTAGTAGAGCCACTCATTTAGCGACTCAAAGATCAGCCCGCGTGTGTACTCGAGGTTCTGATGATCGAAGACTATCAGGCAGTTCTCCCTGTCCGTCATCGCCTTCGCGAGTGTGGTCTTCCCGCTGGTCTGGATTCCGAGAATCAACGTGATGCGATGCTGGAGCATGTGGCGTCTCCAAAAGTATCTTGACCGTTGCCCCTACGAGCACGAACTCAGGGAGTAATTCGATGATCCAATCCGGCGCACTCGCGGCCCGGACATTCGCCCAGTCATCCACAAACTCGACGAGTCTCGCCTTCTTGACCGGGTCGAACTTCTGACGATGCAACCGGGTGCATGCGAGCCATTCGATGCCCGCCGCGTAGAGATTGCCGATCCCTTCAAGATGAAACTGTTCGAGCAGTTGCTTGAGGAACTGATCGCGTTTCTCTTCGGGCGAGGGTATCGGTTCAGGGGGTTCTTTTGGTGGGCGTTGTGGTTCGCGCTGCGCTTTGCGTGTGCGTGCACGTTGAGCGCGCTGTTGGGCGAGCTTGCGGCGAGCTGCTTCGGCTGCCTTCTTACCAGAAGATGAATCGGGAGCGCCTGGGAGCTGCGGGGGCTGCGGCTGGGCCGGGGGCTGCTTCAAGAGACGCGCCTCGATCTCCGCTTTCAGTCTCGCTGCCTCCTGCTCCTCCGGCGTCGTCGTCTCCGGTATCGGTTGCTCCGGCGTCGGCTGGTCCTTCTGGGGTCCTGCCATCGTCATGCTTGAAATACGACTCGACGCTCGGCTGTCCATCGTTGCCCGAAACGCGAATCAATCGGATGCGTATACCAGCAGGCAAGGGACGCAACAGGACCGCTTCGACTATGTTGTCATCATCGGGCCATTCGCCCTGTACATACGCATTGGTAGCGTACTTCGTGGCCATAGCTGGAGGGAACGATAGCGAATTGCGGGGAATGTGTCAAACAAAGACGCCCGCGCACTCGTCACATGTCTCGTCGAACAGGCCTCAGAAAAAATTCGACGACTTGAGCCGGCAGCGAACGCAGCTCAGGATATTCCTTGACGAGCGCGCGGGTGATGAGTTCGTTGATCGGTTTGTTATGGCTGTCCTTCATTTTCTCCAGAGCTTGCAGCAAAGCGACCGGGAGGTTGTACGTGTAGCGAGTCATCAGGCAGCGATTCATGGCAGCAGCTCCTTCAACAACGAGAAGATATGCATGAGCTTCACGTGGCGCAGACCTTCCCGCAGGGAGCTTGCACACATCGGGCAGGTGTCCGAATGACGGAGCACGTCGCCCAGGACAATTCGATCAGCGAGGATGCCGCCGTACAGGAGCGACTTCGCATACGGGCAGAGCTGAGAGATGTCGATATTGAGCTGCTCGATCAGTCCTTGAGTTTTTGGATCTCGTGGCTTTGCCATCATTCGTTTCTCCGATGTATAGAAGGCCCTGAGTTGAGACCTTGAGAGTGACATCGCTTCACGCCTCGACGACAACGTACCGACGCGTACAGTGCAGCGCGTTCATGTGCCGCGCGACACCCTTCGCCCGCGCCTTGACGGGCTTGAGTGACTTGCGGACCACGCGCCCGGTTTTTTTGTTGATAACTTTCCAGCGTCGCGCCATGATCAGTTCGCTCCCACGTCCTCTGACGTGAGCTTGTTGTCGCGAGCTGCAACACCCGTGAGAAAGCCACCGACAGCCACACAGATTCCCCCCACCATCTTGAGCAGCGGGTCCTCGATGACCAGCAGAAAGCCACCGGCAGCCAGGATGCAGCCGCCTAGCGTCGTACGCCATGAGCGTTTAGCTTTCATGGTTTCCTCCTTTTTTTTGTTGTTGGATGGAAGCAGATATTCCGCGAAGGCCGGAACTCGACCTTCTTCGGCAAACCTGACTCAGAATAGAAGCAGACGATGGGCTTGTCGCAATGTGAGCAATGGATCGAGACGAAGCCGTCACGCCACACGCGAACGGCGACGGCGGAAGATTGATGACAGCGCGCGTGTACTTCGTGATACTCACACTTGCATGCACCGTCGAAAACCTTCTCGATCAGATGCGCCCTGCACAGCGTCAATGGACCTAGTTTGTCGGATGACATATACACCCTCCCTTCGCTCAAAAAAGTATCTACGTCCAGTAGTCTCAACATTGCAGCTCGTCGATTGCTGCCAGGATCGCCGTCCGATCCAGTGGCGACATAGTCCGCAGCCGAGTGAGCCAGCGTCCTTTCTTTCGTTTGATCCGTTCACGGTCCCGGAAGTTCTCACCGAGAAACCTCGTGTCGTGGTAGCGCGAAGGCTGCTCGAAGTTCTTCCAGAGACACTCAAGGACTCGCTTGCCTCGATGGGTGACGCTCGGGATCTCCTCGCATGCCCATGACGATAGTACCCGGGCGTACAGCTCCGACGCATAGCCGGAGATCATGACCGGGCCGGGCCATTGCCGCAGCAGATTGAGGAGCTGCTGATGCTGCTCAACTGATGAAAACTCATGGCGATAGTAGTCGCGCTTGTAGGAGCGAGTCTCCATGAGGTACGGCGGATCGGCATACAAGAGCCAGTCGGCCGCCATCGGCATGAGTGCAGGTATGAGCTCAAGCGCGTCTCTCTTGACTCCGAGAAAATTCGGGACAACCTCGGAGCAGAGAAGGAAGCCAGGGACGTCAGCATCGACATCAACGCCGATGCTGCAGGTGAGAGCTGGCAACTTGTGAAGCATGACCCATCCAGTACCGAGGAACGGTTCGACATAGACCTGGTGGAAGGGCATGGCAGAGACGATCCGCTTCCAGACACCCTCTGCCCCCTTGCGCCCGAAGAATCGATCGTGCACCGTCGCCGGGACCGATGGGGACCCCAGCACCAGCTCCGACGATGTCTCTGGAAGATCGAGGGCTGCGCGGATCTCGTCACGGCATTTTTGAGGTTGGAGGATCATCAGTTAGCTCGTGTCGAAGACATTCCCGCCCGGTTTGGGAAGGTGGTTTTTTTTGCGGACCTGTTCTTCGAGATACTCGGACTCCAGGGCGAGGCCCAGGAAAACGAACTCGCTGCCGCATGTGGGACAAAGGTATCGCTCCGGCTCCATGTGTGGGATTCGACCGTACCAACGGATCGGGCCTTGCCACACCGAGTACCCGGGGAACGCCCGGCTCGCGTATTCACACATATGCCAGATTTGCCCCTTGATGTTGCTGTGCTCGTGGTAGATGACGCTCTCATCCCACTGGACCAGCTTTGCCCAGAGCCGGCGAAGGACAATGAGCTTCGCCTTCGGCATGTGGGGCCAATAGCCGGGCCGCATGAGCCAGACCAGGTTGACGTGAGGGTGAAATAGCTTGGGCTGCTTCTCGCTGATCGGGTGGGATGCCTCGAAGCCGAACTCGAAGCCGTAGTGAGCTTTCATGATCGCGATGAGCTGCTTCACCACTGCGCGCCACTGATACCGCGTGAGAAAGTGCTGGCGGCGTTGCATCGGGACCGTGAACGTCGTGTAACACAGCTTGCGATGTCCTCGGACTTTCTCAAATCTGTCAAAGATTCTCCTGGTGCGTCGGGCCGTGACATGCTCCTTGCAGTCGGGACAGTCCCGGCTCATGCACCCGCGGCGGCAGATCGTGATTTCGTGCTGGCATGACCGGTGATAGTACTTTGCGGTACAAGGAGTTCGCGAGGTTTGCTGTATACTCAAGATAAGAGAGTCAACAGCTTCCTCGTCGGGCCACAGTGCAGTTTGTTGGAGTGGTACAGGGGGGCGATGCCAGCGTTTTCGATACTGATGCCGTGTCAGATGCCGCTTATGCGTCATGGGCCGGGTCCCAAGCCATCTCTGCGACGTGTTGGAGCGCCGGCGTGACGACTAGGAGCTTTTGAATCCTCCGGGCGACGGATTCCGCTAAGATGCTGCTCGCTCCGACATTCTTCGGGTGACGAAGAGAGAGCTGCAAGTTGCCCATGACGATCCAGGCTTCGAGCTTGCTCATTGGAATCATGACCAGCTCGTCTGAGCTGCACAACGCGGCGAACTCTTCCTGAAACTCTCTGAACAGTTGTCGATCAGAGTCCATGCAAGTACTCCTCGTGAAGTTTTCCGGAGATGTCCGGGGCCTTGTCGTCTCCGTTGAGTGGTCTGAGACTATAACCGCGGCATGAGTCGAGCTTGAACATGCCGTCGATGAGCGCCAGGATATTCCACGCGACGCCGTCGCACCTCTGGACCTCGGTCACGGTCTTGTCAGTTGCCCAGCGCGCGGCGATCCTCGTGACCTCACCGAGAAACTCGGCTTTCATGCACATCTCGATCTCTTTGTGGGATGTCGCACTCATGGCGGATTCGGAGAGAGAAAATGCGCGCCGGCTCTCCTGCTAAGAACCGGCGCGATGCAGAGAGTGAGGTCCCCAGAGGATGGGGACGGCGTACAAGATAGGAAATTCCGCGACTGTGTCAAGCAACGCGTCAAATTTGAAGCGTTGCACCTGGGATGTCTGAGGGCTTGACAATGATGAAATCTTGCGTATATTGGGGCCAGAGTGAGAGGAGAGTGAAGCGATGAGACGAACCAAGATCAACGAAGCCGATGTGATTAGCATGCCGTTGAAGGTTCTAACGGATCAACGGTTGAAGCCTACCGACAAGCTGCTCATCTCCATCATCCCGTATCTTCCATCCGATCGTACCGACACGCGCACAGTAGGAGCGCGAACCCTTGCGCCCTTGCTCTCTGTGACTGGGTACGCGGTTGCGAGGTCGATTGAACGTCTGGACAAGGCGGGCTACATCGAGATCAAGGAGAGACGACAGGGAAACGGCGGAGGGTTCAGAGTGTTGTTGAAGCGGACGGGACTTGTCGGCCTGATGGTCGCCACACTGGGAGCCGGCTCAGCTTTACATAACCTCTTGCGCGCAGACGAGCTGCGTCCACGCGGCAAGGTTACGGAACTACACATTATCAGACAAAACCCCAACAACGTGCCGAGGAACGGCCTCGAGTTAGCTGGTCGGCGTCCCCCAGCCGCCTCGAAGCCCATTGAAAGACTTTCGATCAGGTTTCGTCGCGATCGGAGATTTCAACTTCATTCTTGTTGAGCTCTACTTTGTAAGCTTTGAGCGGCAATGGCGCCGGACCAGTAAGGTTTTCGCCGTCAAGCCCGAAGACACTTTACGTGGCAGTTGCAGACCAGCTCCCCGTTTCCTTGGTTTTGTCGAAAACGGACTGAGCAGCGCGAGTGTGTACATACCGCACTGAGTGCAACCAGTTCGCTGTTGAGTGCGCACACTAGAATGACTTTGTCGGGCCCGTACTGGAACGATCCTGAACGTTCCTTCCTCAAGGCTCCCTGCTGAACCCACGTGGATGGGCCCTTTCGGCTTGAGGTTAGGTGGGCCGAAGTATGTGCCACGGAGCCAAGCATATACGAAAGGTCCAATAATTAAGCCGACCCAACCGCCAACAGCCTGCCTTAGGAACTCCTTTCCGGACCCCTTCTGGTGCGGCATATCTTTAGAGGCTGAATGTTGTCAATGACCTTTGCCTTCGTCGTACATCAACCGATCCAACAAACGTGATCTGCGCAGGCCCAGTCAGCCTAACATTTGTTATCCTGCCAAGCCTGTCATCAAAGTCAACCAACAGCGGAACTCCACTTCGCGGAATTACCCGCACTGGCGGATTTACACGCCAGAGGATATGCGCTGCGATTGCCGCGGCAATTGATCCCGTCCCACATGCTAATGTTTCATTCTCGACGCCACGCTCGAATGTCCGTATTCTCAAGGACTTGTCCCTCTTTAGCTCAACAAAATTCACGTTCGTTCCTCTCGGGGCAAAGAATGAATGATGGCGAAGGCTCCTTCCAATCGTGAACACGTCCAGGTTTTGCAGCTTCGTCCTTCCGCGACCCAATGTCTCAACCGGGACTACAGCATGCGGCGAACCTGTGTCAACGAAGTTCAGCCTCTGTCGCCTTCCCAGGAACCGCACCGCGGCGTTGATCTTCAGATCTTTCGGCTGTTTCATCCAAAGACAGACGGTGTTTCGCTTCACGCGGGCTCTATAGACGTAGCCGAGAGCCTCAAAGGCGTGCTCTGAAGGCGCTATGTGCCTTTTTACCGCATAGAGTGCTATGCATCTCCCTCCATTGCCGCACATGCCGCCGTAGCTCCCATCCGCGTTGTAGTACATCATTCGGTAGTCTGCTTTTCGACTTCTTTCGAGAAGAAGCAATCCATCAGCCCCTATCCCCCACCGTCGGTCACAGAGCAGTCTCGCCACCCGCGCTCGATCCTTGATGCGCCTGGAACGATTGTCAATAACAACGAAATCGTTCCCCGCGCCTGTCATTTTTGTGAATTGAAATCTCATAGTGGGTGTTCAGATAAATAGAAGGACCGCCAGGTTCAGTCCGGCGGTCCAAGGTACAACAAAAACCTGGATTTGCAAAGGCCCGTTCACGTCACTGGGAATCGGCGGCGTATGCGTGATGCTTGATGATCTTGGCGTTCACGAGAAAAATGACGTCCTCCGCGATGTTCGTGGCATGGTCAGCAAGTCGCTCGATATGGCGCGACACGATCATCATGTGCGAAGCCGGCTCGATATTGTCCCGCGACTCCTTCATTTTCTTGATCATCAAGTTGAAGGTCTCGCGGTCAAAGCTGTCGATCGCGTCGTCAGAGATCAAGATCTGCTTCGCCAGCTCCGGGTCATTGTTGACGAAAGAATCGATCGAATGCTTCACCATCTCACGGGCGGCGGTTGCCATCTCGCGTAACGGGGTTTTCTTCACGAAGTCGGAGTACGGCAGCAAGGGCTCAACGCGCTCAGCCAAGTTGACAGCAATGTCTCCGATTCGCTCGAGCTCATTATTGATCTTGAGCGCTGCCATAAGCAATCGCAAATCGATGGCGACCGGCTGCGCTAACGCAAAGACTCGCATGCAATGCTGATCGATGGCGTTGTCAAATTCATCGACTTTCTTATCCCGTTCAATGACCAGCCGCGCAAGCGCGACATCTGACTCGGTCATCGCTTTCACGGCGAAGTCGATCTGCTCCTCAACCAGACTACCCATGCGGATCAACATTGTTCGAAGTTGATCCAGTTCTAGCTCAAAATGTCTCGGCATATCTTCTGCGGCTCACTCTCTTCAGCGATTAAGCTTATATTAGACAATAGACTCCCACAAATCAAGCCTCTCTGGCAGAATCACCCAAATCGACCAGTAACATAATCTTCCGTCTGTTTCTCTTTTGGGGACGTGAAAATAGTCTTGGTTTCATTAAACTCGATAATCTTCCCGAGATAGAAAAAGGCTGTGTAATCGCTCACCCGTGCGGCCTGCTGCATGTTATGCGTGACGATGACAATCGTGAAATTTGACTTGAGCTCATAGATCAACTCCTCGATCTTCGCCGTCGCAATCGGATCGAGTGCACTCGCGGGCTCGTCCATCAGGAGCACCTCGGGATTGACAGCCAGCGCTCGAGCGATGCAAAGACGCTGTTGCTGTCCTCCTGAGAGTGCCAGCCCGCTCTTCTTGAGATCATCCTTCACCTCATCCCAGAGGGCTGCACGCTTCAAACTGCTCTCCACAACCTCATCCAGTCTCTTCGTATCGTGCATACCGTTGATCCGAGGTCCGTACGCGACATTGTCATAGATAGATTTCGGAAACGGGTTCGATCTCTGAAAAATCATGCCTACTTTCTTTCGGAGCTCAACCACGTCAACATCCTCTCGGTAGACGTTGATATTGTCTACAAGAACCTCTCCGCTTGTTCGGGCGTCTTCAATGAGGTCGTTCATGCGGTTGAGGGCCCTCAGGAAGGTCGACTTCCCGCAGCCTGACGGTCCGATGAGCGCCGTGACGTGGTTCGGCTTGACATCAAGAGATACGTTGTTGAGAGCGAGTTTGGACCCATACGAGAGGCTGAGATCGTGAGTCCGAATTTTGTATCCGTTTGTGTTCATGGTAAGGATAGCACCTGAGATTAGCGTACTGATTTCGTTCGAATCCTGTACCGCAAGAAGACTGCTGCAAAGTTGAGGGTAAACGTCAACCCAAGGAGCACGAGCGTGGTTGCATACTGAATCCCTCGGGTGGCTTCAACGTCCGGTGACTGTGTCGACATGATGTAGATGTGGTACCCGAGCTCCATGAATTGATCGGACAAGGAGTTTGGCAACCTCGGAAGGAAATACGCCGCGCCGGTGAAGAGAATTGGCGCTACCTCACCCGCTCCTCGACTGACCGCGAGTATTCCACCGGTAAGAATGCCAGTCATTGAGTTCGGAAGCACAACTTTTCGAATGGTTTCCCATTTCGTTGCTCCCAACGCCAGGCTGGCCTCCCGCAAGTCTCTGGGAACGGCCCTGATTGCTTCTTCGACAGAGACAATCACGACCGGCAGTGTCAACAACGCCATCGTGAGGCTGGCCCACAAGATATTGGGCTGCCCCCACTTCAGTTGAACTCCGCCTGTCAAGAGCTGATCCATCCCCGTCCCAACGAACTGAACGAAGAACCCAAGTCCGAACAGACCGAAGACGATAGCCGGGACCCCCGCGAGCGTATTAACAGCAAACCTGATGACGCGCGCAAGAATCGATCTCCGGCTCGCGTATTCGCTCAGGTAGATCGCCGTGATCGTGCCAATGGGCACCCCCGCGATGGACATAATGACGACGAGGAGGAACGTGCCGAAGATGGCCGGATAGATCCCTCCTGCTGTCATGCCCTCTTTCGGTGTGCTCGAAAGGAATTCCCACGAGAGGGTCCCCCATCCTCCAAGCACGATGTCACCGATAATCAGAACAACCATCAAAATGATGACAAACGCGCAGAGCGCCGAGAACGTCGGAACGGAAAAACCGAGCAGTTTGCGTTTGAGCGTCATCAGAGACCTTGGAATCGCTTCATGAGACGTTGGCGAACAACAATCTCAACAATCGCATTGAGCGTGAAGGTGAAGAGAAAGAGAATCGAACCGATGAAGAACAAGACGGAGTAATGAGTGTCGCCAAACACCACCTCAGCCATCTCTGCGCCGATCGACGCGGACATCGTTCGTACGGGCTCGAAAAAGCCTGCGGAAAAAATCGCCGCATTTCCCGTCGCCATGAGAACGATCATCGTCTCACCAAATGCCCGACCGATACCCAGGAGAATTGCCGCGAGGATTCCCGGCGTTGCGGCCGGGAGAACAACGAAGAGCGCCGTCTGCCACTTCGTGGCGCCAAGTGCTAGGCTCGCCTCTGTCATCACCCTGGGTACCCGTGTTAACGAATCCTCAGTTATCGTGTAAATAATGGGGATAACAGCGAGGGAGAGCGCCAAGCCCCCCACGAAAGCGTTCAACCGATACTGAAAGCCGAACGCATTCTGGAGAACCGTCGCCATGGCAATCAAAGCGAAGAACCCGATGACGACTGATGGAAAACCTGCGAGGATTTCAATGGTGGGCTTGAGCACCTCCTTTGACCATTTCGGGGCAAAAGCAGACGTGAACAACGCCGAGAAAATGGCTATGGGTGCAGCAATGAGCACTGCAACGATTGTGACTTTGAAGCTTCCTGTAACCAGCGGGAGCAGTCCATATTTGGGCTTGGAAGAAACCGGCTGCCAGGTCTCGTTCACAAGATTTCGGACTGTTGCGCTTCCCTCCCCCGTCTGTTCGACCGGGGTCTTTTCTTTCTCCCGTGCCAATGCTCCTCGCTGAGCATCGCCAAGTTGTTCTTCTCCGTACGTTTCCTGGTCGGCCGGCTTGGATGCGACAGAAGTGACCTCGCCAGAAAAGAAGAAGAGGGGTGCGGCCTCCCGAAAAACAAAGGCAAAGATGAGCACGATGAAGGCGAATGAAAGGAACGCTATCGCTGTGACGAGTTTTTCCACCAGGAACTCAGTGAGGCGAAATCTTTTTCGCCACCAGAGTTCTCCCGAAGGGCTCGCGCCCACGGAAGGCTTTGACTCGTGCGAGGTCTCCTCCGCCGTTCCGGG
>Ga0315289_10006322_pt1 | contig 17420 bp, 21 predicted proteins | sample YL17G11_40_MG_FD_203452 | JGI IMG/M metagenome (GOLD analysis project Ga0315289, IMG submission 203452) | Sediment microbial communities from Yellowstone Lake, YNP, Wyoming, USA - YL17G11_40 | ecosystem: Environmental > Aquatic > Freshwater > Lake > Sediment | place: USA: Wyoming | collected... | reverse complement strand
AGGTCGCCCGGACCCAGTTTGGCCGCTCAGCCCGAGGCCCGCGCGAGTTCCGTCAATCTTTTTTTCGGTTCCATAATTATCCTTTCGGTGACCTAGTATATCCCAACCCGGGGAAAAAACAAAATATCTGCTTATCATTTATCACGTTGATCGGTTACGCCGCTTCCGCCTTTGGCGGAATCCCGCCAGAGGCGGTGATCGCTTCGTCTCCGGCCAACGTCCGGCGGATTTATTAAGCCCACAACTGAATAACGCAACCGAAACGAGCCGCGCAACCGTTACCGATTGACCGATCCTTTCATGGAGTTTTTTTACCAGCCCAAAAAATGCTATAATGACCCCCGGTCTGGATTTTGGCATCTAAAAATGTAACCCGGGTTACACCCGTGGGTAATCAGGAAGGGAAAAATGAAAAAGGAAAAAGCTGCCAGCCCGAAAATTACAGCCCCGGCCTCAGCCTTTGAATTCCGGGAAATTCCGCTCAACGAGCTTTCCGAAAGCCGGGATTTCGCCTTCCGGAAGGGCCCCTTCTTTTTGGAAGGTCTTCGCGACTCCATCCGGCATGGCGGCGGGCAAAAAATGGAAATAGCGGTCCGCCCGGACAAGGCAGGAAAATTCCAAATTATCTATGGATTTCGCAGGGTTGTGGCACTTCAGAAGGAAGGAAAACCCACGGTCCTGGCCAAGATCTATCCCAAGCTGTCCGATGAGGAGGCCCTGCGCCTCCGCTTCGCCGAGAACACCGGCCGCCAGGATTACACCCCCTACGAAATCGTGATGATCTGCCAGGAGTTGAAGGAACGCTTCAAATATTCCGACGAGGAAATCGGCCGGATGATCGGACGGAACCGGGTCTCGGTCAACCGCTACCTGTCCGTCGCCCGTGTGCCCCGGGTCTTGAAGCGCCTGGAGGACGGCGAGATCGGCTTCAAGGAGGCTTACGAGCTTGCCACCCGGGCGGAGGAGGCCGAGAAGCTCCGGCAAGCCGCCCCGGAAGGAACCAGCGTCCCGAAGGTCCCCCCGAACCTGAAACCGAGGCTCGAGGAGGTGCGCAAAACCCTGAAGGACTCTTTCCCGGGGGTGTCTGTCTCTATCCAGTCCGGGGCCAAGCGTTCCGAGCCCGCCCTGAATATTTTCGGCCTGAACCTGAAGCATCTCAAATCGTTTTTCGAGGCCGGGAAGAGCATTTTTCAGCCGTTCCTGGAGGAATAATTTTTTCTCTTTGGATTAAGAATAAAAATAATCATGAATAGGTCGGAGCTAAGCAAAACCCCCTTTCTTTTCCGAGATTCTTCGCTAAAGGATAATTTGTTTGATTTTTCGGGAGACAATGAAGCTCCCGCGGCGAGACCGCAGGGGATTTTTCTCAAAACGATCCTTAAGTTTTGGTTTGTCATTCCCGCGGAAGCGGGAATCCAGGCGAACAAAAAAACTGGATTCCGCATCAAGTGCGGAATGACAGAAACAAGGTGACCCCGTGGCAAAACCACGGGGAATTGCACGTTAAACAAATGAAGATCGCCGTGAGCGGAAAAGGCGGGGTGGGCAAGACCACGCTCGCCGCCCTCCTCTGCCTGGATCTCTCAAACCGGGGCCTCCAGATCCTGGCGGTGGACGCCGACCCCGTGGCCAGCCTGGGCGCCGCCCTGGGATTCCCCGAACCGGAGAAGATCACGCCGATCTCGGAGATGAAGGACCTGATCGCCGAACGGACCGGGGCCAGGCCCGGATCAATCGGGGGTTATTTCAAGCTCAACCCGCGGGTGGAGGACATCCCGGAGAATTTCTGCCGGGAGCAAAACGGCATCCGCCTGGTGGTGATGGGCACCGTGAAGGCGGGTGGGGCCGGCTGTATCTGCCCGGAGAGCGCCCTCCTCCGCGCCCTGCTGCAGCACCTGATCCTGGAAAGAAACGAGGCCGCGGTCATCGACATGGAAGCCGGGGTGGAACACCTGGGCCGCGCCACCGCCGGCGCGGTAGACCGGATGCTGGTGGTGGTCGAGCCGGGCCAGCGATCCCTGGCCGCCGCCCGAATGATCCGGAAACTGGCCGGGGATATCGGCCTCTCCCGGGTCGGGATCGTGGCCAATAAGGTCCGGAAGGAATCTGACCTCGAGACGATCAAAACCTCCCTCCGGGAATTTGAGCTCCTGGGCTGGCTTCCCCTCGATCCCGCGGTGATCGAAGCCGATCTTTCGGGGCGGCCGACTTCGCTGGATCTCCCCGGCTTTCGAGACCGGGTCGGATCCATCGTGGACAAGCTCGGCAAATAACCTTTATCCTTATTAATAATCATGAAAAGCCGGCGAATCGCGTTTATCCTCTGGGCCTGGCTGGTCCTTCTCTCCGCCTGCGGAGGGAAGGACAAATCACCCCCGGTCACCACCGCCGACCCCCCGGGAGGCTACTACCGCCAATCCCTGGAAATCACCCTCATCGCCAGCGAACCCGCCCTCTTTTATTACTCGGTTGACGTTACTCGGTTGACGGCTCCGACCCCGCCCCGGACGGTCCCGCCACCCGGTCCGGTGAAAGCCCGGTTTCCGGGATAGCCATCATCGCCGACGCGTTCGGGCGGGCCGGCTACGCCGAGGTCTTTACCAACGGAAACGTTCACCTTCATTTTGAGCTTGAAGCCTCCGATCCGGATGGGGATTTCGTCCTGTCCTGGGTGGAGGACCCCGCCGGCCGGCAGTGGCCGCTGGTTCCCACTGGGTCGAACCAATCCTATTATTCCACCCCGATCACCACGGGCGTCCCGGATTCAGGGAACGAGGGCTTGAGCTACCAAGGCGAGACCGCCTTCACTTATTACGCTTCCGATACCACCGACACCGTTTCCCTCGACCGAAGCCTGTACTTCTACCCGGTCTCTCACCTTCCCGTCCAGGATTCCCCCCTGGGCGTCCAGGTCGGCACTACCACCCCCACCCTGTTCTGGCATAATGTGAATACCCTTGACCCGATGGAAACCGATTACCTTTTGGTCCGTATCCTTGACTGGTTCTACTTTGAGGTTTACTCGGCGCTCCTCTCCCCCGGGATGGTCCAGTTTGCCGTCCCCGCCGGCCTCCTCTCCGCCCCCCAGATTTACTGCTGGGAGATCACCGCGGTCCGCACCGGTTACGGGGGCGACCCGGTCGGCCGCGGGACGGGATTCAAGGGGATGAATCCCTGGCCGCTTATTTCCAACAGCAGTTGTTTCCAGGTATCTCCTTAGAAAGGGGGAAATAGAGCAGGTTAATTTATACTTGTCGATCGAGAAAAGCTAAGGTCAAGTTATTTGTCATTCCTTCATTTCATTCAGGACGGCGCCTAAACCCGTTCGCTTCTGTCATCCTGCCTGTCCCGCGTGTCCCGTGCGGAGCGGCGGGATGAGAAGCCGCGGGAAACCCTTCACTTCTTGTCATTCTGAACGAAGTGAAGAATCATAAGTGCTCAGGGTAAACTCCATGAAGGATCTCGAAGTTAAACATCTTAAAGAAGATTCTTCGCTTTTGGCTCAGAATGACATACAATTTTTTGCGAGAGAATGAATATCTACATCAGCGAAAACGCCTTTATGATCCTCACCCTTTCCGCGGTGGAAACCTCGGTCACCCGCGAATGCGCCGGCCTGCTTTTCGGGTACAAAACCCCGGAAAAATACTTCCTGGAGCTGGCCACTCCCTTCCAGCTGGCGAACCGGAAATATGATATGATCTACATCAATCCGATGAGAAAACATAAGCTCTACCGGATGATCGACAATTACCTCAAATATCAGTTCATCGGGGAATACCATTCCCACCCGGAGGGAGTGCCCCGTCCCTCCGAGGACGACATCAAGTATATCTTCCGGGAGGAATACCCGATCGAGATCATCATGAGCATCAAGGAGGACAAGGAATTCAAGCCCTGGACGATCAAAAAAAATACCCTTTCCGGCAGCCTCAACCGCTACTTTATCGAGATGGCGAGTTTCCAGCTGGTCGGGAAAGGGAAAAACAAGAATGTCAAAATCCTGAACATCGAGTGCCCGTATGCCCTGGGCTTCGAGGCCGTGAAAAATCCCCAGGCCCCGAACAAACCGGAGGGAAGAAAATGAAAAATCACTTTGACGCCGTTATTCTCGGAGGCGGGGTCGGCGGGCTTGCCTTGGCCGCCCTCCTCTCTCACCGGGGGATGAAAATCCTCCTGCTCGAGCGGAATAATTTTCTCGGCGGCCGCTGCACCTCCTATGAAAAGGAAGGCTTCGTGGTGGACGCCTTCATTCACATGTTCGGCCGGTGCGAGAAGGGCCCCTACGGCGAGATTATGAAAAAGACCGGGGCCGAGGGCGAGATCCGGTTCTGGCATCCGACCCGGGAAAACCCCTTTGTCCTCCTCAAGAACGGCCGGAAGTATCCCTTCCCGAATCCGGCCTATCAGACCCCGGCGGAGATGGAACAAACCTACCGCCAGGCCTTCGCGGCTACCGAGGCGGACATTCATTCCCTCCGGAGCATGGATGAAACCATCGCGAAAATGAAATACTCCGAGACCTTCGCGCTGGACGACACCCCGATGTCCAGTTTCCTGAAGCGCTTCCCGATGAGCCGCGAGCTAGTGGCCTTCATCAACCAGCAGGTCATCTGCCTGGCCGTCGCCAACCTGAAAGAAGCCAGCGCGGGGGAGCTGATCCGGGTCATGGCCTATTACCAGCGGGAGGCGAACGTGGGTTATCCCCTGGGCGGCTGCAAAGCCATCCCGGAAGGCCTGGCCCGGATCGCCAGGCGGCACGGGGCGGAGCTCCAAACCGGGGTCAAGGTGGAAAGGATCAATGTTGAAAAGGGCCTGGCCACCGGGGTGGAGTTGAAGGACGGCACCGTTATATCGGCGCCCCTGATCATCAGCAACATCGGGGTCAAGGAAACCGTTCTCCGCCTGCTGGATCCGGCCACCATGACCGAGCAATACCGCGACTACGCGGAAAGCCTCTCCTGCGGCAAGCTCGCCGGGATCGGCACCATCGCCATCCACCTGGCCCTGGATAAACCGGTGATCCCCGACTCGGTGGCTTTCAGCTTCCCGAAGGACCCGGAGATCCCCTCCCTGGCCCGTTTCCTGATGGAATTCGTCCTCCAGGACCAGATCCCCCCGACCACCGACCCGATGAACCTCGCCCTCCTCCCGGTTTCCTCCAATATGGACCCGAGCCTCGCCCCACAGGGCAAGCAGATCGTCCATCTCCCCGGGCTCGCCCCCCTCGAGTCCGCCCACTGGAAGGACTGGGTCAACTTCCACGTGGATTACCTGGACACCTTTTATCCCGGCCTGAAAAATCACATCCTCTGGTATGACTTCGGCACCACTTCCATGATCAACCATTACAGCGGCCGCTTCCAGCCGGACATCGTCGGCCTGGCCCAGATCATCGGCCAGGTGGGGAAAAGCCGGCCCCCGCTCAAGTCGCCCTATGAAAACCTTTATTTCGTGGGCTCGGATACCGGCAGTGACAACATCGGCACCGAACTGGCGGCGGAAAGCGCCCTTCGTCTCGCGGATCTAATTCCGAAAAAACCCTAACCGGGGAAACGGTTACTATTTTTATCAACCTTATCTTTATCTTTTCTCCGACTCCTTTTCGCCCGAAAAATACTGTCAGGATTTCCCAATGCTCGCGAAATACGATGGAATGTTTTCAATGGTATTTTTCGGGTTTAAGCCAAAATTTGTCCGTCTTTGAGAAATCATTTCTCACCAGGGTACCTTTTTTCTCATTCAATAACTCACCCATAAAAATCCAAGCCCACGCTCCCGAATCCTGGTAATCAACTGATTTTCCTAGATTAATTTAATTCGTAAATGTGTATGTTAAACCCGGGAATAGAATATGCATTTATAATAATAACGAGTTAGAAAATAAAAAAAGAGAAAAATAAATGGAAAAACCAGAGAACCTGAACCGGAAAGACCATCTGAAGGTGGTACCCAGGAATCCCCTGGAAAACATCTCCCTGGACCTTCCCCGGAAACACGCGGTTGCCCCGGATCCTCCTTTGGAAAAAACCGAGGAAATCTGGAACGAGGTTTTAATTAGCATGGAGCGTTACTTCAACACCAACTCGCCCCGATTGGTGGGATTCGGTTTCGCCGCCAAGTGCGAGCTTCTGGGAGCGAATGATTGGATGAGCATAATCGGACCGGTAAAGGAAAAGTATACGGAATTTCACGATTGGTCTTGTTCAGAGATCGTTAAACATTTGCATATACACACCCGCGATCCTCAGGCCGATCAGATTTATTACCGCCTGAAGCAATATTTCCTGTAATTCCTCGTGCTTCGATTCGCAGTTACGGTAACGTGTTTTTTCAAAACCGAACTAATAATAATGCTCACTCAGCACTAAGTCCTGAGTAAACAAGTTCGTTATCGAGCTTATGAATCGAAGGACTTAGCTTTTTCTTCGCCAGATCGTTGCAAAACTGTTAATCAACCCTTCGACTTCCCTGGTCTAAAGCCCGTGGTATACTAAGGGTTGATACTGAGCGGCGCCTCTTTTCCTTCAGGGTGAATCCCCTCAGGATAAACCCCGCCATAAAGGGCATGGTTTGGGCGCCGTCGAAGTATCAATTATTCTGAATCCCCGCCTGGTTTACCTTGACATTGATAAGAACTGCGGCGAAAATCTAGTCATACCCAATTACCAGGAGGTGATTACATGACGTTGAAATTCACTCATGTACCGGGAAAGAGCAAAGCGAAAATTAAACTCTTCGCCCTCTCCACCTGCGGCTGGTGTCGTAAAACCAAGGGCTTTTTGAACGATCTGGGTGTTGAATACGACTATATCGATGTTGACAGTCTGGCCGAAATGGAAAGGGAAACCGCGGTAGAGGAAATCAAGCGCTGGAATCCCCAGTGTTCCTTTCCCACCATTGTGATTAATGATGACTCCTGTATTGTGGGCTTTGATGAAGAAAAAATCCGCCGGGTGATAAAATAATGCCGGAAGTGACCCAGGCTGACATCGGCCGCCTCCACGAGAAGTTAAAAAAGGAAGCGGAATCATCAGGGTATCATCTCAATTCGGATGTTGAGTTTACCAGGCAACTGCTTCAGGGGCTGTTAACCAATGAGAAACGCTACGGTTACTGTTCTTGCCCGTGCCGGCTGGCTTCCGGGAACCGTGACGACGATCTTGATATTATTTGTCCCTGCGACTATCGCGATCCCGACTTGACCGATCACGGCACCTGTTACTGCAGTCTTTACGTTTCCTCGGCCGTGTTAAGGGGCGAGAAAAAAGCGGCATCGGTGCCGGAACACCGCCCTCCCGCTGCCGAAAGAAAAGCCCCGAAAAAATCCGCGCGCGCGGCCGGGATCTCTTCCCTTCCCCTGCCGGTGTGGCGCTGTAAAGTTTGTGGCTATCTCTGCGCCCGCGATCACCCGCCCGAGCTTTGCCCTATCTGCAAAGCTAAAAAGGACCGTTTCGAAAGATTCATATAATTCAGATGCAAATCGGTGAGAAGAATATTTTATTTCTGATAAATAATATGTTGACTTGTGTTTTTAAAATCGTGATGATAACATAAGTTAAACCCCGCTGATCCGAAACGTGAGAAAATATTTTTCCTGACGGATTGGCTTCATTAAAACGAAACTGCTCGTTGTCGAAAGGAGGACAAAGTGGCAAGAAAGAAACTCTGGGGAAAGAAATCGGGCTCGGACCTGGTGACCGCGATTAACAAACTGGTGGAAGACAGGTTGAAGAGGGTCCTGGAAAGACAGCGGCCCCTCCTGGAGAGGGGCATCAATGAAATTGAACACGCGCTGGGCCGGATTGAGAAACGTCTGACCGGCTTATCTACCTCCTCCCGCCCGGGCCGCAAAGCCCGGGGGAAAAAGGCCGGCCGCAAAGCCCGCGGGAGCAAGGTCTGCACCGTGCGGGATTGCCAAAAGCCTTCCCGCTCCCGGGGCCTCTGCGGGGCCCACTACATGGCCGCCCTGCGCCACGGCGAATTCCGGGGCATCGGACCCAAAGGAAAAGGGAAATCCCGGACCCAGACAAAACTCCGCGGGAAAAAGGCCGGCCGCAAGGCCCGCGGGGAAAAGGTCTGCTCCGTGCGGGATTGCCAAAAGCCTTCCCGCTCCCGGGGCCTCTGCGGGGCCCACTACATGGCCGCCCTGCGCCGGGGAGATTTCAAATAAATAACTGAAATCGCCATTTTCCCCGAGAATTATTTCGGGGCGGCCTCACTGGGCCGCCCCGTTTTTTTCCTAGGAAGATTTTAATCCGAAAAATGCTTTAATCTTTCCGAACGCCTTGTAGTTGCCCGATTTATTTATCCCGATTTTAGAGGGACTTGTCCCGACTTCAGAGGGATTTATCCCGACAACGGAGGGATCGGACGATTTTAAAATCCGCCAACCCCGCCCAGTTACGGGACAAGTGAATCGGCATATTACATTAAAATCCGCTGGCAAAAGACGTCCGAATGAATTTATTCGCATTTTTCGGGTTTAATAATCTTTTACCACAAATTTCCCCTCCCTTGATGGGAGGGGAACGAGGGGAGGGTGATCAACAAACCTCTCTTTTCGCCCTCTCCTTCATCCTCCCCCCTCAAGGGGGAGGATGAATTCTCCTCACCTATCGTATTAATAAAACATTCTCAATTATTCACCCCAAATTTTTTTCAACCAATCAAGAACCTCCCGCACCGCCTGGGGGTTCTGGCGCAGGTTGTGCTCCCCGCCGGGTATAATCCTGATCTCCTTGGGATCCCCGGCAACTTGATACAACCTGTAAGCGTGATCAACCTTCACGGTTTCATCCGCATCACCATGGACGATTAAAAGCGGCCGGGGAGAGATGTGGGCAACCCATTTTTCCGGAGCGATTTTCACAAAGCCTTCCCGCCATTCCGGGAAAGAGGGGGGAAAATCCGGGTCACGAACAAGACCGATCGCGCGAAAATGCTCCAGCAAATAGTTCAGCGCGCCCTCGTTTTCCCAAAAATCGAAACGCGCCGGGCAGGCGCACACCGCCACTACTGCGATCCGGGGATCCCGGGCGGCCACGCAGACCGAGGTGGCCGCCCCTCCGCTGAAACCCCACAACGCGATCCTTTTGTTATCAACCCGGCGATCCTGGTAACAATGATCCACCACCTCCCGGAGGTCCCGCGTCCATCCCCGAAGATCAAAATTTCCCGTGCTCTCCCCCGCTCCCCGGAAATTGAAAAATACCGCGATCCTACCCGCCTGGACTAAATCCTCCAGCAGGGGCAGGTACCCTCGATCTTTAGGGTCGGGAATCCCGCGGGGAATCCCATGGCATAAAATCACCACGGGGCTTTGCCCCCGCGGGGAGCCGGCGGGAAGATAGATCTTGCCCCGGATCGAGATTCCCTCATGCTTGATTTCGATATCTTCGGTCTTCATGATTTTTTATATCGCACGTCCTTCATCTGTCATCACCATCCCGCATTAGAGTGCGGGACAAACTCCAGCATGGATCCATCCCCACTCTGTCATCCCCGTCCCGCCAGCGGCGGGATAAACTCCAGCGGGGATCCAGAAAAAGTTTTTATATTCTTTTCTCTTGAATTACAAAACCCTAGATTCCTGCTCCCCGATTAAAGCACTCGAGGACAAGTTTCGCAGGAATGACACATAACCAAAAACAACTCGTCATTCACTCAAATTAGAAGACAATTTATCAAATCGAAATTCCTGGGTTATAATAACCAAACATGAGGGAACCGTTAATAATAGTTTAAACCGGCAATGATGAAAATCGACAAACCTGGCCCCCGGAAAAATTGTCCCTCCCCGCCCGTGGGGAGGGACAAGCTTGTCCCTCCCCGCCGGATCTTCATCCTGGCTTTGAGCTTCGTTCTCCTGGCCGCCCTCGCGGCCAAGACCATTGACCGCGCCATCGACCGGGGCCGGCTCAACACATTCATCCAGGGGCGGCTGGGCATCCCCTACTGCTGGGGCGGGTGCACGGAACGGGGGTTTGACTGCTCCGGTTTCGTGATGCGGGCCTTCCAGGACCAGGGGATCAACCTTCCCCGGCACAGCTACCTCCAGAGCCTCTGCGGGGAAAAGATCGGTCCGGAAAAACTCGGCTACGGCGACCTGCTCTTCTTCGACACCAAGGGCCAGGGCAAGGTTACCCACGTGGGGATCCACCTGGAGAACAAGAAATTCGCCCACGCCGCCAGCAGCAAGGGCATCAGCTTCGCGAGTCTGAACGATAAATACTGGGGCTCGCGTTTCCTTTTCAGCAACCGGATCACCCGCGAAGAAAACCACCTGAAAAAATCCGAGGAAAAGCTCGCCGCCGTCCCGGAAGCGGAAAAGCAGTATGACCTCAAGGAGGCGTACATCGTGGGCCTGGAAGGATTCCTGAGCCAGGAGGAAGCTTTAAAATACCAGTCCAACCTGTTAAGTAAAGGTTACGACGCCTTCATTACCTATGAAAAAAGCGCGGAGGGTAAGGACATCTACCGGGTCGGCATCGGTTTCTTCAACACCGAAAAAGAAGCCGCCAATTTCATCATGAAGGATGATTATATCCAGGGCCTGGTTTATTTTATTATCAAGCAAAAAATCTCGTCCGGCGATGGAGTCTAACGATTGAAAATTTCTAATTTCTAATGACGAATTTCTAATCAATGTACAATTCGAAAATTTCTAATGACCAATTACTAATTTCTAATCAATGACTAATGTCAAATTTCTAATTTTCAATTTAGACATTAATAATTTGGATTTTAGATTTTATTAGACATTAGAAATTGGTAATTAGGCATTTCAAGTTGTTTGGTCATTATTTGGTAATTGGAACTTGGGTTTTCATTAGACATTAGAAATTGTAAATTAGTCATTTTCAATTGATTGGTCATTGGGATTTAATTAGTAATTAGAAATTAGGAATTAGACATTTTAAAAATTTATATACCTTGATCACAATAATCCTTTCCATCCTGCTTATCCTCTTTGGCTTCCTCGTAGTCAAGTTCGGGCTTCGGGTCCTCGGTCTCTTTCTGGGGGGGGCCACCTTCTTCCTCGTCCTCCAGGTCCTAGAGCTTTACCTTAATCTCAATCTCTCCCCGTGGATGTTCCTGGGGGTGGCCATCGCCGGGGGGATCGCCGGGATTTTTCTGGTCCCCCTCTTCGCCGAACTGGCGGTCATTTTCTTCGCCTTCCTTTTCGGCTGCTTCCTTCCGGAAATCCTCCCGGGCTCGCTGGTCCCCTGGCCGCATAGCTCCGATGTTCTCCTGATTATCCGTCTGGTTGCCGGGATTATTCTCGGCGCCGTGGCGAGCCGGTATATTCTCCAGATCGCCGCTATCCTGACCACTTTCCTCGGCTCGGCGATGCTGGCGAAGCAGATCCAGCATCCCAAGCTCTTTTTCCTATTTTTGTTCCTGGGCCTAATCTGTCAGTTCTACCTGATAAAACGGACCAAGACTCAAATCGCCTCCCGCATCCCGAGGGCCAAAACCTCGAAAGGAGAAAAAGATAATGAGTAATAAAAGACTCCTGATTGTCACGCTCGCCCTTCTGTTCTGGGGCTTGGTCTCCGGCTGTTCCCGCCTGAACGCGGTTTTTTTCCACCTGCCCCCCGCCCAATTCGGGGTCAAGGTCGAGAAGGATGTCATGGTGCCCATGCGCGACGGTGTCCACCTGGCCACGGATGTTTACCTGCCCAAGGCCCCCGGCCCCTTCCCCGTCCTCTTCACCCGGCTCCCCTACGGGAAGCGCTTCGCCGGGCTGCTCCCCATGCTGGGCCGGATTTTCGCCGAAAGGGGTTATGCTTTCGTCGTCCAGGACACCCGCGGGCGCTTCCATTCCGAGGGAAAATTCTTTCCCTTCATTTTCGACGCCCAGGACGGTCTCGACAACTTCCGCTGGATCCAGAAACAGCAATGGTGCAACGGCCAGATCGGGAGTTGGGGTTTAAGCTACCTGGGATACACCCAGTGGGTGGTAGCCCCTTCCCTCCCCGAACTCAAGGTCATGGCCCCCACGCTGACTAGCCCGAACATGCACGAAGCCATTTTCCGGGGGGGGGTAATGAACCTGCTCACTATCTTCACCTTCTTCGGTTTAACCGGCATCAAGGAAACCACCTTCCTGAATCCCCTGAACCACTTCGACGCCCTTAATGCCCTGCCCGTGGAAAAGGTCGATGACACCCTCGGCGAGGATGTCTATTACTTCAACGAGGTGGCAAGCCCCGAGCGCTCCCGGCATCTCCTGAAACAGATTGACTTCCAGGATTCCTATTCCCTGATCCAGACCCCCGCCCTGGTGGTGGCCGGCTGGTATGACATGTTCCTCGGCCCCCAGCTCGCCGATTTCCAGCGCCTGCGCCAGGAGGGAAACGGCCTCGCCAAGCAATCCCGGCTCATCATCGGCCCCTGGTCCCATGTCGGCATCGGCGGAGACGGAACAGATGACATCCAGGTCAAGGAGGACGTTTTCCAGTTCCCGGAAACCTTCGCCTGGTACGACCACTGGCTGAAAGGGGTGGATAACGGGGCGGAAAAACTTCCCCCGGTCCGCTACTTCCTGATGGGGGCCAACGAGTGGAAAACCGCGGAGGACTGGCCGCCCGCCGGTTTCGCGCCCGCGGAATACTATCTGCACAGCCAGGGCAAGGCCAATACTGTTTCCGGGGACGGCGGTTTAAGCCGGGACCCGGCCGGAAGTGATATCCCGGATTACTTCGAGTACGATCCCCTGGACCCGGTTCCCACCCGGGGCGGGTCTAACCTCCTTATTCCCTTTTTTACCAGCCATTTCCACGCCTCCTGGCTCTACGGCCCGGCCAACCAGCTCCCGCTCGAATCCCGCAATGACGTTCTCGTTTACACCACCCCGCCGCTCACCGAGCCGCTGGAGATTTCGGGCCCCATCCAGGTTAAACTCTTCGCCTCGACCAGCGCCCTGGATACCGATTTCTCCGCCAAGCTTATTGATGTTCTCCCGAACGGAAAGGCCCTGCTCCTCCAGGACGGGATCATCCGGGCCCGTTACCGGGAAGGATTGCTCAAGGGAGAAGCCCTGATCCAGCCCGGAAAGATCTACGAGTACACCATCGACCTCTGGCAGACCGCCAACCTCTTCCGCGCCGGTCACCGGATCCGGGTGGAGATTTCTTCCTCCAACTTCCCCCGCTACGCCCGCAACCTTAACACCGGAGGCGACCAGGCCCTAGAAACGACCCCCGTCATCGCCCACCAACGGATCTACCACGACGCGGAGCATCCCTCCCGTCTGATCCTTTGGACCAAAGTCGCCGGAACCGAGCCGCCAAGTCCGGCCACCGCCCCCGCCGCGGTCACAACCCCCGTCCCATGAGAACATCACTCTTCCATAATTTGTCATTGCGAGCCGACCCGTCCTCCGAAGCCTTGGCGAAGGCGGAAGGCGCGGCAATCTCAGAAATATCATGTAAAAATGGCTGTCATTCTGAGCCCTGAGCCTGTCGAAGGGCGAAGAATCTCTCTTTTTTTCTTTAACCAGAGACCAGAGACTAGAGACCCGAAACTTTTTTTTATTAAAAGGAGGTTGCAATGGCCGAAGCTCTCACGCTGGAAAAATTAAAGAACTCGGTGGGAAAAGAGGTCGCGGTTTCGGACTGGCTCGAGGTGACCCAGGCCCGGATCAACGCCTTCGCCGAGTGCACCGATGACCGCCAGTGGATCCACGTGGACCCGGTCAAGGCCAAGGATGGCCCCTTCAAAACCCCCATCGCCCACGGCTTCCTGACCCTCTCCCTGCTCTCTTATTTTCACTTCCAGGTCAAGGTTTTCCCCTCGGACATCAAGATGGCCGTGAACTACGGGCTGAACAAGGTCCGGTTCCTGAATCCCGTGACGGTGGGGAGCAAGATCCGCGCCAGGTTCAAGGTCCTGGAGATAGCGGAAAAGGGGAGCGGCCGGCTCCTGATGACCCTGGAAAACACCATCGAGGTGCAGGGTCAGGACAAACCCGCCATGCTCGCCGAGACCTTGGCGTTGCTGTTTGTTTAGGAAAAATTATTTAAAATCCCCCTCAATCCCCCTTTCGAACAAAGGGGGATATTTTTTACATTCTCCATTCTTTGTAGAAAGATTGGTCTGTCTGGTCTGTTAAGTCTATCTGGTGCCTGGCCTGTCCCGAGCGGAGCCGAGGGATGCCTTGGTGCTCTGACCTTTCACTTTTTACTTTTCACTTTTAACTTTCTTCCCTCCTTCCAGCTTCCCGCGGCGGTCAATCTATTATTTTTACCAATTCCTGCGGGCTGACGATTTTTATCCCCAGCACGAATCTGCACCAACCCATCAGGGGCTCCTCCCTCCTCGAAAAATATCTCTTTCCCTGTGCGTTAGGCTATACTACTATTTAAGCGTTCCTTAAATCTTTTCAATAGTACAAATGAAATACCGAATCGAATATTCTCTCGACACCGAAGAGCATTTGCGCGTTCTCACCACCCATCAGCAGGCAATTATTCTTGACAATGTTGAAAAGCGACTTGAAAATCAGCTCAGTATCGAAACCAGAAACCGGAAACCAATGAGACCAAATCCCTTGGCCCCTTGGGAACTTAGAATCGGAGATCTTCGGGTTTATTACGACTTTGCGGAAAAACCCGAACCCGTCGTTTATATTCGGGCTATAGGAGTAAAATTGCGCAATCGAGTTAAAATAGGTAAGGAGGAAATAAAATTATGAAAACCTTGGAAATGGCCGAGGCAACCGCCCCTCTGACAAAATATGCCCAGGGGTTGAAAAAAGAGCCGGTAATTCTGACTGAGAACGGTAAACCCGTCGCCGCCTTGGTCGCGATAAAAAATGCGGATTTAGAGACGATTACCCTCAGCTCCCATCCTGAATTTCTGGCTCTAATCGAGAGATCGAGGTTGCGGCATTTGAAAGAGGGTGGGATCTCCAGTGCCGAGATGCGCCGCCGACTTAAATCGAAATAAGACGCTCTTTTTTCCTTTTTCGGGATTATTTAGGCAGGGATATTTTTAGGCGGCTCTTTCGGAAAAGAAAGAATTCAGCAGTCCACCGCCCTGATCATTTGGCCCGATATCGTTTCCGGGTTTCCCTGACCGCTTCCCTGACCAGTTCGCTCGCTTTCGCCGAAGGCAAATCCGGATTAGCCTTCTGATTTTTTTCGAGAATCTCCTTGATCCGGCCCCGGGCGGCGGCCTGGATCTGCTCCAATTTTTGCACCGGGATTAATGTCGCCACCGGTTTTCCGGCCCTTTCGATAATGAATTGATCATTGCGCAGATAAACCCGGTTAATAATTTCACCCAGGTTTTGCCTGACTTTCAGAACCGAAATCCTTTCCGTCATATCAATCTCCTCAACTGTATGGTTATTTTAATTATAATGCCGACCTAAAAAAACAGGAGGCGCTTGATCTCTCCCCTATTATTTTCTTCCGGTGCCTGGTGCCTACCCATCACTTTTTTCGTCCTTTGCCCTTTGCTCCCTGCCCCTGCCCATTACTTTTTCCCAGGTTTGTTTGGTTTTTCATTCCGCAACTTGTCCTTCGACTTGTCCTCCGAAGCCTTGGCGTAGGAGGAAGCCTATAGCGTAGGAGGATCGTCAATCGTCAATTCTTCTTGTCTTTTCGCCTTTGACCTTTGACCTTTCACCTTTTCTCTCTGATCTGCTGCTTGACCTCGGTGCCGAATGATTTTAAACTGAAAGCAAGCGTGGGTGGGGTCACCCACCGTTAGCAAGCGGGGGATTAGCTCAGCGGGAGAGCACTGCGTTCGCAACGCAGGGGTCGAGGGTTCAAATCCCTTATCCTCCACCAAAATTTATTCCTATTTTCAATAGGTTCCGATATAGGTTATTTTTCCCTCGGCTTCGTAAATCCCGGTTAGAGACGATTTTGGGACGAATTCTCAATTCCCGCTTTCTCCCTCCCGGATGTTCCGTAGACAGATGGGGATGAATCATCGCCATCTTATGAAGTTTTATTAAATTAAAAATTGGATTTATAAGCGGAAAGTGGTTTTTATCCAAACAAAATATGCCTATGTCAGGTTCTGTCACCTGCTTTTACTGGGTCAGCGGTCGTTATATAGCTGGAAAAAAACAAGACCGGACACCGGGCAGGAAAATCAGCGATGAGAACCAGAACTGTTAATTTTCAGGAATTATTGGATTTATGCTGTTCGCGGATGATATCGGCAAGGGAGCGCAAAGCCCGATTAATTGATTCGGAATCCGGAAACACCTCTAAAATGTCCGAATCGATTTTGACCAGGTTGGTGCTCTTTAAAAGACGCTGAGCATATTTTCCCCGCACCCCGCCCCGGAAATCATACTCTTTTCTCATTTCATCACGGTCCTGTATTTTGTTATTCTTCTTCATATGTTCTCCTTTCCGATGGGATTGCCGAACGGGCACTAATTATACGGACAACTTCCCCTCGATCACAATGGGCGACTACCAATAGCTTCCCCAGATTAGAAACTCCCAAAGTAATCCATCTGTCTTCTCCCGGCTGGGAATGATCAGGGTCCGAAATGGTAATAGAAAGCGGATCAAAAAAAACGGAGGCAGCTTCCTCGAAACCAATCCCATGCTTGGCGAGATTCCTTTTGGCTTTAACTTCATCCCATTCAAAGCCTAACTCTGAGTCAGGCATCATCAATCTCCCTGATGTTATTTTACCATCTTTCTCGAATCAAAAAAGCCTAGAAAATTTACCCATACTAGATTTTTTATTAGAGGGTGTTAGGGGTTTTTCATAAATTATCTTCTTTGGACTGCATCGGCTCGCCGATGCATTGCATTAGCAAGCTAATGCACTCTATAAAAAACAACCGGATTAGACCAGATCAAATATTTTCGTTTTTTCATCTAATTTCGAATGTTTAAATCAAAACCCCTAACACCCTCTATTAATGTCATTTCGATGGAAATATTTTCAAAGATTTAAAAGAATTTTTGTAAGTATTTAATTCTTCAGATAATTTTGAGCGGAGGAAGGGATTTTTGGTGAGGAAAAAGTTGGAAATATCATCGCAAACAGCAAGGTAAAGACCTGACCCTGGGTTTTTTTGTTATTTATTGCAAATGGACGATCCTGAAAATATAGAAATACCAAGATAATTATTAATAATAAATTAAGATAACAATGAAATAAAATTAGCTATCAAAAATTTAGCTATCGATCTAAACAAGTTAGTAATGCTTGCGTTTATTGACCAATAAGAAGGCCCCTAATAAGACCAGCATCAAGATGGCAAAAAAGTCACCAAATCTTGAATAAAAGGTTGAAGTTTCTTTCCCACCGATGGGAACCAGGGCATATCCCGCTTGAGATTTTTGGAGGTTAATAAAATTTCCGATAGGAGAAATTACAGATGTGAATCCCTGGTTGGAACTTCTGATTAGGTATATTTTATTTTCAACCGTCCG
>Ga0315289_10006321_pt1 | contig 17421 bp, 16 predicted proteins | sample YL17G11_40_MG_FD_203452 | JGI IMG/M metagenome (GOLD analysis project Ga0315289, IMG submission 203452) | Sediment microbial communities from Yellowstone Lake, YNP, Wyoming, USA - YL17G11_40 | ecosystem: Environmental > Aquatic > Freshwater > Lake > Sediment | place: USA: Wyoming | collected... | reverse complement strand
ACCTCTTCCTTCCTTTCTCGACCTCCCCCCCTCCTCTTCCACCGCCGACCTCCTCCCGAGGGGGAGGGAGCAAAAGCAGAAGAGCGATCTGTCTCTTCCATATCAATATTCTCACCCCTGCCTCATCGATCGACCCGAAAAATCCGACACCGAAAAAAAAAACTCCCCAGGGCATGGCGCTCGTCCCCTCGGTCACCGAGTTGCTCGTTGCCGAGATGCTCTACCTCCAGTACGACGACGCCACTAAGCCCATCTACCTCTACATCAACTCCGCCGGCGTCATCGGGGGAAAACAGGGCTCCCGACTGGGCTACGAGACCGAGGCGCTGAGCATCTACGACACGATGGAGCACGTCAAGCCCCCCGTGCGCACGCTCTGCGTCGGCGTCGCGTATGGCGAGTCGGCGCTCCTGTTGGCCGCGGGACAGCGCGGGTCTCGGGCGGCACTCCCTTCGGCGTCGATCATGCTTCGCCAGCCGATGCAGCGGTACACGCAGATGCAGGCGTCGGACGTGGACATCTACCGCAAGGAGATGCGCCGCACCAAGGACGAGCTGTTCAGGCTTCTGGCCAAGCACACGGGCAACGACGTCGAACGGATCGAGACCGACCTCAACAGGTGAGGAGACGTCGAGTCTTTTTGTCTTTTTTTTGCTTGTTTTTCCTCTTTCTTTTCTTCCGCCTGCTCTTTCTCGCAGCGGCCCGAAGGGGAAGAAATAGAGGGAGGAAGCCAGAGGGAGAGGGACACAAAATAGTTTCGTTTTTTTTCCGCTCGAAAAAGCAAAAACCCGAAAACAAAAACTCAAAAACATTTTTCTTCAAAATCTCACAAAAAATCTTAATCTCTTCAGGCCCCGATACATGAACCCCTTCGAGGCCATCAACTACGGCGTCATCGACCGCGTGCTCGCCCCCGACGAGGCCCAGGCGCGGGCGCTCGTCACGGGGACCAGCTGGGCCGAGAAGCAGGCGCAGGACAGGAAGCAGCGCGAGGACAAGGAGCGGAGGGAGAAGGAGGACGCCGAGAGGGAGGAGAGGGAGGCGAAGGCGAAGAAGGAGTAGAGAGTGAGTTTTGAGCTCTCTCTCGATCGAAATTTCTCTTTCGTTTTCCCTTGTGCGCGCGAAAGTGACCATTGGGGAGGCGGGGGGGGAGAGAAAGAGAGAGAGACGCGGGGAGAGAAAGAGGGAGAGAGACAACGAGAGAGGGAGAGATAGAGAATGAGCGATTTCCGTTTTAATTTGTTTTGTTAAACTTCTTTTCCTTCTTCGTTATTTCTTCCGTCCTTTCGTCACACGTCCTCCCCTCCCCCCTACTCCACCTTTCCGCCGCGCCCGTCGCACCACTCGACGATCTCCCGCAGCACCTCCCGATTCCCGGGCTCTTTCGTCAAAATGTGCCACCTCCCCTCCAAAATCCTCAGAGTCTTGTCTTTGCTCGCGGCGTGCACATGGAGGTCGCGGCTGCCCTTGGGGTCCGTCAACGTGTCGCCGTCGCCGTGGAAGACCACGAAAGGCATCGAAAACGCTTTCAGGCGCGCGCAGCCGTCGGCGGAGAGGGCACGCGTGACGCGGAGGTATTCCATCGCGCTGCGGGCGCGCGTCGCGCCGTGCCAGCAAAGTGGGTCGGCGTCCCAGATAGCCTGTCATTTCTTTTTTGAGTGAGGTCTCTGTCGAGTTTTCTCTCTCTTTCTTCCCCCTCCTCTCCACCCTCTCAAAAAAAAAAAAAACTCACCTGAAGCTCCGGGAATAGCTCGTTCTTCGTCCCGTGCGCGATCCCTAGCGTCGGCCGCACGACCGATATGAGCTTGCCCACGTGCACCAGCAGCCTGTTGATCCCTCGCGAGGCGAGCGCGTCGATCGCGAGCATCGGCGCCAGCAGCACGCAGCCTTTGAAGTGTTTTCTGAGGTTTTCGTTTTCGTCGCTCTTTGTTTTTTCGAGCTCCTCCGAGACGTGCAGCGAGATACACCCTCCGAGGGAGACCCCGAGAAGGAAGAGGGGCAGCCCAGGGCCGAAACCCTGCGGCACCGGGACCGAGAAGCCGGGAGGAGAAGAAGAGGGCGAAGACGACACGGCGGCCGAGGCGAGGGCGGCGACGTCGGCGACGTAGTCGTCGAACGACTCCGTGAAGCACCGCAGCCCCCCCCTGGCACCTTCAGAGAGCCCCATGCCGCGATTGTCGATGCCGCAGACCGAGTACCCGGCCGCGTTGAGCTTCTGGGCCCAGGAATCAGCGTATCTCGGCGGCTGGCCAGGCCCCGAGATCGCGCCTACCTCGTGGAGGAAGTAGCTCCCGTGGCCGTGCACGAAGACGACGATCCCCTTGGCTTTCGCCCCGTCTCTAGCGGGAAGCCAGTAAGAAGATAGGCGGAGGCCGTCGACGGGGGACTTGAAGGGCGCGGTGGCACCGCCGTGGGGCCCGAGCTGGAGTTTGGGGTCGTGGAGGTCGCCGGCAAAGAGGTGGCGAGCGCCAAACTTGGCGGCGCCGAGATCGGCTACCTCCTGCGGTACGACTGAGGAAGAAGAAGCGGGCATCTTAAACGCCTCTTTTTTGGCTGGTCCGGGCTTTAAGGGAGACGTTTCTAGCCAGTGGTCTAAAAGAGAGAGCGAGAGAGAGAGCTGAGGGAGAGAGGAGCTCCCGACGCTGATGTTCGACGACGAATTCGATCGAGAAAAGTGACGAGGGTCGATCGAGCTTGGGGGCAAGGCACTCACAAAATCGAAAGAAATTGGCGAGGGGAAAAAGACTGAGAGTCGTCTCTTCCGGTCGGGCGCTCTCTCTCGTTCACCTTTCTTCTCTCCCTCCTGCTCCGAGAGAGAACAACGCGATGCTGCGCCTCGCCCTGGCCGCCTCCAAGCGCGGCGCCGCGTCCGCTGTCGCGGAGAGCGTGCTCCCTTCGGCGACGTCGGCCGCCGCTTTCACTCGCTCGTTTGCCGCCCTCCCGGCGACGACGTCCGAGTCTTCGTCTCCTTTCCTGAGGTTCGCATCCCCCGCTCCCGCCGCGCACGACTTCACGCCGGCGCTGCAGGGACTGCCGGAGACTAAGGTAAAAAAGAGGTGTTTGTTGATGAGGAGGAGGGAGAGAGAAAGAGAGAAGAAGAGAAGAAGAACAGTCGTCGACGCCATCATCGAAGAAGAAACGCCCATCGCGTTTTTTTTCGTGCTCTTTTTCTTTCCAACTCTCTCTTCCCCCGTCGATCACGTTCACGCCATCTAACATGCTGGATCCAAGCATTCTCTTCTCGACGCGCTCTTTGGAGCCATGGGAGCGAAAGGGGCGAATGAAAGGGCGCATGTGCTAGAGCGCAGAGACTCTGAAGAGAGAGAACGAGGGCGAGGGCGAGCTCTTTTCTTTTCTAGACCTGAAAAACCGCAACCTGCCCCCCCCCCCCCAAAAAAAAACCTCTCCTCTCAACAGATCACCACCCTCCCCAACGGCCTCCGCGTCGCCACCGAGGCCACCCCGCACGCCCAGACCGCCGCCGTCGGCGTCTGGATCGACGCGGGCTCGCGCTACGAGTCCGCGGCCACCAATGGGGCGGCGCACTTTCTGGAGCACATGGCCTTCAAGGGCACGGCCGTGCGTGACACCAGGCAGCTCGAGCAGGAGGTCGAGGACATGGGCGGCCACCTCAACGCGTACACGTCGCGCGAGCAGACGTGCTATTACGCGCGTGTGTTCTCCGGGGACGTCGCCCGCGCCGTGGACATCCTCGCGGACATCCTGCAGAACTCGAAGCTCGACGAGGGCGCGATCGAGCGCGAGCGCGACGTCATCCTGCGCGAGATGCAGGAGGTCGAGGGCGTGCCCGAGGAGGTCGTGTTCGACCATCTGCACGCGACGGCGTTCCAGCAGACGCCGCTGGGCAGGACGATCCTGGGGCCCGCTGCCAACGTCAAGTCGCTGACGAGGTGCGTTCAAGTCTCGATTTTACTCCCCCCCCCTTCCGAGGTCGTCCGAACGAGACAAAGAAACTCAAACGCTCCCTTTTTCCTCCAATCTCTCCCCCCCCTTCCTCTGCCGCACTCTCTCTAAACTCAACAGGGACGACCTCAAGAAGTATATCGACACGAACTACGTCGCGCCCCGCATGGTGGTCGCCGCCGCGGGCGGCGTCGACCACGACCAGCTCGTCAAGCTCGCGGCCAAGGCCTTTGGCGGGCTCCCCTCGGGGGAGGGCCACCCGACCACGGGGCAGCTCGTGGCAGCGAGCCCCGCGCACTTCACCGGGAGCGAGGTCCGCCTCCGCGACCCGGACATGAGCAAGCTGCACTTCGCGGTCGCCTTCAAGGGGGCCTCCTGGGGCGACGCCGACGCCGTCCCGCTGATGGTGATCCAGTCGATGCTGGGCGCGTGGGACAAGCACGGCGGCGCCGGGGGGGCCGCGTCCCCCATGCTCGCCCAGCGCGCCTCGGCCAACGGCCTCTGCGACTCGTACATGGCCTTCAACACGAACTACCACGACGCCGGGCTCTTTGGCGTCTACGCCGTCGCCGACCCCGGCGGCCCCGTCGACGACCTCGCTTGGTCCGTCATGCGCGACGTCTCCGGCCTGTGCTACGGCGCCGGCGACGCGGACGTCGAGCGGGCCAAGACGCAGCTGAAGGCGTCGCTGCTGTTCGCCGGCGACGGGCCCGCCGGGGTCGCGGAGGAGATCGGGAGGCAGCTGCTGGTCTACGGGCGCAGGGTGCCGCTCGCCGAGATGCTCGCGAGGGTCGATGCCGTCACGCCCGCCAAGGTCCAGGAGGTGGCGCGAAGGTTTATCTTCGACCAGGACGTCGCGATCGCGGCGCTCGGGGACACGCAGAACCTGCCGGACTACACGTACTTCCGCAGGCGCACCTACTGGCTGAGGTATTAGAAGAGGCGTTGTAGAAATGAGGGGGAGCGGGAGAGGGAGCAAGGAGAAGGAGAAAGGGGAGAGAGAGAACACGTTTTTTTTTGTTTTTCATTTGTTCATGTTTTTCTCCTTTTGAAAGAGCGCGCGAGTTGAGTGTTCCTCGTTCCGAGACAGAGATGCGATTTTTCTTCTTGGAATCAACAGTAAGCAAAGGAGAGAAAAAGAGGAGTTTCTTCCCCGCAGACAAGAGGAGAAAAAGAAAATGGAGAGGAGAAAGGGTGAAACTAGCTCTTCTTACAAAAAAAACAACTTCTCTCACTTCCGCCGCATCTTCTGCTCCCTGCCGTGCCTCACCGACGCCGCGGACCGGTCCCTCTTGGCCGGCTTGAACCTGCCGTGGCTCATCCCGGCGTGCGCCGCTGCCTTGCGGACCCTGACGACCTGCGAAGACAGCGCCGACGGCACAAACGACTCGGGGCTTTCGGTGTCTTTCGTCTCTCCCCCGTTTCCAGCGGCAGCGGGGGCGACCGCCGTCGCCGGGATCCTCGCGAGGCGCTGCGGCCTTCCGAGGGAGTCCGTGGCCACGGAGGCCGAGGAGGGCGAGCCCGGGTTGGGCAAGGGAAGGGCGGCGAAGGCCGCGTCCGCCTCGGCCGGGGTGGCGAAGACCGCCCAGGCCTTTGTCGCCGCGGCGGCCGCGGGTTTCGTCGTCGTCGCCGCCGCCCCCGTCGCTTCCTTCTCCGTGCCCGGAGCAGCGGCCACGGCCTCGACGAACCTGGGCCTCGCGACGCCCGCGGGCATCGTATCGAACAGGCCGGCGACGGCGGCCGCGGCGTCGAAGTCCGAGGGGGGAGCGGGAGGCCTCAGGCCGTGGACGAGCAGCTTGCACAGCTCGTCGCGGTCGACCTTGCGCGCCGGCGCGGGGACCGTGATCCTGCGGCCCGTCGGTCGGCGCGCGCCGCTCGCGCTCCCGCTCCCGACGCGGGCGGCGAGGGCCTCGGCGGCCAGGGCGAGGGCCGCGACGGCGTCGGCGGCGCAGTCGTGCGGGGCGCCCGGGCTCCGCAGGGGCGCGACGGCGGCGGCGGCGGCGGTGTTCCCTTCGTCGGGGCTGCCGCCGCCGCCGCTCTTGCCGCCGCCGCCGCCGCTCTTGCCGCCGCCGCCGCTCTTGCGGCCGACGACGGCGGCGTAGAGGTCGGCGAGCCCCGGCGTCGCCCTCGGCAGGCCCTCGTACCCGTAAAGCAGCGCCGTGTCGATCACGAGCTCCCCGGAGGCGGCGCAGAGCCTGAGGGCGCGGAGGTCGTGGTGGAGCGCGTGCCCGACGAGCACGGCCGGGGCCGGGAGGCGCCGCGGCCGCGGGCGCGCCGCGGGTCCGGGCGCCGGCGGCGGCGACGGCGACGGCGGCGGCGACCCCTCCTCCTCCTCGCCCTCGGCCCCCCCCTCGGCCCCCAGCCTCCACCCGCTCGCGCGGGCCACCGCGGCCGCCACCGCCCTCTGCGCCCCTGCCCGGCTCATCGGGGCCGCGGCGAGGGAGCAGCGGGTCAGGCCCGTGATGCCCGGCCTCCAGTCCGACACCCTCCTCGCCGGCGCGACGGCGCTGGAGAGCACGAGGTGCGGCGGGCCGTAGCCGGCTTTCCGAAGGGAGATGGCCGCGGCCTCGAGCGGGGAGAGCTGCTTTGGAGGAAGAGGGGGAGAGGGAGGAGAGGGGGCGCCGTCGCCGCCGCCGCCGTGTGCCGCCTTGTCCTCTTCCTCTGCCCCGCCGCCGTCGTCCTTCTGCTTCTTCCCGTCCTCCCCCCCTTCTCCCCCGCCTCCCTCTTCTTCGTCTTCCTCGAACCAGCACAGCGGGATGCTCGCGGCGACCGCCACGCGGGCAAGGTCCGTCTGATCCCCTCCCTCGGTCTCCACCATCTCGCAGTCGATGGCGACGAGCGCCGGGGGGAGAGGAGGAGGAGGAGGAGACGACGAGGAGGAAGCCGGCGGGGAAGAAGCAGCAGCTCCGGCGCCAGTGCCGGCGCCGACGCCGACGTCGCTCCCCTTCCCTTCGCCTCCCGCTCCCGCGCTCGCGCTCCCGTAGACCCGCGGCAGTCTCCTCCACCCCTTGGACGTCACAGGGAAGGAGCCGTAGAGCTCCTTCGAGCGCGGGTGCGCGAGCGTCGCGGCGACGAGCGAGCGGACCGCCGCGGAGAGCGAGAGGAGCGGGGCGGAAGGCGGGGGGAGCGGGGCGGCGCCGCCGCCGTCGGGGGCTCCTTCTCCCGCCGCTGCCTCCGCCGCTGCCGCTTTGGGCGCTTCTGTTGCGGCCTTCGACGCCTTCTTCTCCGCTGCGAGCTGCTCGGCGACGCCCAGGTGCCTCCTCGCGAGCCTCGACGCCGCTTCTGCGACGGCAGCGGCGTCGCTGATTCCTCCTTCGACTCCCTCGTCCCCGCTCCCTCCTCCTCCGACCTCGCCCGCCAGTAGTCGCGCCACGAAGAGCGACAGCGCCGCCGTCGACGCCCGGGTCGGGTCGGCGTGCTTGAGCTTCTGGGACTGTCGTTTTGTTGTTGTTTTATGTTTTTGGGAGGAAAAGGGAAGGGAGGCGGGTGAGTTGAGGAGAGGAGGTTGAAGAAAAAGAGACAGAGCAAGAGAGGCGCTAGCCGTCGCATGTGTTTTTCTCTCCCTTGTCTCTCTCTCTCTCCCTCTTTCTCTCTCTCTCTCTCTCTCTCTTTACCTTGACGAACTCGGGCCACAGCCTGCTGATCACGTGCTCGCGCTGTGACGCTTTCACTATGGCGATGGCGACATCGCGAGGGGGAGGGGGAGCGGCGTCGGCGGCGCGCGCGCTGCTCGATGTCGGATTGGCCGCCGCCGTCGTCATTTTTTCTTTCCGTTTTTTTCGTTCGAAGAAGGTTGTGCCAGCGACATTTTCTCTCGCGCCATCGCGACTGGGGGCGACGCTGCGTCGTCACTGCTGCGCGAGAGAGGCGCCCGCACGGAAATCTCTCTGTTTCTTTTCATCCCTCAACGAAGCACACGCCCGCGAACTCATCTGTCGCGGTGCGCGTAGAAAGAAAATAGACAGAGCGGCAGGAAACGGCCACAGAACAGAGAGGCAGAGAGAGTCAACGCATCAAAATGATCGACGTCTCCTCGAGCAAGCCCCTCCTCGCTGTCGCGGGCATCTGCACCTGGACCGCCGTGCTGATTTCGATCCATCAGGTGAGGAAGGACTGGCTCGCCGTGCCGAAGGAGGAGGACCGAAAACAGGTTGGGGGGAGAACGAGACGGGGAAAACGCTCGAGAAATGCGTCGATGGTTTTCCGTTTTCCGTTTCCGTCCGACGCGAGCAGGCACTCAAAACTCTTCTTCGACCTCCACCTCTCCAACAACAACAAAAAAAAACGTGCAGATCGTCCAGCACCTCCGGCACTACACGGAACCGCTCTTCCAGCGCTATATCGTCCGCATCGTCTTCATGGTCCCCTTCTACTCCGTCACGAGCTTCTTCTCGCTGCTGTTCCCGGTCGCGGCCCCTTACCTCGACACCGTCCGCGACTGCTACGAGGTGCGTTTTTTTCGTCCTTCTTCTTTCTTTCGCGCTCTCTTCTCTTCTCTCTCGTTTTTGACTCACCCGTTCCTTCTCTCTCTCCCTCTCTCTCTGTCTCCCTCTCTCCATCACTCTCTATCTCCCTCTCTTCCTCTCTCTCTTTCTCAAGGCATGGGTCATCTACAACTTCCTCTCGCTCTGCCTCGCCTACGTCGGAGGGGCCGGAAGGGTCGAAATCGCCATGTCCGGCTTCGTCCTGAGTCCGTCCTTGGCCCACTGCACCTGCTGCCTGGGCCCGACGCCCGTCGACGGCGCCTTCGTCCGGCGCTGCAAGCGCGGAACGCTGCAGTTCGTCCTCCTGAAGCCCGTGCTGGCCGCGGTGACGATCGCCCTGCACCACGAGGGGAAGTTCAGGGAGGGGTCCTGGGGCGCGAACTCGGGGTACCTGTGGATCACCCTGGTGTACAACGTCACGTACTCCTGGGCCCTCTTTTCGCTCCTGCTGTTTTACATGGGCACGCGCGACCTGCTTAGGCCGCACAAGCCCGTGCTCAAGTTCGTGTGCGTCAAGAGCGTCGTCTTCGCGACCTTCTGGCAGTCGGTCGCCGTCGGCGTCGCGGTCGGCGTCGGCGCGCTCCCGGGCGCGGCCGCGGGGAAGGCGATGCAGAACCTGCTGCTCTGCTGTGAGATGCTCCCCGCCGCGGTCGCGATGGCCCTGGCGTTCCCGTGGCGGGAGTACGCGGGGGCGAACGCGGCTGGGCGGAGCTGTTTCGGACGAGCGAACAAGGGCGGGATCGACGCCGCCGCGTTCTCCTCGGGCGCCGCGGCGCGCGCCGCCGTCTCCGGCGGCGGTGGCAACTCTGCCGGGACCGCAGGCGGCGTCGACCTCACCTCGATGCGCCACGCCATCTCCATCCGCGACGTCGTGGCCGACACGGTGCACCAGTTCGCCCCGGCGTACCACAACTATGTCCTGTACGACTCGGGGGGCAGCGGCGGCGGAGGGGGCGGGAGCCGGGGGGCGTCGGAGCCCGGCGGCGGCGCTGGCGCCGGCGGCGGCGGCGGCAAGAGGGGGAGCGGCAGCGGCGGGGGAGGAGGCACTCCGAGGACGGTGCGGGCGCAGACTTTCATCGCCGTGGGCAGGGAGACAGCCTCCGGGATCGGGAGCAAGGGCGGCGGCGCGGCCCTCTCGCCGCGGGAAGGCGGCGGGAACGCCGCTGCCGCCTCCTTTTCGACGACGGCGGCGACGAGAGCGACGGGCGCCAGCGCTGCTTCGGTTTCCGCTCCCGCCCCGAAAAACCCCTTCACGATCGACGAGGAAGACGTTTTCGACGACGAGGACGGCGAGGAGGCGCGGTACCGGAGCACCAACGATGATGAGGAGGCCGGGCCCCTTGCCTCGTCATCGTCGCGGCAGCCACCGCCGCAAGACCTCGGCGTCGTCGCCGTCGCGCCCCGGGGCGCGCTGCGGAGGGAGGCCTCGGACGGCCTCGTCCTCGACTCTCCGCTCGCCGTCTCCGCCGCGGGGGGATCGCCGTCGTCGTCCTCTTTCGTGCCTACGGTGCCTCCAGAGGCGGGAGGAGGAGCGAAGCAGCAGCAACAGCCTGGATTTGATTCCGTCGACCTCCGATGAAGGAGTTTTTTGTTTTCTTTTCCTTTCTCTTGTGAAAGGGACTTTTTTGAAATAGTTTCTCTCTCTCCTCGCGAGTAGTTACACTTACTCCTCTCTCTCTCTCTCAAAATTTGTGGGTGGTTTTGGTGTTGAAAAGAATGAACGGAAAACGAATATAATAAAAGGAGGAAAATTGAAAAAAAAAAGTCTCTCTTTTCTCTTTTCTCTTTTCACCTCAGTCTTTCTTTCCTTCCCTCTCCTTCTGTCTCCCTCTCTCTTCACTCTCTTCACTCTGCGAGGGTGAGGTCCTTGAGGGCGAAGTAGTTGAGCCTGACAGCCGGGCCCATGGTCGAGCAGAGGCTCGCCTGTATGTTTTTGAAACGAGAGAGTTTGGGGGGAAAACGAAGAGAGTGAGTTTGAAAAGTTTCCGATCGTCGTTGTCGTCGTCGTTGTCATTGTCGTTGTCGTCTCTCGACCTCGAAAAGAGCCCGGGAAAAGGCAAAATAAATAAAAAAAACTTCCTCTGACGCACCGTCTTCCAGTAGGTCCCCTTGGCCCCGGGAGGCCTGTTGGCGTCGATCGAGTCCTGCACCGCCTTGAGGTTCTGGATCAGCTTCTCCTTCGAGAAGTTGGACCGGCCGATGCCGACGTGGACGTTGCCGGCCTTGTCGGCGCGGTACTCCACCTTGCCCCCCTTGAAGTCCTTGACCGCGGCAGCGACGTCGGGAGTGACGGTCCCCGCCTTGGGGTTGGGCATCAGGCCGCGCGGGCCCAGCGCGCGGCCGAGGCGCGCGACCTTGGGCATCAGGTCCGGGGTCGCGACCAGCTTGTCAAAGTCCATCATGCCGCCGGCGATCGTCTCGATCAGGTCGTCCTCGCCGACGAAGTCGGCGCCGGCCTCGCGGGCCGCGGCCGCGTCCTCGGCCTTGCAGAGCACCGCGACGCGGAGCTCTTTGCCCGTGCCGGCGGGGAGGCGGACGGTGGCGCGGAGCTGCTGGTCGGTGTACTTGGGGTCGATGTTGAGCCTGGAGAGTTTGAGTCGAGTTTTGAAGTTTTGAGTTTTGTTTTAAATTTTGAGGTTGAGTTTTTTTCCCCTCGTGCTTTTTTTTTTTTTTTTTTCCGTCGCGAGAGACAAGAGGAAAAGTCTAACTCTCTTACCTGGCGTGGAACTCGACGGTCTCGGTGAACTTGGCCGACGAGGTGGCGAGCACGGCCGCGACGGCGTCGCCGGCGTCGAGCGAGACCTCCTTGGTGGGGACCTGTGGAGAAAGGAGGAGTGAAGTGAAGAAGAGAGAGAGAAAAAGAAAGTAAAGAACGAGGAGGAGGAGGAGGAGGAGGAGGAGGAGGAGGAGGTGAGCGAAGAGGAGGAAAAAAAAACTAGCGGCGGCGGCTCGTTTGTTTGAGTTTCGTTTGTTTCGTTGGGATTTCGCCTCGTCCGTGACCGAAATTGATCGTTCTCTCCAGGGGTCGGCCTCTGAATCCTCCAGTGCACGCCTCCGACACGGCTGGATTGAGCACGCGGCTGTCGCCAGGGGGCAGCTTTGCGACGAGAAGGATCTCGGCAGTCTCCCTTGCTTCCTCTCTCCCACATTTCAACGGACCTTGGCCTTGAGCTCCTTGAACCTCCTCGAGCGCTTCTTCTCGAGGACTTTGCCTCCCGAGGAGACAGAGGGCGCGTCTCCCGTAACGATGATCAGGTCGGCGGGAGGGGATCCCGGGGAGAGCTCGACGTCGGCGGCGGCGGCACGAGCGACGATGGGCGAACGCCGCAGCGGGACGGCGGCGGCGGCGACGCGAGAAGACGAAGAAGGCGACGACGTCGATGCTTTCGCAGTCGACACGGGCGCACAGCGGGCGCGCAGCATGGCCGCGGGCATTCTATGAAATATGGATGAGGTGGACACTCCCCAGCGAGAAGGGAGGAGCTGGCGCCTAGGAGAGGAGGCCAGCGTGGGGGGGGAGTGGGGCGTGGAGTGAAGAGAAGCAAGTGACAGATCATTCAGTCTCTTCAAGACTTTTTTTTCCGAGCGTCGAAAATTTCACTCTCGCTTTCCTTCCATCGACTGCCCCCTCGTTCGCTAGTAAGCTCCGATTCGGAGCACTCTCTCCGTCTCTTCTTCGGCGCACGAACACGCACAGCAGCACCAACAAGAGGACCGTCATCTCAACCTTGCAGCAGTCACAGGCGCTCTCTCCCAGCAGCCTCTCTGTTTGCCCGTTTAAAATATGACGACCGCCGAAGCATCAGCACCGCCGCCGCCGCCGCCGAAAAACGAAGCCGCCGCCGGCGCCAAAGAGCAGCAGCAGCAGCAGCAGCAGCAGGACCACCAAGAAGAGGTAGACGAGCTCGACGAGCTCATTGACTTCCTCGGCGACGCGCACAGGCCCGAGGTGCGGCTTGAGGCCTGCAGGCTCGTCGAGGGGCTGACGGGCGACGCCGCGGGCTGCGAGAGGCTGCGCGGCGCGGCGGCGCGGCTGCTGCCGCCGCTGCTGCGCAGGGCGGCCGAGGAAGCCGGGGAGGGAAGCCCGCTCGCTCCTTCCTCCTCCTCTCGCCGCCCGGCGCTGGCGGCGCTCGTCAACCTGTCCCAGGACCCCGCGGTGGCGAAGGCGATGCTCGACCTGGGGGCGGTGCAGAGGGCGATGGACTGCCTCAGGGAGCAGGAGGGCGAGGGAGATCCCTCGCCTCCCCCCGCCGCCGCCGCCGCCGCCGCCGCCTCGACCGCCTCCTCGCTCGCCTCCTCCCTCGCCCTCGGCTCCCCTCCCTCCCGCTCCGACATGCTCCTAATGCTCCTCTCCAACCTCACGGCCCTCGAAGAGGGCGCGAGCCTGCTGCTGCAGCTGGGGAAGAGCAGGGTCGAAGGGTTCAACCTCGCCGTGCTGCTGCATCGGTTCCTGCGGGGGGAGGCCGAGGGCGTCGCGGCGCTGCTCGCCAACGCCACGGCGCTTCCGGACGGGAGGAGGCTGCTCGTGGGGCCCTCGGGGGCGTTCGGGGCCGTGGCGCAGGCGGCGTTTGGCGGCGGCGGGGGAGGAGGCAACGCTTCCCTGTCGGCCCCGGCGCGGCGCGCCGCCGCGGCGGCGCTCCGCAACTGCTGCCTCGCCGCCTCCCGCGACGGAACCATGGAGGAGATTTTGAAAGAGGGCGCGGCCCTCTCGGCTATGCTCCGCGCGCTCTGCGGGGAGAAGAGGGCTGCCGAGAAAGAGGGAGGGCGAGGAGGGGAGAGAGGGGAGAAGACGCTGGGTGCGGGCGGCGTTGGGGCCGCGGCCTGGGCCGGCACCGCCCCCCTCGCCGGCGGCGCCGGCGCCGCTCCCGCCGAAAGCTCAACGAAGGACCCCGACCCGGAGGTCCGCGCCGCGCTCGCCGAAGCCGTCCTCGTGCTCGCCAACGACGACGAGTTCGGAGGCCGCCCGCGGCTCTGGGAGCTCGACGCGCCGGAGCTGCTGCGCCAGGGGTACGAGGACGAGGAGGACGAGTCGACCTGCGAGGCGCTGGAGAGGACGGCCGAGATCTTTCTGGCGGGAGCCGGGGGCGTGGACGAGGTCGCCGAGGAAGGGGAAGGGGGAGAGGCGAAGGAGGGGGAGACGGAGGACGAGCGGCGGCGGCGCGGGAGGACGGGGATGATGAGGGCTTGAGAGAAAAGTGGAAAACGAAATTGTCAAAAAACGAAAAAAAAAACGAAAAATCAAATTGTTTTGGAGGCTGCGTGGCGACGAATCGAAACTCGCGATGGAAGCTGCTGCGGCGCCGCCTCTGTCGCTGCCACAGCAGCAGCGGCAAGCACAGCCTCCTCAGTCTCTGCCATTCACGCGCGGAGAGGCAGGAGCGAGCAGCAGTGGCGGCGGCGGGAACAACAGCAACACGAATCAGCACCATCAGACGACGCACGCCGCCCGCATCGCCGAAGCGGTGGCCAGGGACCTCGCCGCACTGTCCAACCCCGACGTCTCGTCTCCGTTCGCATCCGCCGACGACGCCATAGACAGGCTGCTACCGTATCACGTAAGGATAGAAGAAGATGATTTTCTGCTGGCAGTTGGAAGACAGGAGCAGCGAATGATCTAGTTTTCCCCCCGTCGTTCTTCTTCCTTGTTTCTTTCACCTCACCTCCTCGGCCCTCTCGACCCCTTCCGACCTTCCAAACCTCCACCTTTGAAACTCCAAAACAGCTCCTCGCCCAGGAGGGCCCCGAGGCCGCCGACGCGGACGAGGTGGGAGCATCGGAAACATCGACCGCCGGGCGAGGCGGCAGCGGCGCGGGCGGGAGCGGAAGGAAGCTCCTCCTGCTTTCGCGGCGGCAGGCCTGGCTTGAGGTCGCCTCGCGGAGGGCCTCTGCCGCCTGCGACGCCGCCGCGCGCACCGAGGCGCGCGCGGACGAGGCCGTGCGGCGGTCCAAGCGGGCCTGCGAGGAGCGGAGGGAGGAGCTATGGCTGGTGGCGCGGTGGGAGAGGGAGGAGGCCGAGGCGGGGCTGTGGCGGGCGAGGAGGGCCGCTGCCGCTGCCCCTGCCGCTGCTACCGCTGCAGCCGCTGCTGCGGCCCCCAGCGACCCTCCCGCCGCGCCGTAGCCTCCTCCTCCTGCTGCTGGGTACTCAGCTGAGAAGAAGAACGCACCGCAGCGGGAAAAAGTACTGAATGTAAGATAGGACTGTTCATTGCAGAGCACGTACAGAAAAAGAAAACTCAAGAAGCTGCGTACAATTACAAGGCGCGAAAGAACAACCTCTTCCCCTTTCTCGCTCTTTCTCTCTCTCTCTCTCTCTCTCTGGCTTCTCAACGTGCGTCGTCGTCGACTAGGCCGGAAGCAGAGGAGGGCACAGAAGCGACCGCAGGAGGCCGCCCCCGCCCGTGCTGGGGCGTCGCCGTCCTCGCCCCCTCGCTCGTCCCCTCCCTCCCGCCCCCTCCCCGCTCCTCCTCCTCCCCCTCCTCCTCCCTCGCCCTCTTCCTCGCCGCCCTCGCCTCCTCCCTCTCCCTCTTCTCCCTCTCCTTCCTCTCCCGAGTGGCGCGCTTCCTCTCCTCCAGGCGCGCCGCGGCCTCGCGCGAGGAGACCAGCTTCAGCGTCTCGACGCGGACGTCCTCCTGCATCAGCGACGACCGGTCCCCGACCTCCTCTCGCGCTGCCCCCTCCCCGCCGGGGCCGCCGCCGCCCGCCGCCGCCTGCTGCTGCTGCTGCTGCTGCCGCGCCGCGAGGAGCTCGCGGAACCGCCGCAGCACCGGCTCCCACCGCAGCCTCTGTCTCCCCTCCCTGCGCGTCGCCGCCAGCTCGTCGTCGTGCGCGCGCAGCAGCAGCTTGCGCTCGAGCGCGGTGAAGGGGGGTCCCCCCGAGTGTGGACGGCGGGCCGCGGCCTCAGCGCCCCAGGTCCGCGCGCGGCGGGGGCCGGCGGCGCCGGCGCCGCCGCTGCGGGCGAGGCGGGGCGTCGCGGGCCCGGAGGGACCAGCAACAACAGCAGCAGCAGCGGTGGCGGCAGAAGCAGCAGCAGAAGCGCTCGGGGCAGCGGCAGCAGCAGCGGCAGGAGCGACCGCAGCCGAGGAGCCGCCGCCGCCGCCGCCGCCGCCGGCAGCGACCTCGGCGGCGGTCGCGCCCTCCCCGAGCCGCCGCACCCTCGGCAGCAGCGCGCGCAAGTAGCGCCCGCGGCACTGCACGTCCGTGCGCCCCCACACGCGCGCCGCGGCCAGGGACCACCTGCCCTCGCCCACGGCGCGGACGGCCTCGACCAGCGCCTCGTCCTCCTCGGGGGTCCAGGCGCCGAGCGTGCGTGGGACGGCGATCGTCCCGGCGGCGTGGGCGCCCGCGCCGGCGGCGCCGCCGCCCCCTCCGGCGCCGCCGCCGGCGCCGCTCAGGATCCGCCACCGGTGGTACACCTGCTTCGAGGTCCAGTGCCTCGTGATCCCCGAGGCGTTCACCGCCTCTCCGGTCTCCCCGTCGACGACCTCGGCGGCGGCGGCGGCGCGCTCGCTTAGTGCCGCGGCGACGGCGGCCCAGCTGTTGCCCGCGCCGTGCGTCGCGACGGCGGCGGCGAGGGCGGCGTCGTCCGCGGGGGTCCATCGGCCACAGGTGACCGTCGCGGAGTCGAGGGAGCGGCGGTAGCGGGAGAGGCAGGCGAACGGGGTGCGCTGTCGCCCTCGGGGTCGGGACTGCGCGGCGCCGGGGGCGGCGGCGGCGGCGGCGGCGGCGGCGGCAGGAGCAGGAGCGTCGTCGTCGGTGGCGTCGGCAGAGGCGCTCCCGGCGTTCACCTCCCTCGCTACCGAGCTCCAATCCCTCTCCCCGTGCCTCCCCACGGCCCTCTTGAGGGCGGCGTCCTCCTCGCGCGACCAGGGCACCGACCCGCCTTCCCCCTCGAGCGCGGCGACGGACGGCCGGAGGACCTCGCGCCAGCGCGCGGCGAGCGCCGCGCCCGAGCGCGCCGGGAGGGCCGAGGCCGCGACCCGGTCCCAGCGCTCGAGGGAGAAGGCGTCGACCTCGCTCTCGACCCCGGGTGAGTCTGCGGTGAGGGAGGCGGCGGCGGAGGCCGCGGCGTCGAGCAGAGAAGAGGAAGGAGGAGGAGGAGGAGGAGGGGGAGGGGGAGGGGGAGGAACAGAAGAAGACGTCCCCAGGACGGCCGCCGCTGCCACCGCCGCCGCCGCCCCTTCCCCGTCGTAGTCGTCTTCGTCGCCACCGTTCCAGCCCCCGCCCCCGCCCCTCTTCCTCGCCCTCGCCCTCGCCGCCCCCTCGAGGGCCTCGGCGAACCGCCGCTCCCTCACCGCGTCCACCGCGGCCCTCAGCAGCGCCTCGTCGTCGCCGCGCGACCACTTGGCCAGCGGGAACGAGCGCGGGGACAGCCTGAAGGCGGGCGCGACGCGCAGCGTGTCGGCGTTGGGGGTCGGGGTCGCGGCCCCCACGCGCCAGAAGCGCGAGGTCTCGAAGGGGGGCTCCTTGAGAGTGCGGAAGGGCCCTCCGTAGCCTCCTCCGGCGACGCGTTTCTTGCCGTTAAGGGCTTCGTTGGCGCCCGCGGCACCGGGCGTCGGCGGTGGCGCGGCATTGCCTACCGCCCCGGCGAGCAGCTTGCTGCTCAGGTTCGCGTTAGATTGCAGGAGCGCGTCGAGGTTTCGCAGGGCTGCGCTCAGCCTGGCCTGCAGGGCGACGTTGGACTCGAGGGCCGCGGCGATGGCGTGCGAAGATGATGACGAAGGAGGAGATGTCGCAGTGGCCGTCGCCGTCCTTGCCGGTGTCAATGCCGTTGGCACCGCTTCTCCTTCGCGCTCCCCTTCTCGGGATCCTCCGTCTCTCGTCGCCGTCGTCGTCATCGCTCCAGCAGGCGGAGCGTCAGTGGCTCTCGCCCTGGTGGTCCGGCGCGTGGAGACGCCGGCCGCGCCGGGGGGCATGTCGACGACGCTAGTAGAAGAGAGCTCCCTCGAAGGACGCCGAGCAAAAAAATCACTGATTCAGTGAAGAAAGAGACGAGCTCCAACGACGCCGCGTCTCA
>Ga0315289_10006319_pt1 | contig 17424 bp, 12 predicted proteins | sample YL17G11_40_MG_FD_203452 | JGI IMG/M metagenome (GOLD analysis project Ga0315289, IMG submission 203452) | Sediment microbial communities from Yellowstone Lake, YNP, Wyoming, USA - YL17G11_40 | ecosystem: Environmental > Aquatic > Freshwater > Lake > Sediment | place: USA: Wyoming | collected... | reverse complement strand
GAGGAGCTTGCTCGCATCCGGGTCGTCGAGGGTGATCTCTCTTGCGCTTCGCACGTCCCACTTCGGCCCGGCTTCAGTTAACAACGGGAACCAAGTTGCGGCGTCACAGAACTCGCCGCTTTATTCACAGGCCACTTGCGGGTTGAGCAGGGTCTGACTTCGCCTGCCCCCGCCCACGCGCTGCCTGACGGCGCGCCGCCTCCTCACTCTTTCGCCGCCAGTACGCAACCTTCTGTTCCAGAGTGAGACTCTTTGTTTCTTTGTAAATCCGCAATGAACCCTTACGTTTCATTTCGACGCAGTCAAAGGTCTTTGTCTTCATACTCGATGACCTCCTGGGGAGTATGAATAGCGAGGGGTGCGAAACCCTCCTTGACGCTGATGGCATTGTACAGGGGTATCTTCTTGTAGTGGACAATGTGCTCGAAATTCCAACTGACAACCACCCGGCATGCGCTTACGGTTGCATGCGCAACGTGCAAGGCGTCCGCGGCCCACCGCTCACTCACGATCCCGGCCCGAAGGTAGGCCTCCTGAAGACGAATCGCCTCCTCAGCCAGAGGGAGCATTTCACCGACTGACGCAACGGATTCGTGGAAATTCCGGACCTCTTCTGGCGCTTGGCGGATTTCCTCCTCAATGACGGGCGAAAGGATCAGGTGAAACTTCCCCGCCCGGACTTGGTCGAAGAAAGCACGGCTCGGTATCGCGAATTCTTCGTCGAACACGCCGCCGAAGACAGAGGTGTCAGCATAAACGCGAATGGGATTCTGCGTCATAGATGTTCCGCGTCCCTGTGCCACAAGGGCAACCAACAGAAACTCAGCTCGTGGGCCGCCGCTCGTCCGGTCATCAGGTTACTGGCACGGTCCAGGGCCACGACAGCTCAGTCCTCCCGCTCCAAACATGACGATCTCGCGGCGCCCTATGCGCTCTTCGTGAACTTCCACGGAGCTCGGTGCTCGCGCCCGAGAAGCTTCTTTGCGTCGGGGTCCTCGAGGATGACTTCTTTCTCACCGTCCCACGCAATGCTACGGCCAAGCTTGAGGGACAGCATCCCACGCAGGCTCATCGCCGTTGACCGGTGGCCAATCTCGATGTCGCAGACCGGGCGTCCGCCGCTCTTGATGCACCTGAGGAACTCCGCCCAGAGCTCCTTGGTGTTCTGGTCGTCAGGCTTGTGCAACTGTGGCTCCTCGTGGAGCGGAGCTTCCCTCCGAGCCGCTCTCCGCAAATCTCACGCCCGCTCAGCAAGTTTGATTGTAGTGGCGGCAGGAGCCTTGTCAACCATTTTGAACCTGCTTTTCGTGCACCAGGCGCGTGGCACGCAGCGGGGGGGCTTCAGGATTTTGTTTCGAGCATGCAGGCATTTTGACTGCAAGATTTGCGTCTGCGTCCCGGAATGCATATACTGCCAATGTTTCGCGGAATCCGGGGCAAGGAATATTTCAGGAAAGAACCCGTAGGTCCGCCGGCGTTCATAGTATCAATCAACCGCTGCGGTGCGAGGAAAGGAGTTAACCATGTGTGCGATTACACAGGCAATTCGGGTTTGGGTGGCGATGGTCGCGGTCGCAGTCTGCCTATTCGGCAATCGGACTGCGGCCGAGAAGCAGTGGATTGTTTACGATGGGTTTGATGGGCCGGGCAAAGGAAAGCATATTGTATTTGTGACCGGCGACGAAGAGTATCGGTCTGAGGAATCCATGCCGCAACTCGCAAAGATTCTGGCGAAACATCACGGATTCAAATGCACGGTCCTTTTTGCAATAGACCAAAAGGACGGCACGATCAACCCGCAGCAGAATGACAATATCCCCGGTCTGCAAGCTCTTGAGACGGCGGACTTGATGGTGATTTTCACTCGTTTCCGGGACCTTCCCGACGAGCAAACAAAGTGCATCGTGGACTACGCCAACTCCGGCAAGCCCATCGTCGGCTTGAGAACGGCCACGCACGCGTTCAATTTTACCAGGCACAAAACTTATGCGAAGTACAGTTTCCGAAGCAAGGAGTTTGAAGGCGGGTTTGGGCGGCAGGTCTTGGGCGAGACGTGGATTGACCACTACGGTCAGCACCAGCGAGAAAGCACACGGGGCATCGTCGCAAAAGGAATGGAGAACCATCCGATTCTGAAAGGCGTTGAAGACATCTGGGGGCCATCCGACGTTTACGCCATCACGACGCTCAGCGGCGACAGCAAACCGCTCGTCATGGGGCAGGTGCTCGTCGGAATGAAGCCCAACGACGAACCAAAGCCCGGCAAGGAGCTTGTCCCGGTCGCGTGGGTCAAGAGCTATACGGGCGAAAAAGGAAAGACTGCTCGCGTGTTCACGACGACGATGGGACATGGCGGCGACTTGAAGAGCGAAGGATTCCGCCGGCTTCTCGTCAACGCCTGCTACTGGGCTCTGGGGATGGAGGACAAAATCCCCGTCAAGAGCAAGGTTGATCTCGTCGGCGAGTACGGTCCCAACGAGATTGGAACGGCCGGGCACAAGAAGGGTCTGAAGCCGTTAGACCACAGAATTAAGTGATTGGGTCCCATTGAGACCCACGCGACAAAGTCGGAAAAGTAAAACGACCATCAGCACAGGAGACGCAAACGATGAAAATGAATCGTCGTGATTTCATAACGAAAACGGTCGCCGGGATGGGCGGCATGTTAATCGGACCGAAGCTGGTGCTCGGCGAAGAACAGAAGGTCAAAACCTACGACCCCTATGAGCTTGTGCCCCTCGGGAAGACGGGAATCAAGGTCACGCGCGTCGGGTTTGGCACGGGCATGCGCGGCGGCGGGCGACAGTCAAATCAAACCCGCCTGGGAAAGGAGAAATTCGAGGCGCTCCCGAACGCGGCGTGCGGTTGTTCGACGCCGCTGACCTCTATGGAACGCTGCCGTACCTGGGGCGGGCACTGAGCGGGATGCGACGCAGAGATTATGCCATAGCGTCGAAAATCTGGTGGCGGCGAGGCGGTATTCCCGACCAGGAGCGTCCCGACGCCGATGTGGTTGTCGAGCGCTTTCTTGAGGAGCTGAACACCGATTATATAGACGTGGTGCTTCTTCACTGCGTCAGCTCAGCCAAGTGGCCGGAGGAGCTGAGGAAACAAATGGAGATTCTGGCGAGATTGAAGAAGGAAGGGCTCGTGAGGGCGCATGGGGTGTCGTGCCACTCGTTGGAGGCGCTGGAGGCGGCTGCGAACGAGCCCTGGGTGGATTCCGTCCATGCGCGAATCAACCCGTACGCCGTCCAGATGGACGGACCGGCCGAGAAAGTTGCTCCCGTCCTCAAGAAGCTTCACGATGCGGGCAAAGGCGTAGTCGGGATGAAGCTCGTCGGCGAAGGACAATTCCGCGACAGCGACGAGAAGCGAGACGAATCCATTCGGTACGTCTTAGGCCTCGGCTGCGTTGACACAATGATTGTCGGCTTTGAAAAAGTCGAGGAGATAGACGACTTCGCGGCTCGCGTCCGAAAAGTCCCTGTCGCTGTTGCACCCAAGTGATTCCGGGCACGTTCCTTCACCCGAATGGCGTGAGCCTCAAAAGCCCGCCGACAGCGGTTGGCGCCGCCGGCTCTTTCTACCTCAGGACGCTCAACAGGTCGTCGCTTAGAATAGTCGGACACCAGTATTTCTCGACATGCTCGACGACGAGCTGCGTCCCCGCGGCGTGGCTGACGAAGGGCGCGTTGCGCGGATTATACATCGCATCGGTGAGGTCACGGACGAGAACGGGGTTTTTGTTCAGGCGAACCATCTGGCGAATCCCGAACGGCCGCCCAAGCACGCACATGTTTGTGTGAACGCCCATGATGACGACGTTCTGGACGCCGTACTGCTCCAGCAGATTGTATATCTCCTGGCCGCTGTCACTGATGGCATCGTCGTCGGAAATCTCGATTCCGGGGTGCTGGCTTGTCCATGCGCCGTATTGCTTGCACTGGGGCTGGCAGTCGCAACCTCCATCCGAATCGTCAATGGGGAGTGCACCTTCCCTCGCGCGGTCGAGGCTCTGCCAGTTGTTGACGGGGACTGGCGGAGCAACATTCTGCGCCTCTATCGCGCGGCGCCTCGCCGGAGTGTCCGCGTAGGCCGATAACGTCTCGCTCGGCGCGTGAATGACGAGGACGCCGTTTTTCCGAGCAGCGCCGATGACCTCGTTCATTTTCGGCGCCATCTCCACGACTCTCCGGGTTGCGGACGCGCACCAGTGCTGGTCCCACATATCGCAGACGATAATCGCCGTCCTGTTGAGGGTGATGTTTCTTTCGAGCCTCGTCTCGTTCCAGTCACCACTTCCTCTGGATGTTTCCGAACGCCCGCGTAGGCGCAGAGTCACTTTCCGCTCGGGTTTTGGTTCTCGCGCTGGAACTGGCGCAAGTGCCTTTCTCTCGACTTCACGATTGGCAGCCCAGAACAACGCGCTGGCTATCATCCGTCGAAAAGTAGCATTCTGAAAGTCGGTCTGTGCGCCAAGGGAGGTGTAGAAGACGCGACCGCCCTTGTGTGTCCGTGTCCACGCCAAAGGCTGCGCCCCCTTCGACTCAGGCGTCTCCCCCGTCATCAGAAGCGAGCAGCCTTCGGCCAGGGGTTCTGTCCTGTACAGACTTGCCCGGGACCGAAACTCCGAAACGCCGTCGAGGATCGCATGGTTTTTGGCGCTCGGCTCTATTTTCACCTGCGTCGTCGGGCCCTGGCCGAAGTGCCCGCTGTAGTTTCCGCCGAGGACGAGCTTGTCGAACTCAAGCCATTTCTGAAAACCGTGGCTCGCCGTCCGAACCGCGACGATTGGCCGCCCGGATTCGCAGTATTTCTTGACACGCTCCAACTGCTCGCCGCCTATCGTGAGTCGTCGAGTCAAAAAGAGTGCTACGTCGCACCCCTCGAGGGCCTCTAACCCGGGCAGGTCGTCAAACCCGCGTGCCTTCATCAAAGTGCATCGCGCGCTGTAGCTTTCCTCGAGATATTTCTGAAAGGCAGCAAGCGACGTGTCGGAGTCGTATTCTGCCGAGCCGGAAACCAGGCAGACCTTCAGCGGTTGCGTCTGTTCCGTTGCCTGCGAAGACCAGCAAAGCAAGAGAGCAACCGCAAGCGAGACAATCATTTTACCCATGAAGCAATCTCCCGATTTCGATGATCCGAGAGTGTTCAGCAACCTCTGTCCACAGCCTCGTGCCGACTGATGAACCGCTCGCCACCAACTCCCGGCGGGCAATGTGGAGGAGCCCCGCCGCGAGGGAGCGGCTTCGTGCCTGTGGCGTGGCCGCTGAGATTGGTCAGGGTACGACTGGAGTCGCCTCAACGACAACACGGAATCCAACCGCGGGGTTTTTTCCCTGCGGACTAATGCCGAGCCATGCGCGAGAAGCCGATCGGCAGTCCGACGGGCCGTCCTTATACGAGCCGCCCCGAACAACGCGGGCTTTCCCGGAGGTGGGGCCCTGCGGGTCGTTCTTGTTCGGGCTCGCGTAATAGCCGGCGCCGTACCAGTCCGTGCACCGTTCCCAGACGTTGCCGTGCATGTCGAACAGGCCCCATGCGTTGGGCTTGAAGCTTCCCACAGGCGTGAGCTTCTTCCGAAACACGCCTTTGCGTCCGCTGCCGTACACGTAATTCCCGTCGTAATTTGCCTGGTCGGTCGTTATCGTCGCGCCGGTATTGAAAGGCGTCGTCGTTCCCGCGCAGCAAGCGTACTCCCATTCCGCCTCGGTAGGCAAGCGGACCGTCTTGCCGGTTTTTGCGGAGACCTCTTTGCAGAATTCCTGCATATCGTCCCATGTGAGCATGACAGCCGGGTTCTTTGCCCCCTTGAATTCGGCGGGACTGGGGTTTTTGCCCGTGACCGCCTGGTACTCTTCCTGCGTGACCTCGTGAACGCCCATGTAGAACGGCTTGCTGATGACGACCTCGTGCTGAGGCTTCTCGTCGGCGCCCGCGTTCTGCTCACTCGCTGAAGCACCAATCATGAATTTCCCTGGCGGAATTAGAGCCAGCTTCATGGAAACGTTGCCGCCTAAGTCGAGGCTAAGCTCTTTCTCCTCCGCGGGGGTTTTGGCGGGAGCCTCTTTTTCAGGAGCAGGCTTGGTCTCCGGCGCGGCTTCCTCGTCCTCGAACAAGCCGGAGGGCTTCGTCGCCTTTGAGTCGGGCGCCTGAGCTGGTTGCTCGGCGAGCGCCGGGGTCTGGCCTCTCAGCTCTTCCGATGTTAGGTCGGCCACGACGCGGAAACCGAGGAACCCGAGGCTGGTGTCGGGCTCGTACATGTACCGCTCCGCGCAACGGCACTGTTTCTCCGCCGAAATCCAGGAGCCGCCGCGGGCAATACGCCACTCGCCCGACTTGGGCCCCTGCGGATCAACGGGTTTCGCCTCCTTGTAATATGTCTTCCTATACCAATCGCTGCACCACTCATAGACGTTTCCGTGCATGTCGTAGAGACCCCATGCGTTCGGCTTCTTGCTGCCGACAGGGTGCGGTCCCGCGCCGTAACCGCCCGAGTTGGCCCAGACCCAGGCGTAATCCCCAAGACTCTTTTCGTCATCGCCAAAACAATATCTTCCGGTGCTTCCCGCCCGGCACGCGTACTCCCATTCGGCCTCCGTCGCGAGCCGGACTTCCCTGCCCACTTTCTCGGTGAGCTTCGCGCAAAACTCCGCAGCCTCATCCCATGAAACCATCTCCACAGGACGATTGGCGCCTTTGTATTCGCTGGGACTCTTGCCCATCACAGCCTCGTACTGTCCCTGCGTCACCTCCGTGACCCCCATGAAGAACGGCTTACTGATCGTCACGTCATGCTGGGGACCCTCGTTTTGTCTGGCCTCGTCGTCCCCGATCTCATCTTTTGGGCTTCCCATCATAAACTTGCCAGCGGGGACAAGGACGAGTTTCATCGAAACGCCATCACCCAGGTCGAGGGAGATTCCCTTGCGAGGCGCGGCAGCCTTGGCGCCCGTCGCTCCCTCTGCCTTTGTCTTCGTCGCTGGCTCTTCGTCCTCAAACAAGCCGGCGGCGCGCGTCCTTGCGCCGGTGGAGGGCTGACGCCTGGTTGATGGTTGAGTCGCAGGAGCTGGTTCCTCGTCTTCGAACAGCGCGGATCGTCTCGCAGGTGCAGCCGTGGTTGAGGGCCTTTCCCGTTCCGCGGTCGTCTCAGTTTCGGGAGGCTCCTCGTCCTCGAAGAGACCGGAACGCCTGGTCACCTTGCGGGTTCTCGCGGGCTGTGTCCGCTTCGGTGTTGTGGCCTCGGTTGTGGGAGTCGGCTCCTCGTCCTCGAAAAGGCTTCGGCGACCTGTTGTTTTACGGGTCTCCGCAGGAGTTTCCTCAGTTGCGGCAACGGGTTTTGTCTGTGAGGCTGGAGCGGAAACCCATGCAGGCGAACTCTGCCTTACGCGATAATACCAGCCCTCTTTATAAGCCAGGTACTCCACGGCGCCGTCGGCCCGGAATGCCAGAGGCTCGAAGCTCAACTTGTCGTACTTCGGTCCGGGCTTGCCGTCAACCACGACGAACTCCCCACCATTTGCAGCCTTGTACGCGAGGTGAGCGCTGTCCGGGCTGAATGTCATTCCCCAGATCATCCGATATTTAGGCTCCTGTTGCTCCCCGTCATAAACCAGGGTCGTCTGAACCGCCACGTACGCCAGATGCTTGCTGTCCGGGCTGAAGGCGAGTTGCCCGCTGTATTTGGAGACCTCATCAAACGGTGGACCGGCTTTTCCGTTCACCACCAGGAACTGCTCGTCTGCCCCTCTGGACGCCACGTAGGCAAGACGCCGCCCATCAGGGCTGAACGTGAGCTGATTCACAGCGTCATAACCGGGCCACTTGGGCTTGCCGTCCACAACGACAACGTAGTCCGCGTCCTTGTCGGGCCGGGCGGCATAAGCATAATGCTTCCCGTCGGGGCTGAAAGCGAAGTTATCGGTTCTGTCGTACCCCTGTTCCTTCACGCCATCCACAATGTAATATTGTTCCCCATGGCCCCAAGCGATGCCACAGGCAAGACGTTTTCCATCGGGGCTGAAAGTCAATCCCCCATACGTCGCGGCTTTCAGCCCGAGTCGTCCGTCCACGACAAAGCGGTACTCGTCGCCCGGCCTGACTTTGTATCCGAATCGCTTTCCGTCCGGGCTGAAGGTAAAAGCTGACACCTCATCGAACTCGGGCTCGGGCTTGCCGTCAATCACGAGGAACTTCTTCTCTCCTTTCACGACGAGATACGCCATGCGCTTACCGTCGGGCGAGAAGGCGATCTTCGTCGGGTAAGATATGGACTCCAACGTGTCATATTGCGGACCAATTCGGTGGTCTATGACCACGTAGCCCTTCCCAGCCCTCTTTGCCCAATAAGCCACCCGTTTCCCGTCGGGACTTATGGAAAGATACTCGACCTCGTCGAATTCGGGTCCGAGTTTGCCGTCCAGCGCGACGAGCTGTTTGTCGCCCTTCTTGACAACGCAGGCGATGTGGCAGCCATCATCGCTGAACTCGGACTCATAGAAGGTCTCTCCATCGGAAAGCTCTCCCAGCTTGGTCTCCTCGTGGCGGGGTTCAACATCGGCGGCCTTAGCGGTCTCGGCCGCCGCTTTCGATTCTTCGGCGACGGTACCGGCCCCTGTGTCATCGTCCTCAAAAAGGCCGGAGCGAGATGCCGCCTTTGGGGTCTCGGGCGCGGCCCGAGAGGCGCGCGCTGCTTCGCCGCCCGAGCGCCCAGGCAAAATCAAAAAAACAGTCGCCACAGCCAAAGCCAACAAGGCACTCGGTAACCAAAACTTCTTCTGCTTCATGGTCCTCCTCCTATGGATAAGGCTCCTCGACCTCCCTATACGTGAGACGCGTCTTACCGAACCGTTGATGGGCGAGCCGTCTCGCCCGAGCCGCGTTCTCGGGTCGCCGAATCTCCTATGGCCAGAATTGGGCTACTTCCCACAATGTTCCGGCTCTGCTGCTCTGGCGCTTGACAATCCAGCCGGGGACTTCTTTGCTCAGATATGTCAGCGCCTCGACCCGCGAACCATCCTTGGCGCGAATTTCTTTTTTGTAAATCTCGCAATTGTACTTTGTGCCCGAGATCTCCATCGTCGTGTTGCTCTGTTTCTCCCCTTCATTTTTCAGGAGCTTTTCGTATTCTCCCTTTGAAATGAATCGAGGCCTCGCTGACTCCCCCGACTGGCGGACCTTCCCTCCTTCCATGCCCGTTGCTTTCACTGTAACACTCTTCTCGTCGGCTTTCATGACCTCCATCCATATGGTCACCGGTACTGCTCCCAAAGGAGACGGCCGTAACGTCTCAATCATGAGCCGGTTGCCAACTTTGGCGTCGCTCCATGGCCCTTTGACGTATCCTGCGGGAGGCTCCGGAACTACGACTTCCGCTTTGGCAGGCGGCTCGGAAACAACTGGCTTCTTCTCGGGTTCGGGGGCAGGTTTTTCCGGCTCGGGGGTCACCGTGGCGACTTCTGGCTTCTTCTCCGGTTCGGCTACGACTGTCTCCGGCTCCGTAACTTCCGGGCGACGAAACGCCAGACTATCCGGGACGAGCTCAAGCTTCCATTTGGACTTCCCCTCCGGACCGGCATCTTCTATCTGAATCCGCTTTACAAAGACCAGCCCTTCTCTGCGGGTGTAGGTGAAGGTGAAGTCCGCCTTGATTTCCTCCGCACCGGGCTGGCGAGCGGTCCTCGTCGCGGATTTTATGAAATGCTTTCCATCGGCGTCCTCGACGGTGTACTCCGTGTGGATGACAAGTCCGTCGTCGTGCGAAAGAATGTCCGCCTGCCGAGCGTAATCTCCGGTGAGAAGCATTATTCTGTCCTTGACGGCGGGGTCCGCCGACCCGTCGAGAACGTAGCCCTCGCCGAGTTTTGCCCCGTAAACCGGATATTTCTGCTCGGGCGGAGTCCAGCCGAGAATCGTTATTTTCATGCACCACTCGGTCATATTTCGTAGCCACCCCTGGCGGCTCCTGGGGACTTTTCCCTGGAGCTGGGTCGTAACCTTAGCCAGCGCACGGTCCCATTTGAGGCTCAGCTTTCCGAGCGACCTGCCATCTTGCTCAACGGTGAAACTCGCGTCCAACCCCTCGAGGTCGCTCTGTGCCAGGGAATAGGAGGTTTCATTCAGATTCGTGATTACTTCCTTTGCGAGGTTCTGCGCTTCTTTGGTTTTCGGAATCGTCGCGCCGGACGAAGCGGGAGTCTCCGCCTCCGGCTCCTCTTCCTCGGAGAGACCTCTCTCACCGGCTGCCGGTTCCAGCCTCGCCAAAAACGCCACGAACACCGCCGTTAGAATCCACGCGACTACCATCAGGCGACTTCTCATATTTCACTCCTTTTCATGATGTACCCCCGGGGTCAGGTTTCCGGGGCCGCATGACGCAAGTCCAACCCGCGTCGCTGAGTTTACCGCGTCCAAAGGCTGCTGGCACCGGCCAACCTATCTCCGGCTTCTCACGGCATGTCGGTCCGTCGGTTTGAGAATCGGGCCTATTCCTCCTCTTCCTCGAGTGCCTTGAGAAGCTCATCGTCCTCTTCCTTCAGTTCCTTTACTGCTCTGCGAGTCGCCCAGGGCGCCCAGACCTCCTTGCCTGCCTTGTTAACGTAGCCTATGTCGTCGCCGACTTTGACCTTCGCCAATCCGTCGCGGAACGGCCACGCCTGGTCCCATTTGTCCGCTTTGGGTCCGATGATTCTTCTGTATGGGTTCTTACCCACGAAGACCAGTGCGCTCGAGGCCTCTGCCCCCTCGCCGACTTTGACGGTCACCGCCGCCCATCCTTCCGAGTGCGGATTAGCGCCCAGGAGAACCGGCGGGATGACCTGCTCCCCGTGCTCATTTATGTAGCCGTAAAGCCCGCCAATCTTGACCGCCGCCAACCCCTCTGAGAACCTGTACGCGTCCTCGAATTGCGGGTCAATTAGCATTGTGCTCGTGATGTGAATGAAGCCCCACTTTTTCCCGTCGGCGGTCACCGCTGCCAGACCGTTGCCGAAACTGGACACGCTCTGGTACTGCGGCTCAATGTACACGGCGCCCGCTTTATTGACAAAGCCCCATTTGTCGCCAACCTTGACCGCCGCCACATTTCCCGAAAAGCCGTACGTCGAATCGAATTTCGGCTCTATGACCGTATTCCCTGTTTTGTCAACGAAGCCTATCTTGCCGTTCAGCTTCACCGGGGCATACCCTTCTCCAAAGGACCAGACATCCTCGAACCGAGGCTCAATTGCGACCTTGCCGGTCTTGTCAACAAATCCGTATTTGTCGCCGAGTTTGATGGGCGCGAGACCCTCTGCGAACCCATAGGCTTCCTCGAACTTCGGCTCGATGGCAATCTTGCCCGTCAAGTCGAGGTAGCCCCACTTGCCGCCAGATTTCACTGGCCCTAAGCCCTCGAGAAACGGCCCGGCGGCCTCGAACTTCGGCTCAACGACGACTTTCCCAACCCTGTCAATGTAACCCCACTTGCCGCCGACCACGATAGGATAAAGCGCCTTTCCCATGGTTATGGCGGTGGGGGCCCAGACGACTTTGCCGGTGGTGTCAATCCGGAGCCAGTTCTCGCCGGATTTGACCGAGGCGAGCGAGCCGGAAAAATCCGTCGCAAAATCGTACTTCGGCTCGACGACATATTTGCCTGATTTGTCAACGTAACCCCATTTGTCGCCAATCTCGACCCCTGCAAGTCCCCGGGAGAATTTGCGAGCGGACTCGAACTTCGGCTGGATGGCCGACTTTCCGGTCTTGTCTATATAGCCCCATTTGTCGCCGGATTTGGCAGCCGCCATCGCTTCCGAAAAATCTTCCGCGTCGTCAAATTTGTACCCGACGACGAGCTTGCCCGTCTGGTCAATGTACCCGAATTTGTGCCCCGCCTCCTTCCCACCCTGGACTTTCGCTCGACCTTCATGGAAGGATCGTGCCCACCAAAATTGGGCCGGAATGACGACCTTTCCGCTCTTGTTTACATAGCCCCAGTTGTGTTCAGCAACCGCCACCGGCGCCAACCCCTCCGAGAAATCGTCGGCATCGTTGAATTGAGGCTTGATCGCGAAATTCCCTTTTTTGTCCACGTACCCCCATTTCTCGCCTTCCTGGACGGCTGCCAGCCCTTCGGAAAAGGTCGGGGGAACGTAGGACGAGATGCTCCTCTCCATGATGAACTTTCCGTTCCTGTCAATGAATCGCCACTTTCCTTCCTCGGGCTGAACCGCTGCGACGCCGTCCCGGAAAGACTCGGCGTTCAAAAACTTCGGCTCCACCACCCACTTCCCGTCGGCGCTCAAGAGCTTCGGCCCTATCACCATCTTCCCCGTGTGGTCCACGTAACCCCAGACGCCGGCGCCGAATCTCACGGGCGCAAGACCTTCCGAGAATCGGTATGCGGTATCGAACTCGAACGGGATGACCAGCTCCCCGTTCCTGTCAATGTAGCCACCTTCTTCGTCTATGTGGACTTCAAAAAGCTCCGGGTACTGTGTTAGCTCGGGAGTCGGTTCGGTCTTCGTCTCCTCGGTCGAAGGGCCGGGCTTTTGGGCAACGGTCGTTTCTTCGGTAACCTCAGGCTGTAGAGCACCTCGACGAAACACCACGGTTTTTAGCTCCAGCCTCCAGCTCGTCTTGCCCTCCGAGCCGACTTCATCGAGCTCGACTCGTTTGAGGAATGGGAATCCTTCCCGCCGAACATAGGTCAAGGCAAATTCGTTTCTCATTTCGGCGGTTTCGGGCTGGCGAGCCGTCCTCTTCATGGCTTTGACGAAATGTTTTCCATCTGCCGTCTCGACCGTGTATTCGCTGTCGAGCTCCATGCCATCGTCGTATCGAAGGACCTCTCGCAGCCGGCGAAAATCCTCGGAGACTAACATTGTTTTCGCCTCAACGGTTGGGTCATCCGAACCATCGAGGATGTATCTATTGCCCTTTTTTGCGGCGTAAAATGGGTATTCCTCCCCGGGCGCGATCCGCGACAGAACCGTTGTCCTCAGGCACCATTCCATTGCCCCCCGAAGCAAGTTCTCGGACTCGCCGATGCCCTCCCCTTTCACCGCCGTCGGAACCTGCCCGTCGCTCCGGTTCCACGCGACCGACAGCTCTCCGACCGAGTCGCCATCTTTCTGAACCGCGAAGCTCGCCTGGAATCCCTCCAGGTCGGTCTGCAAAAAGGAATAATGGGACTCGTTGACTTTCGTCATCACCTCTTTGGCCAAATCCTGGGCTTCCTGTGTTCGGGGGATTTCCTCCTCCTCGGACGGTTCCGCCTTCACAAACGATACATTGTCCAGGTCCAGAGTCCAGGAAGCCTCTGCCCCCATGCCGCTGTCCTCTATGACGAGTCTTCTGACGAAGGGGGGACCATACCGCGTCGTATAGGTAAAGCTGAAGTCAACCTTCCGCTCCGGCTCGTCCGGGATTCGCGCGATAATGCTCATGGAGGCGAGGTAGTTTTTGCCGCCCGACTCTTTTGCTTGCCAGATGGTTTCCTTCTCCTGGTCGTCGGGCAGCCGGATGATTTTTCTCATCAGAAGGAGGTCGTTCGCGACAGAGGTGCGAACCCATTTCGCCTCGCCTGGCTCCACGGAATAATCGGCGATGACATAGCCGTCGCGGGATGGCGCGGCATACAGCCCATGCGCCGCAAAGCTCCGCGAGAGCGACGAGCTTAAGCCAGCCCAGGAAAGCTGTTCAAGCCACTCCCAGTGGGGGTATCCGGGCTTCCCCTTGAACTCGGTCGAAAGGCGCCCCGCCTTAGCATCCCACGACGCCTTCAGAGTGCCGATGGCCAATCCCTTCTCTTTGACCGAAAAGGTGGCGTCAAATGCGCCTGTCCCAGTCCCTTTCAGGAAATAATAGGACTGCCTCAGCCTGGCAGTGAGTTGCTGTGCCAGCTTCATCGCCTCTTCCGTCCGGGGCACCTCGATTTCGGACGCAGCCGCCGCCTCGGTCTCTTCCTCACCCTCGTCGGATAAACCCAATTCTGCGATCACGGCTCCCGAAGGAAGGGAGAAGACCAGCAAAGATGCCACATAAATCCATATCACTCTCCAGGCCTTTTTTCTCATGCTAAGCTCCTTTTGAGAAATTTCTCGCCGCCATGGTGCTCCGGTTCATAGAACCGGTCACGTGTTTCTTGCGGACAGGGTGAACCGCATACACAGGATTCTGCGAATCCTGACTGTTGGCTTTTGGGCTCTATGAGCTTCGGGCGTAGCAGGGCATTATCCGGGCGGCGCACCCCGCCAAAGGCGGGGTGGCTTCCTGCCTTCCGTCTCAAATCCGGTCCATCCTGTAAATCCTGTCGGGAATATCCTTGCCCTTCGCCCCGCGTTCGGCAGACTTAATCGCCCTTGCGAGAACCATGACGTGCTACTGGCGGGCCGTGTCACCAGCCGCGCCTCCGACAAATCTTACGTCCTTGAGCGCAGCGGTTGCCGACCAGAAAACTTCGGAATCAACCGACGCGGTGGCAACAACCCTCTTCAGGAAGACGTTGCCCTGCGTATGGATGTACGTGAGCTTGTATTCGTCTTTCACCGAGCCAAGCCACGGATGGACGACTTTCGCGCTCAAGGACTTGATGAACAGTTTGCCTTCGGCTGACTCTCCTTCGCAGACCGTCTCCATCGAACACTCATTGTCGCCTTCCAGATAGACCAGGAGACTGCGTAACTGCTGCAAATCGGCGCTGAGGAAAAGCACGATGGTTTTGACGGCAGAATCCTCCTTTGAAGCCTGCTCCGAAGCGTCAACTACAAACTGGTCTCCGGCCCTAATCGCATAAACGCCCGGACCTGCACGAGGCAAACCCTCAAATGGACCGCGGGCGAGAAATGGAAGGATTAGCTCCCTCAAAGAAACGGTCATCGTGCCAACTTCCTGTAGCCGCACGGCGCCGGCACGGGCAGCCTTGTCCACGAAGCCGCCGCCGAGGTCGGGAAGCGCAATCTGCGTCAGGAATGCGGTCAGAAGCTCACTTGCCGGGTCCTTCCTCGAGCGCTTCTTACCACCGGACGGCCGCCTCTCCCCCTCGACCACGACCCTTCCATCTCTCCGGTTCCACGCGAGCTTTGCCGTGCCCGAGGCGCCGCTCTTGCATTTCACGTCGAAAGTCGCGGTGAAGCGCTCAATCCCAGCTCGCTCAAGGGCGAAATACGAACCGTTCAGTTTGGTGATGAGCTGCTGGGCGAGTTTGTTGGCTTCTTCCGTGCGCGGGACCTCGACCTGGGGCTTAACTGGCTTCTTTTCCGCAGTTGTCGCGTCTTCACCTTCCTCAAACAGGCTGCGCTCCGGGGCCAAGAAACCCGACGGGAGGAGAATCGCCAGCAAAGATGCAACAAGAACTTGCAGAACAACAGGCAGTTTTTTCATCTCCGCTCCTTGGTAACGGGAAGCTTTCACAACTCAAGGTCGCAGGAGTCTGTCCGGCAAGAGGATACTCCAACCGAGGTAGGGGCACTGCCACCTTGCCGGCAGTTGGCGACTACCGGGCACCGAAAGGCCACTCTGCCACGGTGCCGTTATCTAAGTGCAGTATTTCCCGGGTTCGGTCTCGTATTGTGAATGAATCCGCTTGCTCGGTAAGCCCGGCTGAAGCCGGCTGGCCAGGGAGGCGCACGGCCTCGAATACCACCGCCTGAAGACGGTGGCTAAAAAGGAGGTGCCGGCTGAAGCCCGGCACCCACGTTGGTGTTCGGACTAACTTGTACGGGCGCCAATAACCGCTCATGGTTCGTGAGTGCATTTGCGAAAGGGTGTACTAAGCGGCAGCCAGCCGGGTTCCTCCCGTTCACCTCCCGACTATTTTGGCATTCCCTTCTCGATTTCTTTCCTCAGTTCCTCCATTGCGTCACGAAGCGCCTTATCTCTTATTTCCTCAAGCTCCTTTATTCGGAGTTCGCGCTCCGCCTCGATGTCCTTCTCTTCGTCCTCCTCCTCGATCTTCTTCTCTTCCTCCTCTTCCTCCGGCACCTCCACTTCCTCGAAGGTCACTTTGTCAAGCGTCATGTCGAGGGAGGTGGTTTCACCGTCGCCGGTCGCCTCCACCTTGATTCTCCTGAGGAACGGCGTCCCCTCCTTGCGAGTGTAGGTGCAGGTGTATTCTGCTTTGCCGATTTCCTTCTCACCATCGCGCACCGTGAACGTGGCGGAACTGACGAAAAGCTTTTCGTCACTTGACTGGCCCTTGTACAGCGTGTCAGCGATTTGTCCTCCCTTCGAAATCCGCAACTCATTCAACTGAATCAAATCCGTCGGGACGAAACAAATCTGGGCCTGGATGCCGCTCTCTTCCCGGGAGGCGTACTGAGTGGCGTCGAGGATATACTTGGCGCCCGATTTCACCGCATAAACTCCCGAAGAAGGCGGCGCCGCCGCGCTGCAAGGCCCTTCAACGAGAACCTTGAACATCTTCTCGCCGACCAATTCCTCGGCCATGCCTCTTATTTCCTCGTCTTTGATGCCATCGGCGTCTATGGAGAGCTCGTTCCCCTTGCGATTCCACGACACGCTCATCGTCCCAGCCGATTTAGTACCGGCCTTCACCTTGAAAGTGGCCTCAAAGCCTGGCACATCCGTCGAGATGATGTTGAAGTATCCCTTCGCAATCCGACCGAAGACCTGGTTCGCCAGCCTCTTCGCCTCCGCCGTCCGCGGGACGTTGATTGTCCCGCCGGCAGGCTCCTTTTCCTTCTTTGCCGGCTGAACCGGCTCCTCTTCTTCCTCCTCTTCAAACAGACCCGCTTCGCAGTAGGCGGGTTCCACGATGAATGTCGTCAGGAAAGACACTCCCAGAAGGACACACAATACTATCCACAGTTGTTTTTTCATGTTCACTCCTTTCCGAAGTTACACCATTTGTCGGCGGCGGGCATCCGCCGCCTCAGTGGCGTTGAGAGCGAGTCTTCCACCGCATGGGAGTGGCACCCGCTTTTTCGCCTATTCTGTCCTACTCTTGTTTTTCTTCTTCACCCTCCTGTTTGTCTCTTCCGAGCCATTTTTCTCTCTCTTTTTCCAGAAGCTGATTGATTGTTTCCCCAAGTTCTTTCTCGGCCTCCTCCACCCCTCGCCTTGCATTCTCTTGCTCTTCCTGTGCCTTTTGGAAGTCAACGGGCTCCGCTCCTCTCTCGAACGTTACGTTCTTAACCGTCAGCGTCCATTGCACAGTCCCGGAAGTCCCGATGCTCTGGTACACAATCACTTTCTCGATGAACTGGACCCCTTCCTTCTGGGCGTAGGTCCACAGGAACTCCTGTGTAATAGGCGGCTCTCCCCCGATGGTCTCGACCGCCGAACTCATGAAGGTCTTTCCGTCGGCGGGTTGACCGCGATAGACCGATTCCAGAACATCTCCGCCCTCCACAACGTTGACGACCAACACCTCCGTTAAGTCTGCGGAGATGGACATGATGCCGCCCTGGGACTTCAGGA
>Ga0315289_10006317_pt1 | contig 17427 bp, 17 predicted proteins | sample YL17G11_40_MG_FD_203452 | JGI IMG/M metagenome (GOLD analysis project Ga0315289, IMG submission 203452) | Sediment microbial communities from Yellowstone Lake, YNP, Wyoming, USA - YL17G11_40 | ecosystem: Environmental > Aquatic > Freshwater > Lake > Sediment | place: USA: Wyoming | collected... | reverse complement strand
TTGTTGGCTTCTTCGCGATACTCAGTTCAACGATGTCAAAGAATCCGGTGCTAAATCCGTTCGCGCGTGCTTTGGGTACACCGGATTCCCTGATGGGATTCGTCGCGGCGGCATCCACCATTCCAGGCATACTGGCCAGCCTTCCTGCAGCGTCGCTGTCCGACCGGCTTGGCAGAAGAAAGGTCCTCTTTGCGTCTGGCGTAGTGTTTGCTTCGGCGCCGTTCCTCTATCTTCTTGTAAGCTCATGGTGGCAGCTTGCCCTCGTCAGATTCTACCACGGCTTCGCTACAGCCATGTTCGTTCCGGTCGGTAATGCCTTCGTCACGGACCTGTTCCCTGACAAGAGGGCGGAGCGTATCTCGCTCCTCTCCTCCGCGACGGTGGTCGGGCGAACTATTGCTCCGTTCTTGGGCGGCTACATCTTATTCGTGACAAACAATGGTTACCATGAGCTCTATCTCGCTGTCGGAATCGCCGGCATCGCAGCCTTCGTGACAGCATTCTTGCTCATGGAAGAGAGTTCTCAGACCGCAAAGAGTGTTGGTCTCCAGAAGAGCGGTTTGAAGCTCCTGGAAGGCTGGAGGGCGGTTGCTGGAAACAGGGGAACGCTCGTTGTGAGCTTGGTCGAGGCAGCACAATACTATGCGTTCGGAGCAACAGAGTTCTTTCTAGTGGGGTATCTCAAGGAGGTCGCCCACTTCGACTCCCTATTGCAGGGTGTGATCTTGGGCTCTCAACTTGCGATAATACCGCTGCTCAAACCGCTTATGGGGCGGTTCTCGGACAAGGTTGGTAGAACGATCCCGATCGTCTCAGGATCAGTGATTGGTGCGTTCGCTCTCGCACTGATCCCATTAACCGTCCAATTCCCGCTGCTGCTACTGATATCGATTCTCTACGGCTTCGGGTTCTCGATGGTGACTGCCTCAACTCCTGCACTGGTCAGCGAACTCACGGACAAGGCTCTGTTGGGTACCGGCATGGGTTTCCTCGGCACAATCATGGACCTGGGACAGACGTTGGGACCAATCATCACCGGGATAATACTCGGAGTGGGTCTTGGCTATCTAGGCTCTTTCACAGCGCTGACAGTGATTCTGCTTGTCACCTGCGGAATATTCGTTGCATCCGGAACTGGCAGAGTGGCTGCCAAGCGTATGGTCCCCCGTTCACGCTGAATGCTCACGACGATGTTTCCAAAACTATTTCTTCAATCTCTCATGAATGGGGTGGTTTGTGAGCCGTTCATGCGCGATTCATTGGAGGAGTTCAAGAAGTGCCGCGAGAAGATGAACGAGAAGATACTGGCATCGGGAAACCAACAGATCCAGCGTTTCTTCAATCTCGACACGCGAGCCTACGAGCCAGGTGCGCTCCCCAGCAAGACCAAGGAGCTACTTGGCCTAGTGGCGTCGGTCGTGTTGAGATGCGATGATTGTGTGACATATCACATGATTCGTTGTGTGGAGGAGGGAGTGACTTCTCCCGAATTCTATGAGGCATTGAATGTGGCTCTCGTCGTTGGTGGCTCGATCACAATCCCTCACATTAGGCGTGCCGTCGAACGTCTTGAGGAATGTACAGGTATCAGGGGGACCAAATCAGTCGGAACGTGATCCGGTCCTTGGTCATGCAATAACCCAATTTAGGAGCTGACGGTCCATCAACTTGATCGACACCCATGCGCATCTACAATGGCCTGCATTTGACAAGGACAGAGAACAGGTGATCGAGAGGGCATTCGCAGGTGGTTTGAAAGCGATTGTCAGCGTCGGATATGATATTGACGCGAGTCGCGAAGCCGCTAAGATGGCAAACGATCATGATGGCATATACGCAGTCATTGGGATCCACCCACACAATGCAAAGACAATGAATGCTTCTTTGCTTGACTTGCTTCGCGAATTTGCTCAGGATCCAAAGGTCGTCGCAATCGGTGAAATCGGGCTTGATTACTATCGAGACCTCTCTCCCAGACAACGACAGAAGGAGGCGTTTGAGCAACAGATACGCCTTGCAGAGGAGCTGCAGCTTCCAATAGTCGTCCATGATCGCGAAGCGCACTATGATGTCATGGAAGTACTACGCAAATTTGGCAAAGACGTCAGAGGAATCCTCCACTGTTACTCCGGCGATTCGAACATGGCCAAAGAAGTCATCGAGATGGGCTACCTGGTATCGATTGCAGGACCCGTGACATTCCCCAACGCAAGAAAACTACACCAGATCGTTCAACATTTGCCAGAGGAATCCTTCGTTCTGGAAACTGACTGTCCATTTCTTTCCCCTCAATCGAGACGAGGAGAACGAAATGAACCTCTGTACGTTCTTGAAACTGCACACAAAGTCGCGGAACTCAAGGGAATGAAACTAGATGAGCTAGCGGAGCTGACTTCGCGAAATGCAAGACAGGTTTTTGAGATTCGCTAGGGAGCACGCGGTAGGCCATAGAGAAACGTGGACAAGTCATTCGCAGGATGAGGTCAAGGAGTTCTACGATTGAGAATGCTCAAGCAGGGGAAGCCTCTTCCTGAGGTCTTCAACGTTCTTTCGCACTTGATCTTCGCCTATTTCCGGGTTGTCATCCCGTGACGGTTCACTTCGCAGGGTCTCAGGAGGCACTAGACCTGCGCTCTTCCGAAGTTGGTTCTTCCATCCGTCTGGCACGTCGTTAGTGGGATGGGCTTCAAGAAGTGATGCTGCAACAAGGGTCCAGCATCTCGCAACGTTTGCGGGATTGTATCCTCCTCCACCGACGGCGACAATCCTGCCGGAGGCAACCTCGTGAGCGAGCTTATGCAATGTTCCGACGATTTCCTCGTAGGTCCGCGTTGTCAATCGAAGGTGAGCGAGCATATCGTCCGCATGCGAGTCGGCTCCACATTGAACTACGATGAACTCTGGTTTGTATGCTCGGACCAGCGGTGGAACGATCTCCTTGAAAGCCCTGAGGTAGGGATGGTCCCCTGTCCCCGGGAGCACTGGAATATTGACTTTGAGACCTTCCGCGCCCTTTTCTCCGATTTCGAATGTGAATCCCGTCCCAGGAAACAGATATCGTCCATCCTCATGTAGATCTACATCGAGGACTCCAGCGTCGGCATAGAATCCGTACATGACGCCATCGCCATGATGCGCGTCCATGTCAAAGTACATGATCCGATCAAGATGGTGCTTCTTCTTCAGGTAGGCAATCGCGACGGCTGGATCGTTGAAGACGCAGAAGCCTGATGCTCGATCCTCATGTGCATGATGGAGTCCCCCGGAGATGTTCATTCCGTGGTCTGCTTGCCCTTTCATGACAGCGTCGACGGCATCTAGAGTGGCACCCACTGCCATCGCTGACGCTTCGTAGACTCCTTTGAATGCTGGAGTGTCACCGAGATCCAGGAGACCATGTCCTGACTTGCTAAGTCGTTTGACCAGGCTGATGTATTCCTCTGTGTGGAACAGTCCTACTTCTTCTTCGGTCGCGACGCGTGGTGGAAGCACTGTAATGTTCCGATCGTCGAATAGGCCTTTTGCATATGAAAGCTCGTACGTGAACTTCAGCCGAATTGGTGTCAACGGATGGCCCGGGCCGAAATCGTATTTCAAGAAATCGTCGCTGTAGACATAGGCGAGACGAGGACTCAATAATCTCGCATCCTACGATTCGCAGTTCATCCTAGCTAGGTCGAATGTAATAGCCCTATGGTGATCCGACGGGCCTTAACGAACCTGCGGGTACCCGAGTGTTCGATCGAAGAGCAGCATCATGGCTGCGTTGATCGCGTAGTACGTCGTCAAGTATGGGTAACCATACTTCTTGATTCTCCTCAAAGACGTGTAGGCGATCATCTCATCGTTGAAGAGGATCGGGCCTTGGTGTCTCATATGCAGGCTGAGCATCACGTCCTCGGAAAGAACTCGATTCTCATCAAATCCTCCCGCATCAAAGAACGCGCCTTTGCGGTAGGCGCAATTGAACCCTGCGACGTGAGGGCGCCCCAGTTTCAGTGAGAAGCGTTGCGCCCACCCAGTCGCGATATGATATGCGAGCTTGTCAAGTCTCGTGCCTTCGTACGGAAGCGTTGGGCCAGTCACTCCAACCGCATTCGGGCTAGAGTCGAATTTTCGACCGATTTCTTCAATCCATCTCTCGCACGCCATCGTGTCAGCATCGATGAACGCTAGAATCTTTCCTTCTGCCTGCTTTGCTCCGATGTTCCGTGCGGTTCCAACTGGAGATGGTTCCTCTATGACTTTGTGGGCATATTCCTTCGCAACTTCCACGGTCCGGTCGGTGCTTCCTCCGTCAACCACAATGATCTCGAATTGTTCTTTCCGGGATTGACGTGAAAGAGATACGAGGCATCTTGGGAGATACTTCTCTTCGTTCAATGCCGGGATTATCACAGAGATGTCGCAAGCACCGATCACCAAGATGCTCTTGATTCTAGTGCTGAGCGAAAGAGGGCGTGATCCGATTTCGAGAGATACCAGTTCTCCTCTCGAGAGCACTTGACCAGTCAGATTCTGGATGACTTCCGTCTGGCAGCGGACAACTAGTGCCACTTGTGGATGTATGTTCACCATGAAGTACTGGAGACACCTGCTGAGTTCGGGAATCAGAATCGCCCAGAGGTCAAATGCTTTCGCTGCTAGGATCAGTGTCATGCAGACTGTGAAGAACACGAGCACCGTCCGCTTCTGGCTCGTTTCTTGCGAAACCTGTTCTAGTCGTTCGACTTGGGTTGACATTGGGATCGTGCCTTCTGGCGGTGCTCTGTCCGCCGTGAGCAGTGATGTTCTAGCCCGAACCAGAGAGAGGAGCTAAAAAGAGTTGCGAGACTACGAAATACCGCGACTTCCTGGAGGTATTAACAGGAGAGCGGCAACAACAGCGTTCTGGCTTGCTTTTTCATTGCGGAGGTTGCGGCTTCATCGAATACGGATCTCGTCCAAGCGAAGTATCAAAGATCCCGTGGCAGTCTGCTGAGAGAGCTGACAGGGCAGGGACTGTCCTGCCGGATCTCCTATATATACGAAAATTATACTCGCGAGTCCCTATAGGCGAGCTATATATCTCGAACGTGCCGAGTCTGCGCAGTGATTTGATTGTCCGAGGAACCCGCGGAAAGAAGAGCTCACGAACTCGGTGACGTGTTCCTCGATGCTATCTACGCGATACCCGGTGGGGACAAGATCAAGCAGTGTATTCAATGCGGAACATGCAGCGGCTCTTGTCCAACTAGCTACGCAATGGACTACAGCCCGCGAGAGATCATAGCAGCCCTGAGAGCAGGAATGCTTGACAGGGTCCTGAAGAGCAACACTGTGTGGCTCTGTACTTCATGCTACTACTGCACAGTTCGATGCCCATCAGGCATCAAGATCACTGACATGATGTATGAGCTGAAACGACTGGGTGTAGACTTCGGACTAGTCCAGAAAGGCGCGATCGCCCCCACGGTCTCGAAAGCCTTCGTTAACATGGTGGACAACTATGGCAGGGTCCACGAGACGATGCTCGTCATGAGCGTATTCCTGAAGACCAAGCCGTGGGCCTTGCTGAAGATGATGCCGCAAGGAATGAAGCTCATCGCTCGTGGCAGATTACCGTTCTTTCCTCATAAAATCAAGGGAATATCCGAGATGAACAAGTGTGCCGGTGCAATGACCGGCGCCATGGTCGGAGGTCTACACCCCGGAGGACCGTCAGCGAAGGAGGCCTAGAATTGGAGTCACGCATGGAATTCACCTATTATCCTGGCTGTTCTCTCGAAGGCATGAACAAGGCATACGACCAGTCAGCACGCCTGGTTTCCAAATCGCTTGGCATAGACCTCAAGGAATTGAATGACTGGAACTGCTGCGGTGCCTCTGCGTACATGTCTATCAGAGAGCTACGCGCGCACCTACTGTCCGCGAGGAACCTTGCCATAGCCGAGAGGGAGAAAAAGGATCTCGCAGTTGTCTGTCCTGCATGCTACACGAATCTGACTAAGACCAATCACTACATGGGCGAGGACGCGAAGCTTAGAAGAACGGTCGGGTCTGCGCTCAAAGCAGCGAATCTGCAATACATGGGAACTGTGAAGGTCAGACATCTTCTTGACGTTATTGTGAGCGAGATTGGTGAGAGCGAGGTCAGAGCAAAGGTAACAAAGCCGCTCTCGGGGTTGAAGACTGCCCCATACTACGGTTGCCAGTTCACTCGGCCCTTGGGAGATTATGATGACAAGGAGTTCCCAACGATGCTTGACACGCTTCTCAAGTGGCTCGGGGCGGAGCCGGTGAACTTCCCGCTCAAGGCCAAGTGTTGCGGCGGGATACTCATGACGACGAACGAGTCGGTTGCGTTGTCGCTTGTCAGATCTCTTCTAGACTGCGCAACCCAGAACGGAGGAGAGGCCATCGCCACAATATGCCCACTCTGTCACATGACTCTTGAAGCGTATCAGGGAAACGTCAACAAAGCATTCTCGACAAGCTTCAAGGTTCCGATGTTCTACTTCACTCAACTGATGGGCTTGGCGTTTGGTTTCAGCAAGAAAGAGCTTGGTATCAACCAGGAACTGATCTCAAGCAAAGCCCTTCTGGAAAGACGCTTGGAGGCGAGATAGATGGCTGAGAAGATCGGCGTATACGTCTGCCACTGCGGGTCGAACATCGCCCAGATGGTAGACTGCAAGAACGTTGTTGACTACGCTGCTGCTCTGCCAAACGTCACTGTTGCTCGGGAATATCAGTACATGTGCTCAGACCCGGGCCAAGAGATCATCAAGAAAGACATCAAGGAACTCGGTCTCACGCGCGTCGTAGTCGCTTCCTGTTCACCACTGATGCATGAGCTAACCTTCAGACGTGCGGTGGAGGAGGGCGGTCTCAATCAGTTCCTCTTCCAGATGGCAAACATTCGTGAGCAGTGCTCGTGGATAAGCGAGAACAAGGAGATGGCCACGGAACGCGCAAAAGCGATCGTAGGCGCCGCCGTTAAGCGCGTGGCATTCCAGGAACCGCTTCAAGAGAAGAAAGTCCCAGTCAATCCGAACGTTCTCGTTGTTGGAGGCGGGATCACCGGCATCGAGGCTGCGCTTCAACTTGCAGATTCCGGGAAGAAAGTCTACCTTGTCGAAAAGGAGCCTACGATTGGGGGCTACATGGCACGATTCGACAAGACATTCCCAACTCTGGACTGCGCAGCCTGCATCCTAACACCCAAGATGGTCAACGTTGCTCAGCATCCGAACATCGAACTGATCTCCTACAGCGATGTAACACGATTCTCAGGCTACGTCGGTAATTTCACGGCGCGAATACGGAGACGCCCTCGATACGTTGACGAGGAGAAGTGCAACGGCTGTGGCCTGTGCACGGAGAAATGTCCCATCAGCGTACCGAGCGAGTTCGACTGTGGGCTCGGCAAGAGAAAGGCAATCTACAGGCCGTTTCCGCAGGCGGTGCCAAACGTCCCAGTGATCGACCGAGAACACTGTCTGTTCTTCACGAAAGGTATCTGCAAGGTTTGCGTGAAATTCTGCCCCCGAGGCGCAGTCAACTTCGATCAGAAAGAAGAGTTCGAAGACCTGCAAGTAGGCACCGCCATCCTTGCAACGGGCTTCGACTTGTTCGATGCCTCAAAGGTCAAGCAGTACGGTTACGGCAGACTGCCTAACGTAGTCACAAGCTTAGAATTCGAACGTTTCTCGCACGCATCTGGACCAACCGGAGGCAAGATCCAGTTAAAGAACGGTCAGATGCCCCAGAGTGTCGCTATACTGCACTGCATAGGAAGTCGTGATACAAACTTCAACGAGTACTGCTCGCGCGTCTGTTGCATGTACTCGATGAAGATGGCTCATCTGGTTCACGAGAAGACCGGAGCCAAGGTTTACGAATTCTATATCGACATCCGCGCTTTCGGGAAGGGGTACGAGGAGTTCTACAAGCGGCTCCTCAAAGAAGACACGGTCTTCATACGTGGAAAGGCTGCCGAGGTCACGGACTTTGCTCAAACACCCGCCGAGAAAGGCAAGCTCATCGTGGTCGCAGAGGACACACTGCTCGGAATCACTCGCCGAATACCCGTTGACATGGTCGTCCTGAGCGTGGGATTTGAACCGAGAAAAGACGCCGCCGATCTTGCAAGGACATTCTCGATAAGTAGAAGCCAAGATGGCTTCTTCTTGGAACGCCATCCGAAACTCGCACCTGTGTCAACAGCGTCAGACGGGATCTTCATTGCGGGTTCATGTCAGGGTCCCAAGGACATTCCAGACAGCGTAGCTCAAGGAGCTGCGGCGGCCGCAAACGCTCTCTCACTCATCGACAGGAAAGAAGTCACACTCGAACCCACCGTCGCGGTCATCGATGAAGAATCTTGCTCAGGATGTAAGATCTGCCTCGGTCTTTGCCCATTCAACGCTATCGTGTTCGACGATACAAAGAAGGTCTCCAGAGTGAACGATGCTCTCTGCAAGGGTTGCGGCGTCTGCGTGGCCGCATGTCCATCAGGCGCAATTGAGCAGCGCAACTTCACTGATGATCAGTTACTGGCTGAGGTTGAATCGGCCTGTGCGTCAGCGAAGTGAACAAGAATGAGTTCGAATTATGAACCCAAGATCGTTGGCTTCCTCTGCAAGTGGTGCGCATATACAGGCGCTGACCTTGCAGGGACGAGCCGCATCAAGTACCCGCCCAACGTAACACCGATCCGAGTAATGTGCTCAGGGCGCGTGGACCCGGTCTTGGTGATGAAGGCTCTGTCATCAGGTGCAGATGGCGTGCTCATCGCAGGATGCCACCCAGGCGACTGCCACTACACAAGTGGCAACGTCAAAACTATCAGGCGATTCAAACTCCTACAGAAAATGCTGGATCAGTTCGGGGTTGAGAGAGACCGCGTGAGACTCGAATGGATTTCTGCCTCGGAAGGCGAAAAATACGCGCAGGTTGTGGAGAACATGACGGAGACGCTTCGCACGCTTGGCCCTCTCAATTGGGACGGGGGTAAGGAGGCCTAGTTATGGCAAATCCGAAGGCTGCTTTCTATTGGGCGGCCAGCTGCGGCGGATGCGAAATCGCTGTACTCGAACTCGGCAAGGGACTGGTCGACGTTTCAAAGAAAGTTGACATCATCTTCTGGCCAGTGGCCCTCGACTTCAAGTATTCAGATGTAGAATCGATGCCTGACAAGAGCATTGACGTCTGCTTCTTCAACGGTGCCATACAGACATCCGAGAACGAGCACATGGCAAAGCTACTCAGAGAGAAGTCAAAGACACTGATCGCCTTCGGGGCTTGCGCCAACAGCGGCGGCATACCAGCGTTGGCAAACACGACTAGCAGAGAGCAGATCTTCGCCCGCGTCTACAAGGAGACTCCGACCACTGACAATCCAAATGGCATCATTCCAGAGACCAAGGTCCAGATGAAAGAGGGAGTACTTACGATTCCCGAGTTCTACAACACAGTCAGGACCCTTGACCAGACAGTTGACGTCGACTACTACGTTCCTGGTTGCCCACCTGTTGGAGAGCAAGTTGCCGCAGTGATGAGTAGCGTAGTTGACGGGAAGCTCCCGCCAAAGGGCGCGGTCATTGGTGCTTCAGACAAATCCCTCTGTGACGAGTGCAAACGTGTCAAGGGAGATAGGAAGATCACGAAGATCGTGCGTATCTACGAGATCGTCCCTGACACCGTGAAGTGCCTGCTCGATCAGGGCATAATCTGCATGGGACCTGCGACGCGTGGAGGCTGCGGCGCTCAATGTCTCAGCGCCAACATGCCCTGCAGAGGTTGCTATGGCGCGGTCCCCGGCGTGCTTGACCAAGGTGCAAAGATGCTTTCGGCTCTATCATCCAACTTCGACGCCGATACTGAAGAAGATGCAACTCGTATCGCCGATGGAGTTGTGGATCCGATCGGCACATTCTATAGGTATACTCTTGCGCGCTCGCTACTCAGGAGGTCAAAGGCATGAAGACTGTCAGCATAAACCCGATCACCAGGCTCGAAGGACACGGCAAGATTGAGATCTTTCTCAACGACGAGGGAAATGTGGAGAACGCGTACTTCCAAGTTCCTGAACTAAGAGGTTTCGAGAAGTTCTGTGAAGGCAGGCCCGTGGAAGAGATGCCTGACATCACAAGCAGGATCTGCGGCGTCTGTCCCGAAGCCCACCACATGGCCAGCACAAAAGCGCTCGACGCACTCTTTCATGTCGATCCTCCCTCGGCCGCCAAGAAGCTCAGAGAGCTACTCTACAGCGCATTCTACGTGTCGGATCATACAACTCACTTCTACATTCTCGGTGGGCCGGACTTCATCATAGGCCCCACCGCTCCAAAGGCGGAACGCAACATACTCGGCGTGATCAACAAGGTCGGACTTGAGATCGGTTCCTCAGTCATCAAGCACCGCTCTGATGCGCTTGATGTTGTTGGGCTAATCGGAGGACGAAGAATTCACCCAACCTGCGGCGTACCCGGTGGTGTCAGTAGATCAATCACCGAAGAGGAGAGGGCGAAAGTTGAGGAAGTCGCGAAATCAGAGATCGAGTTCGCGAAGTTCACTCTGAAACTCTTCGATGATATTGTCTTGGCAAACAAGGATTACGTGAGCCTGATAAAGAGCGATTTCTACACAACCCCAACCTACTACATGGGCCTTGTCGATGAGCAGAACCGTGTCAACTTCTATGACGGCAAGGTCAGAGTGGTCGACCCCGACGGAAACGAATTCGCAAAGTATAGCGCGGCTGAGTATCAGCAACATCTCGCGGAGCACGTTGAGCCTTGGACGTACCTGAAGTTTCCATATTTGAAGAAGGTCGGATGGAAGGGGCTCGTCGGAGGAAAAGACAGTGGTGTCTACAGAGCGACGCCGCTTGCGCGACTTAACGTAGCAGAAGGAATGGCCACACCTCTCGCACAGGCCGAGTACAATAGAATGTACGAGACTCTGGGCCACAGGCCTGTTCACTCAACGCTCGCGACGCACTGGGCACGACTGATAGAACTCCTCTACGCAGCCGAGCGAATGTATGAACTGAGTCGTGATCCTGAGATCACTAGCCAAAACGTCCGCACGATCCCAACCAGAACTCCTGATGAAGGAGTGGGAATCGTGGAGGCTCCCCGTGGAACGCTAACGCATCACTACACGACAGATGAGAAAGGCCTCGTCAAGAAAGTCAACCTGATCGTGGGCACAACAAACAATCACGCCGCGATAAGCATGTCCATCAAGCAGGCGGCGCAAGGACTGATCAGGAAAGGCGACGTCTCGGACGGTCTGCTGAACATGGTGGAGATGGCTTTCAGAGCATACGATCCATGCTTCGGCTGCGCCACACACACACTCCCAGGACAGATGCCCCTCGAAGTCAACATCTACAACAAGGAAAGAGCGCTGCTGCGAAAACTGCGAAGGCCGTAAGACATTCCTAATTAGGCCTTGCCTCCCAGAGAGCTCTTCTGCGGGTCACCTTAGGGACTGGTCGAAGTGAAGAGGCTCCTCCTTGGCATAGGTAATACGATAATGGGAGACGATGGAGTAGGCATCTATGTCGCAAGGATGGTAAAGGACAGGATTCCGTCGCGAACCGATCTGCAGGTCAAAGAACTTGGTGTCAGCGGTTTCAAGCTCGTTGAGGAGATACTCGGATACGACGAAGTGATAATAGTGGACTCCTACGCTTCAAGAGATACTAGTGCCGGGCAGATTCGGGAATTCAGCGCTGAGAATTTCGAGGATACATTGCATGCCGCATCTCCCCACGGCGCGAACTTCGCAACTGCGCTTGAACTCTACAGAAGTCTCCAGCCTGACAGAGTTCCGAAAAGGCTCCGTATCTTCACGGTCAACATTCATCCAACAGATACGTTTGGAGAGAGCCTGAGCAAGTCCGTACGAGAAGCAGCACTCAAGCTTGCGGAAATGATTGCTCAGGAGATCACTAGATAGTGATCAACTCGCGAGTGCAGTTGTTCAGTCTTCGTGCTCTTCCCGCTTGAATGACGACTATGTCTTCGATACGGACTCCATAATGTCCAGGGACATATATGCCCGGCTCAACGCTGAAAGCCATGCCTTCATCGAGCCTCATTGAGTTGCCAGCGACTATGTACGGTTCTTCATGGATCTCTAGTCCGATCCCATGTCCTGTGCGATGAACGAAGAACTGGCCATACCCTGCGGCCTCGATGATCTCTCGTGCCGTTTTGTCGACGCTCTGAGCCTCAACTCCTTCAAGCGCGGCCTCGTACGCCTTCTCCTGAGCGGAGCGTACCACCGAGTAGGCTTTCTTTCTCTCATTGTCGCAACCGCCGACGGCTACCGTTCGTGTGATATCGGAATTGTACCCGCGGTAGAGACATCCATAATCCATGACCACTAGATCTCCTCGTTGCAGTTTCCGGTCGCCTGATCTGTAGTGAGGAAGGGCTGCATTGGGTCCAGAGGAGGCGACGGGCTCATAGCCCACACTATCGGCCCCTAGTCTTCTCAGTTCATTCACGAGCTTCGCGGACAGTTGACGCTCAGTCATTCCCTCTTTGCATTCTTTGGCTGTTTCAGTAAACACAGCGTCTGCAATCTCAGCTGACCTCGACATCAATGCGATCTCCTCAGGCGTCTTCTTGATTCGAAGCGGGTTCATCACCAAGCCCGCATCGAGATATCGTGAGTCAGGCGCGAGTGTGAGAAGCATTAGGAGGAAACGGGACCACATCCGGCTGTCAACAGCTATCGTTGGACGTTTCGCAGCCACCTGTCCCATTGTCGATGATAGCACAGCGTTTGGGTCCTGAGAGTCTTTCCAACAGATGAGTTTGTCGACCCAACTGAACGTTCTAACCTGTTGCTCGTACAGTTCTGGAACAATGAACAACGGATCGCCTGATTGAGGGACTATCAGTGCGAGTAGGCGTTCGCTAGGTTCCTCCAGGAATCCGCTGAGGTAGTACATGTTCGGACCAGGTGCAAGAAACAAGATGTCGATCTCTCTCTGCGACATCAATCTCTGACATCGCAGGAGTCTTGATCCATAGATGTTGGCGTCCTTGTTGTCAGGCACCAAGTGCACAGCTCCGCTTTGGTCTGGTCTGCCGAGTGCTACCTATGGGATGTGAACGTAAAAAGAGTAGGGAGAGGATCAGACTCTCAGTGTTTGCGATCTCACCGAGGGTCAGATCCTGGTTTGGACCTTGGTGCTATGCTTTGACGACGATCGTCTTTCCGAGCATGTCGCCCAGGCGCTGTTTCTTCTCAGTAGCTGCTATGAGGATGATTCCGAGTATGTATAGGAAAGGCAGATGGTCAACTATTCTGAGGATATTCCTGACAAATGCAGACCCGTAATCACATCTTGAGCCGTCTTCCTTGACCACTTTGATGTGTGTGAACTTCTTGCCTATTGTCTGGCCCGAGGTTCCTTCGAAGTAGGTGAAGTAGACCAGCCACAGGAGCCACATGACTCCCATTATTCCCCACATTCCGAACCAATTGGGCGCGAACGTGTCCATCATTCTAGGTCCAGTCAACGCCCATGGTACGACCAAGAAGACGGAAAGGATGCCTGCGACGATGCCAACTATGATGTAGTCTATGATGCCTGCGACGATACGTGATCCTAACTCTCCCAGAGGGCTAGGTGGAGCATATTCTGATGGTGGTGGAGGAGCGGTAGCCTGCAACGTGGCGCCGCAGCTCGTGCAGAATTTCGCATCGCTTGGTATTTCACTACCGCATTTTGGGCAGTATGGCATTTTGTGTTGCCTCTTCAGCGGCGATTATTCTGGATGAGTATATCAACTCGCCGCAGATGATTCGCGTGGCGATAAGGAATCGTCAGGACCTGTCAGGGTCTGAGAGGTTGATTGTGTTCTCTGTAGGAGTGACTGCACCGCGCTGGTCAGTGCTTGGCACGCTGCGTGCCGCGCATCTAGGGCATCATCGATTTGTGTCCCGCCTTCAAGTCTGTCGATCTCTTTCTGAGTATTGGTGATCTGTTCGATGATCGGATGTCTTCTTCTCTTGTATTCATTTTGCGCCTTCTCATGTTCAGAAGTAAAAGAGTGTTCGATTCTCTCAAGTTCTCTCTTTGTGGAATCGAGTTTCTGGGTTGTTTCGGTGGTTTTCTGTTCCTTGGCTTTCTTCGAGACGCGTCTAAGAAACCCGGCTCTCATGTGGACTATTCGATTCAGCTCGTCTCTAAACTTGCTTAGGTTTGTGGCGACAGGTTTGATTGCGTGTTCTCTCTTGCTAGCGATCTCTCTCATCTTAGCGGCGTATTCTCTCTCGGTCTGTGCTAGGAGGCTCTTAGCGTCGAGAAGGCCGCGGTTGGCCTTGCGAACTGCCTCGTCGTTTGATGTTTCTCTTGCTCGTCTATCATTCAGAGTCAGCTCGATATCAGAGAATACTCGTGAGCTTTCCTCTTTGAACCGGTCATCAACTGTGACTGCAGGGTTCGATTCAAACTCGGAGAGAACGGTTCGGACACTGAAGAGCCATCGATCATAGTGTTCATGGAATGGAGCAACGGCGAACCTCTGGTTTCCGAGTCGATTCAAACTGTTGAGCGCCTTGTCGACGACCTCCGTGGGGGATGCGACTTGTTGCTCTTCGAGTCGGTACCCGCCGCCAGACCCACGCTTTCCCGGCTTGGTCTGGGGCTTGCTTCTTCCAGGTCGCCGGCCAAAGTCTCTTGGTGTGCGTGCCCGAGCTTGGAATCCCATGAGCCAATCCATGCCTGTACAGGGTATTTATGAAACACATACCACGCGAGACTCGCTGACGCTCTCAGGCTCGGCCTGTCCCGCCTTCGAAGCATAGCAACTCATATCATGAATGGCTTCAGTATCGAGCGCAGAAGGAGTGGCGAATGCCCGATCGCATTTCAATCGACCGCAAGGAGTTTCAAGCCTTCGTTGCAGAGAACCAAGAACTAGTGCAACGGTACCAGAAGCTGCTCGACAATCTAAGCAGTCTCCGCAGTCTAAACAAGGATCTTGAGAAGAAATTGCGTCTTGCCGAACAGAAGCTCAGCTCCGTCGAACAGAAGGTTGAGCCAGAAGTTCAGCAAGGCGATGAGCTTCTACGCAAGGCTCGGGCTGAGATCGCAAGACTCCTAGACGAGACCGAGCGTCACCTTTCCCAGTAAGCCCTGCTACGTCACGATCACGCGTCGACCGCATCGGTTGCAGAACGTGGCAAGTCCAGGCACTTCGTTCCCACACGCACACAATAAGGGCGCGTTGGCCTTGCCGCATCGGTTGCAGAACCTGGATGATGTCGCGATTTCGTTGCTGCAGTACCGACATGGTCGAACCGGGACTAATGTTTCAGCAATAGACTCCTCTGTCGCAGACTTCGTCTCCAGGGTTGGCAAGGTCAATGCAGATCTCAGTTCTGTCCGTATCGCCACGTTTCGTGTCCTGAGATCCCTCAGTCGCTGAAGGGTTTTCTGGTGAAGGGTTATCAAGTGTTCGAGTGAAGAAAGGAACCCTTCCCAGTCGTCACGAGAAAGAAAAAGCTCGGTCTGAGCCTGTTCATTCTGACTCATCTAGTTCTCGCTCCGTCTCTTTGCATAGCTTGTCCAGAACGCTCTTGACTTGGCGCAATGCCTCGCCGCTCTTTGCGATCTGTTGTTCGGTCTTCTCGTGCTGACCTGCGATCCTTGTTCGTGCTAGCTCGAGTTGACTCAGGACAAGCTGATGTTTCTGAACGAGTTTCGAATGTTCCGCGAGAAATGCTTCCCATTCGCTCTTGCTTACGCTGACGACCGGTTCCATCTGCGTTCCGCAAAAGCCATGCGAAAGAGGCCCTTAAGAAGGGTGTTTCGCATCGATGTGACATTGACACGTTCTAACAGTTGGAGTGCCGGCAATAGGTCTTGGATTAGCGCGGCTTCGTGTGTGTGTAGCCCAAACCTCGGATGATAGTTGAGCAAAACCCCTCTGTCCAGAGGCGACATTCAGAAACCTCGATCGAGGCGCTAGCTCTTATCGAGTCTGGAGTATGGACCGAGAGGAATAGACCCTAGTAGATGCTCTCCTTCGGGAATACTTCAATGCCAGACGACGTGATCTTGTAGGGCCGCGGCTGCATATCAATCGCCGTTTCTCGCATCTTCTCAACCTGTAATGAGCGGACGATGGATCGGCCCACCTGCACTACCTGTAGCACAATAACCCCGTGCGCTAGGTATTCTTCGAGCTGGACGGATCTCTCTAGCCCAGGAGCTCTCAGCTCGGTGGTTAGGAGGCACGTTCCTCCAGTCTCGACCAGCGCTTCAACCAGGTCCAGTACAGCGTTTCTTCTCAGTATCGCGTCGGGGAACTGAAAGATCAACGACGCGATCGGGTCGATGACAACTCTCTTTGCATCGATTGCCTTGACTCCTGACTTGATTCCCTCTACTAGGCTGAGGAGAGAGAAGTCTTTCTTGCCGATAGTCATCTTCCCTATCTTCACCTCTCCAGGAATAGTCCTGATTGGGGAGGCGTCCACGAACACAAACTTGTGTTCCTGCTCCAGCTTGGCGAGGTCCCAACCGAACTTCGACATTTCCGAGTAGTAGTGTTGCTTGCTTTCATCGAGGCTGACGAAGGTTGCGTTCTCACCATAGTTCCTTACGCCGTTGACTAGGAACTGCGTACTGAGGATGGTCTTCCCCGACCCCGGCCCGCCCACAACAAGCACTACTCTCCCTTGGGGTATCCCTCCCCCTAGAATCTCATCCAGTCCAGGTATTCCGGTTAGCGTTCTACTGGTCGCCGACAAGCACTTGCCACCGTCTATGACCTAGATTTGGGACACTTATCGCTTTTGATTCCGGTCCAAATGATGCCATGTTCCTTTGCGAGCTCTGTACAGCTGAGAGAGAATAGAATCGATGTGGCAACAGCCGCATTCGGAGCAACTTCCAAGTGACTGTACTAGGGCGACACCGGTGCTTTCATTCGACTCAGAGCCTACTTGGATGCATATCAGGGCAAGACAAGTTGGGCACGCGTTGCACGACGCGGAGGTCTCTAAGGGAAGATCCGGGATACAGCGGGTCTCTAGCCTGATAGCCAACCTCAATAGGTGTATCAATATATAGCTGGCAACTCCGGCTCCAAATGCGGAATCGGGCTCTCGGTGTACACTTGTGGAATCAGAGAAGAAGGCGAAACGACTGGCCCTCTACGGGCTGAACGAGGTTCGTCGACTGATGGACAAGCTTCTGAAGACCAAAAGCGACTTTCGACCCCAGCGCGATCCGGTCGCAGGCGACTATACCTTCGAAGTAGAGGGGTTTAGCAAGTCGAAGGCGTCTGCATTACTCGACGAGCTCGAGACCTGTGACGTGCTTCAGAAGTACCGTCTCGATTCGGTTCCGACGTGTCCGACATGTGAACACTCGAACTTCTACGTCAATTACACATGTCCATTCTA
>Ga0315289_10006316_pt1 | contig 17429 bp, 9 predicted proteins | sample YL17G11_40_MG_FD_203452 | JGI IMG/M metagenome (GOLD analysis project Ga0315289, IMG submission 203452) | Sediment microbial communities from Yellowstone Lake, YNP, Wyoming, USA - YL17G11_40 | ecosystem: Environmental > Aquatic > Freshwater > Lake > Sediment | place: USA: Wyoming | collected... | reverse complement strand
GCGAGCCGCTTGTGATTCGCGTGCTCAAGCGGCTTTATGCCCCGGTCCTGCGGTTCACGATGCACCACAAGCTGGCCGTGCTCGGGTTCGCGCTCGGCCTGTTGGTGGTTGCGTTCGGGATGATTGCTCCCAACCTGGGATCGGAGTTCGTTCCCAAGCTCTCCGAGGGTTCCATCGTGGTCAACGTCGTGCGGCTGGCGGGAATCGACCTGGAGGAGTCGATCCGCTACAACACCCAGATGGAGAAGGCCCTCCTGGCGGCGTTCCCGCACGAAATCCTGTACGCCTGGAGTCGCATCGGCACCGCCGAGGTGGCGACTGACCCTATGGGCGTGGAACTCTCCGACATCTTCATCACCCTAAAGCCACGAAATCGCTGGAAGCGGGCCCATACGCAAGGCGAGTTGACCGAACTGATCCAAAGAGAACTCCGCAACCTGCCGGGGCAGCGGATTGCCATGACGCAGCCCATCGAGATGCGGATGAACGAGATGATCTCGGGCGTCCGCTCGGACGTGGCGGCCATTCTGTACGGCGACGACTTCGACGTATTGGTGAGGAAGGCCGCCGAGATCGAACGGATTCTGAAGTCGATTCCGGGTGCAGCGGACGTGAGCACGGAACAAGTCACGGGGCAGCCGGTGCTGCAAGTCCGTGTCAACCAGGACGAGATCGCCCGCTACGGCATCCCGGCCAAAGCGGTGCTGGATCTGGTGGAGTCGTTGGGCAGCAAGCGCCTGGGAGAGGTCTACGAGGGGCAATTGCGATTCCCCTTGGTGGTGCGGCTGCCGGAGCCGGTCCGCGCCGGTCCCGAAGCCATCGGCGCGATCCTTGTGACCACTCCTTCCGGGCAGCGCATTCCCCTCTCGCGGCTGGCGACCATCGAGGTCGTGGAGGGACCGTCCACGATCAAACGCGAGTGGTATCAGCGGCGGATCACCGTCGCAGCGAACGTTCGCGGCCGAGACCTGGGTAGCTTCGTGGCCGAGGCGCAGCAGAAGGTTGCCGCCCGCGTGCAACTGCCGCCAGGACGCTATCGCGTCGAATGGGGAGGGCAGTTCGAGCACCTACAAAGGGCGCAGCGCCGGTTGATGGTCGTTGTGCCGCTTGCACTCGCGCTCATCTTCGGCTTGCTCTACGTGACCTACCAGAACATGATCGATGCCCTGCGGGTATTCACCGGCGTGCCCTTTGCCTGGGTGGGCGGCATCTTCGCGCTTTGGATGCGGGACATGCCGTTCTCCATCTCGGCGGCAGTCGGGTTTGTTGCGCTGTCCGGCGTTGCCGTGCTGGACGACATGCTGCTGGTATCGTACATCCGACAGTTGCGCCGGCAGGGCTTGCCGCTGGAGCAGGCCGTGGAGAACGCTGCCATGACCCGGTTGCGTCCTGTGTTGATGACTGCGCTGGTGGCGAGCCTCGGATTCGTACCGATGGCGTTCAACACGGGCATGGGGGCCGAGGTGCAACGTCCGTTGGCCACGGTGGTGATCGGCGGCGTCTTTAGCGCTATGGTGATGAGCCTGCTGGTGCTCCGCGTGCTGTACATGGTCTTCAGCGGCCCCGTTGGGCCGAAGAAGAGGGATGTTCATCAAGCCGACACGGAGTCGCAGTGCTTCCTCTGCAACCCCAAGCTCGAAGCCAAGTTCGCGGCGGAATACGAGGCGAAGTATGGTAAGCAGCCGCCGAAGCCGGAAGGGAAGCAGTGATGCTCTTCAACATTCTTCACGCGGAGTGCCCTGACCTGCTGTTGACCGAGGCTTTTCGCATCCTGTCAGCGTGCGGGATACTGGGCATCGTTCACTGGAAGTATGATCCGAGCACGCCCCGGGGGCCGTCCATGGACATCCGGCCCCGACCTGACCAGTGCCGCCACTGGGCTGCCAAGGCAGGCTTCCGGCTACTCGACCCGGGAGTGATTGAGCTTGCTCCATACCATTACGGCATGGTCTGGGAGCGGCCGTAACGCCGCAGCCTCGTGATTTCGCTGCGGCCGGCAGGAGCCTGGACGACAGCCACGTGTGGCAAGGTTACGGGACGACCCCAAATCCCGCAAGGAATTAGCGCTGCCAGAAAATCTTGCCGCACACCCATAGGCGCTGTATCCTGTGCAAGGTAAGGTGGAGTCGTGCTTGGAGCTGGCCAGTGAACTCATTTTTGTAAGGAGGAGACCATGTGCTGCGCTATGAAGGTCGTTTCCCTGGCGATGGTCGTGTGGACATTTGTCACACCGGTTCGCGCGGCTGAAGAGATGTCGCTCTTCAATGGCAAGAATCTCGAAGGCTGGACATTTCGCGGCAGGACCACAGAGGCGGAGAACCCCTTCCACGTGAAGGATGGCCTGCTGTGCTGCAAGGGCCAGCCGGCCGGCTACCTGCGGACCGACAAAGCGTACAAGGATTATGTCGTGAAGCTCGAGTGGCGGTGGCCGGAAGGCTCGAAGCCGGGGAACAACGGCGTGTTGCTGGGCGTCCAGGACGGCGAGCACTTCTACAACAACACCTGGCCGAAAAGCATCGAGCTGCAACTGGCGCACCAGCACGCCGGCATGATCCTGACGATCGGTGAGTTTCCACTTGCGACCGGCCGGAACGAGGGCCGCGTCACCCGGACTTTGCATCCCAGCAACGAAAAGTCCCCGGGCCAATGGAACACGTTTGAAGCATCGCTTCGGGAGGGGCAATTGAAAGTGCTGATCAACGGGCAGTTGCAGAACGAGGCAACCAAGGTTGCTCAGATCCCGGGCTACATCGCACTGCAGTCCGAAGGAGCGCCGATCGAGTTCCGCAACATCCGTTTGATTGTCCTGGATAAGTAGCTTCTCCGACGTTGTATCTTCCTGCCGGCTCCGTAGCAGGTCGGCCCGAACCGCGTTTTTCCCGGAGGAGATCAAATCATGCATCGAACAAGACAAGCTTTGTGCCTTCTGGCGGCGATCCTTTGCACGTGGATGGTGCTGACGACCCTTGGCCGCACGGCCCATGCGGCTGCCCCCTCTGCCGCGGGTGATCTGGCCAGGCAGATCCTCGACGCGACCGGCCTGAAGGGCGGCCTGATCGTTCATCTTGGCTGCGGCGACGGCAGGCTGACCGCGGCCTTGGCGGCCGGCGAGGGATACCTCGTTCAAGGACTCGATACCGACCTTGCGCACGTCGAAGCGGCCCGCAAGCACCTCCGCTCGCTGGGATTGGACGGCAAGGTGTCGGTCGATCGGCTGGTGGGTGAGCGGCTGCCGTACATCGACAACCTGGTGAACCTCGTCGTGCTCGAGGCGTCGGCCAACGTGCCACGGGAAGAACTCGTGCGCGTGCTGGCGCCCGGCGGCACGGCCTACGTGCGGCAGGACGGTCGCTGGATCAAGACCGTCAAGCCGCGACCGGGGCAGCTCGATGAGTGGACCCATTTTCTGCATGGGCCCGACGGCAACGCCGTGGCTCACGACGACGTGGTGGACTTTCCCTACCACGTCCAGTGGATTGACGCTCCGCGCCACTCCCGCGATCACGAGCTGGCGACTTCCATGAATGTGATGGTGTCGGCGGGCGGGCGGATCTTTTACATCATGGATGAGGGCCCCACGGCGATTGCGTACTATCTTCCGTCGCGCTGGCGCTTGGTGGCACGCGACGCGTTCAACGGCGTGATCCTTTGGAGCCGCCCCTTGGCCCAGTGGCACCCGTATCTCGTGCACGGGCGCGAATCCGTGGCCGCGGATCTCTGGCGCAGGCTGGTGGCGACCGAAAAGGAGCTCTACACTACCGAAACGATCTTTGGCCCCGTCGCGGCGGTTGATCCGGCAACGGGCAAGACCCTCAGGAGATACGGCGGCACCGAGAAAACCGAGGAGATTATCTACCAGCAGGGTGTTCTGTACCTGGTCGCCTCGACCTCGAACATCGAGGCGCTTGACCGGCGCCAGTTGTCGCTAAGCCGAGAGACGCCGGACACGAAGCGGATCATGGCGGTCCAGGCCGACACGGGCAAACCCCTTTGGGTCAAGGAAGACGAGGATACCAGAGGCGTGCATCCGCTGACGCTCGCCGCGAAACACAAACGCCTGCTGCTACAGAACACGCGGGAAGTTCTTTGCCTGGCAACAGACAGCGGCAAACCGCTGTGGCGTTATCCACGGCCCAGCAACTACGCACGACCCGGGCACGCCACGCCGACCCTGGTCGTTCACGACGACGTTGTGCTGTCCGCCGACAGGACGGGCAAGCCAGTTACCGGGCGGAAGGGCGGGGCAGGCAGCGAGTTAATCGCCCTTTCCACCGCCGACGGCAAGGAGTTGTGGCGGTGCCCGTGCAGCGAGAACGTGGGAGCGGGCGTCGACGTGTTCGTGGCAGGCGGCCTGGTCTGGGTCGGCGAGAATCCGAATCGAGCGGCGAGCGATTACAACCATGGCCGCGACCTGCACACCGGCGAGATCAAGAAAACGTTCGACCACGCCGCCAATTGGCCCACATGGCATCACCACCGCTGCTATCGCGACAAGGCTACGGAGAAGTACCTTCTCGCGGGAAGGACCGGAATCGAGTTCGTCGACCTCGATTCCGGCAATTTGACTACCCACCACTGGGTCCGCGGGATCTGCGAATTCGGCATCCTGCCTTGCAACGGCCTGATCTACACCCCGCCGGACCAGTGCGCTTGCTATATCGACAGCAAGTTGCACGGCTTCCACGCCCTGGCGCCCAGGCGAAGCGCAAAGGACGACGGGCACAGCCCGATCGAGGAGCCTCGACTCGAAAAAGGGCCGGCGTATTCTTTGACATCGCCAATCTCTAATCCTAATCCTAACCCCCAATCCCCAATCCCCAATCCCTCCGATTGGCCTACCTTCCGGCACGACAACAGCCGCAGCAGCTTCACACGCGCGGAATTACCGCTGCAACTGAAACCGGCCTGGACGACGAAGATCGGCGGGCAACTCACCAGCCTGGTCAGCGCGGCCGGAAAGGTCTACGTGGCCCAGCCCCAGACGCACACCGTCTTCTGTCTCGATGTCGAGTCAGGGCAGATCCTTTGGAATTATCAGGTCGGGGCCCGGGTCGACTCGCCTCCCAGCATTGGCGAGGGGATCGCCGTGTTCGGATGCCGGGACGGCTGGGTCTACGCGCTGCGTGCCTCCGACGGCGCGCTAATCTGGCGTTTTCGCGCCGCGCCGCAGGAACGCCGGCTGGTGGAAGTCGGCCAGCTTGCTTCGGTTTGGCCCGTGCATGGCAGCGTGCTGATCGAGGACGGGAGCGTTTACTTCGCTGCCGGCAGATCCTCCTACTTGGATGGCGGAATGTACTTGTACAAACTGGAGCTGCAAACCGGCAAGGTGCAGATCGAGAAACATTACTCCGGCCGCGATCCCAACACGGGGCAGTACGTCGCGCTGTTCACGCGGTACGACGGCGAGGTGCTCCCCGACCGGGAGCTGCCCGGCCTGCTTCCCGACATCTTCTCCTGCGACGGCAGGAATCTCTACCTGCGGGCGGTGCCGCTGGGGCGCGATCTGGTCATCAAGGACAACGAGTATGTCCGGCACCTGTTCAGTTCCACGGGGTTCCTGGAAGATACCTGGTGGGAAAGGAGCTACTGGATCTACGGCTCGCACTTCTACGGAGGCGCCCGCGGACACGGCTATGCCAAGACGCTGTTCCCGGCGGGGAGGATGCTCACCTTCGACGAGGAGTCGGTCTACGGGTATCTCGATCTGGCACTGGAGACGAAGAGGCCGGGCATTTTCCGTGTGCCGCAGAATCCGCAATTCGTCGACCTGGCGGAGCGCGTGGGAACTCCGACCGGGCGGGCAGCGAAGGCCCGCAAGAATAAGGCGCCGTCCAGCGCCGACGAGATCGATCCCCAGAGCCTGCGACAGACGTATGTCTGGAAGGACGGCATCCCGCAGAATCCCAAGGCCATGCAACTCACCAAGGGAAAAGGAGGGTGGCAGGACGTCATCCTACGAACGATGAAGTACGAGCACACCTGGCGCAGCGATGTGCCCTTGTATCCGCAGGCGATGCTGGTCAATAACACGACGTTCTTCCTCGCCGGGTCGCCGCGATTCGATGAGGAAGCGGCAGCCCAGCGATTGGCCGCCAGCCCCACGGATCGGTTCCCCTTCGAACCGCTGCTGCAGGACGCCTTGGATAAGTTCGAAGGCCGCAAGGGCGGCGTCTTGTGCGCGGTCGACAAGGCCGATGGGAAAGAATTGATGCAAGTGGAACTGCCTTCATCCCCGGTGTTCGACGGCCTGATCGCCGCGGCCGGCCGATTGTACGTGAGCACCATCGACGGCAGCGTGGTATGCCTGGGTAAGGTACCATAAGGATTGGCGGAGATTGCTTGTACCATACATCGCGGCCAAGAACCTAGAACGCACTGTCACGGGGGTGGGACGCTGCCGCCGCTACCCGGGCAAGCTTCGCCCGCAGGAACGCCACACAGCCGGTGACTTGCGACTCGGCCAGTCCGTGCAGCAACAACGGTCCGTCGAAACCGCAGGCATGGAGCAAGGAAAGATAGCGGTCGTAGTCCAGGCGTCCGTGCCCCGCCGCCTCGTGCCCTGCCTCACCGTCTTGGCTGAGATCCTTGGCATGGGCCAAAACGATCTCGCGCCCCACCAGGGCAAAGGCCTTGTCGAGCACCTCGGCCATACGGCTCAACTCGCCGGTATGGAACAAGTTTGCCGCGTCCATGGTGACCTTCAGGTGCGGAGAGCGGATCTCGTCGAGCAGTCGCCGTGCCTTTTGTGCCGAATCGACCACGTTGGTCACCTCGGGCTCGAACGCCAAGGTTAGGCCGGCGTGCCGGGCGATCTCCACCGCCTCGCCGACGCACGCGGTCATGTCGTGCCAGGCCTGTGGCGAATCGTTGTCCGCATGGTAGCGCCACATGTTCTCCCGGTCCCGCGTGCCAATGCAGATGGCGATGACCGAGGTGCCCAATTGCCCGCATGCGGAAGCGATCGCCCGCAGTCGCCGCAGCCCCTGACGGCGAAACCCTGCATCGGGATGGCTCATGTTGAACGTTCCTTGGACGGAAGCGATGGCGATTCGCCGGGCGCCCGCCGCACAGCAAATCCGCTCGGCAAGCTCGGCGGGGATTTCGTCGGGCAACGGCGGCAGGCCGGCGCTTTCCAGGTTCAGTTGCACACATTCCACCCCAGCGGCGGCTACGGCGTCGAGCACCGCCTCCACTGTCAGGCGCACAAAGACTTTGCTGAGAATGCCCAGCTTCATGATGGACCCCCAAAAGTCAGTTGCAGAAATTCGGTGATGCAGCGCTGGACATCGGCCGCGTGGCGCGATTCGCTTTCCGACTTGGGGGCAACCTCGCGCAACTGAGCACCAGGAATTGCTTGCACGAGGACTTCGCCGTACTCGTAGGGATGCACCGGATCGTGGCGGTTGACCAGCACCAGGGTTGACAGACGGATCGTGGCCAACTCGTCGAGACTGCGGCAAGGAGCATCGTTGGCGATCTGCTCTAGTTTCACCACCGTCTCTTCCGCACGGGGATCGTCCAGCAAACCGAGCAGCGATTGGGCAAAGTAAGGCCAGTGACGAAACAGGTCCCGATATTCGCCCGATTGACAGAACTGTTTGCGGCCTTCCTTGGCTCCGTACTGCCGAATGCATTGCGCAATACTGAGGAACATCCGCGCATTGGGTGGGGAAGGATGGTCAAGCCAGCAAGGCCGCGAGAGAATAAGGGCATGCACGCGGTGGGGAAACCGCAGTGCGAGATTCAAGGCCACCGCCGCGCCCATCGAGATGCCACCCACCACGGCTTGACCAATCCCGAGTTCGTCCAACAGCGCCAGCAGATCGTCGGCAAACGACGCCATGCCGATCTTTTCCGGAGGACCCAGCGGCTGGGTTTCGCCATGCCCACGAAAGTCCATGCTCAGCAAACGAAACGCCAGCGGCGGCTGAAACATCCCGATGAGCTGACTTAAGTTGCTGCCCAAACCGTGCTGGAAGACGACCGGTAAGCCCGCCCCCATATCGCAATAATGAAAACAGACGCCATCATGGGTGAAGTACGGCATCCACAGCAACCTCCGCTAGATCTTGTTGGCAACTATTGTAGCATCTCAGGCGCCCCACTATCTTTAAGGTTTCCGCATCTTTCCAGTTCGAGGAACTCAACCAGCAAATCAAGCATGTCGCCCGGCGGGATCAGGGATCGCTGACCAAAGTATCACTGGATTAGCCTGGAGGCTCGATTTTGGGAAGCGGAGCCGGCTTGGGAGGGGTTGTGTGAAGAAACCCGCTCTCCGCGTCCTTTTTCGCGTCGTACGCCGGGTTTGCCGTCGGCATCTGCGCGGCGACGCGTTTTCGCCACGCATGGAGCATTGCACGAAGACGGACCGCCTCGTCAGGCATCCGGTCGGCGAGGTTCCTGGTCTCCCCCAAATCCTCGCGCAAATTGTACAGCTCCACCCGCATGTCTTCGTAAAACTCAAGCAGCTTCATGTCACCGGCGCGGATGGCTCCATAGGGCATGCCGCCGACATTGTGGTAATGCGGGTAATGCCAGTAGATCGCCTCTCGTTCGAGTTTCGCCGCCGGATTCTTGAGGATCGGCAGCAGGCTCACCCCATCGACCGTGGCGTTGTGCTGCGGGTCGCCTGCCACCTTGGCGGCTTGAAGGAATGTCGGATAGTAATCGATCGTCGTAATCGGCTCAACGCAAACGCTGCCGGGGCTGGTGACTCCCGGCCACTTGATGATCGCCGGCACGCGCACGCCCCCTTCGTACCCCCAGCCTTTTCCCTCGCGGAGCGGTCGGTTCTCGGTGGGATCGCCGCCGATGTCCAGCCCGCCGTTGTCGCTGGTGAAGACAATCATCGTCCGATCGGCAATCTTCAGTTCCTCCAGCTTCGCCAGGATGCGCCCCACGCTGTCGTCGACGCTCTGGACCATCGCCGCGTACGTGGGATTGTGGTGTCGCATGCCCTCCTGGATCATCGCCTGATACTTCTTCACGTACTGCGGCTTCGCTTCCAGCGGTGTGTGGACGTTAAAGTGCGCAAAGTAGACGAACAGCGGCCGATCACGATTTCGCTCGATCACCTTGAGGACCTCGTCGGTGAGCCGATCAGTCAGGTATTCCCCCGGCTTTCCGCCATCGGCCAGACCAAGGTCGAAGCCCCTTGCGCGATAGGGATAGAAATACGTACCGGGAGAACAGGTGCCAGCGAACTGGATATCGAAGCCGTACCTGAGGGGGAAGTAGTTGCGATCCTCTTCGGCGCTATCCACCAGCGAGCGGGGCGCGAGATGCCACTTGCCGGCATGGATCGTGAGGTACCCTGCCGCCTTCAGGGCCTTGGGCAACGTCATGTAATCGCGCTTGAGATATTTCGTCCATGCGGGAATGCTCAGCCGCGCGTAAGGCCGCTCGGAGCCGTTGATCCAGTTCGTCAGGTGCAGCCGTGCCGGGTACATCCCCGTCATGAGCGCCGCCCTGGTAGGCGAGCAGACGGTACACGCGGCATAGGCGTTGGTGAACCGTACTGCTCCCGACGCCAGCCGGTCGATGTTCGGCGTCCGATACAGATCACTGCCGTAGCAGCCCAGATCCGTCCAGCCCAGATCGTCCACCAATAACATGATGATGTTGGGGCGGACGACACTCGCAAGCTCCGTTGCCTGGACACCCGATACGGCGGTCGCCGCGGTGCCGAGGCACACCCACAGCATCGCGACGTCGAGTCTCCGCTGTTTCATGTTGATTGCCCCGTTGAAGAAGCAAGACTTGTTTGTAGCATCATTCTTCCTACCATCGCCAGTATCGGTAGGGATCATCGTACGGGTAAGGCTGGTCCAGGTACAGACCGTGCAGGTACCGCACTGTCTCGGCGGGGAGATAGGCGTCCACGTTTTCCAGGCGTTTCAACTGGTGCTTTTTCAGAGTCGGGTCGGTGATGTCGTCCAGCCCTCCCCTGGCGCTCCAGGAGAATGCCCTGACGGCCAGGAGGTTTTCCCCGGGCCGCAGCAGGCCCGGCGGAATCGCGTATTTCCGAGTGGCGTCTTTCTTCGCGACAGGCGCGTTTTTGCCACCCAAGCTGCCGATAAGTTTACCGTTCACGTAGGTCGAGTCTTCGTTGAGGACTGGCCCCAGCACCAAGGTCAACTCCTGATTGGCCAGTTCTGCCGGCAGGTGGAACTTCACGCGATGCAGCAAGGTCCAAGGACGGTCCTTCAGCACGTCCTCGTACTGTTCGTCCCACAGCCCGGGCACGCGGATGGGCCGCCACTGGCTGTCGTCGAAGCCGGGGGTCTCCCAGCCATCGTTCGGCGTGTTTTTCGTGGCCAACGACAGGCCCTTCCAATGCGTCGGCAGTACGAATTCCTTCGGGCCGCCTTCCAGCCACGGGGCGTCGATCAGGTCTTGCAGCGACTCCCCTTCCTGGGCAGGCTTTGCGAACCGCGCCACCAGCGGCGTCGACGCGCCCACGCCCATATTCCCCAGCAACCGCGCCAACAGCACGCTTGTGTGTTGGAATGTCCATTTGACGTTATGCGACTTGTGATACATGATCCACGCCGCGCCGTTGTCGGCGTTGTAGTCGTACCGCCACGGCGCCAACTGACAGAAGACCACGTTGGCTGCCGCGGCCTTCGCCAGCACGCCATCGCCCAGCGGAGTGGCGCCGCCAGTCACCAACGGGATCTCTTTCGCATCGCGGGCGTAGACATCGGCGGGGCTAATGCCGGCCAACAGACTACCGGCAGGGGAAGGCTCGAAACAGGTCGCAATGTGCTCGGCGGTCTTCATGCTCACCCGGAACGGTAAAAAGGTGTTGGCTTCCTGCTGATCCAGGCCGATCGCCAACAAGTTGCCGCCGGCCGTAAGAAACTTGCCGATGCGAGCGGCGTGGGGCGCAAGCTTTTTCCCACCACCGGGACCCACGATCAGCACCCGGTCGCTGTCCAGGTCGCCGCCGCTGTACTCGCCCACGCTGAGAGCGGTGCTTTCCAGGTGCTTCTTGCCGGCCGGCTCGCCCACGTAGAGCGCCGTGCGGCGCGGGGCCGCTTTCCATGTCGACAGGTAACTTAGGGCGTTCTTCACGATGCGGGCGGCGGCCGGATCTGTCTCGCTCCGGCCCGTCACGTCCATCTGACAGAAGAGGATCATCCCCTTACCGTCGCGGTATTCCATCAGCGGACTGTACTGGAGGCTGAAGCCGCCGTCGCAGATCGGCAGGAAGTCGCCGCAGGCCGGCTTCTCCATTAGCAGCGACGCCACGCTGCCGCAGCAACCGACGCGCCACACGCGGCGCTGGCTGAAGCCAGCCCACTGGCCCTTGGGCCAGCCGCGCATGGGATTCACGAAGCCGGTTTCCAGCCGGGCAGGAATGGTTGTCCCTTCGCCGCGCCAGTTGGCGAGCACTGCGGCATCGAGGCCATCCAAGAGCGGATGACCGGCGACCCGCGGGAACACCTGTCGCAGGCAGTGCTCCTGCACGCGGAAGCCAAAGCGTTTCTCCAGCACGTCCTGGGTCTGCTCGAAGACGATCACCTTCAGCCCGTCGGGCACGCGCGAGAGGTTCGGACCGGGGCCAAAGGGAGTCAGCGCATGCTTGCCCAACACGAACACCTCGAAGCCGGACAGATCGGCGCTGGCATCCACCTTCGCAAACTTCACGCCCAGTTCACCGAGCAATTTCGCCGTTTCTCCCTTCGGGTCGAAGAGGGCCATCTTCGCGTCCACCGCGGGCTTCTCCGCTGGCGGCAGCACGTCGATCACCAGTGCGTCTTCCTGCACCTCGCCCGTGCTGAACTTGGCGGTCATGCCGAGGCGATACCGCCCGGGCTTGGCGCCCGTCGGGATGTCGAACTTCAGCGGCAGATGCTCCTGCTGGCCCGTCTCGATGCGGAACTGCTTGCCGCCGACCACCGCTGGCGCGGCGGTGCCCGCGGCCGCCGGCAGGGCCAGCTTCCACGAGCAGTCGCAGGTGACCGCCTGGCGGGAGTTGTTGATCACAATGATCTGCTTCTCGACGCTTTCACCCGGCAGGAAGTTGTGGTCCTTGCTGGTGAAACGTTCCGACTTGCCCGCGATGTAGGCCAGAAGCGGCTGGTTGTAGCGCATCAGCGTGTTGGTGACGCTATTGGGGGTCCAGTCGGACTGCTGGTAGCTGACGTCCCAGCGCGCCCCCTTCGCGAGGATGAAGTCGGGGCTGTAGCCCGGCTGCTGGAGCTTGTCCCAGTCTGTTTGGCAGGGCAGATCTTCCGTGCCCACGCCCTGTCGCAGCAGCCAATGGCGGGTGAGCGACCAGGCCGTCACACCGCTGATGCCCCAGGTGCGAAACGCGGGCCAGTTGTCGGCCAGGTACATCGCCTGCACGTCGCGCAGGTTTGGCACGTGGGAGCGCTCGAAGGCCGGGTACAGGGATTTGTGGAACGACTGTTGGCTACGCCACTGCTCGGCCTCGAAGCGGATGTCCTGTGTTTCCTCCTCGGTGAGCCGATAGGCCCGATCGCCGAAAAACTGCGAGCCCCATTCCGGCAGCAGCAACTCGTGCGTCATCGGGGCGCCGAACAGGACGTAACCCTCCTTGTAGTTCAGCCAGTTGAAGTCCAGCGGGAAGCCGTACTCGACCAGAAACAACGGCACGCTGCCTTTCTGCGCCCAGTGTCCGTACCACTCCGACCGCTCTTGAATCGGGGCCCAATCGAGATAGTTGTTGATGGTGTACATCTGCAGCCCCTGGCCGCTGCCGGCATGGTGGTAGATGGGCCGGGTCGTGTCGAACTCATGGATGGTGCGTTCCAGTCGCAAGGCGTTTTCCACGTGCCCGCCCCCCGGCGCGCCCTCGTCGATCCGATCGGGATTCTGGTCCTGGGCAGAGCCGCCGCCGCTGTGGGCCGCATACATGGCGACGGCCGGATGGTTCTGCGCCCGCCGCACATAATACTCGGCGTCTTCCGCATAGCCGGAGGTCTTCTCCGGCTCTTTGTCGGCCACTTTCCAGCCGTAGTCCAGGTACCTCGGCACCGAGAAGCAGACGAGGATGCCGGTGTCGTCGGCTGCCTGGAGAATCGCGTCAAACCCGAGGTGTGTGCCGGGCAGGCAATTGTAGTTGTGCCCGTACACCGTGTTGATGCCGATGCTTTTAAGCCGGCGGAAGGTGGCGCGCGCTCCGGCGTACGTGCATACCGCCGGGCTCGTTTGGGCGTTATCCAAGGTTGCCGCCATGCACCAGATGCGCGTCCCATTGAGGCGGAAATCGCGCCCGTCGATCCAGAACTCGCGGAAGCCAAACCGCACCGGCGCGAACTCATCGAGCACCTTGCCCGACGAGTCCAGCAGCGAAAGCTTCAGCTCGTACTGGTTCTGCGGCGTATGGAGGTCCCAGAGCTTCTCCGGCTGCCAACGGCTGCAGAACTTCAGCCGGCCGTTGGAGAGGTCGCTTGCCGAGAAGAGCTTGCTCTCGATTGCCTTGACTTCCTTGCCGCCGTCGAACAGTTGGCCCCGCAGCTTGCACTGCTGCCCTGCTTGGAGGCCCGGCACTGCGGCGTCCAGCTCGATTTCCCATTTGCGCACCGAGGTGTTCACCTTGACGTCGTCAATGCGGGGCGTCGCGGGCGTGCTCGAGAGGAACACGTCGCCGCACGGGCCGCGGAACGAGCCGATGGATTCCTTCTTGGATTTCTTCTTGTTCTTGCCCGGTTGTTTCGCTTGCTGCTGCGACGGTGTAGGAGCAAATTCGTCGATTTTCTCCCCGCGCGGCATCGCCGCCACCAGCAGCGACAGCACCTGCTTTTCCCCCGGCCGGCAAGCGGTGGTGATGTCCAACTCGCCACCGGGATAATAGATTTCGCCGACCTGTTTGCCGTCTACGAATACTCCCGCGTAGGAATTCAGCCACTGGGTCCAAAGCGTGATCCGCCGTCCGGCCCATCCCTTGGGCAACGTGAACTCCCGCTGGTACCAGGCCAGCTCAACCGTCTTGAAGTCCTTCTTCTCCCAACTCGGATGTCGGTAAACCTTCTGCGATTCCTCGGCCATCCAGGCCTTCACGCGGTACTCCGGCCAAGGGCCGGGGACCTTAAAAAAGCCCCAATTGCCGGCAGGCACTTGATCGGTTTTGGCCTCGGCCGGCTGAAAACGCCACAGACCGTTGACGCAGATCCGCTCGCGGGTGGGCGTCGTTTCCCGGTAAGCGCTAGTCAGATCCCATACGGCCTTGACGCCTTGCGGTAAGGACACGGCGGGCTGGTCCTCAGCGAATGCGGGGATCATCGCCATGGTGATGCAAAGCAGCGAAGCCAGCAGGCGGCAACAGTGTCGTTTCATGCTAGTCTCCCTTCGTTACGTTGGTAGGTGTATGCAGGTGCTATGACCTGTCGAAGTCTTCCCATGTGCAGGGCCTTGCACTTCCTGCTTTCCCCTGCGCTGATTAGAGCGGATCCACCTCGATGACGAACCGTTGGGTGGCGCTGCCGACCCGTTCCGTCACCACCCCTGTGACCCCCTCACGGCCCCAGGTGAGTTGCTCCTCGTCCAACTTCCGCACTTCACGGTCGATCGTCGCCACGACCGCGACCTCTGCTTGTCCTGGGGCGTCGGGGGTGCCGGAGAGCAAGCCGGTGGTCTCATCGATCGTCAGCCATGGCGGCGCCTGCTGGAGCGCAAACTTCGGCTTCTCGACGTCCCAAAAGTTCGTCTTTTCCTTGACCTCGACCAGACGGGCCCGCAGGTCGCCCAGCGAACGAATGGCCGAGACCTGGCAGCGGTAGGGTACGCCGACTTTGGCGCGCACCACCGGCGTGCTAAAGATGAGTGCCCGTGGGGCTACCGTGTAGTCCGATGCCCCGCTGCGCTTCCCCTGGGCATCTACCGCAACGACACGGTAAAAAGCCTTGTTTCCGTTGGACAGATCCACTGCGGCGCCCACGACAGCCAACTGCGTGGCGGTCGTCTCGCTCACGAAGTTGCCCGAAAAGAGCGAGGGCAGTTCCTTCGAAGCCCCAACGGTGACTTGATAAGGCTCATCGCTGACGGTGAACCCCTTTTCATCGCTCCCGTAGACCCGGTACTTGACCGGCCGCCGACCAGTCGCGTCGGGCTTCCAATGCAGGATTCCCACGCCCTGTTGCAGATCGAAGTCAATTGTCACGTCGACGGGTGGCAGCGGTCCGTGAGGGACAAAACTCCACGTCTTGCTCCACGGTCCCCAGACTCCTTGCTCATCCTTGCCGCGGACGCGCCAGTAGTATCGTCGATCGGGTGTCAGCAGGCCGGCGCACGGCAACGAGTACTGCGCCTTGTCTCGATCGGCCGTCCGCGAGATCAACTTCGAGAAATTCGGCGACAGCGGCCACTTCAGGTCCGGCCGGTCCGACAGTTCGAAGTGATAATCTACGGTCCTATCTCCATCGGGATCTGAGGGGACTTGCCACTGGAACGTGATGTCGGTGCCGCTGGGCTGGCCGCCATCGGCGGGAAACATCGGGCCGGACGGTGCTGTCGGCGGCTGCGACGCCGATCGCTCAACCCAATCGTGGGTGATGCGCACCTTCCGCTCGGCCGGCGACTGGTCGGTGTACATCAGCGCGTTCTTGCCGACGACCATTCCCGGCAGTGCGAGCATGGCCATCTGCACGTCGCTGACAATGCCCAGCCGTTTGAGCCGGGCTCCGCCAGGCAATTGGCACCTCAGGTAGTACTGGTAGCGCGCGGGACCTTCGGGCGGGAACATTCGGTCGAAATTCTCCTGCACATCTTCCCACGTTTTGCCGTCCCAAGAGATCGCAAATCGTACACCGCGGCCGTCCACTTCAAGCCGGCCACCTACGAAGACATAGGGGCTGCTCATTGCCCAGACGATCGTACCGGTCGCGCCGGCCTCGGCCGCCAGCCCGGTGTCGATCGTCTCGACGCCTTCTACGGTGTTTGCTCCCTTCTTCCAAAGCTCCCCGGAGAATTCAGGGCGGTACTCCCACAGCCCGTTGCACACCCTGTCGACAGCAGGCTTACAGAGTCCTGCCGGTTGCACTGGGGGGAACCCGCCGTGATACTTGACCGGATCGAGGTGGCCCCAACGCCACGTGATGGCTTCGTTGGGGCGCAGCACCATCTGCATCGTGTGGCTGCCGGCGGCGTCCCGGTCGGCTGCGGCGTTTCCCTCGTAAACATAAATGGCGGCATGCCGTTCATTGCCGGCGCGGCTGTCTGGCTGGAGAATTCCCTGCGTGTGCGTGCGTTTGATCAGATCATGATCGCGGACCAGATCCTGCTCGCTCGCAACGGCTTGGTTGTCGCGCAACAGGTAGCAGGACTGCATGTCGGCATCCAAAAGATGCCAAGTGCCCTCGTAAAACACTTGCGAAATGCAGTGTCCCACCAGCCGTGCCGGCCGCACCCGCAACCCTGCGGCGTGCCACAGTCCGGCCAAACATTGGGAATCATCGCCGCAGGTATTGTAGCCGTAAATATTGTGGACCTTTACGGGATTCTTGACCTCCATGTCCCGCTCCGGGTAGTGGAAGCGGTGGGTCGTCTCGAACCACCAGAGCGCGATGGCCTTCTCCCGCTCACTCATGCCCGGCTCGACGACCGCCGAGACGATCTCCTCGATCGTGCGCAGGTTGTTGCGGCCGTTGAAAAGCCAAGGGTCCATCACGTCGGTCTCGCCGACGTTCTCCATCCGCACCGCCCGATTCGATTCCCATGTTTGTTCCCACGGCTGCCAGACTCCCATCGGCGAGCGGCAGTTCGCGCCGTCCATGGTGCCGCCTTGCGTGATCGTGTATCGATGCTCGCCGGACGTAGCTTCCTCGACGCAGCGCTTGGCGACGTCGGTGGGGTGAGTATTCTCGGCCCAGGGCTTCAGCCCGTAATCGGTGCCTACTGTCAAGGCGAAAGCAAGAACACTGGATGTCAAGAGTAGCTGCATGCGGTTGTTTCCTTGCCCCTATGACACCGCGCATGGACAACGGCAGTTTCTATCCTTCCCCTGGTCGAATTACGCAAATGTGAGCGCCCTAGGGCGAGAAATTATCCTCGTAACGATTCACAGGGTCGTTACCTTTGTCGTGAACACCCGGACCCCACAGCGGTTGCCCGACGAATGTAATCTTCGTTGCGGTTCGGGGACTTGTCAAGCCACACCAGAAAAGCTACCAGAAATCTCACTCGGCAGCCGTTCAGTTGATCTTGTTCGGACAGACCGGGAGGCGTATCTTTCCGCCCTGCGAAGCTCGGCAAGCGACCCATTGTGCGAACTGCGAGCGTCTGGCGGAGCGCGTTGCGCAACTGGAACAGCGGTTATAGCCAGTCGTAACGATTGGCTCTTCGTGCCGCGTCGCGAATTCCAGGGCTTTCTGATGCGCGTCGTCCTTGGGATTCAAAATGGCGAGGAAATAGAAGCTGTCGGCAAACACGCGGGGCATCGCTTCGGCGCTCCGTGCAAGTAA
>Ga0315289_10006315_pt1 | contig 17430 bp, 12 predicted proteins | sample YL17G11_40_MG_FD_203452 | JGI IMG/M metagenome (GOLD analysis project Ga0315289, IMG submission 203452) | Sediment microbial communities from Yellowstone Lake, YNP, Wyoming, USA - YL17G11_40 | ecosystem: Environmental > Aquatic > Freshwater > Lake > Sediment | place: USA: Wyoming | collected... | reverse complement strand
CGTCGTTACCCTCCTGTCTAGCCCGGGCCCAAAAGGTCGTCTCCAGTTCGCGCTCGTTTTTTGCTGTCTTCAGTGCCCGGATCACATCTTCAAAGCCGCGTTTGGTTGCTTTGACCACGGCGGCCATTTCGGCGACCTCGGCGTCGTCCTTGCAGAGGCGCATTTCGGCAAGGGCATGGCAGAGCGCCAGATCGCTTGCGCCAGTTGCCGCGGTGGGATGGGTTAGCATGGCCTCAGTTACGGCGGACTGGCCGCGTAGAATGCGGGCGCGGAACTGGCTGGCTTCCTGTCGCAAATAGGTCGCTAGTTCGGGCAGCGGCAGGCACAAGTCGACACCGGTTAAGGTTTTGGCCTCAGGTAGACCGGGCCGTGGACCCTCCCATAACTCACCCTTTAGCCGGTCGGTGAAAAAGGTCGCGTCGGTCTTGCCCGGATTGGGTTCAATAAAAAGTATCGATTTATGTGGACGCCGGCCCTGCGGTACCAATAACAAAACGCAATCCGGCTCATGGCATCCGGTCAGGTAAAAGAAGTCCGATCCAGCACGGAACGGATAGAATTGATCACCCGCCCTGATCTTGCGCTCCCCTGTAGGTATCACCAGCATTTCACCAGGAAACAACCGGCCAAGTGCTGTGCGGCGTCGGCGGTGATAGGCGGCGTTGTTTAGCGGTACTGTGGCTCGCGGCTTCGGCAGCCAATGTTTGAGCATAAACTGAACTAAGTTTGGCGGCGCGGCGCTGTCCGTGGCGGATTTAGGCGGTGCGGATTCTGGTTGAAAGCTACTCATATACATTCTTCCTTACGCTTGCTGCGTGTTGAGCGCCCCGGGCGCCTGGCACCTCCCCATTGGTAGCATAACTTGCCGGCGGCTGGCCATGCTGTCGCTTCAACTCGATCCATCGGGAAAAGTACTCGGTGCTACGCATGCTCTGTTGCCACAGAATTTGTCCAGTCAGGTTGCAGCTACGGCTGCTGTTTTGATCTTTTAGCAGCAGCTCCAGCCGGCTTAAGAAAGCCTGGGTGGTCGCAGCATCCTGGTAGAGTTGCGTCATTAAATTTGTGCCGGCGGCAGCCGTAGCCTCCCACAATGGTTGCTCGTGATAGAGGCGCACGGCAGCTTTAGCCAGCTCGGTCGCGGTGGCAGCGACTAAGCCGCCGAAGGGCATCTGTGCATGCATGCCTTCGGCGCCGACCCAAGTGCTAACCGCCGGTGCTCCCCACCACCAACCATCCGCAATTTTACCCTTAATCCCTGCGCCAAAGCGCAGGGGGGCAAGGTTGACCCGGCAAGCTGCTAGTGCTTTTGCGGGACTATCTGCGTAGCCATGCACATGAAATCCCTGTGCTGGGTTAGACCAAGCCAAGTGTATAGGCTTGGCGTGGGCGCCCCAAATATGGAGCTGGCCATCCGGGTGCAGTTGGCGAATGAGTGGCCAAATCGTGTCTTTGAGCCACGTCACCGCATCGACGTTGGGTGGATGTCGGAAATTGCCGATGCAGGCGTAATCCTGGCGTTGGGCAAAGGTGCGCTGGGCTACCTGCGTGGGGTAGGTCAGACGACACAGCTGCAATAGATCAGCCGGCACGCCGGCCGCTTCGACAAGGAGGTCCAGTTCTGCGTCTGAAGTGACCAAGCTGATGTCGCTGCGGTAGATCGCCGCGACCTCGCGAAGCGCAGTGTCTCCAGCCAGTCGTAACAGCTCTGACCATGGCATCGGCGTGGTAAAGGCGGCAGTGTCGGCCTGGTGCGCCTGCATCCGAGCCAAGCGGAGAAAGTGCAGGTCGATCGTGTCGAGCACCCGCAAGCTGTCCGGACAGACTTCGCGCACTCGCCAGGCGAACTTTTCTTCGGTGGTGAAACGGTCAAAGATGACCACCCGTGGCTGTAAACCGGCGAGATAGACGTCAAACGCAGGGTCATTTGGGGCAATGCGTGTGCAAACGACACCCCGGGCACGAAGCCTAGCCGTAGCCTCAGTCTCGCGCTCGTCGGCACTACATGCGACTTGATAGCCGGCATCTAGGCAGCCTTGGATTAAGCTAATGCTGCGGTTGCTGGCGGCGGATGCCTGCTCTTGCGGCCAAATACTGCCAAGGATGAGGATCGAAGGGGTGGCCAAAGGTTTTAAGCTCCACTGGTCAGAGGTGACCAGCTTAAATGACGAGTGGGACCTCCTTTAACAGGAGATCCCACTGGTCATCTAGCGGAAACCTTTGCCGGGCCTATTGGGCCTTGCTGATGGTGCATTTTGTGTAAGGGTAGCTGGTACCACTAACACTGATGCTGTCATCGGTGTGATCGCCGAGGCTGCACTCATGTAAGCGCCCGATTAGCCCGGAATAGTCTATGCGGGCCAGGCCCCGGCCGGGGCGTAGGTTGTCGACTGGCGCTGCACCTTTGGCAAAGCCATAGAGAAAATCGGGAGCGCTCGAGCTCGCGTCCATTTTGGCCAAGGTGCCCCATTCGCCGCCAATTAATTGGTGGCGAGCATCGAATTCCAGGGTGTAGCTGTACTGGGTCTGTTGCAGCTGACCGGTGTCGAAGTCTGCGGCGTAGGCGAAAGCTGGGCTCTCTGGCTCGCTACTCCAATCAACGGTCGCCGTCACTTCGGCTAAATAGACCGTGCCGGCAGCGCGGTAGGCGCGCGCAGCATCGTTGGTGGCTCCGACTTTGACCATTGGGCCGATTTCGAACGCGGCGGAGTAGATCGGCTGGTTCCAAACCTGGCCGGTGCGGGTGCGGTCCATGACGAACCCGGTTTTGCGCTCGTCTAGCTGCTCGAGTAGGACGGCGTGAAAGGAGGCAGGGTTAGGGTCCCAGCAGCCGGTTAAATTGGCGTCAACCGACTTCAGTCCACTGAAATTGCCGGTGCGCATAGCGTCATCTAGGTCGCTTAGAAAGGGCACGGTCCAATAGTTGCTGTGGCCGGGGTTTTCAACCAAGTAGAGTCGTTCGCCAGTTTCCTCCATGCGGATGCGGTAGAAATTTAGCGCTGAATCACTGCCGCGAGCCGTTACTGTAGTCATGCGTGGTAGCGATTCGAGAACGATGAAGTGCTGCTCTTTGTCGCCCACTTTGATAGTGCCGCTATAGCCGCGCCCAAGGGCGTTGGCGGGGATACCCGCATCCACATCTTGGGGGGTTGCTTCGCAGCGGCGGGCGAGAAAATACTGTTGGTCATCGGGCGCGCTGTCGGCCCAGGCCTTGGTCATTAGGCCGCGAATATCGCCTTCTGAGAAGAACACCTGCTTGTCGCCGATCATTGCCATGACGCCATGTTTAGGTGGACGAATCATCACCGCTGCCGGTGCCCAGCCATGGCAGTGGCCTTCCCAGGACCAGTCGTCGCCGGGGTTGTCGTCGATTGCCAGGTACTTGTTTTTGTCGCCAGCGCTTTCACTAAGAAATGTCGTCCAGCCTGCAATAGTCATCGATAGCGCGGGCTCAATGGCCTCATTGCTCAGGCTGTAGATCATGTTGGCCAGCATTGGCTTTTTATCTTTTATATCGCTTTTGGCTTTGATGGCCTTGTCTTGTTTAGCTAGGTCAGCTACCAACTTGGAGAGCGCCTTAGGGGCTGCACTCAGGCCATGCCGGTACTGATACACTAAGTCATATTTCTCTGCTGGAGATAGTAGCGGATCGGGTGAGGATTTAACGGATTCGGTGGCAAAGTGGGCGATGAAGGCTGCAACCTGAACTTCCTCTTTTAGTGCCGCGGGATCGTCTGGGGCGTTATAGCGCCAGGCCATGCCCTTATAGGAAAGGGGCCAATAAGTGTCAGACCAGGGTACGTCTGCTGTGGAAACCTCGCGTTTGGCCACAAGGTCGTTGTAGCCGATCACCCGGTTAAAGCCAAAACGGATAAGTGCGTTCCAAAAATCTGGCGCTTCTTGCAGTGACGAGCCATTCGGGGCGGCGTTACAGCTGGCCAAAAGAGTCAAACACAAGGCTGGCGCAAAGTTGAACTTCATAGCGGTATCCTCGCATCGCAGCGGTGGTTAGTTGGAGGTCATTACTTGGAACCCGGCGCTGGTGAAACAACCGGCGGTCGCAACCGTCGCCCTGCACACGCTGGCGCTAAGATTCAAAACATCGACGCGGGATGCGGCATCACGCGCAGAGGACTTCAGTGCGTCACTGGCGTTGACGGCGGCTGCTGCGGTAGCAGCGAGGTTGGCTGCGCGGACTGCCTTGGCGAGTTCGTTCTTGATGTTGTAACAGGTGACGCCTTTGAGATCGTCGTCGGCATCGCCGGAGATAAAGTCCAGCGATTGGCCGGCAAACGTGGTATGGGCCGAGGTCGCGGCCACAGCGCCCGAGTGGGTAGCGGTGTTAAAGTAGAGGTTGTCTAAATCTGCGGTACTGCTGATCTGGCCTGGACCACAGGAGGTCAACATCCTAGGCCCCTTAGGGGCAACGGCAATCCCACCATCGTAGTCGCCCAAGTTCAACTCAAGGCGTTCCACTTCGGTGGTCTGCAGCTCGACACGGTCGCCGCTGCAGGCGAGGGCTCGGGTGATGTAATTGGGGTTGGTGCTAACACGCAGGAAGAGTCGGCAGCCCTTTTCGATATTCGGCAAGGTTTTATCCTCAGCCAGCCAGATGCCGGCAAAGTTGCCTAGACTGTGGGCGATAGTTGCGAGGTTGGCTTGCTCAAGGGCCTTCATCGCAGCACTAAATTTATCGAGTTTGGTCTGTACTTCGTTAAGTTGAGAGGTTGCGGCGGCAAGCATGGCGGCAGATTCAACGAGCTGCCTTTGTAGGTCTGTGCGGGCTTTCTCGGCGAGAGCGTTGGCCACGCTTATTTTGTCCACCGCCTTCCTGATATCTTCATCAGTGGCGCTATCAGGCAATTGCAGCGCTGCGCGCAGATCGTGGCGTAGCGCTGTCATCGCGGGGCTGTTGTCGTTGGCAATGAGTGCAAAAATACCGTCAAGGTGCTGGTCGAGGTCTGTGTAGTTGCCGACGTCGCTCGCCGGTATACCGGCCTTGTCTAGGCTCGCTTTAATTTTCACGAGAAAGGATGAGTAAAGTGCCAAGTTATGGCGCGCCTCGGCGAGTTGTTCGGCCTGCGTCGAGTTAGCCTGGCTGAGAGCAGCGATCTTCGCCTGTAGCAGCGCAACTGAGTCAGCTTCGTTGGGCAAATCCGAGGTTGAGTGGTCCGTGCTTACTCTAGGGTTCGCTGCGGCCGTCATTGCGGTGGTGGCAGGGGCGGTATTTGCCGTCGTGTTCATCGGGACGATGATTGTGTTCGCTGCATCCGGCGGACTTTTGGTGTCTGCTAGCCGGTTGCGCAGTTCATTGTTTTCTTGAGTCAGGCGCCGGTTGTCGCGGCGCTGCTGTTGGCCACACCCAGCGGCTAAAATCAGCATCAAAGAAAAAGCAAAGGCATGCAGCTGCATAATGTACTCCATAACTTATATAGTGAGGCAGGAGACAGAACGCTGGAGGTATATATCAATGGACTATGCAAGGCTATATAAATAGCGTTAATTAGCTAGTTGGGTCGAGATTTATGAGAGAATCTCATAATCTTTAATTAATGCGATGCAATGATGGGACATAGCCATCAAACTAAAGCTTAAAAACCATCGCTACGATCCCTGTCCGCGTTCTAAGGCGCTGGATTCACCAAATTTTTATCACCTAAAGCCGCAGCGCGGCGATCAGTCGAGCTCGGGCCTTTGCTGCGGATAGCACACTCGCATAGCTCCAAGAAAGGTCCCGAGCACCTCGTTCAAAGCCAGTGTAGCGATCGAATTGCTCCGTCAGGTCGCCGCTATTGGCGGCGTGCAAATGAATTCGAGCTAGGTATTCATCGCCACCTTGAAGCAATGCCAGGAGAATGCCAAGGAACCTAGTGTCGCCGCGTTTGATCGAGTCACCACGGCGTAAAGTGACATTTGCCAGCGCTAGATCAGCAAAGAAGGCTTCGTTATGGGCGGTAATCAAAATCTGGTTGGCTGCGTCATAGCTAATCGCCGCACTATACATGAGCTCGGCCAAGGCAGCGGTGGTGAGAAACCAGGGGTGGCCCTGGCTGGTGCCGTTGCCATCGTAGCGATCTTCCGGATAGCGGCCGATGGCTGGCGCCAATCGCCGCTGCTTGGGGTCGCGGCTGACTTTATTGATGGGATACAGGGAGGCGAACGTGGATCTGATGAAATGTGCAGTAGCTAGGACTCGGTCGTCCGCTGCTGAGAAATACCCGGGTTCGCCCTGGGCATGCAGCGCCGCCAGAATAATGCTGCTGTCGAGGTTGCTATTCTTATAGTCCAGGCCACCGTCGCGATTGATCGTCGGCATTAAATGGCCACGCTGCCCATCCCAAAAGCGCGCAAGGTGCACTTCTATAGCGCGAGCTTCGGCCAGATAGCGGGCCGCATCACCGCCACCTGGGTGGGCTTTGACGAAGGCGGCGCCATCGAGCAGTGCACGCCGCTGTGCCAGGGCGTTATAAAAGTGCTGGCCACGTACCTCTTCCCACAGATCGAAACCTTGATCGCGCCAGTGGTAGGCGGTGTATTCCAGGTCCTTTAGAATGGCGCTCTTCAAGCTGCCTAGGCTAGACTTAAACTGCAGCAATGCATCGGGACGCTGTAGGGATAAGGTATAAATCCGGATGAGGCTACTAGCCCGCAGCGCTGGGCCGTCGGTTTGGGGGCGGCCCCATGGCTCGTTGAAGCCGCGGCCAGAGACCTCAAACTTTGGCTCGCCGAGGTTGGCGTAGTGGGCATCGAGGCTTCCGCTTAAGGTCGGTTCTGCCTGCAATTGTATTGTAAAATCGACGTAACTATGGGCCTGCCGAAGATAGGCAGAGCGCTCTTCGGGGGTGGTGCTGGCGCTATAAAGGTCCAAAACCACATTCATGGTTAAGGCTGCATCTCGGGTCCAGTGGAAATAGTAGTTAGGTGCCGAGCGCGAAGGTGAAGCGAGGAGTGCGCCATTGGGCAATAGGTTGCTGCTGATCTTTGCTGCGGCAATAGCCTGCTCGCTGTCGAGCCAAGCGCTGAGATCGCTGTCGGCTGATTCTGCCGCCGGTGCAGCAGCCGCTGTGAGCGATGACATAAAACCAACAAAGCCGAGCGCGCATATAGTGGACGCCTTGGGAGAAAAGGGCATGATCGAAACCTCCGGCAATCAAATAAATAGAAACGAGGCTCACTAGGTCTAACACCGTAAAGCTGCAACTGGCCGCAATATTCATAAATCGGGAATGCGGCGACCTGTGACCATTAAAAATAATTTAAACAAAAACCTAATATAATATAAATTAAGAAATTATATGATGCAATGCAATTTGTTGTCATTCTTTTTAATATAACTGCAACCTACGGTAATTATTAAAGCAGATGCGTGCGCCCAAGCACACCGGACAAGTCGTCTTGTTTATAAAGCGGTGACGCCTAGGGTCTGCCCTGATACGATTTCCTCAGTAACGTCCTAGCACCGGTGATTCAGAATAGTTAAGTGAATCACTGCGATCGGTATTTGGCGTGGTTTTCTATTTCCTAGAGTCAGAACAAAGGAGGCGATAATGCAGCTAAAATCTTGGGCCATGGCGATGTCATTAGTCCTGGCCCCTTGCTTTATAAGTTCGGCCGGTAACGCTAAAACGGCGTCGCAACTGCGGCAACTCGACCATTTTGTTCGTGCCCAGGGCACGCAGTTCGTCCTGGATGGCAAACCCTACCATTTCGTTGGCACCAACTTCTGGTACGGCATGAATCTCGCGATGGCCGCCCCCGATGGTGATCAGGCTCGCCTGCGCCGCGAGCTCGACCGATTGCGCCAACTTGGCGTGACTAACCTGCGCATCATGGCAAGCAGCGAAGGTCCAAATACCGCCCCTTACCGAATGCGCCCAGCGCTTCAGCCGCAGGCAGGACAGTACGATGAACGTGTCTATCAAGGGCTTGATGTGCTCCTGGCAGAAATGAAGCTCCGCGGCATGAAGGGTGTGCTTTGCTTGGGTGACTTTTGGCAGTGGTCCGGCGGTTTTGCCCAATATGTTTCGTGGGCCGAGGGGGACAGCGCGATCCCCTATCCGGACCATGGTGATTGGGACGGATTTCAAAAATATTCGGCACGCTTCTACAGCAATGCTAAAGCCATGGGCTACTATAGCAGCTTTGTCGATGCGATCGTGACGCGGATCAATAGCGTCACTGGTCAGGCTTATCGCGACGATGCGACGATCATGGCATGGCAGTTGGCAAATGAACCCAGAGGCATGGACCACCCTCAGGAATTCGTCCAATGGGTAGCTGAGAGCTCCAACCGCATCCGTAAGCTCGACCGCAACCATCTGATTACGGTAGGCAGCGAAGGTACCACCCCGTCATCTGATGCGCATACCTTGCCGGAAGTCGTCCATGCGCTGCCGAATATCGACTATTTAACCTTCCATATTTGGATTCAAAACTGGGGTTTGTATGACCCTCTGCATAGTGAAACCTACGCTTCCTCGCTCGACTTCGCGCATGAGTACATCAAGACCCATGTGGCCATGGCCGAGCGACTCCATAAACCAGCCGTTCTTGAAGAGTTTGGTATCGCGCGGGACCAGGGTAGCTTTAGTCCTGCCGCCTCGGTCAAACAGCGCGACGCGTACTACGCCGATCTATTTTCGAGCGTATATAAATCCGCCCAGTCGGGCAGCGCATTAAATGGCGTCAATTTCTGGGCATGGGCTGGAGAGGGGCGGCCTGTGCATGTGGGCGGTAACTGGGAGACAGGTGATGCCTGGATCGGTGATCCACCCCACGAGCCACAGGGCTGGTACTCAGTCTATGATGAGGATATCGGCACCGTTGCAATCATCCGGGACTACGCGCATGCGATGCAGCAACTGCCAGCTTCCTGGGATGTGCGTCATCAGCAAACAACACGGTAGGATCCAGGTGCGTCGCCTCCAAGGCCAGAGGGACTTGGATAGATGCGAATTTGTTGCTAATATTGGCAGGAAATGAATCTACAAATCCCTGTTAAGGAGATCACGCATGCGGATGATGTTTGTCCTAGTGGCCGCGGCCGCACTAAATCTTCAGGCCTGTCGTACTGGGGACAGTAGCGCTGAGGAGAAAAAGCCGGAAGCAGGGGAAGCCAAAGAGAGCTGGGCAGACAAAGCTGCAAAGGAAGCCAAGAAACTTAAGGAAAAAGCCTTGCCCTACTACGCTAGCTGTAGGGCCGAGATCGAAAAATATTGCAAAGCCGAAGAGAAGGACCTGAACAAACTCCGTGATTGCCTTAAGCTAAATAAGGATAAGTTTGGTCCGACCTGCAAAGCAGCGGTTGAAAAGTACACGAAGGACAACAAGTAGCCCCCGCTTTAACTCGCCAGCCGTTGTCATCCCGCATGGGGTCGACAGCGGCTTGCTAGCATCTGATCCAACCGAATTTTAAAGATCCTGGCCAAATTTTTCTCTCGGCAAGTGCGCCTTGACCTTGTAGTCTGCCGCTGGTTCCTAGAGCCCCTGGTGTGGCCGGCAAAGCAGCACATGCCGCCGTCGGTTGACTGCGGTTGGTGCACCCAACATACCATCATGATTAAAGTAATTTTTAGACGTAGGTCGTTTCTGAGTAGAGAGCAAGCAGTGGCGCGGCAGCCTCAAGATGTGATCGCTTTGTTCGAGCGTCTGTTCTTGGACACGTATGCTACGCGTTTATGCTTTGGTCAGGCTGAACCAGAATATCTGCCGCAGGCCGAAGGCCGCGGGCAGCATCAGATTTTATTTGCACATGGCTTTTTTGCCAGCGCTCTGCATGAGGTTGCACATTGGTGCGTGGCTGGGCCCGAACGCCGACTCTTGGTCGATTATGGCTACTGGTACCGGCCCGACGGCCGCAGTGAACTTGAACAAAAGGAGTTTTCGGTCGTGGAGGTGAAGCCTCAGGCCCTGGAATGGTTGTTCGCAGTGGCGGCGGGTATCACCTTCAATTTCAGCGCGGATAACCTGGCGGCCGGTGGAGAGGTTGTCTCCACAGACTGGCATCGTTTCCAGGAGGCGGTGCTGGCACAGGTGCAAACCTATTTGCGCCGGGGGCTGCCGCGGCGGGCAGCGCTATTCGCTGGAGGCTTAAGCGAACTCTATGGAACTGAGCAGCGGTGGCAAGAGGCGCATCGCTACTCGCTGGTGTAGTGACTTGTATCCACCGCCTAAGCTGGCTATAACCAATTCAGGAGGCTCACCTATGCAGACCATCGTCGATCAAATACAGGGCTATGCAGCTTACCATCGCGATTGGCGCAACAAGCTCACGCACTTCGCTGGTGTGCCTTTGATCATTTATGCCTTGTTTGTAGCGCTTGGCTGGTTTCGCTTTGTTTCGCCTGAACTCTTACCCTTTCCTTTGACAGGAGGCACGCTGCTGCTGGTCGGAGTGTCAATTTATTATATGACATTGGACCGTGGTCTCGCATTGCTGCAGCTGCCGTTTAACTTAGCTCTGCTGTTTCTGGCCGACCGAGCCGCTGTCGCGCCTTTTGGCCGCTCGGCGGCGATTTTTGGTGCTAGCTTTGTCGGTGGTTGGGTGATCCAGCTGATTGGGCACGCCTTCGAGGGACGCCGTCCGGCATTGGTCGATAACCTAATGCAGGTATTTAATGCCCCACTGTTTTTGCTAGTCGAGTTGCTGTTTGCTCTGGGCTTGCGCAGCAAACTGCGGGAGCAAGTTGAGAGCGGCTACGCCTGGAGCCAGAGTGTACCCGGACGCGGAGCTGAATAGCTCGTTTGTCGCTCTTTTTCTTGTTAGGCTGGCTGGGCCAAGCGCGGTAAACGCCGGGATAGGCTGTGGCTGATCTCGCCGAGAACAGTAGCTACCGCAATCCCCTGCATGCAGCGATTGTTGTTGCAAGGAGATTGGCGATGGTTGAAAGCATTGACGCAGGGGCTGCACGCGAGCTGTGCACTAATTGGTCGCACATTTCCGCTGAGTGGTCCGGAGATCAATGACAATTCTGGTCCAAACATGACGATGTTAGTGATCGCTGTCAGAGAGGCAAAATGCCTGGTGCCGCTATCGCTAGTCACTGAGGCATCGCTCAAAGCAAAGAGGGTAAGGAGCTGTCTAAGCGAGGTGGCCCCGGCCAAGCTGATGAGACGCGGCGAGTTGATTGCGGCGCAAAGAAGTTCGCTGTTTTCGCGCTGGTCCTCGTTGCCCGTGATGATCAATAGAGCATCAGGATAGGCCGCGAGGAGCTGCCTTGTAAGCTCGAGAAAGTGCGGCGTGGGCCACTTGCTTAACGGTACTAGGTCGTTGAAGTTAGGGTCGAGGATGATGCGAGGACCCTGAGGCAGCTCGCCAGAACAGTGAGCACTAAGCAGGGCGTTAACCTCGGCACAATCGACGGTAGTTGGGGCGAACTGGTAGTGCTCAGTCGGAAGTGCTGGTGCGGGCATTTTGTTGATGGGCTGGTCACTGGCGCTGTGGGATAGGCATGCGAGCAGCATAAGATAGCTGGCGGTGGCGTGCAGGTAGAGGTTATAGGTCACTTTGTGTGTCAGGAGATTGCCGCGGTATGGGGCTTCCATGGTAAAGCGGTGAAGTCCGACCCTTCGCTTCGCCCCAATGAGGTAGCTAATGATTGCTGAGGCACGAGAGAAAAGCTCTAGGTCAACGACGGCGTCTATCTCGAGTTGCCGAGCCTTGCGCAGCACCGAGATTAAATCAATAATAAACAAAAATATATTTTTGTTGCGCAAAGTCATGATATTCGACTCTGGGCAAGGTGCCAACACGTCGATAATTTCGCGGTTTTCCTCTGCAGTGCAAATATAAACCTGATCTCGACCCACCAGATCTGCAGCTCGATTAAATGCCGGCATGGCCAGCACTGAGGCTCCTGGTTCGACGAGTTTAATAAAAAGGATCTTACGCGGTGGCGGCGGCGCTTCATCCTTGGCGGCGGTGAGCCTATAGTGCCAGGTTAACAGGAGGCAGACGATGCGGCCAATTCCTGCATCAAGGCTACGGGTGAGCCGAGGGTTCATGGCAAAGCTCCAAGACATGTACAAAAAAGCGCAGGAGGAGGCGGCGATCAGGATTTAGGATGGTGGGAGTCCCTCTAGAATAGCATGACTAAAGATCAGCGGGAATATTACCATAAGTGGAAATTTGACTGCTGAGCCGATGCCGCTGAGATCGGCGCTTGACTCAAGTTAGTTTACAGGCCTAGCGGCGCGTCGAGAAGCGTTCACGCGGGATCTGGTAGCGGGAGATCAAGCTTTGATTGGCGGCGGTGTTGCGCACCAAAATCAAAGCAGCGGCATCGACATAGACCGGCACCCAAGCCTGGTCTTGGACGCGGGCAAGTAAAAACGCCTGAGCTGCCGGCGTCATGTCGTGCCAATAGAAGAAGATTGAATTGAACTGGAAGCGGGTGTTTTGCAGCTCCCACTGTACTTCGTCCTGCTGCATCGGGACGTAGGTAGCTTGGAAGAATCCTGGCGGGTAGGCCTCCGGGCGATTGTCGACGAACGGCGGCACCTCGGGGTAGAGATGGTAAATTAGGTAGCCACCGATATCGTAGTTATTGAAGACTGGACCTTTAATCTGATTTTTTTTGAAAAACGTCGCAGCGCTGTGCGTCGGGTCGACCAAGCCGATACCAAAGCGTTCAGATAGCTGTAGCCAAGATTTGTCGAGGAATACCCAGTTCGCTGCGACAGCGAGCACTAAGGCAAGACCAAAGCTGAGGCGATGGCGCGGGGGTTTTAAAAGTTCGGCTAAGGCTGGCAGAGCGAATAGCCCAAATAGCGAAATGTTGCGAATGCCTAACAGGGCCATGACCGAAAAAAGGGCAGCAATGCTGAGGGCAGCGCATGGCAACCTGCTAACGCTGCGCCAAGAGCGGCCGAGCAGCGCCAGCCAAAATAAGGCGGTGGTGGCATAAAGCGGTATAAATACCGGGAAGGACATGCCCAGGCGCTCAAGAAACCAAACCGACTGATTTTCTGCGATTAGGTAGCCATAGTTGTCAAAGATATGCAGCGGCAACAGCGCCAAGTACCAGCCGAATGGATTGACTAAGGTCGCCAGTAGACTAGCAGCCAAGGTGGCTGCAAGGTCACGCGCGGCTGTTGCGCTCTGCAGCGCTGGCCGCGATTTGAAGCGGTGCCGGATGGCGGCCTCGACGCTGAAGCAAAGGAGCATTCCGAGGCCAAAAATAAAATAGATATGAAGGTTGACCCATAGGATGAGCAAGAGTGGCAGCAGAACTAGTGCGAAACGCCCGTAGCGGCCGCTGCGGTAGTTGGTTAAAACCCAAAGAAACACTGCTGCCAGAAGGTAGCTAAACCCCTCCGGCCGTACTTCGGTGCGAAATGCGACCAACGGCAGTACCAGGAACGACAGGCTTAGTCCGAGGGCTGCGCCGCCCTGCCGCACGGCAAGCGTGGCCATCAGCGCGAACGCAGTGCAGACCATGGCGAGATAGGCTAACGACAGTCCTGGAAAGCCAAACGCGACTTCGGTAGCGTGAAAGGCCATGCCACTGAGCCAGTGGTGGTTGACGAATGCGGTCATAGCGTAGTCGTGGGCGTAAAAATTGGTGCTCAATACAGCCCAGTCGAGCGGCAGCCAGCGGCCGTTGGCCAGGTGGCGACCGAGGTCGGCAGTCATGAAGTCGATCTTTTTCGCCGTCAATAGCCCGAGTCCAAGCGTCATGAGCCCGAGTGCGGTCGTTGTCAGTAGGGCTTTGCTGCGAGGTGGCATCTGTTTATGATACCTTACAAGCGTAGGTCTCTGTCCAAATGAAGGATGGTCATGTCCGGTAAAACTCGCCGCAAAGTCTCTGTGTCCAGTCTGTTCCAGAGTGTTATTCACTGTGGCTTGATGGCGGCATCGTCGGTGTCGGGGCGTTTTCGCATGGCGGAGATCCGCTTCTACGTCGATCTGTTTGGCGGACAGCTGCTCCTTGGCAGCAGCAAGGAGCCAGTGGCAATTCAGTCGGTGCAGATTATGCGGATACTTGCTGGCTTGGCCGAGGAGGGCTTCGCGACCATTGAGAAGGTGAAAAGCCACACCTACTACCAATTGCTCCCGGCTGGATATTTGCATCTTCTGGAAAGCCTAGTGATCACCAAGCAGCGCCTGCCTATCGAAGACACCCTGTTTATAAACTATTTTGTCGACAGCTACCGCGAGGCCATCTGCAAGCTGAGCAGCGTTTTGACCCCCGCTGAAGCTAAGCGCCTCGCTCTAATCACCCAGCCGGGAGTTGTCGTCGAACGCCAACTGACGATATTAGATGCCATCATCGTTAAGTTGCGGCATCGCCAGCAGGATTATCTGAAGATCCTGACCTTTCTCTCCGATACGGCAAACAGCAGGTTGACCTTGGCAGAAAAGATCGAGCGTTTGCCGCTCGGGCCGAGCATCCCGCAAACCTATAATCGTTCGCTCCGTGAAGCACTCATGGCGTTGCCCGAAGCCATTCGTGAACGCGAGGTGGCGACGGGGTTTCACAAACGCAATCAGCAATTTTATAAGCCCTATATCAATTCTCTGGTCGAGGAACGGCGCTTGCTCGCGGCCTGTATCGGCAAAGAGGAACTGATTGAATAAGTAGGGCTTCTCCAGCTCTCAGACCTAGGTCTTGCGGTTTATGTTTTGCCTATTGCTGGGATCATCGCTAAGGTGAAGGTTCTTGACGTTCCCCTTTTCTAAGAGGCTTTGACCTTATGAAGCGTACTGAGCTTAACCTAGCCCGTTTAGTCGCGGGTATCACATTTATGGCTTCGACGTCGGGATTTGCGGTACCTGTAACTTCGCCGCCCGCAGCACAGGCTACTCCGGCCCCGGCGGCGGCAGATAGCTTTAAATTTCATGGTTACCTGCGTTCAGGCATCGGCGCGAGCAAAGCAGGTGCTGATCAACAGTGCTTTTCGGCACCTGGTGCCTCGGCGAAGTTCCGTTTAGGTAACGAGTGTGAAACCTATTTTGAAGCATCCCTAGTTAACCTGCGTCAAGGTATAAAAGGGGCCAAGGGGCCAACATTTTCGACCGTCTTGACTCTGGCCGGGGTGACGGCCGCGCGGCATGATTTCGTTACGACAGGTCCTCAGCTCTACACTAACAATGCTGGCACTGGTTCATTTATTGACTCTGAGCTAACCCTGGCGCTGCGCGAAGCCTACGTTGAGGGCGCCAATGTGTTTGGCTCCAGTGCCGCCAAGCCTTGGGCTGGGATGCGGATGTACCGCCGGCAAGATCTACACATGATCGATTATTATCTCATTAATAACTCCGGGCCCGGCGCTGGGGTCCAGGATATCGACGTTGGAGTAGGTAAGTTGCACCTGGCTGTTACGCGCAACACTCCCTCTTCGCATGATGACGCACCCGCCCAGGTGAATCCCGACGTCCGCCTCTCCGATATCAGGCTCGGCAAAAATGGTCAGCTAGAGGCCCTGTTGATCTATGGCCAAACCGGTAAAAAGGGTCATACCACTGGACTGAGCGGCTGGGAGGCAAACTCCGGTACCCAGGCCTCGGTGGTCCATCGCTTGGAGCTTGGAACAGGCTATTTCAACCGCGTCATACTGCAATATGGTCGCGGCATTTTTGGTGGGGACGCTCTGACCAGGTCCAGTCTCATCGACAACTACGGGGTTGATGCGGTGTTTCGCATCGCCACCGGTGACACCGAAAGGCGCACAGCTCGGGACAAATCCTGGACCGTTCGTGCCGCCGAAGAATATAATGTGGCATTTGATCGCAGCCTTTCAGCCGCGTTCGTCACCCTATTCCAGCAGACTGAATTTGGTGGTTACAAGGATATAACTGGTGCTAAGGCACCGCTAAAGTCTGAGTTCTATCTAGGCACCCGTCCCGTTTGGCAGTTCACACCGGCGCTCGCAACGGCATTTGAATATGGTTATTCCGACGTTCGCAATGGTGCTAGCAGCGGTGACAACCTTATCAGCGGTAATCTGCATAAATTTACGCTGGCACCACAGGTCACCGCAGGTGATATGTTTGGCCGGCCGCAGCTGCGGCTGTTTGCAACTTTAGCGCGCTGGAGTCCGAGCGCTAAAGGCCTAACCGGCTCGCCGGTTTATAACGGTGCATCGAGCGGATTTTCTACAGGCGCCCAGATCGAATCTTGGTGGTGATAAAGGTAGCCTCGCGGGAGCCCGCGAGGCTCAGGGCCCGTCAGGAAAAAACTTGCACATTTGGGCGCCAGCTGACGGCCGTCTGCGGCCGATTTCAAAGCGAAAAATCCTCGAAATACCAGAGGTATTCCTCCGGTTTTTCGCTTTGAAATCGACCACAGCCAACCATCATCTGACACCCAACTGCGCAAGTTTTTTCCTGACGGGCCCTTAGAACTGCCCAGTGATTTTTGGACCGTCCCGTAGATCCCGCGTTACCAGATCTTGCAGCGATTCTCCGGTGCCATCTTGTCGCCGGCCTTGCAGCCAAATGCCTTGCTGAACTCATCGAAGTTTGCAAGCGGTCCATTGACGCGAAAGCGCGGCGGCGAATGGGGATCCATCGTGATCAAGGAGCGTTGCCGTTCGGGCCGCTGCGTCGTACACCACGACTGGGCGTAGCCGAGAAACAGCTGCTGTGCGGGGGTGAAGCCAGCTTGAGCGTCGCCTTGCCCACCAGATTTGCGTAACCAGGCGGCGAAGGCCAGGTGGATGCCGCCTTGGTCGGCAATATTTTCGCCCATTGTCAGCTTGCCATTGACGTGCAGTCCGTCGAGCACAGTATAAGCGCTATACTGTTTATCTAGGCAATCCACGCCCTTGTCGAATTCTTTGGCGACATTGGCGGACCACCAATCGCGCATATTGCCCTTTGCATCAAATTTGCGACCCTGGTCGTCAAAGCCGTGGGTCAGTTCATGGCCCATCACCATGCCGATGCCACCATAATTGACTGGTGCAGGTGCGGTGCTCGCGAAAAAGGGCGGTTGGAGGATCCCCGCAGGGAACACCATCTTGTTGTTCTCGGCATCATAATAGGCATTAACCATCGAAGCCGGCATGCCCCATTCAGTCCTATCGACCGGGCGACCGATCTTTGCTAAAGCGAAGCGCGATTCAAAGCTCGCGGACTGCAGCGCATTAGCCAGGTATGAGTCGCGGCCTAGGTGCAGGTTTGAGTAGTCGCGCCAGACATCCGGGTAGCCAATTTGGTTGACCAGGGTCTTCAGCTTGGCCTCGGCTTCGATCCGCGTCGCAGCGTCCATCCAAGACAGATGCAGCAGGGTTTCGCCGAATGCGGCCTCAATCTCCCGGATCATATCCTGGGTTTGTGTTTTGCTGGTGCCACCAAAGGTGGTTTCGATGTAGGCCTTGCTGGTCGGATGATTCAGCGCATGGGTGGTCGCAGCGACGCAGCGCTTCCAGCGCGGCTCGATCACCTTTTGGCCGGTAAATGCAGCGGAATTATAGCGAAACTGGGTGTCG